>JAABUT010001367.1_pt1 | contig 28306 bp, 36 predicted proteins | sample 5559281 | NCBI WGS metagenome assembly JAABUT01 (sample SAMN10711880, study PRJNA513359) | rock metagenome | isolation source: Antarctica rocks | place: Antarctica: Victoria Land, Ricker Hills nord | collected 2016-01-04
TCAGAACTCACCGTCTCGGCTTGTTCCGATCCGTTGATTCCGGACTTGCGTTCTGATTCTATCACTCGTGCGGGTGCATTGCGCGAAACTGACCTGGATTGGTCTGGCTCACAAACGGTCGTTTTTGGACAGTGAACGGCCGGTCGGCTACGGCGAGACGGTCAGTGGCCGGGCATGCAGCATCGGTGGCAACGGATTCGACCATATACGTGAGAACAAACCGAAGCGGTGAACACGTTGGTGAATGGTGTTTCCGGACTTGTCTGATCAACTACCCCATACGCCCGGAACGGGTAGATAATGTGGCTCATGAGCCGCCGCCCCGGCGAATCCGCCGCCCAGTGGTACGAGCGCGCCATCGTGGCCAACTCCGTAGCCAGCGGCCAGCTGGAGAGTTTCACGGGCGGGCCCGGGACCAACCCGGCCGCTCAACGAGCATTCGAGCAACGCGCGGAAGACGCCGCAGCGGATCTGGCGCTAGCCCTGGAGGCCTTCAAGGCCGAGCGGCAGGCCTCGACCGGCTCCTCGGCGGAGCAGGGCGTCTGACCGGCTGCGAGGGAGTGCGCGCGTCAGCGTCAGGGGCTCGCTGTCCGCCCCCCATCCTCCTCGGAGTCGGGCTGTCGCGGTGAGCCGATTATTCGGGCCATGGGTACAGGCTGGCGTGCTGGGTGAAACTGGCGGTTCCGGTGATCGGGTCGATTTCGATGCCGCTGGATTGGTGGCTGCCGTTGGCGTGGGCGATGCCGGCCAGGACGAGGGTGAGCTGTTCTGGCCCGAGGGCTGGGATGGTGTCGCTGAGGTTGATGACCGGTCCGTCTGATCCGCCGAGGCCGATGGATGCGGTGATGAGCAGGTACGCCCGTTCGCCGCTGGACAGCGCGCCGATGTTGCCGGGGATGGCTTCCAGGTCGGCCCAATGCCCGATGTGTTCTCGCGGTTGTATCCATGGGTTGCCCGGAGCTGCGAACCGGCCGCCGAACCCGCGGATGAGCAGTTCAACGGCGGCCCCGCTGGTGTGGATGCCTTTGGCCCAGGCGCGCAGGTCCTCGTGGACGGCAGGGGCGGTGACCTTTCTGGCGCGGGCATCGGCCAGCTCGGTGACGATGCTCAGGTGATGCTCGGTCGGTGGGCGCTCGGTCATGCCACTCCCCTACTTGCCGGCGGCTTGGCGGATGGCGTAAGTAACTGCGCCGACCTTGCTCAGGCATTCTCTGGTCATGATGGTTTCCAGGTCCAGCTGTACATCTAGGTCAATCCGGACGTTGAGCTGGACAAAGGCGGCGGCCGGCGCGGTGGCGGTTCGGGAGGTGAGCCGCGCCGGGGTCGGCGCTGTGTGGGCGGGTGCGATGGGTGTCGCGCCGGCGGCTTCGTCGACGGCGGGTGTGGCCTTGCTGCGGCTTCGAGGTTGCGGGCGGTCCGAGGTTGCCATGGTGTCTCCTGTTCTACGTACTTGCGTACTTGCGTACGTGCGTGCGTGCGTGCGTGCGTAGGTGCGTGCGTGCGTGCTAGGTGCTAGCTGTGCGGGAATACCTGGGTGGCGATGATGGCGTATGCCTGGGTGACGGCTTCCCCGGCGGGATAGTCGCCCCACCAGGTACGGGCGGCGCGGGATTCTCGGACGATGACCCGGTCCGGAACCGGCGGGTCGAGTACGTCGGGGAGGTCGGTGTCGTGGCTGAGTTCGGTCAGCACGCGGCGGGCGTCGCGGGAGGCGACGACCGGCCAGCGGCACATGACGATCCCGGCGTCGGTGATGGTGGGGTTCCACGGGGTTTTGCGGAACCGCTGCACGGTCGGGACGGCGTCGCGCACCCCATCAGCTCCGTCCTCGTCGCCGGTCGCGGTGTACAGGACCCGCTGGGCGGCCGCCAGGCCGGCGCGGACCAGCGGTCCGCCGGGTCGGTTGGGCAGATCCAGCAGGATCACGTCGGCCCAGTCGTAACCCTCCAGCGCGGCGGTGATCTTGCCCTCGGGGTACTCCCCCGACTCGGCTTCCCGTAGCGCCAGGTTCCGATCGCTGGGGACGGCCTTGATCATCGCTGTCCCCTCGGTGACCGACCAGGGAACATCGACGACCATGTCCTCGACCCATCCGGCGGGGTCGGGCGCGGCGAAGATCGCGCCGACGTGCAGCCCGGTTTCGCGGGGCTCGATGTCCAGCCAGGTGGTGGTCGTGGCTCGAGGGTCCAGGTCCCAGACAAGTACCTTCTGGCCGCGTCTGGCCAGCGCGCCGGCCAGACCCACGGTGGTGGTGCTCTTGCCGACTCCGCCCTTCTCGGCGTAGATCGCGCAGGACTGCTGCATGAAGTTCTCCTTCTGCCGTGTCCGGTTCACAGATACTAGCGCACTTACGTGCGTGCTTACCTGCTAGTAAATGCGCTCGAACAGGTGTTCTAGGGTGTGCGGAATGGAGTTGGTGGAGCAGTGGCCCGATCTGTGCCCTGGCGGGCATCGGTACGAACGCGGCCAGGTGGTGATCGGTGCGGAGCCGTGCGGCTGTGTGGTGCGGGTGCCGCATGTGCACCGGACGTATTGGTGTCAGATCTGCGGGGCGGTGTTGAAGGTACCCACCTGTACCCGTGCCGCCCATACGTCTGAGGCTATGGGGATCGGCCGGCCGAACTGGACGTGGCCGCGCTAGCTGCGTTCGATGCTTTCGGTGTGCTCCAGCGGGTAGTACGTCTGGCCGGTGATGCCGGCGAACTGCACTACGGCGTGGGCCGGTGCGCCTTCCAGTCGGTGCAGGGTGATGCGCCGGGCGGGGCCTGCCACCGGGACGAGAATGTCTCCGAGATGCCAGGCTCGGGCGGGAAGCGTCTTGGTGACCACGGGGGTGGACCTTTCCATGGGGGGCCGACAGTCAAGGCTCAGACGGACTCAGAGGTGAGTGCTGGTGGCGGAACCGATGTGGACAGGGCCCGCCGCCGGCCGGGGGTCCTGGGTTTAGAACGGTGGCTCGTCTGTGTAACCGGAACTGGCGGCCGGCCACGGGTCGTCCTGGTTGTTGCCGGCGGCGGCGGTGGGCCGGGCGTCGTTGGTGCGGGCGATTGGGCCGGTCGAAATAGCATTCCTGGATACATACTAGCACGCCTGTACGTATGGCCGTAAGTACGCACGTAAGTGGTTCAGGGGATTGTTCGTGCCTTGATTACTGATCGATGCCCAACGCGCCAAGGTCGTACAGACCGTCAGCGGCGGGCCAGAGGGTTTGGATGCTGCCGGCGGCGTCGATGAGGACCGCTGATCGGTCGGGGTGGATGGCGAAGGCCTGGCAGGTGCCTTCGGGTGCGATGGTCTCGCCGGCGAGCACTTTGGCCAGGACGGAGATGGTGACGTGTCGTTCCCGCCGTCGGTCGGTGCTGGTGCCGGCGGCGTGGGTGAAGCTGCCGTCGACCTTCTCGACGGGAACGACGATCAGCGGCACCAGGATGCCGATCTTCTTGATTGATGCGGCCAGCGCGGCGATGTCGCGGTCGGGGTCGCGGACGTTGTCCGGGTGTTGGGCGACCTGCTCGGGTCGGCGGGTGAGCAGGTTCAGGGTTTCGGTCATTGGGTGGGGTCCTCTCGGTTAGGTTGGCCGGAAGGACCGGGCAGATATCAGCTGCCCGGTTCTTCCTGGTGTGTCAGACGACGCCCGCGCGGGTTCCGGTGATTTCGGCGACCATGTCGGCGGGGCTGCCGAGGTACTGGGCGATGACCCGGTCCTCGATCTGGTCTTGGATGCGCGCCCAACCGGCGGTGACCGCGTCGACCTGCGCGAGGGCGGTGGCCAGCCCGGCGCGGGCGTCTTCGATGCTGCGGGCCAGGAAATGTCCGGCGTGAGGGGCTTTGCCGGGCCGTTTGAGGTACCAACTGGCCTCGTAATCCCAACTCGCGGCGAACAGATCGGCGGCGCTGAACAGTGCCATGGAAACTTCCTTTCCGAATCTTGGGCCTCCGTTTTTCGGCTGCCCGAACGCTCGCGTTCGGTTGACGGTCGGAAGGGGGCCGAAGGCCGGCGCGGGGGTTCCGGCTCGGCCAGCCGGGCGTAGCGCAGTGGAACTTCGGAGGAGCGAAGCGGGGGAGGGGTTTCACCCGGGCGGCTGGGGCGGGTTCATCGGGCCCTTGTCCTGCAGTGCCGTCGGTACAATCGACCGTAGGTCGGGCAGCCGAAAGGCGTTGGCCCTGGCCGCTTTTGCCGGGGTCAAATTTGAGCGCGGCCGAAGGTCGCTCCGATTCCGGCCGAAGGTCGTGCAGTTCACTGCCGCGCCGTCCGGGCCGGTCGCCTGTTATACGTTGTTCGGGTCTATGTCAGCCCGGTATTACTGCCCGCGTTGACTGTTGCACGGGCATAGTTTACCGTGGTGTCATGCGTACTCTTGACCTCATGAAACAGCAGCGATACGTGGGAGCAGCGGAACTGCTCGGACTCCTGGGCGTCGGTCGAACTCGGCTGGCCACCCTCACTGGTCAGCCTGACTTTCCGGCTGCCGCCATCGTTTTGAGAATGGGCAGCATCTGGACCCTGGATGACGTCCAAGCGTGGGCAGACAAGCGGGGCCGCACCTTGAACCTCGAAGCGCTGACCACTGATGTCCAGGCCGGCGGCGACTCGACCCCGTAGTGCAACGAGGGAGCGCCCTAGTTCGGGGAACCCGTGGCACCGGGGCCGGAGCGTGAGGCCGGCCCCTCGAGCTGTGACCGGGCGATCGAGGTCAGAGAGCTTTTCCGCGTCGGGTTCGACTCGATGCGTTGGTACACCAGGTCAATGACAACCAGGGAAGGGATAGGCAGATGGACACGATGGACACGATGGAGACGGCAGACGGCCGGCGGATGTTGGGCCCGGGGGATCTGAGCCCCCTGTTGGGGGTGAGTCGGCAGCAGGTGAAGGAGCTCGCCGACGAGGTGTGGTTTCCGGCGCCGGCGGTCCAGTTGAGCCGGTCCGCGGTGTGGAAAATGGGCGATATCCAGCAGATGGCGTCCCAGACGGGTCGGACGTTGGACTACCCGGCGTACGCGGCACACCTGGCCGCAATGCGCGAACGCCAGCGCGTCAACCCGGAATTCCGGCGCTTCTTCTAGCCGCCTGGCCGGACCCGGTCTCCGGTGTGTCGGAGATCGGGCCCGGGCCAACCGAGGGCCGGCTACCTGGCCAGGTGGTCTATCAGGGCGGCCAGGTAGTCGGTGGTGCCCTCCCACAGCAAGGCCACCGACTCCTCGGCTCCGTCGAAGATCGCCGCCGTGCAGTCCGGGACTGCGACTGCGGTGTTCATCACCGAGTCCAGGAGGCGGCCCCGTAGCCAGACCAGCGAGGTGTCGAGCGAGGGCTGCACCGCCGAGTCGGTCTTGCCGTGGATGATCGTGAACGCTTCGAACAGGCCCAGACCGAGCTCGAATTCGGCGAAATCCATGATGATGCCCCTTTTCTGCACCGGCGCGTTCGGCTGATGCCCGTAGGGGGTGTGGGGGTGGGGTGGTCGGTCAAGGGCGAAGAGTGGCACCAGGTGGGCTCGTCCGATCGGTGTTGACCTTTCGGGGGAGCGCAGCGGAGGAGCAAAGGTCGGCCCGATCGGATGGGGCCGGCTGGGGGCGCGTCCCTTGACCGGACGGGCCCCCACTCCCACAAACTCGGAGGACTTCAGCGAACCCCAACCCAGCCACCGACAGAGCAGTAAACCCAGCGGGCACACCCGAACCTGGTCCGGGCTCGCCGATCCGGCCGCCGCGGCCCGCTGCATTCGCGCTGTTCGGTTCGCCGATATGGCCCAGAAGCTCGGCTCGCCGGCAACATCGAGGGCAACGACGTCCGCGTTCCCACCTGGATTCGGGTATGAGCAGGATGCGGCGGAAACCCGCCGTTGGGCGCGTTCTGCCTGGTTGAACCCCGGGTTTCTGGTGGCCCAGACGGGACCGCCATCCTGTTATCGGCAGTGATTCCGGCGGAGTGTCCGCCCAAAATGTCGGGGTTATCGGAAGCTGTGGAGCGGTCTACTTCCGATAGACGTGCTTATCGGAAGCTGCAACCGTCAACGGCGGGTTTCCGCCGCATCCTGCTCATACCCGATCTTCGCAGACTACCGACAGAGCGGACACACCCCGCTACACTGCGCGCACACCCCAGACCACCAGTCTGAGTGTCAAAACTGGATGCTGATCCGATCGGGAGGGGAACGAATTGCCCGCGCTACTTGGGATACTTCTAGTTCTATTGGTCATCGGAATTATTGCTAAATTTTGGTATATCGGCGTGGCGATCGCCCTTGTTGCCCTGGCACCTCGGGCGATCCGCCACGTCCGCAAGAAGCGCTACTTTGCGAGCCAGCAATTTCTTAACCACAAGAACGAGATCGCCGCTGTTGTGGCCGAGCATAATGATATAGCCGAATACGTCTCCGACATCCGCAGACGCGGTTCCTTTCAGCTCGGCGCTTCTTCAAGTGCACCTCGGGCAGACCTCGCTTCGTTTCAGAACACCAGTAATCACAATTACCGGCGGGACCGCAATGAAGTGAACTACAGTGCCTCCAACGTCCACAACTGCTCGTTGCAGGTCGTACGCAACGCGAGTGCTGACCCACTCAAGTATCTGATCAAGTACTTCAACATCAAGGCAGACGAAGTTCAGCTAACGAACGTTGAGAACCTTGGTGAGACCATCGCACGTCTTGAGGGCGCTGTCGCCAACCTGCGTGAGAGGGAGGCGAGCATCACGACTTCGTTCAATCCGCCAGGCTTCATCTTGAAGCACTATAAGGAGGAATTTCTGGCACAGGTGGGAGTGACCTTATCACCGATCAGTGTGCCATACCCTGAATACGTATTTGAATATGTAAGTGCGGGTGGTAACAGTTCTCAGAAGACGACGGTCACCTTGAACAGTTCCGCAATTGACGCGCTCATCGAAACGCTCTCTGAGAAGATCCGCTTCAAAAACAGCGCAGCGGGGCAACGCGCCTTGATGACGGCAAAGTTCCGTGAATTCATCAAGGCACGCGACCAGTACGCTTGTCAACAATGCGCGGTATCAATCTGGATGGAACCGCATCTGCTTTTGGAGGTGGATCACGTTGTCCCGGTCTCCAAGGGTGGGATGTCGACGCACGAAAACCTGCAGACATTGTGCTGGAGATGTAATCGAAGCAAGTCGAACAAAATGGCTCCGGCGTAAATAAACACGTGTGAGTGGACAGCGCGCGCTAAACCTCGGTCAGCACCTGTTTACTACGTGGTGGACTGGATCAACTCCCAGACGGCGGAGTGTCGCGGCCAAACCTTGAACGGAGCTGCCGATGGTGTCACCCCTGGCCCGATCGAGGGCCGATATCGTCGGCAGCAGGAGTGGCGATTTCACCGTCGAGCACCGTGACGGTCAACACCCGTACCGCCGAGCGATCTTTGCTGGCCGGGCTCCGGCCGCTGCTGGTCTTCCTCACGTCTGGTGTCCGACATGAGACGTACGACCACGTACGTTCAGGTGTGCGTGGCAGTGCTGATCAGATGATGGATCCAGGTTTGCGTCCCGGTGTGCGTCGCGGCCGCCGCTGTGACGCTGACGGCGATCCCGATGATCTTGTGCACCACCTTGCGGGCCAGCCACACCACCAGAATCAGCAGCAGCAGCGCACCCACCACCGCCGCGGCCGCCGCGGCGACCGGGCCGGACACCCGATCGGCCAACGCGGCAACCGACCCCGGTACCACCACGGTCGCGGCCAGCAGCGCGCCGGTCATCCGGTGTAGCCGGCGGGAATCATCGGCAGCCCCAACCTCTGCACAGCGGTGGTCCAATCCGAGGTCATCGCCTGCTGCACCGCGGCCAGGGTCACCTTTCCCGCGCACAGTGCGTGGAAGGTGTACACCTCGACCTGGTCTTTGTCGTTGTGGACGTAGGCCGACCCGGTAGCGGTTTTCAGGACGTTCGGTTGCGGGAAAAGGTTCTGCACCGCCGATGATCCGCCGGACGCCAAATCCAACAGATGGTCCAGCTCGTATTCGCGGGTGTGGGAGCGGGCAATGCCGTAGGCGGCGAGCAGTTTGTTCTTCGCCGCGTCGGTGACGGGGTCTGAGCAACAGCGGTACAGGATCCGGCGGTAAGCCGCGCGGCAGTGTCGGAATACCCCACTGCCCCAGGAAGTCGACAGTGAATGCCGACACGAGTTGTCGACGCGCTTGACCTGCGGGTTTGTAACCAACTGGCTTCTGTCGACAAACCCTCGTTTCCCGACAATGGCGGTGGCCAGCCCCTCGATGCGTGGGATGATTGGCTAGAGCCCTGACCTGCAAGATCAGTCCTTAGCGCCGGATTCCGTACCGCTGTTGCTCAGACCCCGTTCCCTGGCGCACCGCCGCGTCGGGCCGGATCGTCGGGGCATCCGACTCGGCCCATGCGGCGAGCTCGTCATAGTTCGTCATGCGGGGTCACTCTCCTTCATCCAGCAGGTCCAGGAACTTCTGGCGGGCGATCATCACGTGAAAGATCACCACGTCTGGGGGCGGAATCCGCTCAACCATGACTTCGATCAGGTCTCCCCCGAGCTGCCGCGGTTGCCCCATACCAACCTCGGACGTGAAGGAGCGCGTCGGTCCGAAGGCTTACAGCAGCACGGATGTAGCTATCCGGCCCGGTGCATTTGTACGTACTGGGCGACCGCATCCCGCAGCAGATCGCTGGGCCGACGGTGCTGTGCAGCGGCCAGGGCATCGAGCTGGCTGCTCATATGCGCGGCAAGGCGAACCTGCCGAGTCCGGGAGTGCTCTCCCGGCTGGGCCTGCGGGTCAATCGACGGCCGGCCGCCGAGGTTGATGGCCCGCTCGACTTCTTCGGGGCCGCCCAGGGCGGCTTCCAGCAGGGCGCGGCCCTTCGCGGCGGCAGCCGCGCCGTGCAGGGCGGTCTTCGAGTCGGGGTTCAAGATCATTTCGTGTTCGGCCCATTCGGCCAACCTTGCATCACTGGCGTCTGTGCTCACGGCTGAACTCCTTTCATTCGGTCCAAGTGCTTACGTTGGGCGACCATCACGTGGAAGATCAACAGGTCCCGCGGCGGCACCAGTTCCACCATGATCTCCAGCAGCGGACCGCCGAGTTGCCGGGGCGGTCCGATGTACAGGTTCGGCCGGCGGTGGCCAGGCACTCGCGGTTCATCGAACTCCGCCTCGGTGTAGTAGGCGTTCGCCATGGCGTGCAGAGCATCTTCTCGCGCAACACCATGCTTGTCTGTGCTGTCCGACCACCTGACCACCATACCTCTAGTGTATTGCACAACTTATGGTTATGCAATACATTACTTCGGGAAGATGCCGGGTTACTTGGCCCCTGGTCGGGCGTTCCCGAGAGTCGGGGCCTCGCCGCCGCACGAGCCCGCCGCGCCAACAGAACAGACACCCACCCAAATCGCCAAAGCCCTCGGCGTTCACGCGCCAGTATTTACCGCCACATCAACCCTACGTAGTGAACCATCACCGAAAGCTACTCTGCACTTCGTCGGGTATTCCCGAGTCCTGGGCCATCGATGGCGGTACGAGCGATCGTCGTCATATGGCGACCTGGTGTCGACTGAAGGAATCTACCTGCATGCACGCATACGTACTAGTAGACGTGCGAACTAGAGGTTGTGCTCTGAAAGCGGCTGAGGTGATCAGCGTCGCGGCCGGTGATCGTCTGTCGTTGGCTGGGGGCGGACCCGTATTCGTAGTCGCGCGGAAGCGATCTCGTTGACGAGCTGGTCGGTGGCCGGCCATCGTCCGGCGAAACGATCAGCGGGGAGTGGGCGGAGCGAACGACCACTGCGCCGGGCGGCGGTCCGGGCCGGTGGGCTCATCGGCTGGACCATGGTCTGCCTCCAACGGTGTCGATGTGAGGGTGTCTCTCCAGCTGTCGTCGGCCGACAGGCCGATACCCACCGTAACGCTGGGCCGTGACAGCGGCGAGCTGATGGTTACATTCAACTCTTTTTGAACCTTTGGAGTCGGAGTTTAGGCGGCAAGTTTGGTGGCTGATCGGTGGTCGGCGCGGCCGGTGATGTCGCGGGGGTAGCGGCCTCGGGGGCGGCCGCCGTCGAGGGTGAGTTGGCCGACTGCAAGCCGGCCGTGTCGCTTCTTCGCAGGGTCGGTGCGGGGGAGCCGCATCCAGTCCAGTTCGTCGCACCACCAGGCCCAGAGCAGTCGCTCGTGTTCATATCGGCTGCGGCGTGCGGCGAGGGTGCCGTCAACGCCGAGGCGCTGGGCGGCCTTGGTTCGCCGATCACTATCGGCTCGTCGCCACCCTGACCTGGTGCGAACCACCAGGTTGGCCGCGAGTAGATCAGCGAGGGTTGCGGTGACGTGCTCCGGTGGGCGGCGGACTTTCGTGGATAGTTCAGCGGTACTGGTGGGGTGGCCGGTCAGCTCGGCGTAGAGCTGACCGGCAATATGCCCGAGGGCGCGGGGCGTGAACACGTCGTGGGCCTGGTCGGCGAGGCGAGTGTGAAGCTTGTTTTGCCAGTCGGTACGGGCAGGACGGGGCGGCGGGACACCTTGTGACCGCGTGTCTACTGAAACCTGTGGATAACTTCTTTGTCCTGGTGGGGGAGAGATTTTGGTGAGTGTCCAGACGTGCCCGCGGCTTCCGGCCGCCGGGGTGGTGAGGGTGATCCAGCCGTCGGCGGCGAGTTGGTGCAAGCGGACTCTGACTGTTTCCCGGCCGAGGCCGGTCAGCTCTGCGACCCGTCGGAGGTCGGCCTCGACGCTGGGGGTGACGGCGTTCAGGGCGAGCAGGCACAGGGCGTCCAGGACGCGGCGGGTCGCGGGGCCGGTGCGGCTGTTCCAGCGGCCTGGTGCGGCGTCGGCGCGGGCCTGGACGGCGACGACGCGGTCGGTGATGGCAGTGGCGCGGCCGGCGAAGGTCGCATCGTCGGCTCGGTGGGTGGTGTCGGCGGTGCGATGCACTGCGTTCACGGCCTTGTTCCATTGTCTGGCCAGGAGTCGTTGCCGTTCGCGGGGGCTCCGTTGGTGCCGGCCGGTGGAGTGGCGTTCGGTCCGGAGGTGTTCCAGTCCAGGTCGGTGCAGGACGTTGACGATGTCTGCCAGGCGCCAGTGGGCGCGGGCGGCGCCGAGCAGGACGGTGAAGGCGGCGGCGCTGGCATCGGCCGGTGTGGTGTCAAGTACTCGGGCGCTGCCGGCGGGGAGTTGCCGGCGGGGGCCGGGCAGGTAACGGTGTCCGTCGGCGTCGACCGGGAGCGGCCCGGCGGCGGGGAGTGGTTCCGGCCGGCGCTGGCGGGCGGCGGCCGCGGCGGCGATGACGAAGGTGAGCCGGGCGAGCTGCTCAACCGTGACGGCGGGCCGCAGCGGCTCGTCGGGGCCACTCAGGATGATGGAGTGGCCTCCGGAGCGGTGTGGTGCGCCGGGTGGCCTCATGGAGCCCCACACGGCGTTTTTCAGGGCGGACAGGTCGAGGGTGGGAAGTGCGCCCGCGGCGTGATCGGCCAACATGCTGACCAGCTCGGCGGTCGCCGGCTCTTGCAGGGAAAGCCAGACGTGGCGGCCGCCGGATGGGCCTGACTGGGCGACGGTGTGTTCGATGTGGAGCTGGTTGAGCCAGCCGGTGAGGTGCTGGGTGTCGCGGATGACGTTGCCATCGCCGTGACCGAGGTCCAGGTCGAACGCGATCAGATGAAACCGGCGGTGCTCATCGGTCAGCGGCACCGCCCACGGCAGATGTGGGGCAGGACCGTCGATGGACGCGAGGTCCGGGTAGAGATTCTGTGGTCGGCCAGCGTCATCAACCGCCGCGAGGCGGACGACATCACGGGGTGAGATCCGGGTGGTCAGCGCCCACCCATCAGTAGTGATCTGAGCATGTTCGAGTGGATTTAGAGTGATCGAGGGTAGAACACGATGATTCGGCACTGGCTTCGGTGCTGGGCGTGCGCTATCCTCGGAAGTGTCCGACAAGACAGATCCTTCGGGGTCATGACCGGGTATAGGGTGGCGAACCCGTTCCGGTCCCGAAAGCGCCCCTACGGGGGCGCTTTCTTCATTTGTATGGAGTTGTCGAGCGTTCCTACCTGTGGCTAGGCCACGTGGTGAAGGTCCTCCGGATGCTGGTAAAGAGCTTCCTGGTCCGACATGACGGTGGGGTCCGCCAGCTCACGGCGTAAGGCCGCGCATACGAGGCTGCGCTTCGTGATGTCCCGTTCAGCGGCTGCCTTGATGAACGCTTCGTACAGGTCCGGGTCGAGCTGGATAAAGATGCCGATGGCGTTCTTCGCAGACCCTGCGGGTGATCGCTTAACCATGCTCTATGTATAGAGCCTTGTGTGATTGTGGTCCGCGGCGACACGCCGGGGTGCCGCGAGGTAACTGTTGTTGCTCGCGTTACTGCTCCATAAGGCGTTCTCGCCCGTTGTGCCAGGCTTCAAGGATCTCCTGAGCTGTGGTGCCGTAAATCTTGGCAAGGGCGACGGTCAGTTCATCGCTGGGTCGTTCATAACCCAACTCAACATTGCCGATACGTATCTGGTGGAGCCCGAGCATTCGAGCGACCTGCCCTTGGTGAAGTCCGGCGGAGACGACTCTGAGCTCGGGTAGACCCCATCGTTCGACTGGGATCGTGAGCAAGTCGGCGGGCTTCACTTTCAAGGCTTGGGCAATCGCCAGGAACGTCGGTGGTTCGGGGGTTCGAATCCCTCGCTCCCATGTGCTGATGGTGGCTACGCGGATGTCCATCTCGGCGGCCAGCCGGCCCTGCGACCAATTCAAACCTTCGCGGGCTGCGCGCATGCGTTCGCCGCTGAACGACGGTATTCGAATCGCTCCCACGCGGCTCATCATCGCCGTCCTCCCGGTCATTCAGTCAGAGCGAAGTGTCGTTGAATACTATACTAATGTGCGGTCGTGGGATAGTGTTCGTATAGTGACGCTGTGTCCCTCGGTCTCGTACGGGGTGTGTCGGTGTAACGCCTTACGATCACGTACGACGCCAGGTCGGGGGTGTGAGTCCAGAACCGTGGCTGAGGAGGAGGGGATCTGTTGTGCGCAGTGGCGCGGCGGGGGTTTCGGCGGTTGGTGTTGCTGGCGCGTCCTGGGCGGGTTCACGGGTGGTGGGGTTTGTCGGCCCGGTAAGCGGCGCGGGGAAGACGACAGCGGCGGTGATGTCCGCGCATGCAGCGGCGGGACAGCTTGCGGGGCCGGTGACGGTGGTTGATCTTGATCCTGATCCTGGGCTGCTGCGTGCGCGTTTGACGGCCGTTCCGAGCCCGCCGGCGGTGCTCGAGCTGGTGAACGCGCTGCCCGGCCCGTTTGGTGTGGGGTCGGTGAACGAGTTGCTGGCTCATGTGGGGCCGGCCGGCCAGATCCGGGTAGCTCACAAGGACGGGGCGCCGGCCGCCGACGTGCGGGATCTGTCGGTGATGCAGTGGTCAGCTGTGTTGGACCGATTGGCGGGGGTCGCGCCGTTGGTGCTCGCCGATGGCGGGGTAAGTCTGGTGTCCCCGGCGGCTGAAGCGTTGTGGGACCGGGCCGATCATCTGGTGATCGCGGTGCGGGCAGATGTCGCGGAGATCGCATTGACGTGCCAGCTGCTGTCCAACCGGCGGCAAACGCACTTGCACCTGCTCGCAGGTGCGTCGGTTGTCATGGTGATGGAGGATCGACCGTCCGCTCTGGTGAGGCAGGGTATTCGGTGGTTTGAGAGCAACTGCGCCCGCGTCGTTCCGGTGCGGTGGGACCGAGTCTTGTCCGGATCTGGCCGGATCGATGTCGGCCGGGTTGCGCCTTCCAGTCGTGCTGCGTACGGGCAGATCACGACGCATTTCATTGAGGTGTTCAGCGCCGCGGCGGCCGCTTCGGAGTCGGAGTCGGCGGCAGGGAATTTGGCGACCGGACCCGTCCCGGTGGTTGGGCCGGCGGCACCGTGAACGGCGACGAGGAATGGGCGACACCTCCGTACACCGCTGAGCAACTACAGACCGCCGGGGTCGAGCGGCGCGGGCCTGATCGTCGTGGCGGATGGTCGTGGTTCGGCGCTGGGGCGGCCGCGGCGGCGGCGGTGGCAACGGTCATCGCTGTAATTGTTGCGTCCAGTTCACCGCCTCGGGCGGCGCCAGTGCGGGCATCTGTTGTTCCGGTTCCGGTTTCGGCGTCGGTGAGCACGGTGACGGCGACTGTCGTGTCGACGTTGCTGTCCGCGGCTCCCGCGCCGCCCCGGGTGACCGTAACGGCGGCGGCGCAGATGGTCACGAAGACGCTCCCTGCGGTGACGACCGCCGTTACGGTTCAGAAGGCGGCGGCGGTAGTGCCGCCGCCTCGGGTTGCGGCGGTGCCTGGTGGGCTTTCGGTGACGACGACGCTTACCGGGCAGGGCCATGGGTCGTCGTTTGTGCTTGTCGTTTCGTGCGCTGGTGCGCCGGCGCAGCGGCTACCGGTGCCGCCGGGGAAGTCGGTGCGCGTTGTACGGGCGAAGGCGGGCGCCTGCACGCTCTGGGTGGAGGCGTCCGCCCAGACCACGGCGGCGCGGAGCCCAACAGTGACAGCGGCGATCAGATGATCATGCGGATGCTGCTGATGCGGGTCGTCGTCCCGCTCGTAGGTTTCGTCCTGGCGGTGGTCCTGGGCCTGGTCCTGTGGATGTCCAGCGGCTCCGGGTCCACAGCGGCCGCCGCCACTCCGGGCGGGGTGGCCGGCATGGTGTGCGCGACGAACCCGTCCGCTACCGCGGTGGCCGGCTTCTCCGGCGAGCAACTGACGAACGCCGCGATCATCGTGGCAGTGGGCAAGAAACTGCATGTTCCACTGCGCGGGCAGGTGATCGGCGTGGCTACAGCGATGCAGGAATCCACCCTCAAAAACGTAAATTACGGCGACATCATGGCCACCGGTTCCATGTCGTCCAGTCGAGGACTTTTTCAGCAGCTCCAGACGTACGGGCCGACCCGCACGGACCCGTCCGCCGCCGCGGAAATGTTTTACACCGGCGGACCGGGTGGCATTCCCGGTCTGATGCAGGTTGCGGGGTGGCAGTCGATGCCGTTGGCGATGGCCGCGGAAGCTGTGCAGCACTCCTCGCAGCCGGATCTGTACGCGAAGTGGGAGGGACCGGCCGATCAAGTCGTCGGACTGGTGGCGGGTGTCACCTGCAGTGCGCCGAGCGCCTCGACCGGCGGGGCCGCAGGCGCGGTTGGTGCGGTGACTGCGACGGCTCAGAAGGTGATCGCTCGGGCGGTGGCTGAAGTGGGTGTGCCGTACTCCTGGGCCGGCGGCGACGCCAACGGCCCAACGCTGGGGATCTGCGGCGGCAACGGTGCCCAAAATGACTGCCACATCGTGGGTTTCGACTGCTCTGGGTTGACGGAGTACGCGTACGCGGGTGTCGGGATCGCGCTGCCGCACCAGACGCAGGAACTGTGGGCGGCTTTCCCACATATCACTGATCGTGCGCAGTACCGCCCCGGGGATCTACTGCTGATCTCCTCCGATGGCACGGCCAGCGGGATTCACCATGTCGTCATTTTCATGGGCGGTGCCCGTGTTGTGGAGGCCCCGTACTCAGGGGTCCTGGTGCGGATCACCGACAACTTCTGGGCCACCACCAACGGCCACAACGTGCTGGGCGCTGTCCGGCCCGGCGGATGAGAGGAAACCACATGCAGGCGAAGGAGAACAGCGTGCACCGGCGGCGGGTGAGCGCCGTCGGGTCAGTGTTGTTACTGCTGGCGGTGGGATGCTCGGCGTCCCCCGCACGGGTGTCGGCCCCGGCCGCAGACCCGTCGACCGCGCCGGCGTCGCGGCCGATGGGCACGGTGCTTGCCACGTCGATATCACGAGCGAGCAGATCAGCGACCGGTATGCCGTCGGCGGCGCAGTCCCGACCTGCGACCGTGAGTTCACCTACCCCGCCGGCGACCGTATCGGCGACGGTGCACGCACCGGCGGCAGGCAGTTCGTCGGCGTCGGCGTCGGTGTCGGCTGCACCGGTCGGTCCGATGCACTCGGTTGTCCGAGGTACGTCGGTGTCTGCTGCCACCACTTCGACTGCTGCCACCACTTCGACTTCAGCCACGTCGACGACTTCTCCCACGTTGACGTTGGCGTCGGTACCGGCGACCGCCAAACCCAATACCGGGACGCCAACTGCGGCGGCGGCGGCCTGGTGGTCTGCTGCCCGTTCTCAGTCGTATGTCGATGGCCCTACCTCGTGGGTGGCCAGGGCTGCGCCGTACGTGACTGGGCCGCTCGCTGCGCAGGAGCGGGCCTTGACCGTTGGTGACCGCGGAGCCGGCGCGGAGTGGACCACTTTCGTACAGAACCGCTGCGCGGCCAGGGTGCGCAACGCAGTGGGGATTGTGCCGCCGGAGATCCCAGCAACGGCCACCTCAGCTCATGTGCAGGTATCCGGGTCCCTGGTGACCACATGCAAGTCCGGGCGGGCAGTGCCAGCGGAGTTCATCGCTGCGACGGTCCTGGTGATCCGAGTCGGGCCGGGCCGGTGGCTCGTCGCCAAACGAGAATTTTAGGAAGGGGCGACGGGATGAAGACCAAGACTGCGCCGGCGAAGAAGGACACGGTTGAGCGGGCAGCGCCGGTGGTGCGGGTCCCGCGACCGGATGTGTTTGCCGCGCCCCTTACCGCGCGTTGTCGGCCGGCCGCGGCAGTCGCAGCGTCAAACCCGGTGGCCCCGGCTCGACCGGGCTGGATCTTCATGGCCGCACACGGCGGTAGCGGCGCCGGCCTGCTCGCGGCCCTGTCCCAGGTCGAAATCGTTAGCCACCAGCAGCCGACACCGGTCAGCGATGACAACACCTGGCCAGCGCGGCACGGCGTGGACGGCGGCCAATGCTGGCCGAACCCGGCGCTGGAACCCACCCGCGCCGTAGTGCTGGTCGGTCGAACCACCGCCGCCGGCCTGGCCTGGATTCGGGACCTGTCCGCGCAATACATGGCGGGCGCCGTCCCCTCGGGACTTGCGCTGCTCGGGGTCGTACTCGTCGCCGATCAACCCGGCAAGCCGCCGCCGCAACTCGCGGCCGCGGAACGGCTGATCAGCGGCGGCCTGCATCAGGCCTGGCGAATCCCCTACATCCCCACCTACCGACTGTGGTCCGGCCTCCCCGGGCACACCCCACCCCTGCACCCGGCTGTCGAAACGATGCTGACCTCCATCCGCGAAATGCTCTAAGAAGGGACCCCGACATTGATTACCCACCCGCTGAACCTGACCACCCCAGCAATCCCTGGCCCTACGCACGTGCAGATGATCGTCGGCTACACCATGTGGGGCGCCGTCGCGTTGTCGGTCATCGGCGTTCTGATTCTGGGCGGTCGGATGGCGCTCGCTCATCAACAGGGCCAAACTGCCGGCGGCGCCGGGAAGGTGGTCCTCGGCCTGCTCATCCTCGGCGTCGGTGGCGCCTTCCTGGGCACCCTGATGGGCTTTTCCTTGTTCACCACGACACCGCAAGCCATCCCCGGCCTGACGATCGTGCAAACAATCATTAGCTACCTCGCGTGGGTTGCGGTCGGCGCGTGCGTCATCGGCGTCATCATCGTCGGCCGGCGCAACCTGAGCAGCGGGCGGCTGAACCCACGTCCACGGAAAGGTTAATGAACGTTGATCTGCTCCAAATATGGCGAGACTCTGCTGCTGTCGGAACCGTTGTCACCTCCATCCGCGAAATGCTTTGAGAAGGGATCTCAAACATGATCACCCAACTGCTGGTCGCTGCGGCGCCCGCAACACCTACATCGCCATCGCCTGCACCAGGCGGTGGCGCCTGTGGCGCTCAAGTGGTGAGCGGGACCACGCTCAACTCGTGCCCGGTCGCCATCCCTGGACTCACTCAAGTGCAGACGCTCATCGGCTACACGATGTGGGGTGCTGTGGCCTTGTCGGTCATCGGTGTCCTGATCTTGGGCGGACGGATGGCGATCGCTCACCAACAGGGTCAGACCGCCGGCGGTGCCGGGAAAGTCGTCTTGGGCCTGCTCATCCTCGGCGTCGGTGGCGCCTTCCTGGGCACCCTGATGGGCTTTTCCTTGTTCACCACGACGCCGCAGGCCATCCCTGGCCTGACGATCGTGCAAACAATTATTTCCTATGTGGCGTGGGGTGCGGTCGGTGCGTGCGTCATCGGCGTCATCATCGTCGGCGCCCGCATGGTCATCGCACATCATGAAGGGCGGCACGGTGATGTCCAAAAGTTGGCGTACGTCGTCGGTGGGGCCCTGGTGGTGGCCAGCGCGTCAACGCTGGTCGGGGCGCTGATCTGAAATGGCAGTGCGCCGCGTAGATCCCGAGGCTCCGCCCAAGACGCGGCGGGGACCTCGAACCCGCGTCATGGGCGGCCGTCAGTGGACAGCCGTCGCCGCCGGCGCGTTCATCGTTGTCCTGGTCATCTGCGCAGTTTTGCTGACCAGGAGTCACGGCAACACACCTGGGCAGCCGGCGGTCGCTGGTCCCAACCCAATTCCCCCGGTAGCGGGGCAGGTGCCGATCGTCCCCGGCGCTCCCGTCGTAGGTCAGCAACCGTTGACCACGGCGCCGGCGGGAACAGTCTGGACCCTGGTGAAAGGGATTGCCCTGCCTTCAATTCCGGGCCAAGGTCCCTCCGTCGTCTCTGGAGACCTAGCTCGCGGTTACGCGCACACCGCCACCGGCGCTCTGCTGGCAGTCGTCAACGCAAGTTATCGGAATTCGGTGGCGACAGACGACGAATGGCGGGCGATTGCGGAAGCGACATTGGCGCCGGGCAACGGCACCGACTTGTTCGTGCACGACCGGGCCGCGATTAAGACAGATTCATCGTCTAATCCGGGCGATAGCGGTTACACCCAAGTCGGTGGGTTCGAATTTCTGAGTTATACCCCAGACGACGCGGTAATCCAAGTCGTGACGACGGGAAGTAACGGAGTTTTACAGGTGGGCGCTTACCACGCGGTTTGGGTTACAGGTGATTGGAAGCTGCACTTGTCCGACGACGGAAAGTTCACGCCGTCAACGCAGCAGGTGTCATCTATGGATGGCTTCATCGCTTGGCAAGGGGTTGCGTAATGTGCAACGTGTTTGTAGCTGTGATGAACGGACCAGTATGTGTGGCAGCGGACCAGACGGCCAGTGCTGGGGGCAGTTTGATGGGCTCCTTTGCCCAGGGTTTGGCGACGTTGATGAAAAATTTGATCTCGTTCTGGATCAAGGCTCCCGATCCGCAGTTGAGTAACGCGCCGGGCTCGGTGATTAGCACCATCAACGGGTTGACGTTGCCGTTGGTGGTGGCCGCGGCTTTGATCGGGATGATTGTGTCCGCTTGTCGGATGATTTTGTCGCCGGAGGAGGACAGGTCGACCCGGGCGGTACTGCGAGGTGTGCTGCTGATGGTGTTCGTCTCTGGTGGTGCTGCGACACTGGTTTCGTTGTTTCTGCAAGCCGGGGACGGCTTCGCAAACTATATTTTGACGACTGGTTTCAACGGCAAGTCGGTGGGACAGCAGTTGACCGCGTTTGCCGCGGACCCGAGCGGGGGCGGGGTGGCACTGTTGTTCATCACGGCCCTGCTGGGAATCTTGGCGTCTTTGGTGCAGTTCGCGATTGTCATCATTCGTGGTGCGATTTTGGTGGTGTTGATCGGGGCTCTGCCCATCGCTGCGGGCGCATCTATCACGGACATGGGAATGAGCTTTTTCAAGAAGTTGATGGGGTGGACCGTCTCCTTCATTTTGTACAAACCGGTCGCTGCGCTGATCTACGCGACTGCTTTCACCATGATCGGCAAGCCATCTTCGGATGGGACCGGTCAACTGATGGGTTTGGTGTTGATTGTGATGGCGGTAGTGACGCTGCCGGCGTTGATGCGTTTGGTGTCCCCGGCGGTGGACGCTATCGGCCGCGGCGGTGGCGGAGGGCTGGGGGCCGCGGCGGGTGCGGTGGCTTCGGGTGCGGTCCTGTTGGGCGGCGGCGCCCGTTCGGGCGGCGGTGGTGGGGGTGCCCCCGGGAAGTTGGCGCCGGCGCCGACCGGCGCGACGGCTACACCCGGGCCGACCGGTGGCCAGAGTGGTCAACCACCGGCCCCGGCCGGCCAGTCCCCAGGCGGCGGCGCGGCTCCTCCGGGCGGTCAGGGAAGTGGATCGTCGCCGGCCGGCGGCAGCAGCGGATCCTCTGGTGGCGCCGGCGGGACGGCCGCTGGTGTCGCTGCGGCGCTTCCCGGGGCTGGTGCGGCGGTAGGAGCGGCCGCCGCTGGTACGGCGTCGACCGGTGCGGCCGCGACCGCTGGAAAAGCTGGTACGGCGGCCGGTTCCCAGGGCGGCTCTACTTCGCCGCAGAAGGGTGGTGCCGCCGGAGCGGGTTCAGAGAGCGCAGAGACAGGCTCCGGTGCTGCGGCGATTCCCGGAGCTGGGGCAGCGGTAGGAGCGGCCGCCGCCGGTACGGCGTCAACTGGTGCGGCCGCGGCTGCTGGAAAAGCTGGCGCGGCGGCCGGCTTGCAGGGCGGTTCGACTGCGCAGGGGAGTGGCGGTGCCACGGAGCCGGGTTCAGGGAGCGCAGGGACAGGCTCCGGTGCTGCGGCGTCGCCGGCCGCTGATGGGTCCAGCCAAACGAATTCGGCTGACGCTGCGTCGGGAAGCGCTGGAAATGCAAGCGGTGATGGCGGCCGGCGCGGTGCTGCCGACAGCGGCGGCAACGGATCGTCGGCTTCTGCTGAGTCCGCCGCGTCGGGGGCCAGCGCGGCGCCCCCGACTCCGAGCCATAGCAGCACTGCTCCGGGTGAACCGGCCAGAGGTTCCGAGTCTTCTCCCGGCCCTGAAGCCGGCGGTGATGGGGTAGGACCGTCCGGGTCGGGTCCTGCGCCGCAAGGTGGGGCCAGCTATTCGGGTGCACTAATTCCGGCGGCGGAGCCGGCTACGGATGATGATGCGCCGGTGCCAGCTTCAAGTGGTCCAGGCCCTTCGGGAGCGGGCCGTGTATTGCAGACCGCTTCGGCGGCTAGCCATGCGGGTAGGGCGGTGGGCGCAGCGGCGGGCGGGGCGGTCGGTGGTGGCCCCGATGAGGAAAGGGCAGGCAGATGAGCACTTCCAGCGCGGAAAAGGCAGAGCAGGCGCCGACGTACGGCGGTTGGCGGCGGCCGGCGTCGCCGGGCGCGTTCCATTTGAAGCTGATTCCGACGCTGGCCGGCGGCGCGGCTGTGCTGGTCACGGTGGTGATCTCGATGAGTTTCACGTTCGTGTTCGGCTTGATCTTTGCGGGGGTCGCGTTGGTGTTGGCGGCGCCGGCGATCGTTCAGGTGAAGGGCCGGCCGCTGTATTCGATGTGGGCGCGCAGTCGGGCGTTCCGCCGCGGTGTGCGCCGCGGTCAGCACGTGTATCTGTCGGGCATCGCTGGGGTGAACCGTGCCGGCCTGCGGAATTTGCCGGGGTTGCTGGCGAAGGTCGCTGTGTGGCGCGCGTTCGACGGGATCGGTCGTGAGTTCGCTCTGGTGGAGATCTTGGCTGCGCAGCAGTGGGCGGTGGTGATGCAGGTGACGGCGCAAGGCGGGGCGCTGGTGGACCCGGAGACCAGGAACATTCAGGTGGCCCGATGGGCGGAGTTCCTGGCGATGCTGGGTGAGGACGGCGGGATTGTGCAGGCCACGGTCACGGGGGAGACGATTCCGGTGTCCTCGGCGGCGATGACCGCGCATGTCTCACGGCTGATTGATCCGGATGCGCCGGAGTTCGCGCGGCGGGTCATGATCGCTGAGGGTGAGGAGTTCCCGGCCGGTGTCACGGAAACGATCTGCTATGTAGCGGTGACCTACGACGAGAAGGCCTTCGGAATCGATCGCAAGAACTTGAAGGGCCGCGCAGTTGCGGAGGCGGTCGCGGAGCAGATCGGGCGTGGGCTGCCGGAAGTGTCGATGAGGTTGGTCGATGTCGGTGCCAGCAAAGGCATTCCGTTGACCGCGGGGCAGCTGGGGCGGCGGGTGCACGAAGCGTTCGATCCGGTGATGAGCGTGGAATATGCGCAGCTGGACGCGGCGGGTGATCCGGTGGAAATTGACTGGGACGACGCTGGGCCGGCCTGGCACGAGGAGGAACCGGGTGGGGTGGAGTATCACCACGATTCCGGTATTTCCTGCACGTGGGAGGCATTGAAGGTTCCGCCCGGGATCGTGACTGACCAGGCGTTGCAGCGGCTGATGAGCCCGATTGCGGGTGCTCCGCGGAAGCGGGTGACGTTGTTGTACCGGCCGGTTGATGCCGGGAAGACCGCTGACACGGTGGACCGGGACTACAAGGCGGCGCTGAACCGCTCCGGTCAGCACAAGCTGGAGAAGGCGCACGAGTCGTTGGATCTGCAGTCCGCGAAGCAAGCGACGGCCGAGGAGGCCAGAGGCGCCGGGGTGGTGTCGTTTTCGCTGCTGGTGACCGCGACTGTCAGCAAGGGCGACCGGGTCGCGTTCGACCGGGCCACGCGGGCCGTGGTGCAGGCCGGCAAGTCGTCCCGGTTCCGGCTGTCCCCGGTCCGCGGGGCGCAGGCGGCGGCGTTCGCCGGCGCGCTCGGTATCGGGTTGAGCCTGGCCGATCTGTCGATCATTCCGGCCGCTGTCCGCGACCACATCTAGCCGAGAAGAGCTGGGATCCGATGTTGTTCAAGCAGAAGAACCGCGCTCGGGCGTTGGGGCCGGTACGCACCCACAACTACGTGGGCAAGAAAGGGGTGCTGGGTCGCAACGGCACCGGGCGTTCGGCGTATGTGCCGGTGCCGCTCGAGTGGCGGGCTACGACTACGCAGATCTGCGGTCTGTACCCGTTCTCTGCCCCTGGGAAGCTGCCGATGGCGGGGGGGCCTATCGGCCGGCATATCGAATCCGGCGCGACGGTGTGCTTTGACCACATTGGTTGGTTTCTCGCGCGGTTGATCGCCAATCCGTCGTTGACGATCATCGCGATGCCAGGTTTGGGGAAGTCGACGCTGGCGAAGAAGATCGCGTTGAATCTGGCCGCGCAGGGCTACGTGGTGGACATTCCCGGCGACACCAAAGGTGAGTACCTGGAGTTGACGCGGGCGTTGGGCGGGAAGCCTCGGAAGGCCAGCCGTTACGGCGGGTCCGCGCTGAATCCCTGCGACCCCGGCGGGATGGCCGCGGCGGCGAAGGAGATCGGCGGCGAAGCGGGCGCTGCGCTGCTGGCCGAAGCGATCGGCAGGGCGGTGGTGTGCGTGAGCACACTGGTCGAGCTTGGCCGCAAGGACGGCGTGGCGGATTACGAGGAAACAGCGGTGGGCGCGGCGCTGCTCATCCTGTATGCGCAGGACGGCCCGGAACCCTTGTTGGCCGACGTGTTGGAACTGCTGGGCGAGCGGCCGGCGTCGATCCGTAAAGCGTTGTTCGACGGCGGATCGGATGAGAAGTACGACGAGCTGATCAATCCGCTGCGGCGGTCGCTGGCCACGCTGCTGGGCGGCAAGTACGGCGATGTGTTTTCCCGGCGGGTGGACCGCCCGACCGGCCGGCCGATGGCGTCCTGCCTGGACACCAGCTCCATCAAGAGCGGTGACGCCCAATTCTTGGCGGCGGTGCTGATCGCCGGCTGGTCGGACACCTACGGGCGGGTAGAAGCCGATCAGGCCCGGGCGGCGGCCGGCCTGATCCCCAAACCGCGGTACTGCCTGGTGCTGGACGAGCTGTGGCGAGTTCTGCAATTGGGCGGCACCATGACCAGCCGGGTGGACGAGCTGACGCGGCTGAACCGAACTGAAGGCATCGGACAGATCATGATCACCCACTCCACCGCTGATGCCTCCGGAACGCTGCTGGAAAGGACCGGGGCAACGATGATCGGCGGCGTTCCACGCAAGGAACTGGAGCGGCTGGAAGGGCATTACCGCTTCACGGAGCGGGAGCGCAGCTCCATCACCGGGTGGTGGTCGGAAAGCGTGACGGCGCTGGCGGCGGGTGAGGTGCCGCCGGGTGCCGGGAAGTTCCTGCTCAAGGCCGGGTCGGACAACCCGGGCATTCCAGTCGATGTGCGGCTGACTTCGGTGGAGGCCGGCTGGGGTGGGCAGGACACCAACCAGGCTTGGGAGATGGGATGAGTTCGCCGCGGCGGCCGCCGCGGTCGTCCTCGTCGCGTAGCGGGGTGATCCGGCCGACCACCCGCAACCCCGGTTCGGTGTACGGGGTGGTCTCCGCGCTGATCGTTGTGGTGCTGCTGATCGACACTGCCGCGTGGTTGGGCGCGCATCTGGCCGCCAACTTCACCGGCGCCCCCTGGTCGGGGCCGCCGTGGACCGCGGTCTACGTTTTCAACCTGGCCAAGGCTTCCACCCTGTGGCCTGGGGTGTCGCACACTGCGGTGTTCACCGGATTCGGGGTGACCCTGGCGGTCCTGCTAGCCGCGGCCGGGTTGCCGTGCTGGTTGCTGTGGCGGGTGTTTCACAAACCGGCCGCGCATGTTCGGTCGATGGCCACCGGCGCGGACATGAGCGAGGTCCGCGCCGAAGCGGTGGGCGCGGCCGCTATTCGCCTGCAACCGTCGTTGGCCAAGATCCGCCCACGGGATCTGACCGACCAGCAACGCGGCCTGGCGCTGGGTGATTTGCAAGCACCAGGGCATCCGCGGCTGTTCGCCACCTGGGAAGACGTGATCCTGGCGGTGTTCGCTCCTCGCTCGGGGAAAACGTCCGGGTTGGCGGTACCGATGATCCTCGGAGCTCCGGGGCCGGTGGTGGGTTGCTCGAACAAGCCGGACCTGTACCTGCTGACCGCTTCGCTCCGCGCGCAGCGGACCGGCGAAAAGGTGTGGGTCTTCGATCCGCAGCACATCGGCCACGTCGAGCAGACGTGGTGGTGGAACCCGCTCGGCGGCCAGATGACGCTCGATGACGCGGTGCGCCTGGCCGGCGGGTTCGTGATGTCTGTGGCCGATGATGAGCGACGGGAAATTTGGGGACCAGCTGCGGGCGAGTTGCTGTCCGGTCTGTTCCTGGCGGGTCATCTCAAGGGGATGACCTTGATGGAGGTGTACGAGACGTGGCTGTTCGATGAGGGAGCCCCGGAACCGGTCAACATCCTGCGGGCGGCCGGCCACCGGGCCGCGGCGGCGGCGCTGGAAGGGCAGCGCAGCAAACCGGGCGATACCCGAGGCTCGGTGTATTTCACCGCCCAGATCGGTATGTCCTCGATGCGGGACATCGAGATTTCGAAGTGGGTGGAACCCGGCGAGGGTCTGGCCGAATTCGTTCCCGCCGCGTTCGTGGGCACCAGGGAAACGCTGTACATGATGAGCAAGGGCGTGAAGGGCGGCACTTCCGCGTCAGCCATCGTCGCGGCGTTGACCAGCGAGATCCGGGTGCATGCTGAACGGCTCGGGGAACGGCTGGGCGGCCGGGTGGACCCGCCGCTGCTGATGATGCTCGATGAGGCGGGCAACATCTGCCGCATCGCTGACCTGCCGGAAGTTTTCAGTCACGTCGGGTCCCGGTCCATCATCATCGTGGCCATCTTGCAGTCCTACGCCCAAGGCGAACGCGTCTGGGGCCGCGGCGGCATGAAGGAACTGTGGGGCGCGGCAACCGTGAAGCTGATCGGCTCCGGCGCCGATGATCAGGAGTTCGCGGAGAACATGTCCCGCCTCGTCGGAGAACACGACGTGGACATCGTCTCCTACAACGGCACCTCGGGAGGCGCCGCGGTGACCAGCTCCGTGAGCACCCGACGGGAACGCATCCTGACAGCAGCGCAGATCCGCGAGATGCCCAAGAATCAGGCGATCCTGCTACGGACTGGCACGAAGGCGGCCATGCTGCGGTTGAACCGCTGGTTCGAATCAGCCGACGCGCCGGCCATCGCCGCCGCCTCGGAGCAGGCGACGACGGCGCTGCGAGCCAGGGCCAACGCAGCTGGCCGAACAGTGGTGACCGGACCGGCTGAGCCGAGCGCATGACCGCCCCTGACGAAGAAGAGGACATCGGGGAGCCGCAGCCCCCGATGTTCGCCGATGTCGAAACGTGGGTGGAAGCGGTCTACAGCACGACATACATCCGCGCGAAGGCCGCCGACATCAAATGGTGCTCTCGGTGGTGGTCGCATCCAGAGGCGATCGTGCGGCTCACCGCGCTGTGGCAGACCTGGGAAGTCGCGCAGATCAGCCAGGACCCGGCGGCCATGGCCGATTGGATCAGGACCTACCTTGATTGGCTCAATCCGCCGCTGCTGTCCGCGGTCGGGCCGTTCAACGAATGCAACTGGACTCGGCACAACCAGCCGCAACCGATGCCCACTGAACCCGTACCGGCCGGCTGGTGGGGCGGCCCAGAGTGACCGAGACCTGGAGTCCTGACCTATCGGCGCCGACGACTCCCACTGTCGCTACGTCTCGCCCATCCGCGGTTCTGTGCGCCTGCATCATCGGCGGTCTCTACCTGACCATGTTCGGCGCCGCTATCGTGCGCTCAGTCAAGATCGTGGGCCATCGCTATCCGCTCGACGACTACAGCAGCACAGACTTTCAATCCCGCATGCCGTTTTGGATGGGGTCGACGCTGCTGGCCACTGGCCTGCTGTACCTGGTCAGCCGGCAACTGGGCATCAGCGCAGCCGAAGCGGGGCTAGCCCGCCGAGGTGCCTCCCGGATACCGACGCTGTACGCCGTCGTTTCCTGCGCCGGTGCTCTCATCGCCGCCGGCCTGGTCCTGCGGGGGGTCCAGAGCCCGGGCGCCGACGCCTACACCGGCACCGTCAACAACGCGTGGGCTGTCCCTGGGCTGCTTTTGCGCTGTGTCAACGCGGGAGTGGTGGAAGAGATCACCGTGGTCGCGATTCCGTTCCTGCTCTGCACCCGCCGAGGGTGGAACACGCGGTCGATCATATTGCTCTGTGCCGTATTGCGCTGGCCCTATCACCTCTACCACGGGTGGGGATCGGTTCCGTGGGCACTGATCTGGGGTGCCGTCTTCGCGGCGGTTTATATCATCTGGCGGCGCCTGCTGGCAGTGGTGGTGCTGCACGTCGTGTTTGACCTCGGTGTGACGATGATGGGCCTGTACGGCGGCAGCACCGGCTTGTGGATCATGGCCGGGGTTTACTTCATCGGGTTCGGCGCACTCGTCACCGCCGTGTTCATGCAGATCCGCGGAGCGCGAATGCCAGGAATGTTGATCGGTCAACAACCGAAGGACGTGCGGACGTACTTGGCCCGGTCGGATCGGTTGAATTACATCATCTGGCCGGCCTGCTGTGCCTTGACGTGCACTGCTGGAGCGGTGACCGTGATCATCATCGGCGCCCAGACGTTGGCGGGGTGGGGACTGACATTGTGTGTCGGTCTGACCCTGATTCTGACTCCAGGGTTGATCTTCGTGGCCGGTTTCCTGCCTGCCTACCACGAGCTGATCATGTGCAACATTGATGTGCAACGCGATTCGGCCGGCCGAATCGTTCGGGTGGTGAGCTGGCGACTTACCCACCACGGCGCGGTGGTACGGGTAGGGACGGCCGGTGATCCGACGTTCCCGGCAGTGATGGAGCAGCTACGGATGTACGGCCACTTCGTAGTTGTACACGCCCGGCCCCGAACTGCGACAGGGAAGGCACTGACGGCCATGGGGTACCCGCCGACGAGGTCCCGCCGATTAGGGCGGCGGCAAGTAGGGCGGTACACGAGTGCGCTACCACCTTTGACGTGCACTGATCCAGCGACTCCCTGACGCAAAGAAACTAGAAAACCGGCAACCCACGATAAACCAGAACCTTGGAATCAGAATCATGGTCGGGCCTGTTCTCACGAAAATTTCCCCCGGGGGAATTTTCGCATGAGGTGGTTTGCCGCCGTACGTGCCCTGGAGGGGCCTCCATTCACGGGCAAGGATCAGAAGTCAGTGGGAAAGGGTTCGGCCTCTTCCGGCGGCGGTGGGTGCCGGCAGGGTGATGTCTTTCCTGCTCGGGGTACTGGCGGTGACGGCCACGAATTTGCGGGGATGGCTGGCGGCGGCGATGTCGGCGGGGTGGGCTCGGCCGTCCGACATGGTGCGGCGTGCCGATCTGTTGTTGGTGGGGCTCGGCTGGGTGCGGGCCGCTGTCCGGGCGAGGTCGGGGCGCCCGGACTGGACGGCGGCGCCGCTCAGTCGGGGTGAGGCAGCTGTCGGAGTTGCTGCTGCTGTCGGAGTTGCTGCTGCGGTCTGAGTGTTGGCGCTGTGCATGGCCGGGACACGGTCGATGCCGGCGGCGCGGGCAGCGTCGAAACGGGCCATGAGCTGTGGATCCAAGGTGCGCAGTTTCCCCTCTACCTTGTCGGCGGCGCGGGCCGCGTGGATGTCGGTGTCAGCCCAGCCCGCCGCGGCCGCCCACGACTTGGTGAGATCGTCGGCCGTTGCTGAGGCCAGCCAT
>JAABUT010001368.1_pt1 | contig 28295 bp, 28 predicted proteins | sample 5559281 | NCBI WGS metagenome assembly JAABUT01 (sample SAMN10711880, study PRJNA513359) | rock metagenome | isolation source: Antarctica rocks | place: Antarctica: Victoria Land, Ricker Hills nord | collected 2016-01-04
GCAGAGTATCATCCTGAGATACTCTGCCGACTGTGCCGACCGCCAACTGCCGACTGATACGCGGGAAGAGTATGAATGTTTACACCGCACGTCCGCAACGGGTCTATTTTCGTTCGTTATCAGGCCAGGAAGGGTTCCGCGTGAAAGAGGCAAGGGTGGGGCAGATGGTGAAGCGCGTGGCGGGGCTGCGGTACGTCGTGCCGCTACGCGAGGGCGGCTCGCTCCCGGCGGTGGTGGAGACCGACGCGCCGGGGGAATACGTGGTGAAGTTTCGCGGCGCGGGGCAGGGGCCGAGGGCGCTGGTCGCCGAGTTGCTCGTGGCGCAATTGGCCCGCGTTCTCGGGCTGCCGGTGCCCGCCCCCGCGCTCGTGGACCTCGACACGGGCTTCGGGGAGGGTGAGCCGGACCCGGAGATTCAGGACCTGCTGCGCGGCAGCGTCGGGACGAACTTCGGGCTGGCGTACCTCCCCGGCGCCATCGCCTTCGACCCCGCCGCCGACCGCGACATCGCCCCCGATCTCGCCGCGTCAATCGTCTGGTTCGATGCCTACGTCACCAATGTGGATCGCACGCCGCGCAACACAAACCTGCTCCTCTGGCGCAGCGGCCTGCACCTGATCGACCACGGGGCCGCGCTCTACTTCCACCACAGCGCAGGCGCGTGGGCGGGGCGGGCCGGGGCGCGCTTCCCGCTGATCCGGGACCATGTCCTCCTGCCATTCGCCGGGGAGATCGCGGCGACGGGCGCGCGGCTCGCCCCGCTGCTGACCGAGGCGGTGGTGCGGGAAATCGTGGCAAGCGTGCCGGACGAGTGGCTGACCGGGGACGCAAACACCGCCGACCCCGCCACGCAGCGGGAGGCGTACGTGGCATACCTCCTCGCACGGCTCGTCGCCCCGCGCGGTTTCGAGCAGGAGGCTGTCGATGCCGCCCGTCTGGTATAGCTACGCCGTCGTCCGTGTCGTGCCGCGCGTGGAGCGGGGCGAGTTCGTCAACGTCGGCGTGCTCCTCTTCGCTCGCACCGCGCGGTTCCTCGCGGCGCGGGTTGAGCCGGACGTAGCGCGTCTGCGCACCCTCGCGCCCGGCCTCGACCTCGCCGCCGTGGAGCGGCACCTCGCGGCCTTCGTCGCCGTCTGTGAGGGGAGTGCCGACGGGGGGCCAATCGCCCGCCTCGCGCCATCGGAGCGGTTCCACTGGCTCACCGCAACGCGCAGCGCCGTGGTGCAGACCTCGCCGGTGCACATCGGCCGGTGCGACGACCCGCGCGCCGCGCTCGACGCCCTCCTCGACGCGCTCGTGCGCCCACCCGTGATCTGAGAGCGCTGAACACTCCCATCCCGATTCATCTCCGCGTCATCTTCCACCACCTACACTGGCAAGCGAACAGCAACGAGTAGCGAGTAACGAGGTGGGTCCTCAGCATTCAGCACTTGGTGCTGTTCACGGATGGGGAGAAGGAAAAGAAGGGGTTGCGAATGCTCGGACGGCGCGTTCACAGCGATGTGGACGACCTTCGCATTCATGGGGGCTGGGGGCCGCCGCGCCGCGTCACCGTGCGCGGCGACGCGGGCGCGGCGCGGGATGTGGCGCGGCGGCTGATCGCGGTCGTCCCAGCGTACAACGAAGCGGCGACCGTCGAGGCGGTGCTGACGCGGCTCTCCTCGATGGTGGACGGCCTCATCGTCGTGGACGACGGGAGCCGGGACGAGACCCGCGCCATCGTCACGCACTGGATCGCGGACAAGCCGCACGCCTCGTTCATCGCCTTCGACGCGAACCGGGGCCTCTCGGCGGGGTACGGCGCGGCGTTCCGCTTCGTGCGGCACGAGGTGGACGCGGGGCGGCTCGACGCGAGCGACCTGATCCTCACCATCGATGCGGACGGGCAGCACGACCCGGACGACGTGACAACGCTCGTCGCGGCGTTGGAGCGCGACGGGCTGGACGGCCTGATGGCGCGGCGGGACTTCTCGCTCTACCCGACGTACAAGAAACTCGGCAACTGGCTGATGTCCACGTGGGCGACGCTCTGGAGCGGGCAGCGGTTCCATGATGTCGAGTCCGGCTACCGCGTTTTCCGCGCCGGGCCGCTCGGCGAGGCGACGCGCTACTACGAGGGGTACCGCTACAGCGAGACGGTTGAACTGGCGATGATCTTCCCGCGCCTCGGCTACAAACTCGGCAACGACCATCGCGTGCCCGTGCCGATCTACCGCTCGAACACGCGGATGAAGGATGTCTTCATCGATCTCGTCGCGATGCCCGTCGCGTGGTGGCGGGTGATGACGATGCGCGCGCGCCCGGTGGGAATTCGAGAACGGTGGGCGCCGTGGCTGCCCGGCATCGGCTTCGCGCTGCTCGCGGTGATGCTCCTGCTCGTGGCGGTCAGACGCATTTTCCTGGGCGATGACTCGATGAGCAACTACGCCCACGTCTGGGCCATTCAGGAGCAGTTGTGGGCCGGGAGGGGCATCTCGCGTCATATCCCGGCGTTGGATGGCGGGCGCGCGGTGACATTCCCGTATGCGCTCGTACCCTGGCTCATCGGGGCGCTGCTCTGGCCCCTCCTGCACAACTGGAGCGTGACGCTCCTGATGCTCGTCGCCGCCGTCGGGATGCCAATCGCCGCGATCAAGGCGCGGCCCGCGATGCGCGACCCGTGGGTGTTGCTCCTTTTTCTGCTGAACCCGTTCTCCATCGACGGCCTGCTCGCGTTCCAGTTCCCGTTCCTCTGGTCGGCCTTCTTCTTCTTCCTCTTCGTGATCGCGCTGGACCGGCGGCGCGACCTCGCGGCGGGCGTGCTGCTCTGGCTCTGCATCACGACGCACCCGCTCGCGGGCGGCATCGGCGCGCTCTGCTACCTCGCGGCGCACTTCCTCGGCGAGCCGGAGCGGCGGGCGCGCTTCGTTGCGATGGGGCTACTAGCGGGTGCGCTGAGCCTGCCCGCGCTCCTGCTCGCCCGTGGGACGCCTGCGCTGGCGGAGAACTCGGTGCGCGTGATCGTCTCGTCGATCGCGGACGGCTTCGTGCGCCGCGCGACGGTGCTCGCCTTCCCCTTTCTGGCGACCTATCTCGCCATCCACCTGCGCCGCTGGTACCGGCCCGTCTTCGCCATCTGGATGGTCGGGCTGCTTTTTTCGACGGTTATGGTGAACGGCGCGTTCGGCTACGCGCAGGGCGGCTACGGCGGGCTGTTCCGCGACAGTACGGACATCTACGCGCCGTACTTCGCCTCCGGGCAGTTCGACCCAGCGGCGACCTATCGCGTGATGGAGCCGAACCAGTACGAGGATGGGCAGTACTACTTCCTCCGGCACGGCGCGCGCCTCGGCAACGAGTTCTTCTCCGAGAGCATGTTCCGCCGCTCGTGGACGGAGGACGAGTACCGCGCCTACCTCGTGAAGAAGGGGATCGACTACGTCTCGATCGAACGCGGCTATCAGGCGCAGTACAAGACGAACGAGCGCGACCTGCTCGATGCCCTGACGCGGCGCGACCTCGCCCGCGCTGTCTACCGTGATCCCCAGGAGCGGTACGTCATCTACGACGTGCGGCCGTTCCGAGTGGCGGGGGGTGAGGATCAATGCCCCGCCGCATGACCGCCCGCTCCCGGTCGAAGCGCGGACGGGCGCAGGGATTGCTGACGCGGCGCGCGCGGGTGGGCTGGCTGATGGCGCTCGTGGTAGCGCTGCCGCTGGGGTACGGCGCGTACGCGGCGCGGACGCCGTCGTCGCAGGCGTTCGGGGATATTTATGTCCACGGGCCGCGCACGGCGAAGATCGTCGCGCTGACGTTCGATGACGGCCCGAACGACCCGTACACCGGGCTGATCCTCGACGTGCTGAAGCAGGAGGGCGTGCACGCGACCTTCTTCTGCGTCGGGATGAATGCGGAGCGCGAGCCGACGACGGTGCGCCGCATCGCCGCCGAGGGGAACGATCTCGGCAACCACTCATACCACCACCGCAAGCGCGACGCCCTGCTCGACCTCAGTTACGACGACGCGACGCGCACCAATGACATTTTGCGCGGAATTACCGGCGCCGCGCCGCGCCTCTACCGCGCCCCGAACGGCTTCCATACGCCGTGGTCGCTGCGAATTGTGGGCGAGCGCGGGCTGCGTGCCATCGCGTGGGATGTCGAGTCGAATGACTGGGACGAGCCGGGAGCGAACAACATTGTCATGCGGACGGTGGAGCGTGTTCAGCCTGGCTCCATCATCCTCCTGCATGATGGCGACAACACCCGGCTCGGCACGGACCGCAGCCAGCAGGTGGACGCGGTGCGCGGGATCATCCAGACGCTGAAAGCGCGGGGCTACCGGTTCGTCACGATGAGTGAAATGCTCGGCCTCCCGCCGACGAAGGGAAATTGAGATGCGGACAATCGATCGCGGAAACGTGCTGGTGACGGGTGGCGCGGGCTTCATCGGCAGCCACGTCGTCGAGACGCTGCTGCACGACGGCTGGCAGGTCTCCGTCGTGGACGACCTCTCCGGTGGTGACCGCGCGAACCTGCCGGGCGGCGTGTCGCTCGTCGTCCATGACATCGCCGATCCCGCGCTGATGGCGGTCTTCGTGGCGGGCGCGTTCGACGCAGTGATCCACTGCGCGGCGCAGACCTCCGTGCCGCGCTCGGTGGCGGACCCGGCCTTCGACCGTCATGTGAACCTTGTCGGCACGGAGAATGTGCTGGCGTGTGCGAAGGCGTCGGGTGTCGGGCGCATCGTCTTCTTCTCGTCCGGCGGCGCGATCTACGGCGATATGGACGTGCAGGCGGACGAAATGGCGCTGCCCGCCCCGCTCAGCCCGTACGGCGTGCACAAGCTGGCGGCGGAGTCGTACGTCGCGCTCAGCGGGCTGTCGCACGCCATCCTGCGCCCCGCGAATGTCTACGGCCCCCGGCAGCGTGCGGGCACCGATGGCGGCGTGATAGCGACCTTCGTCGATCGCCTGTCGCGCGGTGAAACCCTCCACATCAACGGTGACGGCGCGCAGGTGCGGGATTTCGTCTACGTCGCGGATGTCGCGTCCGCCGTGCGCTCCGCGCTCTCGTGGAATGCGTCCGGCATCTGGAATGTCGCGAGCGGCGTGGAGACGACCGTCAACGACCTCGCGCGGCACGTCGGCGGCGCGCTCGGCGTCACGCCGACACTCGCGTACGGCCCGGCGCGCGCGGGCGATGTGCGCATCTCCCGCCTCTTGAACGCGCGGATCACCCGGCAGGGCCTATGGAGATCCGAATACACCCTCGCGCAGGGCCTCGCCGCGATGGTCGCCGCCCGCACGGCGGGCGTCTCGGCGTAACGAGCCGGTGTCCTGCCTCGAAAGAGGTCAATCCGCCAGAATAGCGGGCGGTGATACACTATGGAGCGCGGGATGAATTTGTCCTATTGGAGTCATGCACGGATACGTGGCGGGCTAGGAGGTGACCGGTGGCACGGCTCGAATATGATCGTGGTGCGGACGCGGTCTATATTTATCTCCGGGATGTCCCCTATGCATATGGTCGTGACCTCGATGATGATCGGCCCATTGACTACGGTACGGATAATGCGCCGCGCGGTATCGAACTCCTCGCAGTGAGCCACGGTGTGAACCTCGATGACCTGCCGGAGCGGGAAGAAAGTGCGGCGCTCCTGGCACAGCATAATCTCAAGGTATATGCCTGAGAAGGCAATAAGTAATTTCCCCTTTGCGAGGGCGGATCGTCCGGCAGGGCAATTGACTTTCTGCGCTCTCTCCTCGTATGCTTATCGCAACGACAACAGTTTCGCACGGCACGAAAGGGAAATCCTGTGAATATACGCCCCGAGGTGTGTTTCAGCGCCATCGATAGGATCGCCGCGCTGTAGGGGCGCGTGCGGAAACCGCCATCGCGGCGGGGTGTGCATCACATCGTGCTGATTCCACGGGCTGTGCCCGTCCGCTCGCGTCTCCCTCACTCACCGGTTCGCAACGGTACACATCGAGGGAGTATTTTCACGTGGAACTGCAAACCGAACCATCGCGCGCCCGTTTCACCGGGCTATGGCGGCATCGTGACTTTCTCAAACTCTGGGCAGGGCAGACCGTCTCGCTCTTCGGCAGCCGCGTCGGCGGTTTCGCATTGACATTCGTCGCGGTCCTGACGCTCAATGCCAGCCCGATCCAGGTGGCGCTGCTCAACGCGGCGCAGTACGGGCCGGGGCTAATTGTTGGGCTCTTCGCCGGCGTCTGGGTGGACCGCCTGCGCCGCCGTCCGGTGATGATCGTCGTGGACATTGGGCGGGCGATAGCGCTGGGCGTGATCCCACTTGCCGCTGCCCTCGGCCGCCTGACGATCTCGCTGCTCTTCATCATCGCACTATTCGTCAGCATCCTGACGGTTTTCTTCGATGTGGCCTATCGCTCATACCTGCCGTCGCTCGTGCGGCAGGACGAACTCGTCGAGGGGAACAGCAAGCTCCAGGCGAGCGCATCCGTGACGGAGTTCGGTGGCTGGAGCATCGCGGGCTTCGTCATGCAGGCGCTCTCCGCGCCCGGTACGGTGCTCGTCGATACCGTCTCGTTCCTTGTCTCCGCCGCCTCGCTGGCGACGATCCGCACCCCGGAACCGCCGCCGACGCACTCGGCAGGGCGCGAGGGGACGTGGCAGGAGATCGGGGCGGGGTTACGCCTGGTGCGCGACAACCGGATCTTCCGCACGCTCGCGGGCGTCACCGGCACATGGTACTTCTTCCGCAGCTTCATCGGCGCGACGATTATCCTCTTCATCACGCGGGAATTGCACGTCTCGCCCGGATTGCAGGGACTGATCTACTCCGTCGGCGGTGTGAGTTCATTCTTCGGGGCGGTGCTGACGGCGCGGATCACGCGGCGCTGGGGCGTCGGCCCGACGATGGTGCGCATGTTGACGCTTGCGGTCGTCGCGTCGGTCTGCATCCCGCTCGCGTCCGGCCCGCTCGTGCTGGTCGTCGTCCTGCTCGTGCTGCCGCAGGTTATCGGGGACGGCGCGGCGACGATCTACGAGATCGAGCAGGTCAGCCTCCTGCAAGCGCGCACGCCGGGCCGCATCCTCGGGCGGATGAACGCGAGCATCCGCTTTATCGAGTGGGGCACGATGCTCGGTGGCCTGCTCGTCGGCGGGCTGCTCGGTGAGGCAATCGGGTTGCGGCCAACGCTCTTCGTCTCCGTCGCCGGGCAACTGCTCGCGCCGCTCTGGATGGCGCTGTCGCCGGTGCGGGGGCTGCGAAAGCATGGGGAGGCCCTCACCCTCCCCGCAAAATATGAGAATGCATAAAACATGACTAAAACGAGCGATTACCTCGACAAATGGCCGAGCCGATGTTATAGGTAGTGATGTGCGCATCGGACGCGCCCTGTTTCTTTCGCTTAATCTGGGTGGTACAGGAGGGTCGTATGTCCAATTTTGATGAGTTCATTCAGGCCGACGAGCGATACGCGGCGACCTTCACCAAGGGCGACCTGCCCATGCCACCGGGTCGGAAAATCGCCATCGTCGCGTGCATGGATGCACGGCTCGACCCTGCGAAATTCCTCGGCCTCGAAGAAGGCGACGCGCACGTCATCCGCAACGCGGGGGGCCGCGCCGCCGATGCGATCCGCTCGCTCATCATCTCGCAGCAACTGCTCGGCACGCGCGAAATCGCCGTCATCCACCACACCGATTGCGGCATGCTGACCTTCACCGAGGAGCAACTGCACCAGAAACTCCACGACGAACTGCACGTCCACGCGGAGATCGAATTCCTGCCATTCACCGATGTTGAGCAGAGCGTGCGCGATGACGTGGAAATAATCCGCACATCGCCCCTGCTACTCTCCAACGTTCCCGTCCGTGGCTACGTCTATGATGTGCATACCGGGCGCTTGCACGAGGTGACTTAGTCGCGCCAGCACCGACGACCCGGTTGCCTCCGGCACGGACGACGCCAGAGAATGTATGCGACGCTCCTTTGTGATTGATTCTCGCTTCAGGCAAGCAAATCCTAGCAAAGGGGCGTTCTTTCCGCCGCTCTCAAACCCCCGACGGTGAGAACGCATAGATCCTGCGCGGGTTAGGGCCGTCCCTTTACACTGCGCTCATCCCCTGTTAGTATCCGTGCACAAATCTCGTGAAGAATGCATGTGACGGCGACTATAGACGTGTCGCACCGTGCAACCCGAGAATATGCTATGCATTTTGTGGCGGTGTTCTGTTGGACGTGGTGCACAACGCATGGAACATGGGACGCGCGGAGAGGGTTGGGAAATCAATGGGCCGGTATGCCATCCGCCGTATATTGTTGTTGATTCCGACGATGTTGGCGGTCTACACGATCTCCTTCCTGCTGATTCACGCGACGCCCGGTGGCCCGTGGGATGAGGCGGACAAGCCGCTGACGGGCGAGGCGCTTAAGGCGCTGAACGAGAAGTATCACACCGGTGACCCCTTGTGGAAGCAGTACACCAATTACCTCTGGAACCTCCTGCACGGGGATTTCGGCCTCTCGTTCGCCCAGCGCGGGCGCTCGGTCGGCGATATTTTCAAGGACTTCTTCCCCGTGTCGCTCCAGTTGGGTCTCGTCGCCATTGTGATCGCGGCGGCGCTCGGCATCACGGCGGGGACGTTCAGCGCGATCAAGCAGAACACGCCGGTGGACTACTTCTGCACCTTCGGCGCGATCATCGGCATCTCCGCGCCGTCGTACGTCATCGCGTCGCTCCTGATCCTCCTGCTCTCGCTGCAACTGCACCTCGTGCCAACGGGCGGGTGGAATGGCATTTTCAGCCGGACGACACTCATCCCCGCGTTCGCCCTCGCGCTCGGCCCCGCCGCGATCCTGGCGCGATACACGCGCTCCAGCCTCCTCGATGTGCTGCGGCAGGACTACATCCGCACCTCCCGCGCAAAGGGGCTAAATGAGCGCGGCGTGATCATCCGGCACGCGTTGCGCAACGCGCTCATCCCCGTCGTCACGGTGATGGGGCTGTCGTTCGCGAATGTTATCACCGGGTCATTCTTCATCGAGACGACGTGCAATGTGCCCGGCATCGGGCGATACTTCGTCAAGAGCGTCTCCGGGCGTGATTACCCCGTGATGCTCGCGACGGTGCTGATGTTCGCCGCCATCATCGCGGTAATGAACCTGATCGTGGACCTGCTCTACGGCGTCCTCGACCCGCGCATCGCGTACGAATAGATTTCCCTTCACGACGGAGAGCCAAATCGATGGCGACAAACACGACCGCGACAACGACCGCCCTGGCGCAGGCCCCTGCCGCCATTGCCGCGCCGAAGAGCGCCTCGCTCTCGCAGGATGCGTGGCGGCGGTTTCGCCGCAATAAAGCCGCGCTCGCCGGGTTAGTTTTCGTCAGCATCGTCGCCTTCGCGGCCATCACCGCCAACGTCGTCGCGCCGTACAACTACGCGACGCAGGACATCCGCGCGACGACGCTCGGGCCGGGCGCGCCGGGGCACATCCTCGGGACGGACCGCCTCGGGCGGGACATCCTCAGCCGCCTCATCTACGGCACGCGCATCTCGCTCGCGGTCGGCCTCGTCATCCCGCTGATGATCGTCCTGATCGGCGTGCCAGTCGGGCTGGTCGCGGGGTACAAGGGTGGCTGGGTGGACACGCTGTTAATGCGGATCGTCGATGTGCTCTACGCGATCCCGAACCTGCTCTTCATCATCATCTTCATGACCTATCTCAAGGCGCAGTTTCTCCATGTAAGCGGCGGCTGGCTGCTGCCGCTGAAGAACTTCGACAAATCGACGGGTGGGATGGTCGGCGTCTTCATCGGCCTCGGCATCTTCTCGTGGCTCACCGTCTCGCGGCTCGTGCGCGGGCAGGTGCTCTCGCTCAAGCGCAAGGAGTTCGTCGAGGCGGCGCAGAGCATGGGCGCGACGAGCGGACGGATCATTACGCGGCACCTCTTCCCGAACACGCTCGCCGTCGTCATCGTCGCCGCGACGCTCGGCATCCCCGCCGCCATCCTCGGCGAGGCGGGGATCAGTTTCCTCGGCCTCGGCATCAACCCGCCTGTGCCGTCATGGGGGCTGATGATCTCCGAGGGGATCAATGACCTGCGGTCGTACCCGTACATGCTGATTTCGCCCGCCGTCCTGCTGTCGCTGACAGTGCTCTCGTTCAACTTCATCGGGGATGGTCTGCGGGACGCGCTCGACCCGTGGATGAAGAAATAAGCGCTGCGCTCGGCGCGCGGCGTTGGGAAGTCGTTATCAGGAGGGGTTAACACAGTGGATGACACAACGAAACTCACGGCACGCGCCTACACCCGGCGCAAATTCCTCGCCTTCTCGGCGGCGGGCGCGGCGGCGGCAACCCTCGCGGCCTGCGGCGGCAGCACCGCCGCGCCGACGGGGACCCCGGCGGCGGCTGCGGCGGCAACCAAGCCCGCCGGGACAACCGGCCCCGCACCAACCGCGACCAACGTCCCGCAGTCACTCGGCGCGGCGAGCACCGCACCCGCCGGTTCCGTCACGACGGGCACGACCGGCACGGTATCCGCCGGGAGCGCGGTCGCCGCCGCCCCTGCCCCGACGAAGCCCGCCAACCTCGCGGACAAGCAGGTCCTCCGCTACCTCGATGTCGAGCCGCCGACTTTCGACCCGCAGGTCGGCTCCAGCCCGTACAACATGCCGCAGATCTTCGAGGGGCTGGTGACGGTCAACTGGACGAACAATCAGATCGAACCGGCGCACGCGGTCTCCTACGAGGCGAATGCGGACGCGACGGTCTGGACCTTCAAGATGCGCCCCGGCCTTAAGTGGTCGGACGGCACGCCGCTGACGGCGAAGGATTTCGAGTACTCGGTGAAGCGCATCGTCGATCCGAAGGTCGCGTCCAAGTACACCGCCGCCGCCGAGAACCTGAAGAACTCGGCGGAAATCGCGAAGGGCGCCTCCCCGGATACGCTCGGCGTCAAGGCGCTCGACGACGCGACGTTGCAGTTCACGCTGACCGCGTCGACGCCCTTCTTCCCGCTGCTCGCCTCGACATGGTCGTACTACGCCGTGCCGAAGCACGTCATCGACAAGTTCGGCGACAAGTGGCTCGAGGCGGGGAACATCGTCGGCAGCGGGCCGTACGTCATGAAGGAGTGGAAGCACGACTCCCTCCAGGCCTTCGAGATCAACCCGAACTACTGGGGGCCGAAGCCGATCATCACCCGCGTCGAGTGCAACATCTACCCGGACGGCACGTATCTCCAGCAGGGCCTCGCGGCGTACGAGAACAACGAGGTGGACACGACGCAGGTCTCCGCGTCGGACTACGACCGCGTCGTGAAGGACGCGAAACTCTCCAAGGAACTGAAGCCCTTCCCCGGCTCCAGCACCTTCATGCTCCATTGGGACGCGACGAACAAGCCGACGAGCGACGTGCGGGTGCGGCAGGCGCTCTCGCTCGGCTTCGACCGCAAGGCGCTCATCAATGTCGTGCTGAAGAATTACTACACCGACGCGCCGACGATCCTCCCGCCCGACATCCCGGGCTACAACGAGGCCGCCGCGCTGACGGGCGGCGTCGAGAAGGCGAAGTCGCTGATGACGGAGGCCGGATACCCGAACGGGCAGGGCTGGCCCACCGACTTCACCATCGTCTACGCTTCGAGTGCGACGACCAAACTTGTCCTCGAATTCTTGCAGGCGGAATGGAAGAAGAACCTCGGCATCGACGTGAAACTGGACAGCCGCGAGTCGAAGGCGGCAGTCGAGTACCGCGTCTCCCGCAAGACGCAGCCCTTCAACGGCATCTTCGGGCAGTGGGGATCGGACTACGGCGACCCCTTCAACTGGCACAACTTCCTCTTCTCCAGCAAGAACGAGTTCTGGCCCTCGCACTGGAAGAACGATGAGTTCGACAGCATCATCGAGAAGGCGAAGGGCATGACGGACAAGGCCGCCCGCGCCGTCGAGTACCAGAAGGCGGAGAAGATTCTCGTGCAGGAGGCGGCGCACACGCCGCTCTATCACGGGCAATCATTCTTTGTCATCAAGCCGAACGTGCAGGGTATCTACCACCCCGCGATCCTCGGCCTCGTGCCGCGCGGGAGGTACGCCTACTTCACGAAGTAAGCGGGGCGGCCCTAACCCCCCGGCCCCCTTCCCCACGGGGGAAGGGGGAGAAATACAGAGAACACATAGGAGGGAGCCGGAGAGATGCTCCCTCTTTCTTTTTGCTCTTTTCTCCGCTTTGTGTCCTCTGTACCTCTGTCTACGAGCGCATTCAAGCGCTCGCACAGGAACAGCATGAGCCGATGGGCGTGGTCATCGAACGACTGATCGTCCAGGAAGAGGAGCGCCGCTTTTGGGAGGAGACGAATGCGGCATACGCGACGTTGCGTGCCGATCCGCAGGCGTGGGCGGAGGAAGAGGCGTTCCACGCCGAACTCGATGGAACATTAAGGGATGGCCTGGAATTGGAAGCGGAGTCGTAGGCAAGGAGGATGTGGTTGATGGCAAACACGCCCCCGGTGTCTCCCTCACGTGGCAAGGGATCGCGAATGGCCTTCACTCCAAGAGGTCTTTGCAGCCCAAGTCTCGGTATGCACCTGTCAGGCATTGCAACTTGGGCCACCAATAGGCGCGTTTGGAGCCGTTCACTTGATCCCAGAGCGGGAAGAAGATCATCAAAAGTACCATGAGCCGGTAGTCCGCGAGCAGGTCATCCCAACTGAAGCCGCTGATGCCGCATCCCTGCAATGCCCGATGATAGCGGCGTAGCAGCCGTTCCTCCCGGTCGTGCTCCCGGCGCTGCTCCGGCGTCCAGAACGTAGCGAAGAGGTAGACGAGATCGAGCGCGGCGAAGTCGGCCTTTGGGCTTTGGAAGTCGATGATATATGTGTTGCTCGTTGCGGGCGCTTTTGGGCAGAGGAACTGCGCGAAGTAGGAGTCACCATTACTGAGCGTCAGGTTCGTGTGCGTGGTGACGCGGCGGGCAAGATACCTGTCCCACAGCAATGGCAGACCCGCAACTGCCCGCTCGTAAAGAGTACGGAGATCGTCGGGAAATGTCGCACCCTCTGCGGCGATGAACCGTTCCCAGTCGGCGGTCGCGTCGCGGACGAACTGCTCGTACGCGGCGCGGTCGCGATACCAACGGCTGACGGTCGTGACGCCGTGCCCCAGTGTCGGATGCTCCCACCAGTAGGCATGAAACGTTACGAGCGCGTCGATGACCCCGTGAATGTGGTCGTCGGATGGCACGCCATCGAGCGCGAGCACCCGCTCGCGCGTGAGCGGTGTCACATGCGTCTCCGAAAGGTCGTCCAGCAGCAGGTAGGATGTGCCCTGCTCCGCGTCGAACGCCGCGCCGTAGCAGCGTACGAGCATTGGCAGCGCAGCCGCGAGGGGTGCGACCATCCGGTAGAATCCGACCTCACGCTCTGCATCTCGGATCGCCCACGCCGCGCTCAGGTTGCGCTTCAGGAGCAACTGCGGTGGCGCATCGGCGGGCGCGTCTGGTGAGTACGTCGGCGTCAGGTGTGTGATGACCGAGTTGAATGCCGCCTCATTGCGCCGCTCCGCAACATCGACGACTTCGCCACGCGGCAATGCCGTTGCATCATGGAGTACGGCGGTGAGCCAGGCCGCCGTGATTGGATCATCTCCCGTCGGTACAGAGGGGACGGATGCATTAGGCAGGGGTTACCTCCAGCACGCGCCCATAGCCGACCGTCTGATCGGTGGGAGTGGCGGCGGCGCTCGATTCGAGGACGATCAGCGCGCCGTCGGGGGCGATGGCGACATCGGTAGGGCGGCGCAGGCTGGTGAGGAAGGTGTGGACGCTCACCTCGAACGCCCCCGGCGACTTCTCCCGCAGCGTCAGCCGGAGCACGGAGAAGCCGCGCACCTCGCCGCTCCGCTCGACGTTACCGTACATCGCGAGGAAGCCGTCGCCCCGGTAGTCGGCGGGGAAGAGATGCCCGCCCGCCGTCGCGTTGTAGAAGGCGAGGCCACCCGGCGCGGAGTGCGGCTGGAAGGTGTAGGAGGGATTCTGGCTGTCGCTGCCGTCCGCGTTGACTGAGTCCGGGCCGATATTCGGGATCGGCGCGGTGAACGTCAGGCCCGCCGGTTCCGCCGGTGCGTCCGGCTCGGGGTTCCTGACGTTGTTGCCGAAGCGGTACGGGAAGCCGTAGTGCTTGCCCTGCTGGACGTAGTTCAGTTCCTCCGGCAGGTCGCTCTGCGGGCCGTGGTCGGCGGTGAAGAGTTTCCCATCGGCGCGGAAGGCGGAGGCGAAGGGGTTCCGCAGCCCATCCGCGAAGAGTTCAAAGGGGCTGTTCGTCGCGGTGGCGCTGATGCGGAAGATTGCGGAGGTTTCGGGCGCTTCGCCCTTGCCGCCGTCTTGCTCGCCGTGGTCGGTGTGCGACCCCGCGCCGATGTAGAGCATCCCGTCCGGCCCGACTTTCAGGGCAGTGATCTCGTGGTTGAAGCGGAGGTTGCCGCCGGGGTACCGGATGCGGTTCAGCACGGCGACCGTGTCCACCGCGCCGTCATTGTTCACGTCCGTTACGCGGAGGACTTCGCCGGTATGCGTCGTGCTCTCGCCCGGCTGCGCGGGCGGCTGGAGGCAACGGACGGCATAGAACGTGCCGTCTGGCGCGAAGTCCGCCCCGTAGAAGACCTGCGGCGTTGGGTCGCCGCTCCGCAGGTTGAGGAGGAGCCGCTTCGTGCCCGCCGCGCGGTCGATCTGGAAGAGGTTGCCGGTGTTCGTCAGCACGTGGAGCGCGCCAGTTTGCGGCTGGAAGAGGGCGCGGATCGGCGGGCCGTCCTCCTTCGCGAAGTCGAGGACGCCGTGGAGCGTGAACCCAGCGGGTGCGTTCGGCAGCGGGAGGGCGGAGGGCGTGATGGTCGGTGTGGTCGTTGGCGTTGGCCCGGTCGAAGTGCCACTGAGGTAACGCCACTGGTAGTAGTGCTGGCCGATGTTGCCGAACTCGACCTTGAAGGGGTCGGGGTTCGTCGGGGTGTAGGTCAGTACCCGCCGCTCGAATCCCTGCACCATCACGGTTCGTGTGACCCCCGCAACCTTGACCTCGGCCCAGAACGGCTCCGTCACGGCGAGACCAACTGCGGGGACGCCCGCGTTGTCCCGAAAGTCCCGGAAGATGCGTGGCACTTTGTGTTTCGTCACTGAGTCATAAAAGGTGAGATCGGTACGAGGGTCGTTACGGGCCTCTTCATAGCGCGCGGCTGCCCCGTCCGGTCGCAGCAGCGTCAGAACGGGGTCGAAACCGCCGGCAATGGGAGTCGTGTTCGGTTGCTGAACGAGCGTGAGGTCGGCGTAGGTCGGGAAGGTGTTGTCCGGGTCGCCGACGACGGGCACGCGCGCGGGCTGGCGCTGCTCGAACTGCGTGTCGCCGGTCTGGACGCGACCGGAGAGCAGTTCGACCGTCAGCAGGCCGTTCGTGACCGAGGCGGCGGGCGTCGTCTGCTCCATGCGCGCCTTGTCGAAGTACTGCACCGTTCGCTTGCCCGTCATGATGACGGCGGCGCAGACCTGACCGGGCGCGCAGATCAGCCCGGAGGACCCTTCGGCGTACGCTTCCAGTTGGCTGTCTCGCGCGGTCGCGAGCGGCCCCCAGAAGTTGGGCAGGATCGCCTCGCCCTGCTGCCACTGCGCCTCGAACTTCGGGGAGGCGAAGAAGGTGGACGCGGCGGCGGGCGACGCGAGCGCGAGCACAAGCGGGAGGAGCAGCGCGCACACCGAAACGATCACCGCCCATCGCCCGATCCGCCCGCGCCCGCCCATCCGTGGCCTCCCTTTGCTCGTATCCTCCGCTCACCAGTGTTACATGAGTATAGCAGATCGGTGGCGGCGGGCTGATGAACCTTAACAACTTAATTGGGTAATGGGAGCACAGGCTAAAGCCCATGCCACCGGTGGCCGGGTGCCCTTTGGGCAGATTTAGCCTGCGTCCCCGGCTATTACCCGATTAAGTCGTTAAGGTTCATCAGCCTGCCACCGGGAGCGTTGGCTGATTCAGTTAGTATGAAAACGCGCTAATCGCCGCCGTTGCTCGCGGCGTACGCGGGGTGCGGCTGCGGCTTGATGCGCGCCGTAATTGCCATCGGGATGACCGTGAGGGCGATGCTGCCGACGATGACGTAAGGGTTCGTCAGGACGCTCATCGTGTCGTTGCCCTGCGTCCCGGCGAGGAAGCCGAGGCCGACGTACGTGCCCGCCCAGAGGACTTCGCCGATTGCGTCGTAGAGCAGGAACCGGCCGAGCGAGTACCGCCGCGCGCCACTGACGACGTTGACGACGGGACCGAACGCGGCGAGCACCGTGCGGCTCAGGAGGATGAGCACGCCCATGCTGCCGCGCCGGTCGAGCATCGCGTCGGACCATCCCGTCGCCTGGCGGATGGTCTTCCATGCGAGAACGCGCATGATCGCCCACTTCATCCAGTGCATCGACGCATTGACCCGCGTGTCGCGCGCGGTCGCCCGCCCGACGAAGAACCGGACACCGAGGCGACCCGCGACGTAGCCGAGTGCATCGCCGAGGATCGCGCCCGTCGCGGCGAGGCCGATCAGCAGCACGATGTGCATCTGCCCATGCGCGGCGAGGACGCCCGCAGCCGTGAGCATCCCGGCGACGGGCAGCGGCAGACCGAAGGCGGCGATGAGCACGATGAGCGCGATGGCAATGTGGCTGTAGAGAGTGTTGTCGAACATGCCCATCACTCCTTTCTCGCGCTCCCCCCAACCTCCCAGCGGAGGGGATGCATTCATAAGAACACATTCCGTGCCATGATGTTTCGTTTGTAAAAAAGTTCGTAAGCGACGATGAAAAGTGTTTTACGTAGAGATGACATCCGCGATGTCTCTTTCCCAAGCCTTGAACCGCGAACCGCGAACTGCTCACCTTGACGCCACCGTGCGTCGCGTGGCACGATGCCCACGTTCACGACACGGCTACGTTCCGCACCATACTTGATAAAGGAGATGCAGCGATGGCAATGACCGCACGCGGAGTGATCGCACGGACGCCTGGCGCGGCTGCCGAGGTGGAAGAGTTCCTCATCGACGATCCGGGGCCGGACGAGGTGCTCGTGCGCATCCTCGCGTCCGGCGTTTGCCACACCGACCTCGGCGTGAAGATGGGCACCTACGGCGCCGAGGGCTTCCCCTTCCTACTCGGGCACGAGGGCGCGGGCATCATCGAGAAGGTCGGGCCGGGCGTCGAGACGCCGCAGGTGGGCGACCATGTCATCCTCGCGTGGCGCGCGCCGTGCGGGAAGTGCCGCTTCTGCCTGCGCGGCCAGCCGAACTACTGCGCCAACAGCCTGAATGCCGAGAAGCGGATGCGCGCGAAGGACGGCAAGACGCTCAACCCCGTCCTCGGCATCGGCACCTTCTGCACGCACACCGTCGTCCACGCGCATCAGGCAATCGTGATCGACAAGGCGCTGCCAGACCCGCAGATGTCGCTGATCGGCTGCGGCGTGATGACGGGCGTCGGCGCGGCGCTCTACTCAGCGGGGGTGAAGCCGGGCACGAGCGCGGCGGTCTTCGGCTGCGGCGGCGTGGGCGACAGCGTCATCCAGGGCGCGCGGCTCGCCGGGGCGACGACGATTATCGCGGTCGATCTCGACCCGAAGAAGCTCGAATGGGCGAAGCAGTTCGGCGCGACGCACACCGTCAACGCGCGGGAGGGCGACGCCGTCGCGCGGATCAAGGAACTGACGGGCGGCAACGGCGTGGACTACTCGTTCGAGGCGGTCGGGCGACCGGAGACGCTGGAGCAGGCACTCTTCTGCCGCGATCTCGCGGGGACGTGCGTCTTCATCGGCGTGCCCGGCCCCGGCCCGAAACTCAGCCTCGACATGCAGCGCTTCTTCGATGCCGGCGGCAACACCGTCGTCTCGTGGTACGGCAACTGCCTGCCCACGCGGGACTTCCCTTTGCTGGCGGCGTGGTACCAGCAGGGGCAGTTGAAACTCGATGAGGTCGTGACACAGTTAATCAAACTGGAGGAGACCGAGGAGGCGTTCCACGCGATGGAGCGCGGCGAAACCCTGCGCTCGGTGATCGATCTGGCGAACGCATAACCCCTAACCTCCCCTCCCCCTTCCCCACAGGGGAAGGGGGAGGGGAATTGGAATCGGCTCGTTTCTGACGGATGGGGCACGACCGCGAGATGAGTCAGCCCCCTCCTCGCGGGAGGGGGTTTGGGGTAGGTATCCACGCCGATGCATAACGATCCACTCGACCGACTGCGAGCGATCAGCCTCGCCCTTCCTGAGACTGCTGAGAAGATGGCGTGGGACACCGTCCCGACCTTTCGCGTGCGGGACAAGATTTTCGCGCAATACGAGGTCAACCATCACGGCGATGGCCGGGTGGCGCTGGGGTGCAAAGCGCCGCGTGGGATGCAGGAGATGCTCGTGAGCGCCAACGCCGAGCGGTTTTTCGTGCCGCCCTACGTCGGCCACCACGGATGGGTTGGCGTGCGGCTCGATGTCGCGATTGACTGGGACGAAGTTGCTGATCTCGTGACGGAGAGCTACCGGATGACCGCGCCGAAGCGTCTCGCCGCGCTTCTCGATCAACCCTGACGATACAACCGATGAGCGGCGAACAGCGCACTGTGACAGGATAATTTCCGCTGATGCCGGGCTGAGGCCTGTGAAGAGGGATCGATGCTCTCAACGTACAACCGCGTCGCGGGCCAGAATCTGGAACGGCTGGCAGCCTTGAGCGACGGGGTCTTCGCCATCGCGATGACGCTGCTTGTGCTTGATCTCCGTTTCCCCGCAGATGAGGTGATGCACGTTCACACCGAGCGCGACTTGTGGCGCGCTCTGGTTAATCTTTCGCCCCGCCTCATCGCCTACCTGATGAGTTTCCTGACCCTCGGCATCTTCTGGGTCGGTCAGCAAACGCAACTTAATTACTTCATCCACAGCAATCGCAACCTTGTATGGATCCATCTTGGTTTCTTGTTTGCGGTCTCGATCATGCCGTTCACGACCGGGCTATTGGCGGAGTTCATCACCTACCGTGTTGCCCTTGTCGCGTATTGGCTCAACATTCTTCTCCTTGGTGTCGCGCTATTCGTGAGTTGGCAGTATGCGTCGCGCGCGGGGCTGGTGCGGGAGGATACGACCGTGGATATGGCTTCCGCAATCGGACGGCGCATCGTCGTCGCGCAAGCGCTCTATGCCGTCGGCGCATTGCTCTGCGTCGTCAACACCTACGTGAGCATCGCGGCCATCGTCCTTGTGCAACTCAATTTTGCGATTGCCCCACGGTTTCGTCGGCTTTCTCGTCTTTGACGGGCACACACTCCGGCGTGGTGTGGAGATGGTGGCCCAATCGCTCACTTCCGGGCGTGTGCCCCGAGCCACCCGAGGGTATCCTGCAGCGGGGCCATGTCGATCGGCTGGAAGTTGTCTTGATAGACCGTCGGCGCGACGCCGAGGGAGTGGCCGAGGCCCCGGTACATGTGCAGCGTGTGGCCCGAGTTCCCCGACGCAGCGAGGGCGTCGTCGATCTGCTTCGCCCCGTTGGGAGAGACATTCGCGTCCGAGGTCCCCTGGAGGATGAGCACCGGGCCTTTGTACCCCGGCAGGCTGCTGACGATGGTAGGCAGTGACTTGTCGGACGTATACTGGCTGAAGGGGCCGTTCCGCGCATTTTCATCGAAGTTCGCGAAGAAGCCCTGGGAGGATGGGACGATCTCGCCCGCGATATCCAGTTTCCCGTCACCGTTTTTGTCCGTCTGCGGGTTCAGCCGCAGTCCGCTCGACGCGGGTGGCGCGGCAGCGGACGACGCAGGCGCGGTGGCTGCGGTCGGTGACGCGGACGACGCAGTTTGCGACAAGTCGAGCGTCAGGACGGCGGCGAAGCCCGATGCCGTGCCGGGACTGTTCCGGAACGCGGCGAGCATCTCCTCAATCGTGATCGCGCCATCTTTGTTCGTGTCCGCGACATCGCGCAGGAAGCCGACGCCGACATCGAGCGATTGGTATGCGAAGGTATCCTTCCACGATCCCGCGACGGGTGCCTGGAGGATCAATCCGGCGATTTCCGGGTGCACCAGGACGAGCGCGGTCGCGTGCGTCGTTCCCTCGCTCCAGCCATAGAGGTAGAGCCGCGCCGGATCGACCTTCGGGTTCGCCTTCACCGCTCCGTACACCTTGTCGGCGTCCGCGAGCAGTTGCTTTTGGGAGAGGGAGTAGAATTTCCCCGAGACGCTTGGGTCCGCCTGATCGCGCGGGCCGGTGATGTAGCGCTTGTTATAGCGCACGACCGCGTAGCCGTTCGCGCTCAGATACTCCGCAATGTCGCGGAAGATGTGCGACTGCTCCCGCCCGGTCGTGCGGTCGAGGATCGTGAAGTCGAGGTCGTACGGGCCGCTGCCGGGGATGAGCAAGATAGTCGGGAATGGGCCATTGCCGATGGGCGGATAGGTCAATTGCGCCCGCGTCTGGAAGTCCCCGAAGTCCACGGTGAAGTCGTCACGCCGGATGTTCTGCACCGACGCGACGGAGGATGGCGCGGCGCTCCCTGTCGCTACCGTCGCCTGCGTCACCGCTGGGGGTCGCGCCGCTGGTCCCGTCGCTACGGGTGCGGCGCCGGTGACGGCGGACGGAGCGACGGGCGAACCGGTCGTGCGTGTTGGCTGCGTCGCCGCGCCGGAGGGGGCGGCACTCGTCGGTGATACGATAGCGGGCGATGGTGCGGGCGTCGCGGTTGAACTGCCGCCGCACGCCACCAGCAGGAGGCAGAAGAGCACGAGCGTTGCATGTGAAAGACGGGTGCCTATCCCGGTGATTCATCCGCGTATCTCCCTCGGTAATGACGCTGATTGTCTCGGTGGATCAAGGCGTCGCTGTGGACGGGCGTGCAAGGTGAGTGCCACCATTGCGGTGCCCTCTTCCCACTCGGTGCGGCGGCGCATACGATACGCGCGGCGATAGAGTCGAATGATGAATGATGAATGATGGAGGGGCGCGGTGTTCGCACTAATCAAGGAACTGACCGAGTTAGCGGGGCCGGTGGGTCAGGAGGGTATCGTCCTCGACCATATCGAGCGCGTCTGGCGCGAGGCGGGCGCGAGGACCGAGCGTACACGCATCGGCAACGTCATCGCCCGCGCGGGTGGGACGGGCAAGAAGTTGCTGATCGCCGCGCACGCCGACGAACTCTGCTACCTCGTCCGCGCCATCGACCCCGGCGGGTTCCTCTGGCTGGCGAACGGGCAGGCGTGGGAGCGGAAGACGAGCATCCGTAACGGGTTCACCGTCGGGCAGCGCGTGCGAGTGCTGGCGCGCTCCGGCCCGCTCCCCGGCGTGATTGCCGCCGCGACGGGGCACCTCGCCTCGCTCGCCCTCCCCGAACCAACCGAGATTACCTGGAACGATTTCTGGGTGGACACGGGGCACACGCGCGACGAACTGCTGGCGCGCGGCGTCACCCCCGGCACGCGCGTCATCTGGGATGCGACGACCGAGCAGTTCGGCCCGCACGTTACGGGCAAGGCGCTCGACGACCGCGTGCCCCTCGCCGTCATCACCGAAGTGCTGCGCCGCGTGCCGCAGGACGAACTCGGCTGCGAGTTGACCCTCGCGTGCACGGTGCAGGAGGAGATCGGGTTGATCGGCGCGTTTGCTGTCGTCGCGCGCGAGCAGTACGACGCGGGGATCGCCGTCGAAATCGGCCTCGCGGGGGACATCCCCGGCGTCGAGGAGCGCGCGATGCCGCTCCGCCTCGGCGCGGGGCCGGTGCTCGTCCACAAGGACGCACTCACCCACTACGACCACGCCCTGACCGCCGCGCTCGAACGGACGGCGGGTGCGGCGGGCATCCCGATCCAGCACGCCGTCTTCGGCTCCTTCGGCAGCGACGGCGCGGCGATGATGAAGGCGGACATCCCCGCCGCGATGGTCGCCTTCCCCGCCCGCTACACCCACAGCCCCTTCGAGACGGGCCATCTCGGTGACATCGAAGCCCTCGTGGACTGGCTCTGCGCCTTCGTGCGGGAGGGTATGCGATAATGGGCATGTGGAATCGCTGAATCAAGAGGAACAACCTATGACCGTCCACCGCCTGCGAACCGTCCATGCGGAGCACGTTACCGAACTACCGGATGGGCGACTCAAAAAGGGAACGGATGAGCTGTCCCGGTGGGATAGCGACTGGCTGCGCGCAATTGTTGGCTATGACGATGGCACGATGCCGGAGCACATCGGCGTCGAGTCGCTCCCGGATGGTCAGGAGATTATCTGGCGCATCGAGGAGGGCGAGCGCGCTGGAATGCCATGGGCGCCGTCCGATAGCGAGGGCACGGATGTGCGGAAGGCTGACGCCTTGATCGCGAAACACCTCACACCCGATGCGTACAATCCCGTCCCTGCGGAATGGCGGTTGAAGCAGCGTAACGTGCCTGTCTGGGCGATCATCGGCAGCATGACCGAGACACACGACAATGTGGACGATGTCGCCGACGCATACCGGGTTTTCCCGGAGGCAGTGTACGCAGCGCGCCTCTATTATTTCCGTCATAAGGATGCGATTGACGCTCGCCTTGCCGCGAACCGGGCGTCATAGTGCCCGTATTCTTCCTTGATGAGGACGTTTGCGCACGGCTCGCGGACTCGCTTCGCGACATGGGGTATACCGTCACTGACACGCATGATGAGCGGCGTGAAGGCATCCGTGATCCACGGCAATTGCTCTTCGCTGCGGAGCGCAATCTGACGGTGATTACCCATAACCGCCGCGACTTTCTTCTCCTTCATGACGCATGGTTAACATGGACGCACGAATGGCAGGTGAACCGGCGGCACAGTGGAATCCTGGTGCTCGACCAGTTGCCCCCTTCCGACCTTCCCATTGCCGCGCGAGCGATCCATGCTCATGCGACGAATCTCGATGATGCATCGCCTGGCAATACGCTTTATAGTTGGACGCGTGCAGCGGGGTGGAGCAACACCACGCGCTGAGGTTTCCTGGTGCGGGATGCGGCATTTTCCGGGGCGGACGGCGATTCGCGGATGATGGGCAGGGTGTGGCGCGTGGCGATCGATACCGGCAACCAACACTACCAGGAGATCGTGCGGCGACTGCCGCTCACGATGCCGACGCTCGACCGCGCCGCGCTCGACCGAGCGATCACGGATCTCGGCGCGACGCCGGAGACGGTGACCGAGGAGCAGATCCTTCATGCCCTGCGCGAGGCGGTCTTCCCGATCCTCGCGTCGCATGCTGATGGTGCGACCGTGCAGACCACGCCCGTCGGCCTGATTACGACCGATGTGGAGGGCCGCGTGCGGTCGATCACGCCGACCGCCGCCCTGCTCGTCGGCCTGCCTGCCGATGCGGCGGTGATCGGGCAGCTGGTCGCCGCCGTGCCGGAGTTGGACTGCTGCGTCCCCTCGGTCGCCGCCCTTGGGAGCGCGGATGCGGACATGATGCGGAGCGAGGAGTGCATCATTCCCGCCGATGGGCGGCGCGTACAGAGCATCAGCCATCTGCATCGCGGTGCGGACGGGCGGGTGTGCGGCGTCAGCGTGACGGTGCAGGACATCACGCTCCGCACCGCGCTCGACGCCGAGATTGGCACGCACTACCACGCGAGCGAGACCCGCGTGCAGGAGCTGACAGCCCTCGCGGAGATCGCGCGGCTCGTCGCGCTCGCGACCTCGCTCGATGCGACGCTCGCGGCGATCACGGAGCGGACGACCCGCCTCATTGGCTGCCGGGCGACGGCGATTTTTCTGCCGGATGCGTCCGGCCGGTTGCAACTGATGGGGCAGTTCGGTCTGCCGGACGACTACGCGCCGACGATCGGCGCCTACATACAAGGCACGCCGCAGATGCCGGACGCGATGCAGCCCCCGACCACGCTCGCCTTCCGGGATCGTGTGCCGGTGCACCGCAGTCTGATCGATATTCCGCCGGATGCGCCGCAAGCGGTCCTGGCGACGCGGCTCGCCGGGATGACGGGCGGTTGGGCCTCCATCGTCGCGGTGCCGCTCGTGGCGCAAGGGGTCGCGATCGGGACCTTGACCTGCTATCTCGCGCAAAGGGAGCCACCCACAGACGAGACGTTGCGGTTCATCACGACCATCGCGGATCAGGCGGCGATCGCGGTGCAGAACAGCACGTTGCACGCGGAGACGCGGCGGCAACTCGGGGAGATGACGGCGCTGCATCAAAGCGCGGCGATCCTCAATTCCAGCCTCGACCGTGCGGCGGTGCTCACGACGATCGTCGAGCAGGCGGCGGAGGTGACGGGTGCGCGGGCGTGCGCCCTGCTCGAACTCTCCGGCACGGGCGATGGGATGATCCCGCGCGCGTCAATCGGGACGGACATGCTCCCGTTCCCGCATATGCCGATCCTCCGCTATGGGCCGGCGCTGTACGCCATCGAGCATCGCACGGCGGTCATCGTCCGCAATACGGATAATGCGGCAACGATGCCGTGGTGGCGGGAGGAAATGGCGGGGTTTATCAAGCCGACGCCGTTCAAGGCGCTGATCGCCGTGCCGTTCGGCTTCCAGGGGACGTACAACGCGACGCTGATGCTCGTCTACGACCACCCGATTGACCCCGGCCCGAGCGAGTTGCAACTGATTGCCACCTTCGCGGATCACGCCGCCGTCGCGATGCACAACGCGCAACTCTACGAGCAGGCGCAGCAGGCGGCGGCGCTGGAGGAGCGACACCGCCTCGCGCGGGACCTGCACGACAGCGTCACGCAGTCGCTCTTCTCGATGAGCCTGCTCGCGCAGGTGCTACCGACGCTCTGGGAGCAGCAGCCGGAGGAGGCGAGGCGGAGCCTGGAGGAGTTGCGGCGGCTGACGAAGGAGGCGCTGGCGGAGATGCGCGCGCTTCTTTTCCAGTTGCGGCCCGTCGCGCTGGAGGAGGACGGATTAGTCGAGGCGCTCCAGAAGCATATCGAATCGCTCCAACGGCGCGATGGCCCCGCGCTCGCGTTCACCGCGCTGGGTGGCGACGAGCGGCTGCCGCTCCCAGTCGAGGAGGCGCTGTTCCGCGTGGCGAGCGAGGCCGTGAGCAACGCCCTGAAACACGCGCACGCGAAAACTATCGATGTGACACTGGATACCCGCGATGGCGTCGCCACGCTGACCGTGCGCGACGATGGCCGGGGCTTCGACCCGGTCGGGCTGCACACGCGCCCCGGCCACCTCGGCCTGCCGGGGATGCGGGAGCGCGCGACGCACATCGAGGGTCGGCTGGAGATCGCGAGCGCGCCCGGCGCGGGGACGACTGTAACGTGTCGCGCGGCGATCCCCGTCACGCGGCCCACCTAAGGAGCAACGATGGACGCACGAGTCTCCACCATCCTGACCGAACTACGTCGGCAACCTGAGGCCTGTTACGGTGAGCGGTTGAAACGTGTCGTGCTCTTCGGCTCGCAGGCGCGCGGCGACGCGGAGCCGGATTCGGATATCGACATGCTCGTCGTGCTCGCCGGGCCGGTCGATAGCGCGATGGAGGACAAGCGCACGCGCGACATGCTGTACGATCTCATGTGCGCGTAAATTTATCCTATTAGTTGCATTTTCATGGACGAAGAACGCTTCGTGACGGAACGGAGCCCGCTGCTCCTCAACGTAAGACGGGAGGGCGTCGCGGTATGATGCTGGAGCAGGCGAAACTCCTTCTCGATGCACATGACAATGTGCGCGTGGCGCGTCTCCTGACCGATGAAGGATTCTATGGTATCGCGGTGGCACGCGCCTATTACGCGATATTCTATGCTGCACAAGCATTCTTAATCGGTAAAGACATGGCTTTCTCGAAACATTCCGGGACAATCGCTGCCTTTGGCTAGTATTTCGCTAACCCGGAGCGAGTGCCGAAGAGACGACATGGTATTTTGATAGAAGCGGAGAAGTTGCGGCTTACTGGCGACTATGGCCACACGCGCTCGGTAACGGTACAGCAGGCGGAGGGGCAGATCGCGCACGCCGAAGATTCGTTGCGGTCGCTGAGCGCCTGATCGGCCCAGTACCACCGCCCGCAACGGAAACAATGTAAAATAGCCTGGAGACATGCGGGCATCATGCAGATGAGGTGACAACAAGGGATGAGTAATTTGGCCCAATCCCCGGAGGAGAAGAAGATCCGCGTCCTCGTCGTGGACGATCACAGCGTCGTGCGGCAGGGGCTGCGAATGTTCCTGCTCGTCCAGCCCGATATGGAGCTGGTCGGCGAGGCATCCAACGGGCGGGAGGCGGTCGCGCAGGCGGCGGCGCTCGTACCGGATGTCGTGCTGATGGACCTCCTGATGCCGGAGATGAACGGCATTGATGCGACGGTGGCGATCAAGGCGGCGTGCCCGCAGATGCAGATCGTCGTGCTCACGACATTCCTCGAAGGGGAGCGCGTGTCGGAAGCGATCCAGGCGGGCGCGGTCGGCTTTCTCCTGAAGGAGATGGAGGCGGAGGAGCTCGTCCGGGCGGTGCGCGGCGCGGCGCGCGGGGAGCCGCAACTGCATCCCGACGCGGCGCGGCTCCTGATGGACCTCGCCACACGCCCAAAGCCGACAGTGAATCAATCTACTGCTCTCACGGGGCGCGAGCGCGACGTGATCGCCCTGCTCGCGGAAGGATCGAGCAACAAACAGATCGCGCGCGAACTCTCGATCAGCGAGACCACGGTGAAGGGACACGTCGCCAACATCCTCGGCAAACTCGAACTCACGGATCGCACGCAGGCCGCCGTGTACGCCGTTCGGCATGGCCTCGCGCGGGAAGTTCGCTTATCCTAACGGAACATCTTCTGTGCACCGATCTGGCAACGTTCCAGTGGTATCATCCATTTCCCTGGCGCGGAGATTGCTGCGTCCGTTGCTGAGACGCACGACTGTGCGGCAGAAGTTTCATGTGAAACGCACCATATCGTAACCGCTGGTGAGGAAATTCGCGCTGTTGGGTAGGAGCGCGTTCCGGTGTGGCGTTCCATACGACGGCGGGTTTTTGATGGGGCGTGCCGCAGCGGAGAGGGATGCGCGATGGAACGAACCGCGACAAGGAATGAGGTAATCTGGCGCGCGCTCCGGCTCCGCTGCCCGGTGTGCGGTGTGGGACGGCAGTTCCGGGGGCTGACGATGCGGAAACAGTGCCCGCACTGCGGCTTCTTCTTCGAGCGCGAGGTGGGCTACTTCACGAACGCGCTGATCGTCAATTACACGATCACCTGCCTGCCCATCCTGTTCCTCATCGCGCCGCTCGCGTACCTCGAAGTCTTCTCGGTTCGCGTGCTCCTCACCGCCGGGTTGCTGATCGCCATTGCCCTGCCGATCCTCACATTCCCGCACTCCAAGGCGCTCTGGCTCGCGTTCGATGTGCTCATCCGGCCCCCGACTGCGGTAGAGTTCGACCCGCATCCGCACGAGCTCGAATGATCGCATTGAGTTGAAAGGAGCCGCACATGCAGTATGGGGTTATTATTCCCGGCGGCGATCTCGATACTATTCTCGCGCTCGCCACGGAGGCGGAAGCGGTGGGCTGGGATGGTGTCTTCTACTGGGACGGGATCAACATCCCGGCCGCTGGGCCGATGTACGACCCGTGGGTCGTGCTCGCCGCGATTGCCACATGCACCGAGCGGGTGAGGATTGGCGCGATCATCACGCCGATCTCGCGCCGCCGCCCGTGGAAACTCGCGCGTGAGACAGTGACGCTCGACCACCTCTCCCATGGGCGGCTCGTCGTCCCGGTCGGGTTGGGCGCGCTCGATGACGGCGGGTTCGGCAAGGTGGGGGAGGCGACGGACCTTAAGATGCGCGCAGCGATGCTCGACGAGGGGCTGGAGGTATTGACCGGCCTCTGGAGCGGGCAGCCCTTCTCCTACCACGGCGCGCACTACGACGTGGAGGAGATGACCTTCCTGCCGCCGCCGGTGCAGACGCCGCGCATCCCCGTCTGGGTCGTAGCGGCATGGCCGCGCGCAAAGTCGATGCGGCGTGCGCTCCGGTACGACGGCATCCTCCCGCAGAAGATGGACGGCGCCGATGGCGCGATGACGCCGGACGACATCCAGGCGATGCGCGCGTTCATCGCCGCGCAGCGCGCCGCGACGACCCCGTTCGACATCATCATGGAGGGTGAAACGCCCGGTGACGACCCCGCGCAGGTCGCCGTGACGGTCGCCCCGCTCGCGGCGGCGGGTGCGACTTGGTGGATGGAGACGCGCTGGACGGCTGGCCCTGAAGCCCTACGTGTGCGCATCGCGCAGGGGCCGCCACGCATTGAATAATGAACCGCCAAGAGAGGGACGGAGACTTCTACACAGAGAGCGCAGAG
>JAABUT010001369.1_pt1 | contig 28292 bp, 31 predicted proteins | sample 5559281 | NCBI WGS metagenome assembly JAABUT01 (sample SAMN10711880, study PRJNA513359) | rock metagenome | isolation source: Antarctica rocks | place: Antarctica: Victoria Land, Ricker Hills nord | collected 2016-01-04
AGGAAGCGGACCATCCATGTCTGGTCGACCGCCCCGAAGAAGTTCTCCACATCGGCGTCCAGGATGTAGTTCACCTTGCGGCTGTTGATCGCCACCGCCAGTGCGTCGAGCGCATCGTGAGGTCCCCTTCGGGGCCGAAACCCGTAGGAGAAGCCGAGGAAGTCCTCCTCATAGATGGCGCTCAGCACCATGGCGACGGCACCCTGGACGATCTTGTCCTCCAGAGCAGCGATCGCCAGCGGGCGCTGCCGTCCGTCCGCCTTCGGGATGTACGTCCGGCGGGACGGTTGCGGGCGGTAGCTTCCCCCGTGGACCCGGTCGTGGAGGTCCCCGAGCCGAAGCTCGACCTCCACCTCGTAGTCCTGCCACGTCACGCCATCCACGCCCGCGGCGGCCCGGCGCTTGAGCGCCAGGAACGCCGCCCTGAGCATGTCGACGTCGACGTGGTGCAGAAGCGCGGTGAACCGTTCCGTCTTCCCCTGCCTCGCGGCTTGCCGTACGCGCCCCAGCGCCTGTGTCACGCGAGCCCGGCCCTGGGTCCGGAGCGTGCTTTGCCGGTTTGCGTTCCCCTTGGTTCCCGGCCTTGGCTCCACCGGCTCCGCCCCCGGCTGCCCGGGTTTGTTCGCCGGCTTCACGGCTACTATGCCGGGATCAGACTTCTCCCGATCGTTCATCGGCGGCTACGGCTCCTCGCCTTCCCGCCGCGGACCGACTGACCACAGAGGCCATCGGCCGATCCGGAGATCTCCCGGTTCCCGTACAAGGAACGTCCGCACATGCCAGGGTCTGCGACCACGCCGGGCCAGGCAGGCACTTGCGATGACGCGCCTGTCCGTTTCGCCTTCCGACTACTCAACGCCGTCGGCGCCCGGGATATGTAACGTTCGCGGCTCAATGGCTGGCCTGTGCGCTCCCCTGCCGACGCTTCGCCGACGCCCTCGCGGACGCCCACGCACGGCTCGGGGCCGATGTGGTTCGCTACTCCTTCATGGTGACGAACTTTCACCATCTGTTCCTTGCCAGTCTCCCGGCGCACTGGGTAATTACACGAATTCCGTTTCGTCGATGGCTCTCGCAATAAAGGCAAAGACCTTGATGTCGAGGTGCGATCCGCGGTCTGGTGGAACGTCACTCGGTCGACGGGCCGCACTGGCTCCGATTGGGATCGACGAAAGAAGGCGCTTTGGCGGCTCGGGAGTCGTAGTCATGCAGGCTCTCGCGCACGCTCGCTCCCAGCCCGCGATGTCCGTGCCAGCCGGTCGCTCACGAGCCGTCACCTTCATACGCCGGGCGGGAGTAGCGCGCCGCCGACAAGCCAAGGTCAGTCGCCGGGCCGCCGCAGCCACTCAACAGTGGACATGATCCGACTGGATTGGCCTTCCGCCTCGTCGACCACGCGTCGGGCCTCGTCGAGGGCGAGGCCCATGCAGTAGACCGGCATTGTCAATCCGCCGGACCTGGCTTGCTCTATCAGCGTCGGCAGGGCTTCCAGGAGAGCGCGGGCGGCTGGGACAGGATCGGGGCGAGGTCCACTCATGTCCGCAGCATCGCATCAAGGGAGTGTTGGTCAAGGCTGTGCCAGTGCGTCCGGAGCGATCTCGAACTCGGAAGCCGGCACCCCGGCCTCAAGCGGACCGTTGTCGCCGAAGAGCACGTTCAGCGTCTCGACCCCGTCGATCTCAGAGACGTCGACCACGATGCCGACCTCGTCGGCCATGGGGCCGAGCGTGCCGCGGTGCGAGGTGGCGCACAAGCTGGTATTCGGGGACGGCGTGTCCTCCGTCGACATCACAACGGATTCAACGATCGCGGCCGTGCCGGACTGACCATCCCGCTCAGCACTCCAGGGTTGCCCACCTCACCGCAGCAGCAAGCTTGGCATGGGCCCGTCTACGCCGTCGAGCCCTGCGCCGCCGGCGCACCGCTCCGCGGCTTCGGGGCTTGACCGCGTAGCCAGTCCCTTGCCGAGAGATGGCCGTTCCGACGAAGGGGTAGAGCGTGCTGGCAACCTTCAAGCCCCCTCGTCAGAGGCCCGGATGGGAGCAATTCCTCATGGCAACGACAATCAGCCTTCGGGAACATTCTCGGATGAGGCAATACGACCGCTCATCCTAATTGTCGCTGGGCACTATTTTATGTTCTACAACTTCGGCCGCATCCGTAAGACCCTTCGCGTCTCCCCCGCGATGGCGGCAGGCGTGTCGGACAAGCTGTGGTCGTGGGAAGAGATCGCCACCATGATTGATGCGCACCACGTCAGGCCAACAACGAAGCGCGGTCCCTACAAAAAGCGGAAAGCAGCGGAGTGAACCGCGCCTTCGTTGCCGACGCCACGGCTCTGATCCTGTTCTTCACGACCACGGGGATCATCAACGAACGCTTCATCGCGGGCATGGCTTGGGAGCAGGTGTTTCATGCGCGGCTCTTAGGGGCTGCTCTCATGATCCCCGTGGGACGCCCATACGGCATCTGGCGCGACTGGGTGATGCAGCGAGCGCGTCCAAACCGTCTGTCTCAGTTGCTTTGGGACAGTCTCGCGCTGGTCAGTTTTCAAGTTCCGATCTATGCGGCAATCATCGCTGTGAGCGGCGCATCTGGGCGCGGCCTACTGTTCGGAACCCTCGGAGCCACAGCCATTATGCTGGTATGCGGGCGTCCTTACGGAGCCTTTCTGAACTGGGTCAGATCGCTGTTTTGTGTCAGCTCGGGCGGCTTAATGCCGATGAGCCTAAAATCAAACTGATGGGGTGGACGGCCTTTGCTACGGCATCGATGTGCCAAGATGGGTGTATTGGCTCAAGCGATTGCGAGACGCTGTCGCAACCTGTCCAGCAGCCAGCGACCGGCCGGCCCCAGCGCGTGGTCTCGCCGGTGCGCCGCATAGATTGTGAGTCCTTCACCCGGCGTTGTATCGTTCTCCATCTCAAGTGGGACCAGTCGGCCCTCAGCGATTGGCGTTGCAACGAGATGTTCTGGCATGCGGCACCATCCGAAGCCGGCAAGCAGGAAATCGAGCCGCCTGCCGAGGTCCACGAAACGCCACAACCGGGCGCTCGAAAGACCATAAGCCGCGCCGCCAGGATCAACCGGATCGGAGAGCACGAGTTGAACGTGAGGCTCCAGGTCGCCGCGCGTCGCTGGGCGCCCGAGCGACGCCAAAGGATGACCGGGCGCCACCACGGGGTGCATGGCGACCCGTAGAAGCGGGTAGGCGGCGATATCGTCCGGAACGCCCGGTAGCAGCAGGCAGATCGCGAGCGCCGCGGAGCCGCTATGCAGCCGCCGCAGCGAGCCGCCCAGCCCTTCCGTCGAGAAGCTGACCGGCAGGTCGGGAAAGACCTCGCTCATCGCGCGCAGACTGTCGATCAGCGGTGATGTCGGTACCAGCGGGTCGATCGCAAGCGCCAGTTCTGGTTCCAGCCCTTCTCGCGTACCGGCCGCCACGGCCTCGAAGCGTGCGGCGCTGGCCAGTACCAGTCTCGCCTGATCGACCAGCACGCGACCGACTTCGGTAAGCTGAGGTCGATGGCCACTGCGATCGAACAGCGCCACGCCCTGTATCGATTCCAGCGCCGCGACCGTTTGACTGATGGCCGACTGCACGCGTCCAAGCTGTCGACCAGCGGCGGAGAAGCTGCCCGTGTCAGCGATCGTCACAAGCACGCGCAAGTGGTCAAGGCTAAGATTGCCGATCATCCTCCATCATCTCCACCGATGGATAGGATCACAATTTGATCGCTTGCGCAAGGGGATAGCGAAGCCTAGATCGGCCAGATGCAACCGACCTACTTCATCAATCACGGAGGCGGTCCCTGCTTCTTCCTTGATCCCGGTCCGATGCGGGACACGTGGAACGAGCTGGAAGCCTATCTGCGTGGCTTCGTCGACGCGCTTGACGAGCGACCACGCGCCGTCCTCGTCATCTCCGGACATTGGGAAGAGGCACACCCGACGGTCAACGCCGGAGCGTCGCCACCGCTGCTGTTCGATTACACCGGCTTCCCTCCGCATACCTATCAACTGACATGGCCAGCGCCCGGCGACTCCAACTTGGCTTTACGGGTCCGCGACTTGCTTAGCGAAGCAGGAGTAGAAAGCGCATCGAACACCGCCCGCGGTTGGGACCACGGTGTGTTCGTGCCCCTCAAGGTCATGTTCCCGCACGCCGATGTGCCCACCGTCCAGCTTTCGCTTCAGCACGGACTACATCCCGCAGCGCATCTCGCGATCGGCCGGGCGCTCAGGCCCTTACGCCAGGAAGGCGTGCTGATAATCGGCAGCGGCCAGACCTACCACAATATGCGCGGCTTCATGGGCGGAGGCGGCCAAGTCGATCCCGCAGCCGAGGCCTTTGACGCATGGTTGCGAGAGGCGATGATGCACGGTGCGACGCGCGACCGTTCGCTGATCGACTGGGGGCGCGCGCCAGGCGCAGCCGCACGAGGACCACCTCCTACCGCTGATGGTGGCGGCCGGTGCGCCGGCCGGCGAGCCGGGCCAGATCGCCTTCCACGGCTATGTGTTCGGCAAGCCGATCTCCGGCTTCTGTTTCGGATAACCCTTCAAGGAGACCTGATATGACCAAGCTTCTCGTCGTCGAGACCAGCCCGCGCGGCGACTATTCCATCTCGCGCAACATGACTCGTCGCTTTGTGGCGACCTGGCAAGCCGCGCATCCGCAGGGCGAGGTGGTCGACCGTGACCTCATGGAGACCGATCTGCCGTTCGTGACCGCACCGTGGCTCCAGGCCTATTTCACGCCGACGGAGCAGCATTCGCCCGAGATGAAGGAGGCACTGCGCCTGTCCGACAAGCTGGTCGGTGAGGTTCTCGCTGCCGATCACATCGTGATCGCGACGCCGGTCTACAACTACAATGTGCCGGCCGCGCTAAAAGCGTGGGTGGATCATATCGTCCGCAAAGGCATGACGCTCGGCTTCGATGGCGCTGGCCTCGTCACCGGCAAGAAGGCAACCGTGCTGATCGCTTCAGGGGGCGTCTATACCGAAGGCTCGCCTATCCACGACCGCGACATTGCTACCCAGTATCTCCGGCTGATCCTCAACGTCATCGGCATCACCGACATAACCTTCGTCGCGGGCGGCGGAGCGAAGGTGGTCGACATGGGCGAGCAGACGATGACCGGGTTCATCGCGAGCGTCGAACCCCAGATCGAACGCGCCGCCGCCGCGTGAGCCATCGGTGAACCAAGGCCCATGCGCGGCACCCTTGAGCCGGTTCGTGCCGAAAGCTTGTTGCGGAAGTGCCAGGTTCCGCGACACATGGTCCGTAACGTCCTGCATCCGCCCTTGTACAGGTTCTCCGTCCCGCTGCTCCCTAGACCTTAAGTCCGTCTGCCTGATGGTCAGCAGTGCAGCCGCGGCCATGGCTATCGCGAACTCGGCGCTTCGGCCTTATCGCCGCATCGGCTCAGGCCTTCCTGCAACAGGCTGTATCCGAGGCGCTCAAGGGTTTCCGCAATGACCCGGGAACGACAGGGAATTCGAGAACCGATTGAACCAGCGTCGACGGCGTGATTGCGAACAACAAGCAAGACTTCAAAGACAAAGCGACTGGAGGTCGAAACGTCATGGTGCATCTGATCCGGCAAATGGGCCATGTGGCCTTCACCGTGCCCAATCCGGACGTCTCGGCGGAGGACCTCGTCGAGGTCACCGGTCTCAAGATCGCCGAACGTCGGAATGGCACGGTCTATCTCTCCGCCAACCAGCGGCACCATGAGATATCATACCGTCCGGGACCGAAAGCGGTGGTGGACGCCATCGGGCTGGAAGCCATGGATGCCGCCTCCGTCGACGAAGTGCAGCGACGGCTACAGTCCGACGGGATTAGGATCCTGGACGACCGTCCGCTCGACCCGTTCATAAAGCGGGCCGTGCGCTTCATGACTCCCTTCGGTGCCATATTCGAAGTCCATTCTCCGATCGTGCGCGATCAGACGCAACGCCACATCGGCGCCGGCTCTCGGCCGAGGCGGATCGAGCACGTCAACCTCAGCGCCTCCGACACACTCGTCGCCCGTGATTTCTTCATTGGCGCGCTCGGCATGGAACTCACCGACCGCACATCGCAAGACGAGTTCCTTTGGTTCCGAACCTGGGATGGCTATCACCACACCATCGCTCTCTACCAGGGTGAGCCGAAGCTTAATCACTATGCGTTCAACCAGAACTCTATCGAAGACCTCGTGGGGATCGCCGATGCCCTGGTTTTGAAGGACCGGTATCTGTTGTGGGGCCCGGGACGACACGGGGCCGGTGGCAACATTTTCACCTATTATATCGATCCGGACGGCTGCGTGGTCGAGAACTCGATCGGCATGGACCATTACGGGAGCGACCTGCCCTACGAGGTCAGGACGTGGGAGATGACGATGGACCCGAAGAGCCGCCTCCTCAACCAATGGGGTGGCACGCGCAGCCCGGACGACTTCATCCACCATGGAATGCCCTTTGCGGCTGTGGACTGAACCGCTTCTGAAGACCGTAGCCCACATCCAGAAGCCGGCCATTTGTAGCTTCCTGTCTATATGGGAAGAACCGCGGGATTGATGGGGTGGACGGCCCCCGCTCCGTGCGGCCCTGTCGTAGAGTGGCTAGCGGCGCAACACCCATCCGGAGCCGATCCCATGTCAGTTCGTACCATCGGTATCGATCTCGCTAAACAGGTCTTCCGGGTCCACGGCACCGATGATGCGAGTCGGCCGGTGCTTAAAAAGCGCCTTCGCCGCGCCGAGTTGCGGGCCTTCTTCGCCGGGCTCTCTCCTTGCCTGATCGGCATGGAAGCCCGCGCCTCGGCTCACTATTGGGCGCGCGAGCTGGCGGCCGTCGGTCACGAGGTCCGGCTGATGCCGCCGTCCTACGTCAAGCCTTACGTGAAGCGGCAGAAGAACGATGCGGGGCTTAAGCAGACGTTGCAGCTTCGGCGAGAGCTGGCCGATAACGAAATGGGCCGGTTTAAAGCTAGGATGCGCCTAAGCAGTCGTATGCTGTGGTTCCCACGAACAATGGGGCAAGCGTATGTAGAACATATCCCGGAGTCGACCTTGTAGATTTGATTTTCTTGCAGGTGTTTGTGTGGATCGACGTTATGGTGGTGGGCGGCGATCAGTGACAGCAGATCATCGGGTCATCGAAGTGCGCCTTTCCTTACCCCCTGTAGACTCGATCGGTCGTACGCCTATAGCAGCACCGGGTATTCCTCCGCGTTCAATACCCATCCTGGCTTCTCGGAGAAATCGAGGCGCGGCGGTGAGAAGATATCGACAAGCTGGTTCAGTCCCGGTTCCATGCCGCGTGACGTGTGGATGGCGGGTGGCGGGATGACTGTCACCGACGGCGCGTTGACGTGCGGATGGACATCGTCGCGCCAGATGTTGCGGTCGACCGTCCAGGGCCAGCGCATGTGGTGGATGAAGGAGCCGTCGAGCGCCAGCGAGCACTGCTCGAAATCGTCATGGTGATGCGGCGATAGCTTTGTGATGTCGCGGGGCCCGTGCTGGGGCGCGAGATAGTTCACCATCATTGTGGTGCAACGCCAGATGCGGCCGAAGCGGCCGGGCTCGTCCGGGACGTCGAGCGAGTAGAGGCGGATCTTGAACCCGTCCCGTGGTGCAGGCCAGGGCGCAAAGAGCGGCAGGTTCGGGTGGGGCTCGGCGTAGGAGCCAGCATTGGCGCAGAGCGCCGCGAGATCGTCCGACTGGCTCGAGAACAGCCGCACCAGCCGGCCGCCATCAGGGAGCTCTATCCGGCTGTCGCCGGGCGGCAGGATGAGGAGGCTATAGCCGTTGCAGGTCTCGGTCTGAATCCCGGCCGTCGCAGCGGCGGGCGTGCCACGGTCGGGCAGCAGGGCCACGTATTCGTCCGCCTGGCCGGAGCGGGCGAAGTTCGCGCCGGGCTTGGCGTCCGTATAGGCCACGATAAAGTTCTGGCCGCGCGTGTACCAGGTGCGGCCGTTCGCGTCCTCCTCTTGCGGCGGCGTCTCGTAGAAGAGGCCGAGCTCCGCGCCCGCGAAGGCCATCGGCGGCGGCACCGCGACGGGCTTCGTGGAGCCGAGCGCGGCGCGGGGATCGGACTTGTCGTACATGGGGCTTAACTCCTCGGATCAACGGCGCTTCTGCAGCCCGGCGAAGAGGCCGGACGGGAAGATGAACAGGACGACGAGCAGCGTGGTCAGCGCCGCGACGTTCTTGAAGCCGGCGCCCAGCATGACGATCGCGACCGCCTGCAGCACGCCGAGCAGCACGCCGCCAGCGAGCGCGCCCGCGGCCGAGCCGAAGCCGCCGATTATGGCCGCGATGAAGCCGTTGATCCCGAAGGGCGTGCCGATGTTGTAGGAGGTGACCTGGGTCGGCGTGACCAGGATTCCGGCCACGCCGCCAAGCGCCGCCGACAGCGCGAAGGACAGCATCAGCATCCGCCCGACCGGGATGCCGAGCAGGGCCGCGGCCTCGCGGTTCTGCGAACAGGCCCTGAGCGCCCGCCCGGCCGTGGTGCGGCTGAAGAACAGCGCCAGCGCGCCCACCAGCAAGAGGCCGCAGCCGAGGATCCAGAACAGCTGGTACGAGATGGCGATCTGGCCGAGCTTCAGCGGGCCGCCGGCCGTGAAGGCGTCGAAGCTGCGCGGCTGATCGCCGAGCACGAGGAGGGTGATGCGCTCTAGCGCCGTCTGGGTGGCGAGAGTCGCCAGGATGATGGCGAAGAGCGCCGCCCCGCGGTCCCACATGGGTCGGACGATCAGCACGTCTATGGCGATGCCCAAGACCGCCACGATCGGGATGGTGAGCAGCGCCGCGAGCCAGACAGGCAGGCCGAAACGGCTGAGCAGCGCCTGGCACACCATGCCGCCCAGCATGACGAAGACACCCTGGGCGAAATTGACGATGCCGGACGCATTGTAGATGACACAGAAGCCGATGCCGACGAGGCCGTAGATCAACCCCGCGCCGACGCCGCTTACGAGGCTCTGAACGAACTGGACGAGATCAGGCATGTTCGGCCTCCGTGCCACCGAGATAGGCGGCCAGCACATCCGGGTGGACCTTGATCTCGGCGGGCGTGCCTTCCGCGATCCGTCGGCCGAAATCGATGACGACGATGCGCCGCGCGACCCGCATCACGAGCCCCATGTCGTGCTCGACGAGCAGCACCGTGATGCCGCGGGCGTTGACCCGCTCGATGACGTCGGCGAGCGCGTCGGTCTCGACCGTGTTGAGGCCTGCGGCCGGCTCGTCGAGCAGCAGCAGCTTCGGCTCGGCCGCGAGGGCTCGGGCGACCTCGAGCAGGCGCTGCTGGCCGTAGGGCAGCTTGTCGGCCGCGAGGTCGCCACGGCCGCCCAAGCCCACGAAGTCGAGGATCTCACGCGTCTTCCGCGCGATCTCGGCTTCCTGGTCGCGCATCCAGCGCGGCCGCACGAGCGCCGCGAAGACCCCGCCGCGGGTGACGCGATGGAAGCCCGCCGCGACGTTCTCAGCGACCGTGAGGTCCTTGAAGAGCTGAACCAGCTGGTAGGTGCGCACGAGGCCGCCCCCCGAGACGGCATGCTGAGGTCGCCCGGTGATGTCCTGACCATCGAAGTGGATCGTGCCCTCGGTCGGCCGGAAGAAGCCCGATATCATATTGAACAGCGTCGTCTTGCCGGCTCCATTCGGGCCGATGACGGCGAAGATCGTGCCGCCCGCGACGTCGAACGAGATCGCGTCGTTCGCCACGAGGCCGCCGAAGCGCTTGGTGACGCTCTTGACCGACAGCATCGTCATCGCAGCGGCCCCGCGGCCGGCGCCGGCGGCGAGGCCGGTGACATCGGCAGGCTTTCCGGAGCGGGGCACTCGTCGTCGCGCCGCCCCGTCAGGGCCGCATAGGCCTGTCCCAAAGCCGCGAAGAGCCCCTTCGGTGCATAGATTAGCACGACGATGAGGATGACGCTGAAGGCGACGTCCTGAAACTCCTTCAGGCCGCGCAGCATCTCGGGCAGCACCGAGACGATGAGCGCGCCGAGGATGGGGCCCCAGGTCGTGCCGATACCGCCTAGGAACAGCATGGTGAAGCTCTGGATCACCATGGCGCCGCCGAAGACCTCGGGCGAGATGAAGCCGACGAAATGGGCGAAAAGCGAGCCCGATGCCGAAGCGAACATGGCCGCGATCACGAAGGCGACGAGCTTGTAGCGGGCGACGTCGACGCCGAGCGCCTGCGCGGCGGGCTCGCTGCCCGCGATGGAGCGCAGCGCCCGGCCGAAGCGCGAATCCCTGAGGCGCGTGGCGATCCAGACGCCCAGCAGCATCACCGCCACCATGGCGACGAGTTGGCTCTTGTCGGTGTCGAGCGTGAAGCGGCCGAGTCCGAGGGGCGGGATACCGGAATAGCCCATGTAGCCCTGCGTGAGGCCGCTCCATTCGATCGAGATCTCGTAGGTGATGAGGCCGAGCGCGAAGGTCGCCATGGCGAGATAGTGGCCGCGCAGGCGCAATGTCGGGTAGCCGACGATCGCGGCCACGAGCCCGGCCAGCGCCATAGAGGCAAAAAAGGCCGCGAGCGGTTCCCAATCGTAGGTCGCGGTGAGGATCGCGGTGCCGTAGCCGCCGAGCGCCGCGAAGGCGTTCTGCCCGAACGAGGCTTGGCCCGTGTAGCCCATGAAGAAGTTGAGACCCGTGCAGAAGATCCCGTAGATGGCCGCGAAGCCGACCAGGGTCACGACATAGCCGCTTGAGCCGAGGGCTGCGACCAGCACCGCCAGCACGATGAGGGCGGGCGCCGCCGTGCCGACCGACCGCCTAATGGAGGTAGTAGCGCGAGAGCTCATGGTGCGACTTGATCTCGATGGCGGGAAGCTCGGCCACGACGCGGCCGAGCACGAGCACGTAGACTCGGTTGGCGAGCTTCAGGGCCAGAGGCGCCTTCTGTTCGACCAGCAGGATGCCGAGGCCCTGGCGATTGAGCTCGCCGAGCGTCTCCAGGATCTCGGCCGCGATCCGGGGTGCCAAGCCGAGCGATGGCTCGTCGAGCATCAGCACCTGCGGCTTTGCCATGATGGCGCGGCCGATCGCCAGCATCTGCTGCTCGCCGCCCGACAGCGACGCGGCCACCTGGGCGTAGCGCTCCTTCAGGCGGGGAAAGAGCCTGAACACCTGGTCGAGCCGGCCCTCGACCGTGTCGCCCGTAGCCTTGGTGTAAGCGCCGAGCACGAGGTTCTCGTGCACGCTCATCTGGCCGAAGAGGCCGCGGCCCTCTTGCACCATGATGATGCCGGCACGGGCGCGCTCGTGGGTCTGAAGCCGGGAAATGTCCCGGCCACGGAACATGATGCGACCGGCGGCAGGCGTCAGCCGCGTCATGGCGCGTAGCATCGTGGATTTGCCGGCCCCGTTGGGGCCCAGCACCGTCACGAGCTCTCCCTCGCCCAGCACGATGGTGGTGGGCTTCAACGCATGGACCCGGCCATAGTGGGCCGAGAGATCATGCGCCTCGAACAGCGGCACGCGCCACCCGCAGGCCGACGCTTCGGCAGCCTCGCCCGTCGTGGCGCTCATTTAACGGCGAACTGGCCGTCGCGCACGACCCCGATGACATAGGGGTCGGCCACGATGCCGACATGCTGGTCGGTCGAGAAGGCGTAGTGGGCGAAGGCGCCCTGGAGGTCGTTCACCTTCTCCACGGCATCGCGCACCGCGGGGCCGGCTGTGTCCTTGGCGATCTTGACCGCCTCGGCGATCACGCCGATCGAATCCCATCCGCGGGCACCGGCGTTGGGGTCGCGATCGCCGTATTTGTCGCGCCAGACCTTGAGGAAGACATTGGCGGCGTCGAGGGCGGGGCCCGGTTTGATGGAGGCCGGTATCTGCACGCCGGGTGCCGCGAAGAGGAACCGCTCGCCCAAGACCTCGCCGGCGGCCTTCAGCGGCACGCCGTCGTCGAGGCTCGCCATCAGCAGCATCTTGTCGAGGCCGAGCGCCCGGATGTTCTTCGCCACCGTCACGGTCGAGCCGCCTTGCCCCATCTTGACGACGGCGCCACCGCCGCCGGCCTGAATGCGGCCGATCTGCACGCTCATGTCGACGTCATCGGGCTTGTAGGACTCGACCGACACGACCTCGAGCCCGTACTGGGCCGCGAGCTTGACGCCGATGTCCTTCATCAGTTGCGCATAGGGCGTGGGATCGTTGAGGATCCCGATCTTGCGGATGTCGGTCTTGCTTTTCAGGTATTCGTAGCGCGCCTCGATCTCGAAGCGCGGCGGCGGCAGCATGCTGAAGGCCCACTTCTGCTCCTCCGGCCGGGGCGGCAGGATCGAGCAGAGCACCATCGGGGTCTGGGCCCGCACGACGGCGGGGGCAGCGGCGAAATTGCCGGCCGAAACGCAGCCGCTGGCGAAGACCTGGACGTGATCGTTGGAGATCATCTTGCGGTAGACGACGATCGCTTCCTGCGGCTCGGAGCGGTTGTCCTCGCCGACATACTCGACCTTGTGGCCGAGCAGCCCGCCCTTGGCGTTGAGCGCGTCGACGGCCAGAACCTGGCCGTCACGCCAGGCGCGGTCCGATGCGGCCGCATAGCCGGTCAGCCCGAGCGCGGCGCCGATCGTGTAGGCGCCTTCGGCCGTCGCCGGGCGTACCAGGGCCGCCATCACGGAAAACGCGAGAATGCCGCCACGGAGCCTCATGTGATCCCCCCTTTGTGTTTCGTTGAACAAAACACTGTTCTGTTATCCAATGTGGCTGAGCCCCTCCCGCGTGTCAAGGTACCGCGGCTGTCGCGCGCCCGGCGGCAGCCCGGTGGCCCAGCAGCTCGGAGATGCGGGCCGCGGCACCCACCGTCTCGCGCACCTGGTCGTCGGAGGGTGGTTCCTGGATGAACTGGACGGAATCGACCACGCCGACCGTGGCCACCACGGCGCCGGTGGCGTCGAAGATCGGGGCCGAGAGCGCGTTCAGCCCGATGAGCGCCTCGTTGTAGCCGGTGGCCCAGCCGCGGGCGCGGATGCGCTCCAGTTCCTGTTCCAGCGCTGCGGCGCCGACGAGCGTGCTGGGCGTCAGCATCTCGAGCCGGGACCGTAGGATCCTGCGCCGCAAGTCCTCCCGGCCGAACGCAAGGGCCACCTTGCCCTGGGCCGAGGCGTGGAACAGCAGCAGCGAGCCGCGACGCACGCCGATCTCGACTGAGGACCGCCCCGAAACCGTGGCCAGCACCCTGACGCCGTCGTCCTCAATGAGGGAGATCACCGTGTAGTGGCCGATGGCATCGCAGAGGCCGCGCAGCACCGGCATGGCCACGTCGACGATGTCGAGGTCGTCGCTGACCCGGCGGCCAAGGCCGATGAGTCGGGTGCCGACCCGGTAACGCTCCGTGTCCGGATCCTGAGCCAGGTAGCCGTTCTGCACGAGCGTCTGCAGATGCCTGTAGATGCGGCTCTTGTTGATGCCGAGCACCTGCGCCAGCGCCGTGACGCCGACCGGTTTCCGCTCCTCGGCCACGTGTTCGATGATCCGCAGCGTGAGCACCACGGCCTGGACGCCTTCGGGCGCGGGTCCGACGATACGAGACATGGCTTTGCCCTTTTCGAGCCCCCATAGCTGCTGAGCCGACTTGACAGCATCGCAGCGAGAAGGCAGCTTGGTTTCACCGAACGATATAATGTTTTACTAGTCGAAACAAGTATGGGGAGACGTCGATGCCCACCGAGCGGCTGAAGCCGGGGCCGGCCGAATTCCGGCGACGATTTTTGGCCGGGGAGGTCCTCCTCGGTACGTTCCTCAAGACCCCGACCGGCCATGCCACCGAAGTGCTGGGCCACGTGGGGTTCGATTTCGTGGTCATCGACCAGGAACACGCGCCCTTCGACCGGGGCACGATCGACCTCGCACTGCTGGCGGCCCGCGCCGCAGGCATTGCCGGCATCGTGCGGGTTGCAGAGCCGACGGCCGCGAAGCTTCTGGCCGTGCTCGACGATGGCGCGGCCGGAGTCTTGGTGCCACATGTCTCGTCGCCCGGAAAGGCTCGCGACGTCGTGGCGGCCTGCCGCTATCGTGGCGGCCGGCGCGGCTTCTCCAACACCACCCGCGCCGGCAACTTCGGCGGCAGCGGCATCTGGGACCATGTCGAGGCCCAGGACGCCGCGGTCGCCGTGCTGGCCATGATCGAGGACCCCGAGGCGCTGGACCAGCTCGACGCCATCCTGGCTGTCGAGGGGCTCGACGGCGTGTTCATCGGCCGCGGCGACCTCACCGTGGCACTCGGCTCTTCCGGCATAGACTCGCCCGAGACCATGGACGCCACGCGGCGCATCGCGGCGGCGGCCCAGAAGGCTGGCAAGCCCGTTTGTGTCATGGCGTCGGGAAGCGCCGACGCGGCGCGCTTCCGTGAAATGGGCGCCAGCGCCTTCATCGTCTCGTCGGACCACGGCCTCATGCGGCAGTCCGCCGCCAAGCTCCGCACGGATTTCGACGCGCTCGGGGCGGCCTGACGCATCACCCGGCGCCTACGATCATCGCGCCACGACAAGGATTTTCGGCATGAGCCAGGCCACCACGACGGACGACCGCATCGTGCGCCTCATGAAAGGCGCCATCGACCCCCACGTGCACAGCGGCCCCTCGATCGCGCCGCGTGCCATCGACCATCTCGAACTGGCCAAGCAGGCGTCCGAGGCCGGCATGGCGGCGATCGTCACGAAAGATCATGACTACAGCGGCGTCATGACGGCGGTGCTGATCGCGCGCCACCATCCCGAACTAACCACCAAGGTCTATTCGGGGATCGCGCTGAACAACGTCATCGGCGGGCTCAACCCCTTCGCGGTCGAGCATACGGCCGCCATGGGGGGCAAGATCGTCTGGATGCCGACGCTGGCCTCGGAACATCACTTGCGCTGGGAGAAGGAATCCGGCTGGGTGCATCCCGCCACCACGACGAAGATCCGGCCGGCCGTCGGGATCCCGGTCCTCGACGAGAACCGCAAGGTGCGCGACGACGCCAAGGAGATCCTCGACGTCGTAGCCAGGACCGGCATGACGCTGGCGAGCGGCCACCTTCACTCGAGCGAGACCTGGATCGTGTTCGAGGAGGCCAAGCGCCGCGGCGTCGAAAGGCTGGTCTTCACCCATCCCGAGGACATCGTCGACGCCAACCTCCAGGACGTGCGCGGCATCGCGGCCATGGGGTCCTATGTCGAGCATTCGCTCTGCATGTTCGTCGAAGGCTCGAAGTTCAAGAAGCGCAGCGCAGACGACCTGCGGGCCCAGATCGAGGCGGCTGGGGTCGAGCGGACGATCCTGTGCTCGGATCTTGGCCAGGTCGGCACCATCGGGCCAATCGACGGCATGCGGGCCGGCATCCGCATGTGCATCGACCTCGGCTACTCTGACGAGGACATCACCAGGATGGTGTCGACCAATGCGGCGACGCTGCTCGGCATCGACGTCAAAGGCGGCTGACGGGGCAGCATAGACACCAGAGGAAATTCAGTTCGCCCGGCAATCGTCCGGGACGCGATGTCTCATCCGGAGGACGGGTTGGCCAAGGTCATCACCACCTGCGAGGTCACGGGCGCCATCCACACGCCGTCGATGTCGCCCTACCTGCCCGTCACGGCAGAGGAGATCGCCGACGCGGCCATCGGGGCCGTCGAGGCCGGCGCCGCCATCGTGCACCTCCACGCGCGCGATCCTGTGACCGGAAAGCCGGACCAGAGCCCCTCGGCCTTCCGGCCCTTCCTCGACATCATCAAGCAGCGCTCGAGACTTGGCCGCCGGCGTTCAGCGTGTCGTTCTGGTCCGACGCGAGCGTCTGGCCGGGCGCCAGGGCCACGATCGCATGCGTGCCGTCGCTGCGGTCGAGCGTCTCGGACAGCAGCGTGCCGTCGAGGTCGTCGTCGTCCGTGAAGGACGAATATGGCCCGAGTAGGCGGAGTCGACCATGCCGTCGCCGTCATCCGCGTAGGTATCGGTGTAGAGCACCGCGCCGTTCGCCTTGAAGGTCTGAGCCATGAAGGCGCCCATCGCGGGGTTGTAGCTGTCCTACCTGCGCCTAATCCTGAAGGGTATTGGAATCACCGACATGACCTTCGTCGCGGCAGGCGGCTCAAGGTGGTCGACCTGGGCGAGACGAGCCGCGGGGACTTCCTTGCCGCCTTCCAGGGTCCGATCACTGAAGCGGCTGCGACCTGAGCGGAGCGCATGCCGGATTGAGAACGTCACGGTGCGGCTTCGTACGGTTGCGGCGTGATCGGCCGCTGCGACCCGTTTTACGTGGCTTGGGGCGGGCTGGGGCAGATCGACAACAAGGTGCCCTCTGAATTGACTGTATTGAAAACAATCATTATGACAACGGTGTGTGAAAGGAATTCTGGTGTGTTGAAGGGGATCGAACCGCTTCGTAGGTCGGAGGGCAGTCGCGCCGAGGATCTCGTGCGGCGGCTCGAAACGATCATTCGTGAACGAAGCGTCGGCGAGTCCCCGCGGTTGGGATCGAAGGAAGAGCTTCGGCAGGTTTTTCAAGTGGCGCAGGGCACGATCAATGAGGCCGTGCGGGTGCTGGAAACCCGAGGGATGGTGCAGTTGCGCAGGGGGCCCCAGGGCGGGGTGTTCGTCGCACCCCCGTCGCTGACGCTGCGTCTCAGCCAAGTAGTCCTGGGGGTCAAGGGCAGCACCGTGTCGGTCGAGCACTGCCTCGCCGTGCGCAACCAGATCGAACCGCTCACCCTCATCGAGGCCACCAAGGTCGCGCTGAGAAAGCCAAAGGAGGTCGAGGAACTCTACCGATTGCTTGACCGGATGATCGAGACCTCCGCCGAGCCACAGGAGTCACTCCGGTGGAACTGGCTGCTACACCGGCGCATCGCCGAAATGGGCGAAAACGGGGTGCTCACGGCCATCTATATCTCACTCCTGGACTTCATCGAACAAGAGGTCGCCGAGGTCGCGCCAGCCCGGACTTACGTGAATGTCGCCCGCATACTGAGCATGCACCGAGACCTCGTCGACGCGGTCGCATCAGGCGATGTTTCGCGGGCAGCCGAGGCGGCCAAACGCCATCCCCTGCCTGTGGACGACGATGACGCGCCATCGATGAAGCCTCCACGAACGGCAGGAAAGGCCAGGACCCATGGCGCCTGAACAGTCCGTGACGCCATCGGTCGCCTGCGTGGACCCGGTCGTGTCGATCGCCGGTCTGCACAAGCGGTTTGGAGGGACGGCCGCCCTGCGCGGGGTCGACCTCACCGTGTCGGGCGGCGAGATCCACGCGTTCCTGGGCGCGAACGGAGCCGGCAAGTCCACGCTCATCAAGATCCTGGCCGGCGTGCACAAGCCGGACGAGGGACAGATATCGATCGGGAGCCGCTCGTTGCAGCAGGCGGTCGAGGCGGGTCGACTTTCCTTCGTGCATCAGGATCTCGGGCTCATCGACACCATGAGCATCGGCGAGAATATGGCCATGACGTATGGCTATCCCATGCGCCTCGGGATCATCGATTGGCGCGCCGTCGACAACGCGGCGACCTCGTCCCTGGCGCAGCTCGGTTGGCCTCTGCCGCTCGACCGCTTGGTCGGCGAGCTCAGCCAAGCCGAGAAGTCGATCGTCGCCATCGCGAGGGCCCTGACGGGGGACATCGACGTGCTGATCCTCGACGAGCCAACGGCCAGCCTCCCGGAATCCGACGTGGAGCGGCTTTTCGAAGCCTTGCGAACCGTCCGCGCCCGACAGATCGCGATCATCTACGTGACCCACCGCTTGGACGAGGTCTTCAGATTGGCCGATGCCGTGACCGTGCTGCGGGACGGCAGGGTGGTAGCCTCCTACAGGCCATTGTCGACGCTCTCCTCCGAGCAACTCGTGCGGGACATTTGCGGGCGGCTTCCACAGCGGACGGCTTCGGGCAAACGGCCGGCGCAAGCCACGCCCGCGCTACGGATCGCCGACCTCTGCGTCGGGCCGTGCGGCCCGGTTTCTTTCGAGATCGGGCCTAACGAGATCGTCGGGCTCGCCGGATTGCGTGGTCAGGGCCACGAGAGCATCGGACGTGCCATCGCAGGGGTCGAGCAGCCCTCCTCGGGCAGCATTGAGGTCGGGGCACAGCAGGCGTCCTACCATGATCCGCGCGGCGCTATCGCGGCGGGGATCGGCTTCACCTCAGGCAAAAGGGCCGAGGAATCGCTCGCCACGAATATGAGCGTGCGGGAGAACCTCTTCCTCAACCCGCTCAACTTCGGGCGGCGCGCCCTCACGATCGCGTCCTCCTCGGTGGAACGGCGCGAGGCCCGGCGGGTCCTCGAGCGCTTCGACGTGCAGCCGCGGGATCCCGATCGCGACATTTCCACATTGAGCGGCGGCAACCAGCAGAAGGTTGTGCTGGCCCGATCCGCCAACCGCGGCTTCAGGCTGCTGGTCCTTGAGGAACCGACTATCGGGGTGGACATCGGAGCCAAGGCCGAAATCTACAGCATGCTGACGCAAGGGGCCGCAAGGGGCACGCCCTGCGTCATCGTCTCTTCAGACCTCGTTGAACTCGCCCAGATCTGCCATCGCGTTCTGGCCTTTGGCGCCGGCCGGATCGTCGCCGAACTCGAAGGAAGCGATCTCAGCATCGAGACGCTGACCCACGCGGTCAGCAGCATCGTCCCATCCGCCCTAGCGTCCTGAGGCCGGAAGAGCCTCGGACCCGCCGAACCGATGATTTAGAGAACAAGAACAACATTGCCGTTTCTGGAGGAAACACAATGACCGCAACGCGTGAGCTGACCGAGCCGGTCAACTCCCAGCAGGCAAAGGGCGAGGCGTTGGCGCCGCGAACGACAGCGAGCAGGCGCCACTCCACCTCCGGTGCCCTCCAGCACATCCTGTCAAGCCACGGCCTCCTGGTGTTCGGGTTGTTCCTGATCGTTCTCTACGCCGTCCTGCTGCCTGACACCTTTGTGTCTACCCAGACCTTTAGGGCGGTGATGGGCGCCAGCGTCATCGTGACGTTCCTGGCCCTGGCCGAGATGATCGTCATCGCTTCGGGCAACTACGACCTGTCGGTCGCTTACGGCATCGGTTTCCTGCACATCATGGCGATGGGCCTGCTGGTCAACCTATCGGTGCCGTGGCCGCTCGTCGTCATCCTAACGATCCTGCTCGGGGCATTGGCCGGCCTCGTCAATGGCCTGCTCGTCGAGTTCGCCAAGATCGACTCGTTCATCGCCACGCTGGGCGTCGGGACGATCCTTTACGGGCTCGGAGCCTGGTACACCAACGGAGCGCAGATCGTCGGCAACATTCCCCCCGCGTTCACGGCGATCAACGACGCCTCGGTGTTCGGCGTTCCGCTCCCGGCTATCTTCGTCGTGCTACTCGTGCTCGTGCTCTGGATCGGCTTCGAATATCTGCCGATCGGCCGCCGGATCTATGCGATCGGGGGTAACCGCAAGGCAGCCGAACTGACCGGCATCCCGGCGCGGCGGCTGGTGATCGGCGCCTTCGTGCTCAGCGGCGCGATCGTCGGGTTTGCCGCGATCATCCTGGCGGCACGGCTGCAGGTCGGCCAGAGCGCGGTCGGGCCGGAGTTCCTGCTGCCCGCCTTCGTCGGCGCGCTGCTCGGCAGCACCACCATCCGGCCCGGACGGGTCAACGCGCTCGGCACGATTGTGGCCGTCCTCGTCCTGGCGATCGGCATCGCCGGCCTGCAGCAGCTCGGCGGCGGATTCTACGTCGAACCCATCTTTCAGGGCACGAGCCTCATCCTTTCAGTGGGGATCGCGGGCTACGCGGCCCGACGCCGGCGGTACGGCCAGCGATCGTCATAGGACCCGGCCCAAGCAACCAGGGCCAGGACTGCATCAACGACAAATAGGAGGAGGAACCATGTCCAAGAGCATCGCAGGTCACACATTCATCCGCATCGGAGGGGCGGCCCTCGGCGCAACCCTGGTGTTCGGTCTCACGCTGCACGCGAGCCGAGCGGCCGAGAGCTTCGATCAGATCAAGGCCGAAATCGCGCAGGCGACCGCGCCGGTCAAGGACTGGGACGGTCCCACCACCGGTCCGAAGGCTGGCAAGGGCAAGTTCGTGGTCTATGTCGCCGACACCCAGACCAACGCAGGATCGGCAGGATCGGCCGCGGGCGCCAAGGAAGCCGCCGCGGTCCTCGGCTGGCGGTTCCAGCTGATCGACGGGCAGAACACGGCGGCCGGCGAGGCGAACGCCTTCGAGCAGGCCATCGCGCTCAAGCCCGATGGGATCATCATCGGCAGCCTGGCCGCGACGCAATTCAAGACGCTGTTCAAGCGGGCGTCCGACCAAGGGATCAAGATGGTGTCCTGGCACTCGGCCGGGTCACCTGGACCGATCGAGGAGGTGCCGGAAGTCTTCTGGAACCTCTCCACCGACCCCTATGCGATCGCCAACACAGCTGCAAAATACGCCGTCGTCCACAGCGACGGCAGGGCCAATGCCGTCATCCTCACCGATCCGCAATTCGCCATCGTCAACACCAAGACCAAAGGCGAAAAGGATGGCATCGAGGCCTGCCAGGGCTGCAGCGTGCTCTCCGTCGAGAATGCGCCCTACACCCAGATCTCCCAGCGGATGCCCTCCCTGATGAGCACCTTGCTGCAGCGGTTTCCCAACAAGCTCGGCTACGTCCTCGCCTTCAACGACCTCTACTTCGACTTTTCCGTCCCGACCCTGCGGGCTAACGGGATCGCCATGGACGGCAATCCCCACCTGATCTCGGCCGGCGACGGCAGCGTTTCGGCCTATGACCGGATCCGCAAGGGCGAATATCAGATCGGAACGGTCCCCGAGCCGCTCAACCTGCACGGCTGGCAGGCGATGGACGAGCTGAACCGCGCCTTCGCGGGCGAGAAGCCCAGCGGCTATGTCACCAAAGTCCATCTCGTAACCAAGAGCAACATCGATGCCGATGGCGGCGCAAAGAGCAGCTTCGATCCCGATAACGGGTATCGCGACCGATACAAGAAGATCTGGGGCGTCGAATAGCTTGTTCTCCCACGCGGGTGGCGACAAGCCGGCCGCACCGCCCTCTTCTGTCACCGGATCTGCAATGGACAACGTGAACGTTTTCAAGCTTGGCGCCAGCCCCCTGCACCGGGTCAGGCCGGACCTTCTGGGGACCGTGTTCGAGGGAGCGGACGTCACTCTGGTCCGGTGGGACATCCCGCACGATCGCTCCGCGACGCCACTGCATTCCCATGCCGAACACGAGCAATTCACCATCGTGATCAGTGGCTCCATCGAGACTACGATCGGCGACGAGGTGCTGACGTTGCACGCCGGCGACATGTGCCGCATCGAGCGCAACGTGCCTCACGGGGCGACGCGGGCGCTCGACGGCACCAATGCGGTCCTGGTCGATGTCTTCTCCCCGCCACGCGCCGACTACGTGGCGGCCGCCCGGTCCGGAAGCCCCGCGTCATGAGCCCGGCCCCAACCTCGCCGACCCGCGTCCTCGTGTTCGAACGCATCGACCCCACCGACGAATCCTTGCAGTGGCTTGAGACGCAAGGCGTCGTTGTGACCCGGGGGCGCAGCATGTGGAGCAAGGGCTTCCAGCGCTACGGCGAGGCCGAGATCATCGAGGCCGCTTGGGGTTATCAGGCCGTCTTGGGTGCCAGTGGCGCACATTTCACCCGTCCCGTGATCGAGGCGCTTCCGGAGCTGCGCTTTATCTCGAAGTTCGGCATCGGGGTTGACAGCATCGATATCGCGGCCGCAACCGAGCGGGGTATTCTGGTCACCAATACGCCGGTCGATACCCAGGTCACCCCCGTTTGCGAGCACGCGATCGCGCTCATGCTGGCGCTCAAGAAGCGGCTCCTCGACTGGACGCCGCAGTTCATGGCGGATGGCGGATGGCGGGGCCACATTTTTGCAAGTTCAGTGGCGGGATCGACTGTCGGAATCGTCGGGCTCGGACGGATTGGGCGCGGTGTCGCGCAGCGGCTCGCCGGTTGGGACTGCGAGATCCTTGCCTACGATCCGTTGCCGGGGCTCGACGTTCCTGGCGTGACGCGCTGCAGCTTTGAGGATGTCCTGAAGCGCGCAGACGTGGTCACGCTGCATGCCGCGCCATCGCCCGACAACGAGAAGATGATCGACGCCCGAGCCCTGTCGCTGATGAAGCCGAACTCCTTGCTCATCAACACCGGCCGGGCCTGGCTCGTCGACTATCCTGCCCTGCGAGACGCACTCCGCGAGGGTGGGATCGCGGGCGCCGGCCTCGACGTCTTCGAGACCGAGCCGCCGGATCCGCAGGACCCTCTCTTCACCTTGCCGAACGTCATCGTCACGCCCCACTCGGCCACCTGGACCATCGAGGGGCTGAAGAACATGGGCTGGCGCGGCGCGCGCAATCTCTGGGCGATGATCAGCGGCGACGGGCCAGCCGACGTCGTCAACAGGCAGCCCTGAGCCCCGCAAGCCCCCTCGATCTTAAAGGCCATGCTTAATGTCCGACATCTTCGTTCCCGAAAGCGCGCACAAGATCGGATTTGTTGGTTACTCGGACCAAGGCGGCAGGCCCGACGGATGCCAGGTGATGGTCGCCAAGGGACACGCCTACGTCTGTCACACCTTCAGTGGTGGCGTGACCGTGATCGATGTTCGTGCTCCCCGGCAGCCGAAGCCCGTGAATTTCCTTCCCGTTCATCCGGCTTCATGGTCGATCCACTGCCAGACGCATGGCGAGTACCTCCTGGTAATCGAAGAGTTTAATTTCTACTCCGTCTTTAATAGCGAGAAGAGCTACTACGGCGGCTCCATCTCGGGGGTGAACAGCGCGCGCTTCGGCAAACGCAACGAGGACTATTCTGCCGGCCTGAGAGTGTACGACATCGCCGACCCGGCCAACCCCCGCGCGATCGGATTCATGGAAGTCGAGGGCCTCGGCCTGCATCGTGTCTGGTGGGTTGGCGACCGATATGCCTACGCGTCGGCTTTCCTCGACGGCTACACCGACCATGTCCTGATCGTCATCGACATGGTCGATCCCACCCACCCGATTGAGGTCGGTCGGTGGTGGCTGCCCGGCATGTGGCACGCCGGCGGCGAGTCGGCGACGTGGTCAGGTCGCGTCGCGCTACACCACGCCGTGGTGGTCGACGACATGGCTTATGCCTGCTGGCGCGACGGCGGCGTGACGATCCTCGACGTCAAGGACAAGACGAGGCCGCGCCTGGTCGCGCACCGCAATTGGTATCCGCCCTTCGCTGGCGGCACCCACAGCGCCTTGCCTCTGCACGACCGCGGACTGCTGGTGGTCGCGGACGAGGCCGTCCAGAACATCGACGTCGAACCCTTGAAATATACCTGGATCCTAGATATCCGGACGCCTGAGAACCCGGTGACGATCGCCACCATGCCGGTCCCGGCCGAACAGGACTACGTCGCCAAGGGCGGTCACTTCGGTCCGCATAATCTGTGGGAGAACCGTCCCGAGGGATATCAGAGCTCCCGTTTCATCTTCGCGACCTATCAGAACGCCGGGCTTCGCGTCTTCGATCTCGCCAACCCTTTCAGGCCCGAGGAAGTCGGTTGGTTCGTACCGCAACTTCCGCGCAGGATGCTCGACACAAGACCTGGAATCATTCCCCAGCTGCATACGGCCGATGTCTATGTCGACCAATCCGGATTGGCCTTCATCACTGATTTCAACGCCGGCCTCTACATCGTCCAGAACGAATGGATGTGAGGACGTCATGACTACAGGCACGCTGAAAGCCCTTCTGGGTCGCGACAGCCGCGGGATCAGGACAACGTGGCTGCACAGCGCCTCCCCCCTCTCCGCCGAGATGATCGCGCGGCTCGGATGGGACTGCCTCGTGGCGGACATGCAGCACAGCATTACCAGCTTCAGCGAGATGGTCCATCTTCTCCAGGTCACCACGAACCTGGGCGCGACGGTGCTCGTGCGGCCCCCGGCCCTCGATGTCGCGCTGATCGGTCGGCTGCTCGACGCCGGCGCGAGCGGCATTATCTGCCCGATGGTGAACACGGCGGCGGAGGCGGAGGCGTTGGTGTCGGCCTGCCGCTACGCACCGCTGGGCGAGCGCAGCTTCGGACCGGTCCGCGCGCGGTTGCTGTTTGGCGATGGCTACGTCGGCAAGGCGAATGATGGGGTTCTGGCGATAGCCATGATCGAGACGAGCACCGCCCCAGGGGGATTCAGAGAAGTTGTTTTACCTGGTGACAGCGCGTTTCAGTTGATTCATAGGCACTGCCGGGATTTGCTCTTGGGGTTGACGATGGTTGGAGCGAGCGTAGCGCCTTCGGCTGACAGCTTGTGGGACCGGCTTTGTGCGATCCCGGACCGTCGGGGGCGCAAGGGGCGCCAGTATGGGTTGGCGGCCGTGATGGTCCTGGCGCTGGCGGCGATGCTGGCCGGCGCCAATGATCTGCGGGCGATCTTCCGTTGGGGCCGCCGTCTTCCGCCCGAGGCATTGTTTCTGCTGGGACTGGAGCGGGCACCATGCCACGCGATGTACCACTATTTTTTCAAGGCTCTGGACCTGGAGGCGGCCGAGGCCGTGCTGGGAGAATGGGTGCGGGGCTCTGACGCGCTCGGGCACGTCGCGCTGGATGGCAAGCGCCTGCGGGGCTCCGCGCCGGCCGGTCACAATGGCAGCGCCGGGGTGCATCTGGTGGCGGCCTTCGCCAGCCATTTGGACGGGGTGATCGGTCAGTTGCAGGTCGAGCCGGACGGCAACGAGATCATGGCCGCCCTGGCGCTGCTCAAGGGTCTTCCGCTCCGGGGCGCCGTCATCACGGGCGATGCGGCGTTCTGCCAACGGGCGATCTGCCAAGCCATCCGGGACGGAAAGGGCGACTATCTGTTCGCCGTCAAAGCCAACCAGCCGGCCCTGATGGCCGATCTCGCCGTCGCCTTCGGCGACGCTTTTCCCCCCGGAACTGATCAAGGCCCTGGGCGGGGCCACGCCCTCGGCGCATGACCGCACGCCCCCGCCCGATTTGGTCCACAGCACGCAGACCGTCGAGAAGGGCCACGGCCGCATCGAGACGCGGCAGGTCGCCGTCAGCCGCGAATGCGTGGCCCATCTGAACTGGCCCGGTGCCGCCCAGGTCTGCCGCATCGAACGGACCCGCGAACGGGCCGACATGATCAGCCATGAGATCGCCTACGCCATCACCAGCCTCCCATCCGAAAAGGCCGACCCCGATACCTTGCTGGCCCTCTGGCGCGATCACTGGCTCATCGAGAACCGCCTGCACTGGCGCCGCGATGTCACCTTGCGCGAGGATCACAGCTCCGTCCGATCCGGCGCCAGCCCACGCGCCATGGCGGCCCTCCGAAACACGCTGCTCAACATCGTCCGAGATGCCGCAGAACCTCTTCCCGAAATCCGAGAGATCTTTGCCGAAAACAGGCTCAAAGCCATCGCCGCAGCACGACAAGGCTTTCTTTGAATAACCCTGAGCACCGCCCTTGACAATCTGGACGCGATCGTTTTGTCCTCGACGCTCAGCCTGCTTGGCGCTCGCGCAAGCCCGCGAGGCGGGCTGCATCTCGGAGGGATTCGCCCGCCCGGTATCGCAATTGGCGCGGTACGAACGGCTGATTTCAGAGCCGGTACCGACCCCGCTGAATGCCTTGGATGGGCGCAGTGCTGCCGGCAGCCTGCGGAACGACCGCTCTCGAGCCCGTGCGAAATGGCCCGCTGCGCCCGGCTCGGGTCGCTTCCTGCCCGGCGGGTCTGGGCTGGCGCCGATCGACGACGCGAAAACTGGCGGCGGCCTCGTGATGCCGGCCTATGCTCGCCTGAGCAGAGCGCCGAACCGCGGCTTGATGCTCAGGTAAGGCCTTCTTCGGCCAGTGCCTGTGAAACGGAGGGCATCTCCTTCACACGGGCGAAGTACGCCTGAAGACGCTCCGGCAGATCGATACCGCTGATAGGAACCGACCTGAGCGCCCAGAACAGATAGGGATCGGCGATCGTCATTTGGTCTCCGAGCAAAAAAGGGTGCTTACCAAGCTGATCGGCGATTGTCGTGAAGTGCTTCACCAACATCTGCCGGCCCCGGCCCTTCTCCTCCGATGGTAGATCCTTCCAGAAGGGCACGAGGTCGCCATGTATCGCGGTCGACATGAAGGAGATAGCCTCCAGAGCGCGCCAAGGTGTCATGTCGTCCGCAGCGAAGAGGGCGCCACTGCGGTGCGCAATATAGGCAAGGATGGCGACGATGCGATCCGATCTACTGCCGGCCAGCTTGCACCGAAAACGGAACTTGATGAACGGCTAGTTCAAGGAAACAAGCGATAACGTTGAAGGCCGACTGGGGGTCGAAGCCAGAAATGGCGCTCACGCGCCGTCCCAGGCACGGGCCGGCCACGGGTTCGTCATGGAGGAAGACGCATTGAGGGGGCGGTCGGGACAGCATGCAGGCACTTCAGCCTTGACGGCTCGCATAAGCTAATTGTATTAGCTTATGCGCCAAGAAGGAGCTGTTCATGCCTTTTCACCCCCGACTGCCGGGCCTTTGGCAGGTTACCCGGTTGGTCAGCTTCAACTGCCAGCTCATCGCTTATAAGGACGGCCTCACCCTCGTCGACACGGGCCTCGCTGGGACCGCGCCGGCCATCGCCAAGGCCATTCGCGAGATCGGCCTCCCGTTGCGGCGCATTCTCATCACCCACGCCCACACTGACCATGTGGGTTCTCTGGACGCCTTGGCGGCCCTGTTCCCGAGCGCAGAGGTCGCCGCGTCTGCCCGTTCGGCGCGGCTGATGGCGGGTATGAGGACCTTGGAGCCCACGGATGAGGGTCGCCCGCTGAAAGGGGGCTTCAAGCGGACACGCACCGTTCCCCACCGCATCGTCGCCGAGGGCGATCGCATCGAAGGGCTTCGCGTGATCGGCGCCGCAGGTCACGCTCCCGACCACGTCGCCTATCTCTTCGAGCCGACGGGTGTCCTGCTGGCAGGGGATGCGCTCCACAGCGCCGGAGGGCGCCTGACGGTTTCGGGCGAGTTCCGCCCACGCTTTCCGTTCCCGTTCTTCAGCACATGGGACAAGCATCTCGCGTTGGCGACAGCACGTCGCTTGGCGGATCTGCGGCCGGCCGCACTGGCGGTGGGCCATGGACCTGTCCTCCTCGATCCTCAGTCCGCCCTGGAGAATGCGATCCGCCATGCCGAACGCGCCTTCGCGAAGCATCCCGCCCCGACAGGGTCTAGCCAGACGGCTTGATCGCGCCGCCGTCGTGGCTGCCGCAGCCGAGATCGCCGATCGGTCGGGGCTCGACGCCGTGACACTGACCGCCGTGGCGAACCTGCTGGGCGTGCGTGCGCCGTCCCTTTATGCGCACGTCGAGAGCTTGTCGAAGTTGCTGTCCGATTTGGCGACCCTGGGCCTCCGCGAGATGGACGAGGTCCTGACCCGGGCAACGCTCGGGCGCTCGGGGCAGGACGCCCTGCTGGCGCTCGCCCGGGCGTATCGCGCCCATGCCCACGCTCGTCCCGGATCCTATGCCGCAGGCGTCGCATGTTTCGACCGGTCCGATGCGGCGGCTCTCGCCGCCGGGGAAGCGTTGCTGGCCACAACACTTGGCGTGCTCGCGCCGGACGCCGATCCCGAGTCGGATGCAACAATCCACCGCGTCCGGATCCTACGAGCCGGCCTGCACGGTTTCGTGTCGCTGGAGATGGCCGGTGCGTTCGGCTTTTCAACAGATGTCGAGACGACCTTTGAGAGACTGGTCGACAGCCTGACGGCGTAGGAGCGTTGCACGCTGGCGGACTTGCTGCGCCAACATACCGGCATCGAGATGATTGCGCGCGACCGGGCCGGTGCTGATGCGGACCGGGGGCACCCGATGCCGTCCAGGTCACGGATCGGGGGCTTGTGCTCCGCAACCTCGGTGCCGTCGTTCAATGCCTTTTCGACCGAGGCGAACTATTCCGGATGATGCCTTGTCGGGCTCGGCGTCGCCACCAGCCCGAACGGCAGTTCGCTTTGGATGGTCCTTACGGGCACCCAAACAGACCGGTTATCGCGGCGGTGGTGCTGGCCCATTACGGCAGAACCGCCTGGATCGATTTCTTCAGGGCGAAGTGACCCGGCTCAGGGCGAAGGGCTGTCGTGATAAATCAGCCCGGCCTCCGGCCTTCTCTACCTTGGCGGTGGCCGGATCCGGATCGAAACTAGGGCGTGTTGACATTCCCGCTTCTTTTTCGCGTTAGACGATTCGATTGGCGTTGATCAAACCTGAGGTAGTTTTTTCGGTCATTTTCGGCGGGAGGGGTTCCCCGACGTGCAACACTCTGATT
>JAABUT010001371.1_pt1 | contig 28226 bp, 29 predicted proteins | sample 5559281 | NCBI WGS metagenome assembly JAABUT01 (sample SAMN10711880, study PRJNA513359) | rock metagenome | isolation source: Antarctica rocks | place: Antarctica: Victoria Land, Ricker Hills nord | collected 2016-01-04
TGCGGGCCTGTGGCATGTAGCCGATGCCGGGCGCGCCCCGCGCCGCCGGGCGGCCCAGCACCTGCAGGCTGCCGGCGCTGGGCGTCACCAGGCCCAGCATGGCGCGGAACAGCGTGGTCTTCCCGGCGCCGTTCGGGCCCAGCACGCCGACGAACTCGCCGGACCGCACCGCCAGCGTCACATCGCGCAGGATCGTCCGGCCACCGACGCCGATCGTGAGGCGCTCGAGCTGTACGGCACTCAAGGGGCGGCAGCCAACGCATGCTCCAGCGCATCGAGCTGGGCCAGCATCCAGGCCTGATAGGTGAGCCCGGCCGGCTTGGTCTCGGTCACGCCGACCACCGCGACCTGGTTCGCGCGGGCCATCGTCACCATCCGGCGGGCCGCGGTGCCGCTCGCCTGGCTGTTGTAGAACAGCACGCGGACGCGATGCAGCCGGATATCCGCCTCGAATGCCGCCACGTCGGACAGGCGGGGTTCCACGTCGTTCATCACCGCAAGCTGGAACCGGTCGTTGCGCATCACTAGGCCCAACGCGGACGCCATCAGCCCGAACACCGGCTCCGTCGCCGTGACGGGCACGCCCGCATACTGGGCCCGCAGCGCCGCGACCCGGGCGGCGATGGGCGCCTGTGACGCCAGGAACGTTTGGAGCCGGGCATCGTAGTCCGGCCGGTTGGCCGCATCGGCCCGCGCGAGCGCCGCCGTCACGGCGCGGGCCACGACGGGCATGATGGAGGGATCGAACCATAAATGCGGATTGGACCCCGGCCGCTGTCCGGTCAGCTGGCCCACGTCCACGACCTGGCGCGCCGGCGCTGTGGGGGCCCCCGCCAGCAGGCGCCGCATCCAGGGATCGTAGTCCGCGCCGTTCAGCACCACGACCGCCGCGTCCGCGACCTGCCGCGCGACCGAGGGGCTGGCCTCGAACAGATGCGGGTCCTGCGCGGGATCGCTCAGGATACTGGTGACGATCGCATGCGGCCCGGCGAGCTGCCCGGCCACGTCGCCATACACGGTCTCGGCCGCGACGATCCGCAACGGGGTTTGCGCCCGGGCAGGAACGCATAGCAGCAGCAGGAGGGCGGCGATGATCGATTTCATCCGTTCCTGCTATAATATAACATTCGGCTTGTAAACGCTGGGCGATCAGGCGAACCAGGCTCCGAAACTTTGGAATCCCTCGATCGCGCCCGCCACCATCTCGGCCCTTGGCGCCGCATCCGCCCCGCATGCGTCGAGCGCCGCACAAAAATCGCGCCACCGCACATGCCCCTGCCCCGTGCCGGCCAGCAGGAACGATCGCCCGGCTATGCTGCCTGCCGGCACAAGATGGTCGAGCTGCCGGGCCAGTTGCCGCCCGCCAAGGGTCGAACCCTCGATCACATACAAAACCCCCATTGCGCGCGCAGGGGACCACTGGCTCACCGGGACCGAATAGCGTGGCAGCTGCGCGATCGCCGCGTCGGATTGGCCCAAAGCCGTCATATCGGCCCGCAGCAGATGCGCTCGGCGCCAATGGGCGGGCTGCAAGCCCGGCGGCCCCGCCCGGTCGATTGCCGCCTCAACTGAATCATGGAAGCCATACAGGCGGCCGAGCAGGACAGCATAGGCCGCATGGTCGAGCCGGCCAGCCGCGAGGGTCGCGAAAACCGGGAGGTGGCGCAGCCGCTCGTGCACCACCGCCGTCGCATGGCGCAGTTCGGTCAGCGTCGACGTTGGGGCCGGCATGGTGCCCTCTATATCAGCTAAACGTTGCGCGGACAGCCGGCGCGCTCTTGCCTGGACCGGCCAAGATGGTCCATTTGGATTGCCGGCTTGAGGACCCTACAACGCAAGTCTGCGATAACACCACATCTTACAAGCATTGCTATTGAGATATGTTATATCGTGACCTCAGTGCGGCCGAACTCAGCACAGGGAAAATACGGCCGCAACCCGCTGATAGCACCATCGGTGCTGGTCCATCTTGCGTTGCTTGGCTGGCTTGTCCTGTATCAGCCACGCCTTGCGCCGGTAGACGACGCGTCGGACAGGCCGGTCGAGGTGCTGTTCGAGGCCGCCGCCGAACCTCAGCCCGAGGCGCCACCGCCGACCGACACGCCCGCGGACCCAGCGCCCGAACCGGTTGCGCCTGAGCCACCCCCCGTGCTGCCCGTCGATCCAGCCGAGCCGGCCGAGCCGATGGCAGAGCCGCCAACTCCGGCCTTGCCCATTCCCGTTCCGCAGCCGCCCCTCCCACCGCCTTCTCCGCCGGTTCGGCCATCCAGGCCCAGACCAGCCACATTACGGCCGTCTGCTCCGGCGCAACCTCCTGTTGCGGTGCTGTCGACTTCGAGCGCGCCGCCGGTCCGTGTTCCTCCATCTCCAGTCGCAGCGGCCCCGCCTGTCCCCACCCCGGCTATCCCTGCAAGCACCGCCGAACCCGGCTGGCGATCCGCGCTGGGCAGTTGGCTGGTCAGCCATAAGCGCTACCCAGAGCGAGCAAGACAGCGCGGCGACGAGGGCACCGTCGGCGTTCGTTTCACCGTGGATGCGACCGGGCGGGTGCTGGAGGTGGCGATCACCCGCAGTTCGGGCTCGTCGCTGTTGGACGATGCGGCGCACGACATGCTGGCTGGCCAGCGCGTGCCGCCGTTTCCGCCCGGCATGACCCTGGCGCAAATGACCGTGCCGGTGAACATCCGCTTCCAACTCGAGCAATAGACAGCGGGCCTGGCCCGCCCCCATGCTGCACCCCTCTAAACTGGAGCCCCGCCATGCCGCTCGACGACACCCATCCCAACCGGCGCCGCGCCACCCCGCAATACAATGTCCTGGGCGGCACGCTGGAGACCTGCTCGCTCGATCCCCTGACCGGCTTCACCCGCACCGGCTGCTGTGAAACCGGGCCGGAGGACCACGGCAGCCACACCGTCTGCGCCGAGGTCACTGCCGAGTTCCTGGCCTTTAGCCGCAGCCGGGGCAACGACCTATCGACGCCGCGCCCCGAGTATGGCTTCCCCGGCTTGAAGCCAGGGGACCGCTGGTGCCTCTGCGCACCCCGTTGGCACGAGGCGTTCCTGGCCGGCTGCGCGCCCCGCGTCGCGCTGCGTGCCACCGAGGCAGCGGCGCTGCAGCACTGCGCTCTCGCGGATCTGCAGCAGCACGCGGTCGGATAGGTTATTCGGCCGCGACCGCCAGGCCGGGTTCGGCGCGCATCCACACGGCGGTGTCGTGGAACACCGCGCCGCCATTCGGCGCGGCCGGAGCGTCGCTGGTCAGCGCATTGATGCCGACGCCGTTGCCGAAATCGGCGTTGGGCCACACGCTCTCGACCACGACGACGCCGGGCTGCATGCCGCCCACGAGCCGCGCATGCACCGTGACGGCCCCGCGCTCGTTGCCGAGCGTGACGCGGTTGCCCTCGGCGATGCCCAGCCGCGCTGCATCGTCCGGATGGACCAGGGCGGTCGGCCGGCCCTCGCGCTTCCGGCTGCCGGGCGTTTCGGTGAAGCTGGTGTTCAGGAAATTGCGGGCGGGCGCGGCGACCAGGCGGAACGGGTGGTCTGGCGTGGCCTCGTCGGTGGCGGCCCAGTGGTCCGGCAACGCGGGCATGCCGGCATGATGCGGCCCGACCGCGGCCCAATCCGGCGCAAATCGGAACCGGCCGTCCGGAAAGCCGAAGCCGGTCAGAAAATGGCTGCGTTCGAACCCGTCATCGGCGTCGATCCAACGGCGGGCGATCACCTCCTCGGCGCCGGGCCAGCCGGAGGCGCGCAGCGTCGCGTCCACGACCTGCATCGCCGTCATCTCGAACCCCGCGTGCCGCGCGCCCAAACGCTGCGCTAGGCCCTGCAGCACCTCATGGTTGGAGCGGCATTCGCCCGGTGGATCGATGAGCTTCGGCCCCACCTGCAGATGCGTGTGGCCGCCGGCGCCATAAAGGTCGTCGTGCTCCAGGAACATGGTGGCCGGGAGTACGACGTCGGCCAGCGCCGCGGTCTCGGTCATGAACTGCTCGTGCACGCAGACAAACAGGTCGTCGCGCAGGAAGCCCCGGCGGACCCGGTTGCTGTCGGGCGCCACCACGACCGGATTGGTGTTCTGGATGAACAGGGCGTGCACCGGCGGGCCGTCGCCAAGCTCGGTCCGGTCGCCGGTCAGCACGGCGCCGATCCGGCTCATGTCCAGCTGGCGGATGCCAGGGTCCCGCGCGTCCAGGCCCTCGATCAGGGTCTTGTCCCAGTGATAGATGCCGGTGCCGCGATTGTTCCAGAACGCGCCGCCGCCGGGATACCGCCATTTGCCGGTGACGGTCGGCAGGCAGGTGACGGCGTGCAGGTTGGCACTGCCGTTGCGGCTGCGGGCAAAGCCGTATCCGATGCGCAGGAACGCCCGGTCGGTCCTTCCATACAGTGCCGCGAAGTCCTCGATCTCGGCAATCGCCAGCCCGGTGATATCAGCCGCCCAGGCCGGGCCGCGGTCGCGCAGATGCGTTTCCAGCCGGTCCGGGCAATCGGCATACTGCGCCATGTAGGGCCGGTCGGCGTAACCGTCGCGGAACGCCACATGCATGACGGCGCAGGCCAGCGCGCCATCCGTGCCGGGACGCAGCGCCAGATGCAGGTCGGCGCTGGCGGCGCTGGGCGTGCGATAGGGGTCGACCACCACGAACCGCGCCCCGCGCTGCTTCCGGGCACGGGTCACGTGGGTCATCACGTTCACCTGGGTGGACACGGGGTTGCCACCCCACATGATAATCAGGTCGGACTGCGCCATCTCCCGCGGGTCCGGCCCGCCATAGCGGCCCAAGCCGGCGATCCAGCCGCTCTCGCACGAGGTCGAGCAGATGGTGTTGTGCTGCCGGGAGTAGCGCATGACGTGGCGCAGCCGGTTGATGCCGTCCCGCTGCACCAAGCCCATGGTGCCGGCGAAGTAGTACGGCCAAACCGCCTCCGGCCCATGCCGCGCCGCCACGTCGGTCAATGCCGAGGCGACGCGGTCCAACGCCTCGTCCCAGCTCGCCTCGCGGAATGCGCCGCCTTTTGCGCCGGCGCGGATCAGCGGCCGGGTCAGGCGGCCCGGGTGATGCACCCGCTCGGCATAGCGCGCCACCTTCGCGCAGATCACCCCGGCGGTGTAGGTGTTGTCCGCGGCGCCACGGACCGCGCCGATGCGGCTGCGGTCCAGCACCTCGACCTCCAGCGCACAGGTGCTGGGGCAGTCATGCGGACAGACGGTGCTGCGGAACGGGCCGGTCATGGACGGACGCTAGGTCTGCATGGTTCTCCGGGTCAACATACAGAGTCTTGAAGGTGGCTTGCGCCCCTTGTTTCTCGGCCGTGATCGGGCGAATGGAAATGCACGGGTGTTGTTGTCAACATCGCTGGCGTTGCAATGAACCACGGATCGGCGGCTAACTTTGCATGGGCGGCGAAAAGGTCGAGGGCCGTCGTTCCGTGGAGCGGCCGGTATAAAAGGTTAAAGCAGTCAGCTAAAAAACAGCCAGGGCACGATAGGACATCATTTGCCGCCCTGGTTCACTCCTGGAACACCAGGGTCACGCCGCCTGCGGCGCTGGCGGCAACCGTGATGCTTTGGCTGTCCCGCGCGGCTGCAATGCCGCCGTCCTGCAGGGCACGGGCCGCCCGGTCGAGCGATACGGTGCGGAGCGTGAGTGCCGCCATGAACTGATCGCGGCCGTCGGCCCCGGGCGCGGCGACACCGAGCTCGGCGTCGAGTGCGCCGGGGGTCACGACGTCGATGCGGGCCAGCCCGGCAAACAGGCTGTAGCCATCGGCAGTCCGCCGCACGCTGCCGGCGCTGAACATACGGGCGAACAGGGTGCCGAGCGTGGCCGGGTCGGTGGCGCAGACGACGGCGCGCAGGATGCCTAGCGCGCCGTTCGGATGGCGGCGCCAGGCGTCGTGCCACACCAGCTCGGGCGTCAGGTGATGGCAGAAGAACAGCCGGCCCGCGGGTACCGCGTCGCGCTCCAGCCGCACCGTGCGGAACGCGGCGTCCCGCACGCCGCCGGGCATCTCGACAGGACGGGAGAATGCCTGCGGCGGCAGCACCGGCATCCCAGCGCCTTGCAGGGCCGTGAACGTGCCGTCGCTGTCGAACGTCTTGAACACCAGGCCATTCAGGCCCGCCGGCCAGTCCAGCACGTCAGTGCGGTTGCCCACGCCAGGCACGACACCCAGCAACTCCATATAGTCGGTGCCGAGGACCGCCAGGTTGTTGATGGAGCCCAGCGTGTGGTGCCCGCGCGGCGTCAACAGGAAGCCCAGGCGGTGATAAAGCGCAGCGGCCTCGTCCAGACGGTCGCGGGCGTTGATGACGACATGATCAATGACGGGAACGGGTTGAGGCAGCATGCACTGGTCCTTTTGGCCTTTGAAAATTCAACCGAGTGCGGCGGAGAAATACCGGCTCGGGCTGCGACTCCGGAGCGTCGGGGTCATCGCGGGTCCTATCGGCATATAATAACATGGGCGACAACGGTGCCCGGCACCATTCCGGCTGCTGTTTCTATCTGGGAATGTTCCATTTCAGTAGAATTCTGCTGACTATAAAGCATTCTCCACACCTGACCGTGTTGACGAGCAAGCCCTGGGCCAGTACGCCCAAACGATCGTGACCCTTGCAGCCCGCCCCCGCCCCTTCCTGCGCCTTCGTGGCCGTTCGTTCATGGCCGTCGTGCTCATGCCGGACCTGCCGCTCGCAGACTGGATGGCGCAGCTCGACGCGCAGATCGCCCGCTCCCCCCGCTTTTTCGACGGCCGGCCCGTCGTCCTGGACCTGGACGGCCTGGCCGGGAGCGAGGCTGGGTTCACCACGCTGATCGACGACCTGGCCGCGCGCGCCATCCGCGTCATCGGGATCGAGAATGCGGACGAGGCGGCACTGGGGCCGTTGCTGCCCACGCTGCCCCCCGTGCTGTCCGGCGGGCGCACCGTGGGCTTGCCGGTCCTGGTGGCGGGCGAAGCCCCGCCGCCGGAGCCGGAAGCACCCCCGGAGCGTGAGCCGCCTGCTTTGGTGCTGGACCGTCCGGTCCGCTCGGGCCAAAGCGTCGCCTTCACCGGCGGCGACGTGACGGTGATCGGCTCTGTCGCGTCGGGGTCCGAGGTCATCGCCGGCGGATCGATCCATGTGTACGGCACGCTCCGCGGCCGGGCGATCGCCGGGCTGCTGGGTCCCGGACCCGGCGGCGTGCGCCCGCGCATCTTCTGCCGCCGGCTGGAGGCCGAGCTGCTGGCGATCGACGGCGTGTACAAGACCGCGGACGAAATGGACCCGGCCCTGCAAGGCCGGGCCGTCCAGGTCTGGCTGGATGGCGACCAGCTCGCGATGGCGGCTCTCGATTAGCTTTTTCTAGATATGAGGTGACCGCAATGGCCAAGGTGTTGGTCGTGACATCGGGCAAGGGAGGCGTTGGCAAGACGACCTCCACGGCCGCATTGGGAGCGGCGCTGGCGCAGACCGGCAAGAAGGTCGTCGTCGTCGACTTCGACGTGGGCCTGCGCAACCTCGACCTGATCATGGGGGCCGAGCGCCGGGTGGTGTACGACCTGATCAACGTCGTGCAGGGCGACGCCAAGCTGGCGCAGGCGCTGATCCGCGACAAACGCCTGGAGACCCTGCATCTGTTGCCCGCGAGCCAGACCCGCGACAAGGACGCCCTGACGTCCGAGGGCGTCGCCCGCGTCATGGGGGAGCTGCGGGAGAAGTTCGACTGGGTCATTTGCGATAGCCCGGCCGGTATTGAACGTGGCGCGCAGCTTGCGATGTACCACGCCGATACGGCGGTCGTGGTGACCAATCCCGAGGTCTCCTCCGTCCGTGACAGCGACCGCATCATCGGCCTGCTGGACAGCAAGACCGAGCGTGCGGAGAAGGGCGAGCGTGTGGAGAAGCACTTGCTGCTGACCCGCTACGATCCAGCCCGCGCCAAAAGGGGGGAGATGCTGAAAACCGAGGACATCCTCGAGATTCTGTCGATTCCGTTGCTGGGCATTATCCCGGAAAGCCAGGAGGTGCTGCGCGCCAGCAACCTGGGCGCCCCCGTGACGCTCGCCGACCCGACCAGCGCGCCCGCCCGTGCCTATACCGACGCGGTGCGGCGGCTGCTGGGAGAGAAGCTGGAGATGTCGGTGCCCAGCGACAGGAAAAGCCTGTTCGGCAAGCTGTTCGGACGGAGGGTCGCGTGAGCCTGTTCAACTTCTTCAACCGGCGCACCTCTGCCCCCGTCGCGCGGGAGCGGCTGCAGATCCTGCTGGCGCATGAGCGCGTCGCCGGCAGCCATTCCCAACTTGTGGCCGTGCTGCAGGAGGAAATCCTGGCGGTGATCGCCAAGCACATGCAGATCGACCGCGACAAGGTGGTCGTCAAGCTGGACCGCGGCAACGAGGTCTCGACGCTCGAGATCGACATCGAGATGCCGGGACAGGCGCGGGCGCAAATGCGAGCCTGACGCCGGCGGCTGCGCCTGCAGCCGCGCTACAGGTTTCCGGCGGCGTCTGCTTGAGCCCCTTGGCTTTCCATCGCGCCAGCCATCCGAATAATGTCCCCGATGTGGCGCCAGTGCTGCACGGCCTCCCCCAAGGTCAGCTCGATGAACATGCGTCGCGGCTTCCAGCCGGCCGTGATCTCGCTTTCGACCTCTCGCCTCAGATGCACCACTACCGCGCCGGGCAGCGCTTCGGACGTGAGATGCGAAGCCTCGAACTCAATGAGGTATCCGGCACTGGACGATGAATTCGGCATTTCCGTCTCCTCAAAAGAGCGTCGTCAGGGACGGTAACATAAATGTGATTAACATCACGTTATTTTGAAGGTGTTTTTCACTTCGCTGATTTCGTGGCGGAATAGCAACAGTCTGCCGGTCAGCCGGGTGTCGTCGTGCCCCGGTCGTCATCAGTCGCACACAGCACCGCCGCAAGAGTGATACCCGCCATTCCGTGCATCCGGTCCGGGCCGCCGGGCGGCAGCACCGGAACGATCAGCGGGCTATGACGTAGCGCCATGGTCGCCCCGAACAGGCCATAGCTCCGCGTGCCGACAGCGGCAGCGATATTCAGCGCAGCCGTGTCGTTGCCAACGTAGAGTGCGGCCCCGGCCAGCAACGCGGCGACCTCGCGCAGGTGCCAGCCCAGCGCCAGCCGAACCTGGCCCGCCTGGCTGCCGAGCGCGGCGATGATCGCGTCGGCCATGCCCTGCTCGGCGGGTCCGCCGACCAGCACCACAGCCGGCCAGCCCGCCTGGAGCAAGGCCGCCGCCAGCGCCGCGAAGTTGGGCGCGCCCCAGTTCTTCCAGTCATCGGACGAGGCGATGCCGAGCGCGACGAAGACGCCGCCCGCGCCGAGGCGCCGGACCGCAGCCACCCGGTTCGCCTCGCGCACGTGCAGAACGGGGTCCGGCCGGTCGAGCGCGATCCCGGCCGCCGCCATCCACATTGTCGCTTGATCGTACGGATGACCCTTCCAGGCGGACCGGGGCAGGAACGGCCCTCGCAGCACCCGGCGCTGAAGACCGATGCCGTAGCCGTGCCGGTGCCGCACGCCCATTCCCAGCACGGCAAGCGTCAGGTTCCGGCTGCGGGTCATCAGCACGGCGCCATCGCAGTCCAGCGCGCGGAGGTCGCGGACCAGCCGGACCATCCCGGCGTTGCCCTCGTGCCGCCCGCCCAGGCTCCACTGGCCGCGCTCGATATATAGAATGTCCTGCACCCCATCCGCCGGCCCTAGCAGCTGATCCGCCATCGACCGCGGCCGGGTGACCAGCGTGACCTGGCCCGCGACATGCCGCGCCAGTGCCCGGATATGCGGCAGATGCCAGATCATATCACCAATGCCGACACGCGGCTGTATCAGCGCCAGGTGGCGCATCTTCGGGATCATAGGTGGCCGCACAGCGGGGACCGCAGCGCGGTCCCGAGGCCGCAGCCTAACCCACCTTGGTGATCGCCCACTTGACCTGCTGCGCGCCGTCTGAGTGGCCCGTCAGCACGACCTGCTGCGTCGGGCGGGGGTCGGGGCCGCCCAGATACACGCTTTCCTCCAGCGACATCTGCACACCCTCGGCCCGCAGGCGCCAGCTGCTGCCGCCGGGCAGGCGGAGCAGTACGGTCTCGTGATCCGGCTGCAGCGTGGCGCTGACCGCAGGGTGCAGATGGAAGCGGACAGCATAGGACTGCGGGATCGCGGACTCGACCGCGTCCTCGCCCCGGATGTCCTCGCCGCTTTCGGCCATATACAGGCGGCGCCGATGCAGCGCGCCGAACGCGACCTGATAGCCGTCATGGCTCGCCTCCAGCCAGTGGGCGCCGTTGGCCTCCTGCCGCTGCACGTCCACCTGGCTTGGATGACGGCCGATGCCGCCGGGGAGGAGTTCCGACGAGTTGGTATCGGCGATCACCAGGGTCGAGTGCGCCGCGGTGGCGCGGGTCGCGTCCTGCCAGGCGGGGCTGGCCGCCGGCACCGCGCCGCAGTTCACGATCATGCGGTCGCGCCCGACCGACACCTCCATTGACAGCGTGCCGGCATGCGCCAGCCGGTCGATGCCGGGCGGCGGCGGCGCGCCACAGTCCACGACCAGCACGCTGCGCCCGGCCTGCAGGCGGTGGAAGCCACCCTCGGTCAGTCCAGCTGGCGCCCGGCCGCCACGGCCGGTCTGGGCCAGCACCAGGTCGATCAGCGGGCCCAACTCCTCCTTCGCGCCGTTGAAAAGCGTAAGGCCGCCGTCCCCGTGCCGGAGCGCGCGAAGCGCCGGCGCCATGCGCTCGATGGCCGACGACAGCGCCGCCGGCAGCTGCGCCTGGGCGGCCTGCAGCAGGGCGCGTATCTCCGTCAAGTCCTGAAGCGCCGCCAGCTGCGCGGCTGGGCTGCGCTCGACGTGGCAGCCATCCGGCAGCACCTGGCGCGCGATCTCCTGCGGCAGGAGCCGCAGCGCGCGGGTCAGGAACGCCGCGTGGTCCGGCAACGCCACCGCGGCGGCGATCAGGCCCTTGAGCGCAGTCAACGCGCGGGCATCCAGCTCCTCCGCCGGCAGGGAGGCCGCCAGCATGCGGGCGTCCGCCACCAAGCGGCCCATCATCCGCGTGCGGAACGCGTCGTCGGCGCTGGCGGCGAAGAAGTCATAGTGGCCTAGCCACGCGGCAATCCGGGCGCCAGCCACATCCGGGCGATGCGCCAGCCGCTCCAGCGATGAGGTAGCGATCCAGTCCCCGACCAAGGTGCGGGCGCGGGTGCGGGCAGCGTCGGTGCCCAGGGCGCGCAGGTCGCGCAGCCAGGTGAAGCCATGTGCCGCCGCGCGCAGCGACTCGGGGCCGTGCGTATCGGCCCAGCCGCCGGGCGCCAAGGCGCGGACGCTGCCGCCCAGCGTCATCTCGTCCTGCAGCAGCCGGGCGCCGCGGGCGGGATCGCCCGGCCAGGGGTCGCGGACCGGCAGGGCCGGCGCGTCCGGCACCCGGCCCATCCGCAGCACCGGCATCCCGGCCATGACGCGGCGCGCATCCCGCGCCCAGCGGCGTGGATCGATCATGCCGCCTCCCGCATACTATCCATCGCCACTCGCAAATCCTTTGCCCCGAACACCGCGGTACCCGCGACCAGCACTCCGGCGCCAGCCGCGACGGCCTGCGGCGCGGTCTCGGCGGTGATGCCGCCATCGACTCCGATCGCGACCGGCCGCCCGGCAACCATCTCCCGTATCTCGGCGATCTTGGCGAGCTGTCCCGGAATGAACGCCTGGCCGCCAAAGCCGGGGTTCACCGTCATCACCAGCACCAAATCCGTGACATCCAGCACATACGCCACCGCGCCCGCCGGCGTGCCGGGGTTCAGCGCGACGCCGGCGCGCTTGCCGAGCGACCGCACGAGCTGCAGCGTCCGGTGCAGATGCGGCCCGGCCTCGGCGTGAACGATGATGTGGTCGGCCCCGGCCTCGGCAAACGCCGCGACATAGGGATCGGCGGGGCTGATCATCAAATGGACGTCGAACGGGATGCGCACCTGCTGGCGCAACGCCTTCAGCACCAGCGGCCCGAACGAGATGTTCGGCACGAAATGGCCATCCATGACATCCAAATGCAGCCAATCGGCGCCGGCGGCCTCAACCGCCGCGGCCTGCTCTCCCAAGCGGGCGAAGTCGGCGGCGAGCAGGCTGGGCGCCATGACGACCCCGGGGGGTGGCCACGCAGGATCAGGGTGCGGCATGGGAGGGTTCTAAAGCCGCGGACGGGGGACGCAAGCCATTATACCCGGACAAAACGCGCCGCGAAGAACCCATCCATGCCGCCACGGTCCGTCCACAGGCCCGGATGGGTCCGCAAGGTGCCCTGGGGCGTCAGCGCCCGGGGAATGCCGTCCAGCTCCGCCGCGGTGAACGGATCGGGCCGCAGGCCCGGCAGGTCGGCCACACGCCCTGCCCCCTCTTCCGGCTGCAGGGAGCACACGGCATAGATTAGCCGGCCGCCGGGACGGAGCATGGCCGTTGCCACCGCCAGCAGCCGGTCCTGCCCAGCCGTCAGCTCCGCCAGGTCGCGGGGCCGCTTAAGCCGGGGCACGTCCGGGTGGCGGCGGATGGTGCCAGTGGCGCTGCACGGCGCGTCCAGCAGCACGGCGTCGAACAAAGCCGGTGGGGTCCAGGTGGCCGCATCGGCCTGCACCACCTGAACTTCGAGCTGCAGGCGGGCCAGGTTCTCGTGCAACTGGCGCAGCCGGTAGGTGTCGCGGTCCACCGCCGTCACGCGCGCGCCGGTCACGGCCAGCTGCGCCGTCTTGCCGCCGGGTGCGGCGCATAGATCGGCTACGTGCTCGCCGGGCTTGGCATGCAACAGGGCGGCGGGCAGGGCGGCGGCGGCGTCCTGCACCCAGAACGCGCCGGCGTCGAAGCCCGGCAGGTCCTGCACCCGCGTGCCCGCCGGCAGCCGCACGGACCCGGTCGGCAGCAGCGTCGCGCCCGGCGGCAGCTCCGCGCCGGGCCGGAGCGAGAGGTCGAGCGGCGCCTCATGCTCATGCGCCTCCGCGATGGCCCGCGCGTCAGCGCCCCAGCTGGCCCAGAGCCAGGGCGGCGTGTCCAGGCGCGGCCCATCCAGCCCATCGAGCGCGGCCGGGCCCGCATCCGACACCCGGCGCAACACCGCGTTCACCAGCCCGGCAAAGGGCGCGAGCCGCCGGGTGCGGGCCAGCGCCACTGCTGTCGCGACCGCGGCATGGGGCGGCGTGGCCAACAACAGTAGGCCGGCCGCGCCAAGCCGCAGCACGTGCTTCACGCCGTCCCGCGGGGCACGCGTCAGGAACGGCTCCAGCACGGCATCGAGCGACCCCAGCCGCCGCAGCACCGCCGCCGCCAGCCGGTGCGCCGCCGCCCGGTCCCGCGGCTCGGCCGGGGGCGCGGCATCCAATGCCTCCTCCAGCGGGCGGCGGCGGTCGAGGACAGCGGTCAGCAGGTCGAACGCGATCTCCCGCGTGGGGTCCTGCAGGGCGGCGGAGGGCTTGACGGTCATGCGGCGGGTTCATGGCCCGGATTGGCGGGCGCGGCTAGTCTGCTGCAAGCGGGAAATGGCAGCGCACCGTGCGTCCGGCGACCATGCGCAGTACCGGAGGGTCAGCGACGCAGCGCGGCTGCGCCTGCCAGCAGCGGGTGTGGAACCGGCAGCCGGCGGGCGGGGAGCGGACACTTGGGATTTCGCCCTGCAGCACGATGCGGCTGCGGCGGCGGGCCGGGTCGAGGCTGGGATTGGTGGACAGCAGCGCCGCCGTGTAGGGGTGCGCGGGAGAGGCGAACAGCGTGCCGGTCGCACCCTGCTCGACGATCTGGCCGAGGTACATGACGACGGTCCGGTCGGTGATGCGCCGCACGACGTTCAGGTTGTGGCTGGATATCAGGTAGGTCAGCCCCATCCCACGCTGCAGTTCCAGCAGCAGGTTCAGCAGGTCGCCCTGCACGGAGACGTCCAGCCCGGCCGTCGGCTCGTCCGCCACCACCAGCGCGGGCGACAGCACCAGCGCCCGCGCCATCGCCACCCGGCGCGCCTGCCCGCCCGAGATCTGGTGCGGGAATTTTTCCAAAATGTCCGGCGCGAGCCCGAGGCGGCGCATCAGCTCCTGCATCCGTACCCAGCCGTCCGGCACGCGATGGATCGCCACCGGCTCCATCAGCAGCCGGCGGACCGACATGCGCGGGGACAGCGAGGCGACGGCGTCCTGCAGCAGCATCTGCGCCCGCCGCCGGAACGCCAGCCGGTCCCGCGCCAGCAGCGCCGCCACGTCCTCCCCGTCCATCAGCACCGCGCCGGCGCTCGGGCGCAGCAGGCCCATCAGCACCCGGCACAGCGTCGTCTTGCCCGAACCGCTCTCGCCCACCAGCCCGGTGACCGTCCTCGCCGGCAGCGCCAGGCTGATGCCGTCCAGCGCGCGGACGCCGCCGGGGAACACCTGGGCCACGTCGCGCATCTCGATCATGCGGCCTTCCAGCACGCGGCTTGCCACCCTTCGGGACCGAGTTCTCGAAGCAGCTGCGGCTCCGACCGGCAGCGGTGCTCGGCATGGGGACAGCGGAGGGCGAAGATGCAGCCGGCGGGGGTGGCGACGGGGTCCGGCACGTCGCCGGGGATGGAGACCAACGGGCCGCCGCCCGGCGCGTCGTCCAGCTCGCAAGCCAGCAGCGCCGCGGTGTAGGGGTGCTTTGGGAATGCGCAGACCTCGGCCGCCGGCCCGCGCTCGACGATGGTGCCGCCGTACATCACCGCAATATCGTCGCATAGCTCCGCGACAAGGCCGAGATGGTGCGAGATGAACAGGATCGATCCCGCCAGCGTCGTGCGGAGGTCGCGGAACAGGTCGACGATCTGCGCCTCGATCGTGGCGTCCAGCGCCGTAGTGGGCTCGTCGGCCAGCAGCAGGTCGGGCTGGGCCAGCAGAGCCATGGCGATCATCACGCGCTGCCGCATGCCGCCGGACAGTTCGTGCGGGTAGGCGCCGAGCCGGAGCGCCGCATCGGCGATGCCGACGCGGGCCAGCGCGGCCCCGGCCTGGGCCAGCGCTGCACGGCGGGACAGGCCGGGGTGGCGGCGGCGCAGCACGTCCGTCAAATGCGTGCCGATGGTGAATAGCGGGTTCAGCGCCGACATCGGGTCCTGGAAGATCATGGCGATCGTTCGGCCGCGCTGGGCCGCCATGGCAGCGGGACTGAGCGCCGCGAGGTCGGTTCCGTCCATCACCATGCGCCCGGACAGCGCCGTCACGTTCTCCGGCAGCAGCCGCAGCAGGCACAGCGCCAGGCTGCTCTTGCCGGACCCGCTCTCCCCTACCACGCCCACGATGCGCCCACGGCCGACGTCCAGGTCCACGCCACGCAGGATGTGCGCCGTGCCGCGCGGGGTGCGCGCCTCCAGCCGCAGGTCGCGGACGCGCAGCAGCGGCTCCGTCATTGGGTACGAGCCCTCATTGGATACGCGCCCTCATTGAATACGCGCCCTGGGATCGGCCGCGTCCCGCAATGCCTCCCCGAACAGGGTGAACCCGAGCGTCGCGATCGCCAGCGCGATGGATGACACGAGCACCGGCAAGATGCTGTCCGACATATAGGAGTAGCCGTCGTAGATCAGCGTGCCCCAGCTCGCGAGCGGCGGGCGTACGCCCAGCCCGATGAAGCTCAGCCCGGCCTCGATCGTGATCACGACGGGGATCTCCATGCTGGCGAGCACGATCAGCGGGCCCGCGATGTTGGGCAGCAGGTGGCTCATCAGGATGCGGACGGGCGACGCGCCCAGGATGCGCTCGGCCTCGAGGAACGGCAGGGCCTGCAAAGTCAGCACCTGGGCCCGCGCGACCCGGCCGAATTGCGGCACGAGCGTCACCGCGACAATCCCCACTAGATGCCCGTTGCCCGGGCCGAACACCGCGACCACCGCCAACGCCAATACCAGCGAGGGGAACGCGGCCACGATGTCGAACAGGATCAGGATGGCGCGCTCGCCTACCCCCGGCAGCGACGCCGCCAGCACGCCCAGCAAGGTGCCCGCCGCCGCCGCCAGCGCGATCGAGGACAGCGACACCGCCATGGCGACCGTCGCGCCATGCAGCAGCCGGCTGAGCAGGTCGCGGCCAAGCTGGTCGGTGCCCAGCCAATGCGCCGAGGACAGCCCGCCGAAGCGGTCAAGAATAGAGAGCTGGTCGGGGTCGTACGGCGCGATCCAGGGGGCGAACGCCGCCGCGACAGCCACCGCCAGTACGATCGCCGCCCCCAGTATGCCGGCGGGCGTCCCAAGCACCCGGCGTATCATCCGCGCCGAATCCGCGGGTCGATGGCGGAGTAGGCGAGGTCCACCACAAGGTTCGACGCCACGAACAGCAGCACCACGACCAGCACGGCGCCCTGCAGCACCGGGTAGTTGCGCACGTTGATCGCATCCAGCACCAGCCGTCCCAGCCCGGGGCGGGAGAACACGATCTCGACCAGCACCGCCCCGCCCAGCAGGCGGCCGATGCCCAACCCCAGGATCGCCAACGGCGGGATGCAGGCATTCTTCAGGGCGTACTTGAACACCACGAGCCGCCCCGGCAGCCCATAGGCGCGCGAGGTGCGAATATAGGGTTCGTTCAGCACCTCCAGCATCGAGGTCCGCACCAGGCGCGCGATGAAGCCGATCCAGCCGACCGAGAGCGCCACCGCTGGAAGCACGAGCCGCCGGGCCTGGTCCAACAGGCCGTCCGCCCGCCCGGTCCCCAGCACCGGCAGCCAATCGAGCCAGACCGAGAACACCAGCAACAGCAGAATGGCGACGACGAAGCTCGGCATGGCGATGAGCATGACGGAAAACCCGGCTAGCACGTTGTCCACCACCGACCCCGGCCGGGTCGCGGCATAGCAGCCGAACGGCACGCCCAGCGCCACCGCCAGCCCGATCGCCGTCGCCGTCAGCGCCACGGTGTACGGCAGCACCGCCCCGATCGCCGCGCTGACCTTGCGCCCGCTGACGACGTCGGTGCCCAGGTCGCCGGTCAGCACGTGCGCGAAGAAGCGCAGGAAGCGGATGTGGATGGGCTGATCCAGCCCCATCTCCGCCACGAACTGCCGCGCGTATTCCGGGCTGGCCTGCGGGCCCAGCAGCGCCGAGGCCGGGTCGCCCGGCACCAGCACCGTCAGGGCGAACAGCAGCAGCATGGCGCCCAGCACGACCAACGCCGTCGTCAGCAGCCGGCCCAGGATGTAGCGTGCCACTCCCGGGTTCAGGCGGGCGCGAAGCGGTCGAGCGCCCAGTCGATCCCGGTCGGCAACAACGCCGGCTTGAGCCAGGCCTGATAGATGAACACGCTGACGTCGTAGGTCAGCCACACGAACGCGGCGCTGTCCTCCATAATCTGTTGAGCCTGCACGAACAGCGCGGTGCGCTTCGCGTCGTCGAGCTCGGCCGAGCCCTGGTCCAGCAACTGGTCGAACTCGGGGCTGGACCAGCGCTGCCAGTTCCATACGCCGATTTGGCTGGTGGTGAACCATTGCGCCAGGAAGTTGGGGTCGAGCTTGCCGTTGAACCGGATGATGAACAGATCCAGCGCCTTGCCCGCATCGCCCTTGCCGGCCGAGAAGAAGCTGCCGGCGTCCTGCGCATCCACCTCCAGCGTGATTCCGATCTCCTGCAGCAAGGCGCGGGCAACCAGCGCCATGGTCTGATAGACCGGCTGGTTCTGCACGGTGATGCGGGCCTTGAACCCGGCCGCATGCCCGGCCTCGGCCATCAGCCGCTTCGCCTGCGCCACGTCCCGCCTCAGCACCGGCGCGTCCTTCCAGTAGCCGAGCACCTGCGGCATCACCAGCGCGTTCGCCCGCGGCGCCCGGCCGTTATAGCCCGCCAGCAGCATCTGATCGACATCGAGCGCCAGCCGGATCGCCCGCCTTACCCGCACGTCGTTGAACGGTGGCTTCTCGACGTTCATGCCCAGCCAGACGTTGGCGATGCCGGGCTGCTGCTCGACCCTCAACCCGGCCGCACTGCGCAAAGGCTCGGCCACCGACGGCGGCAGCGAGGCGAAATCCAGGTCGCCGGACCGTAAGCCCAGCTCGGTCGTCTTGGGGTCCGGCACGTAGCGCACCGCGACCTCCTCGAAGCCGGAGCGCTCGCCCGCATAGGCCGGGTTGCGGCGCAGCACGACCTGGCGCTGCTTCTCGAACGACGCCACCATCAGCGGGCCGGAGCCGACCGGATGGGTGTTGTGCTCGGTGCCCAGCTGCTCCACTGCGCGCTTGCACAGGATGCTGCCGGCCACGTCCCCGAACGCGATCGTGAACAGCCCGGCGCGCGGCCTGTCCAGCACCACCTGTCCGGTCAGCCGGCCGGTGACCTCGACCTCTTTCAGGCTGGCCCATTCGCCCTTGTAGGGGCTCTCCTTTCCACCAGCGAGGGCAGGGTTCACGAAGCGCTCATAGGAGAACTTGACGTCCTCGGCCGTCATCTCCCCGAAGCCGCCGCTGAACATCTGGCCGGGTTTCAGGCGAAATTCGATGACGGTCGGCGAGACCTGCTTCACCTCCTCCGCCGCGTCGAGCGTCAGCGCGCCGCCATTGGGCGCCACGGTAATCAGCCGTTGCGTGATGGCGCGGACGATGTTGCCATCCTGCAGGCCGGTGCGGAACGCCGGGTCCAGCACCTCCACATCGCGGTCGATCCGCACCGAGATGGCGGTCTTCGGCGCGGCGGGCTGCGCCCAGGCCGGCCCGGCGGCGACAAGGGCGGCGGTACCCGCCAGGAAATGGCGGCGAGGCGATTCGATCGTCATGGGGTGCTCCTGGACCTTCGGGACGCGATCATGGTCAATCCGGCATGGCAGGTCGAGGCTGCAAGAGTATGGACACCACCCTACATCCGGGGCAGCACACGCTCCTTCCGTCTCCGGACCGCCCTCAGGGAACTCACATGTCCAACCTGCTTGCCGAAACCGTCACCGGCGTCCGCCACTGGACAGACACCCTGTTCAGCTTCACCGCAACGCGCGACCCGGCGTTTCGCTTCCTGTCCGGGCAATTCACGATGATCGGGCTTGAGGTGGACGGCAAGCCGCTGCTGCGCGCCTACAGCATGGCCAGCGCCAACTACGACGAACAGCTCGAGTTCTTCAGCATCAAGGCCCCGAACGGTCCCCTGACCTCCCGCTTGCAGCACATGAAGCCTGGCGACCCGCTGCTGGTCGGCCGCAAGGCCGTCGGCACGCTGGTGCAGGACAGCCTGACGCCGGGCCGCACCCTGTTCCTCTTGGGCACCGGCACCGGCCTCGCGCCCTTCGCCAGCATCATCCGCGACCCCGAGGTGTACGACCGGTTCGAGCGCATCGTGCTGGTGCATGGCTGCCGCGAGATCGCGGAGCTCGCCTACGGCGAACAGCTCGTCGCCCGCCTGTTGGGTGACGAGTTGATGGGCGAGCTGGTCAGCGGCAAACTGCTGTATTACCCGACCGTGACCCGGGAGCCATTCCGCAACCGCGGCCGGATCACAACCCTGCTGGAGACTCATAGGCTGACCGCCGATCTGGACCTCGGTCCCATCGATCCCGTGGGCGACCGCATGATGCTGTGCGGCAGCCCGGCCTTCCTGACCGACATGGTGGCCCTGCTGGACGGTGCCGGTTTCCATGAGGGCAGCAGCAGCACACCAGGCGAATACGTGATCGAGAAAGCGTTCGTGGAGAAGTAGCCGCTTTCAGTGGATGGCCGGGCGCAGGCTCCCCTTGGCGTAGAGGTCGCTCATCTGGTCGAGCGGGATCGGCTTGATCTCGCCGGCGTGCCCGGCACAGCCGAATGCCACGAAGCGCTCCTTGCACAGCTCCCGCGTGGCCACCACCGCGGCGGCAAAGAACTTGCGCGGGTCGAACTCCTCGGGCTTCTGCGCCATCAGCCGGCGCATGGCCCCGGTCATCGCCAGCCGGATGTCGGTGTCGATGTTGATCTTGCGGACGCCGTGCCGGATGCCCTCCTGAATCTCCGCCACCGGCACGCCGTAGGTTTCCTTGATCTGGCCGCCATGCTCGCGAATCACGTCCAGCCACTCCTGCGGCACCGAAGACGACCCGTGCATGACGAGGTGCGTGTCCGGGATGCGGGCGTGAATCTCCTTGATGCGGCCGATCGCCAGGATGTCGCCGGTCGGCTTGCGGGAGAACTTGTAGGCGCCGTGGCTGGTGCCGATGGCGATCGCCAGCGCGTCCACCCCGGTATCCCGCACGAACTCCGCCGCCTGCTCCGGGTCGGTCAGCAGCTGGTCATGCGACATCTTGCCCTCGGCGCCCGATCCGTCCTCCTCGCCCGCCTCCCCCGTCTCCAGCGAGCCGAGCACGCCCAGCTCGCCCTCGACCGACACGCCGACGGCGTGCGCCATCTCGACGACACGCTGCGTCGTCGTGACATTGTAGCCGTAGTCCGCCGGCGTCTTCATGTCCTCGTGCAGCGAGCCGTCCATCATCACGCTGGTGAAGCCGGACCGGATAGAGCGCTGGCATACCGCCGGGCTGCCGCCGTGGTCCTGGTGCATCACGACCGGGATGTGCGGCCAGGTCTCGACCGCGGCCTCGATCAGGTGGCGCAGGAACGGCTCGCCGGCGTATTTCCGCGCGCCGGCCGAGCCCTGCAGGATCACCGGGCTGTCGCACTCATGCGCGGCCTGCATGATCGCCTGGACCTGCTCCATGTTGTTCACGTTAAAAGCGGGGATGCCATATTCGTGCTCGGCCGCGTGATCCAACAACTGCCGCATCGATACAAGTGCCACGCCTGGTCTCCCTGTTGTGTGTAATTTTTATAGCCGCTTCTTGCGGTCCATGAGTTGCAGGATCATCGGCGTGAAGATCAGCTGCATCGCCAGCGGCATCTTGCCGCCGGGGCAGACGATGGTGTTGGCACGCGACATGAAGCTGTCATGCAGCATCGACAGCAGGTATGGCATGTCGATGCCCTTCGGGTTGCGGAACCGGATCACCAGCATGCTTTCATCGGCGTTCGGCACGTCGCGGGCGATGAATGGGTTCGAGGTGTCGACCGTCGGCACGCGCTGAAAATTCACGTGGCTTTCTGAGAATTGCGGACAGATGTAGTTCACGTAGTCCGGCATCCGGCGCAGAATGGTGTCGACTACCGCCTCGTGCGTGTAGCCACGCGCTTTCTTGTCGCGGTGCAGCTTCTGTATCCACTCGACATTGATGATCGGCACCACGCCGACCAGCAGGTCGACGTGCCGGGCGATATTCACGTCCGCAGTGACGACGCCGCCGTGCAGCCCTTCGTAGAACATAAGGTCGGTGCCGGACGGCAGGTCCCGCCATGGGGTGAAGGTGCCGGGATCCTGCCTGTACGGCGCGGCCTCCTCGGCGTTGTGCAGATACTTGCGCGCCTTGCCGACGCCAGTCTGCCCATAGCTGCGGAACAGGTCCTCCAGTTCCGCGAACAGGTTGGCCTCCGGGCCAAAATGGCTGAGGTTGCGGCCCTGGGCGACGGCCTCGGCCAGCAGCTCCCGCATCGCGAGGCGGTCGTAACGATGGAACGAGTCGCCCTCGACGATGGCCGCCCCGATGCCCTCACGGCGGAAAATCTGCTCGAAGGTGGTGGTGACGGTCGTGGTGCCGGCGCCCGAAGACCCCGTGATGGCGATGACCGGATGTTTTTGCGACATGGCGTGCTCCGGTCGGTCAGGCGGTGCGGAACAGGCTGCGGGCGTTGAACAGCGGCGTCTTAAATGGCGCGTCCTCGCCGGCGTCATACTCGGCGTGGTACTTCACCAGCCGCCCGACCTCGTTGCGGGAGCCGAGGATCACCGGCACGCGCTGGTGGATGCTGCCCGGGGCCAGGTCCAGGATGCGACCGCGCCCGGTCGATGCGGCGCCGCCGGCTTGTTCCACGATCATCGCCATCGGGTTCGCCTCGTACATCAAGCGCAGCCGGCCCGGCCGGCTGGGGTCGCGGTCGTCGCGCGGATACATGAACAGCCCGCCGCGCAGCAGGATGCGGTGCACCTCCGCCACCATCGAGGCGATCCAGCGCATGTTGAAATCCGCCCCGCGCGGGCCCGCGGCGCCCTCGACGCATTCATCGACGTAGCGGCGCACCGGCGGCTCCCAGAACCGCTCATTCGAGACGTTCACCGCGAACTCGTTGCTGTCCGCAGGGATCGACATGCCAGGATGGGTCAGGGTGAACGCACCGATCTCCCGGTCCAGCGTGAAGCCGTGCACGCCGTCGCCGACCGTCAGGACCAGCATCGCGGTCGGTCCATAGATGGCATACCCGGCGGCGACCTGCGCCGTGCCCGGCTGCAGGAAGTGTTCCAGCTCGGGCTGCGACACGCCCTCGGGGCAGCGCAGCACGGAGAAGATGGTGCCCACTGGCATGTTGACGTCGATGTTGGAGGAGCCGTCCAGCGGGTCGAACACCAGCAGATAGCGGCCGCGTGGATAGATCGCCGGGATCTCGTAGGGCTGCTCCATCTCCTCGGACACCATGCCAGCGAGCTGGCCGCCCCACTCGCAGGTGCCGAGCATGATGTCGTTGGCGATGACGTCGAGCGGCTTCTGCTGCTCGCCCTGCACGTTCACTCCAGTTTGCACGGCGGGCGTCTGCACACCATCGGCCGGGGCAATGCTGCCGCGAGAGGCCGCAACCGCGATCAGCTTGCAGGCGGTCTGGATGTCGTTCAGCAGCGACGTCAGCTCCGGCTCGGGCGCTACGGCCCGGCGCTGATCCTCGATGATGAACTTTGAAAGCGTCGTCCGCCGGTATGGCATCGCCTACTCCCCAAAAACAGCCTTCTTGCTCTTCTATTGCGTGAAAACGCGGCTGACCCGGATGTCCTCGGCGGTGATCGTCTCGAGCGCCATCCGGTCGAGCGGCTGATCGCGCCCGGCAAACAGCCGGTTCGCCATCCGCAGCCGCGCCCGGTCGATGCCGTTGCGGATGGAGCGCGCATTGGAGAAGCGGGGCTGCTGCATGCGCAGGCCGATATACTCCCGCATCGCCGCCTGCCCGGCCTCGTTGAAACGATAGTGCATGGAGGACGCCATCAGCTCGGCGATACGGAACAGCTCGTCCGCCGAGTAGTCGGGGAAGTCGATGTGATGGGCGATGCGGGACGCCATGCCAGGGTTGCTGCGGAAGAAGGTGTCCATGCGGTCCTTGTAGCCCGCGAGGATGACGACGAGGTCGTCGCGGTGATCCTCCATCATCTGCAGCAGGATCTCGATCGCCTCCTGGCCGTAGTCGCGCTCGTTCTCAGGGCGATACAGGTAGTATGCCTCGTCGATGAACAGCACGCCGCCCATCGCCTTCTTCAAAATCTCCTTGGTCTTCGGCGCGGTGTGGCCGATGTACTGGCCGACCAGATCGTCGCGCGACACCGTGACCACGTGATTGCGGCGAATATATTTCAGCCGGTGCAGCACGTCCGCCATGCGCCGGGCCACGGTGGTCTTGCCGGTGCCGGGGTTGCCGGTGAAGCTCATGTGCAGCGACGGCGGCTCGGTCTGGATGCCCAGGCCGCGCCGGGCACTTTCGACCAGCAGCAACGCGGCGATCTCGCGAATGCGGGTCTTTACCGGCAATAGGCCGACCAAGTCGTGATCGAGCTGGCCGATCGTCTCGCCGATGTTGCTCTCGGCATACAGCGCCGCGAGGTCGACCTGGCGGTCATCCGCCTCCAATGCCGCACTCATGCCGCGCGCTCCCTTTGACCCACGTCCGATAGCTCGCGGCGCAGCGCACCCATCACGCCGTGGTAGCCGCCATCCGCGTCGCGGGCGCCGAAGATGGCCGAGCCCGCGACGAAAACATCCGCTCCCGCTTCTGCGACCGCGTGGATGTTGGACACCTTAACGCCGCCATCCACCTCCAGCAGGATCGGCTGGCCGCCCGCCGTCACATGGGCGTCGATGCGGACCCGCACTGCCGCGATCTTCTCCAGCGCATGCGGGATGAAGCTCTGGCCTCCGAAGCCGGGGTTGACCGACATGATGCAGACCAGGTCCAGCCGGTCCATCACGTGATCCAGAAGGTCGAGCGGGCTCGCCGGATTGAGCGCCAGGCCCGCACGGCAACCGTGCTCGCGGATCAGCGACAGGGTGCGGTCCACGTGCTGCGACGCCTCCGGATGAAAGGTGATGATGGCGGCCCCGGCCTTGGCGAACATCACGGCCAGCTCGTCGACCGGCGTCACCATCAGGTGCACGTCGATCGGGATGGACACGTGCGGCCGGATCGCCTCGCAGATCATCGGACCCATCGTGAGGTTCGGGACATAGTGGTTGTCCATCACGTCGAAATGCACCAGGTCGGCCCCGGCCGCCTCCAGCCGCCCGACCTCCTCGCCCAGGCGGGCGAAGTCGGCCGAGAGGACACTGGGGGCAATTTGGTAGCCGCTCACGGAGTGGCCGCCGGGATATAGCGCTCGCCGGACGGCCGGGAGGTGGCATAGCTGCGCAGGGTGTAGTGGATCGTGCGGCCCGACCCCTCGGAGCGCACCAGCTCGAAGCCCGGCTCATGCTCCGGCCGCTGCACCATGAAGAACATGCGGATCGACTCGAATCCCTTGTTCGAGTCGAACGCCAGCACCTTGATGTAGTCGTTCGGATGCTCCTTGCGGCAGGCGTTGACCTCCAGCATGACGCCGGCCGGGTCTCGCAGGTCGAACATCGGCGTGCCCCACATCGACCAATAGTAGTTGCGGGGATGCGGGTCGTCGGTGTGCTCGACCGCGATCGACCAGCCATTCTTCAACGCATACTCGATTTGCAGCTTGATCTCGTCGTCGGTCAGGTCCGGCAGGAAAGAGAACTGCCCTTGGGTGATTTTCATGCTGGCTTTCCCGTTCAGGACGCGGTGGGGGTGGGAAGCACATCGACCGAGTCGGTCGAGGCGTAGTTGAAGCTCACGTCCTTCCAGGTATCGAGCGCCGCCCGCAGCGGCTGGCACCAGCGCGCGGCGGCGGTCAGAATCTCCGGCCCCTCGTTCCAGATGTCGCGGCCCTCATTGCGCGCCTTGACCATGCACTCCAGCGCCACGCGGTTGGCGATGGCGCCGGCCTGGATGCCCATGGGATGGCCTATGGTGCCGCCACCGAACTGCAGCACCACGTCGTCCTGCAAATAGTGCAGCAACTGGTGCATCTGCCCGGCGTGGATGCCGCCGCTCGCCACCGGCATCAGCTTCTTCAGGCTCGCCCAGGGCTGGTCGAAGAAGATGCCGTGCTGCGGGTTCTTCGGCACGTAGGTCTCGCGGCAGGTGTCGTAGATGCCGCGCACCACGTTCGGGTCGCCCTCCAGCTTGCCGACCACGGTCCCGGCATGGATGTGGTCCACGCCCGCCATCCGCATCCACTTGGCGATCACCCGGAACGACACGCCATGGTTCTTCTGCCGCGTGTAGGTCGAGTGCCCCGCGCGGTGCAAATGCAGGATCATGTCGTTCTTGCGGGCCCACTTGGCCATCGACTGAATCGCGGTGTAGCCGATCACCAGGTCGATCATGACGATGACGCTGCCGAGGTCCCGGGCGAACTCGGCACGCTCGTACATGTCCTCCATCGTCCCGGCGGTGACGTTGAGGTAGGTCCCCTTCATCTCGCCGGTCTCGGCCTGGGCCTTGTTCACGCCCTCCATGCAATACAGGAAGCGGTCGCGCCAATGCATGAACGGCTGCGAATTGATGTTCTCGTCGTCCTTGGTGAAGTCGAGCCCGCCCTTTAGCGCCTCGTATACCACCCGGCCGTAGTTGCGGCCGGACAGCCCGAGCTTCGGCTTCATGGTGGCGCCCAGCAACGGGCGGCCATAGACGTTCATCCGCTCCCGCTCGACGACGATGCCGGTCGCCGGGCCCTGGAACGTCTTGAGGTAGTGCGCCGGCATCCGCATGTCCTCGAGCCGCAGCGCCTTCAATGGCTTGAAGCCGAAGACGTTGCCGATGATCGACGCGGTGAGGTTGGAGATCGATCCCTCCTCGAACAGGTCGAGGTCGTAGGCGATATAGGCAAAGAACTGGTCGGGCGAGCCAGGGACCGGCTCCACCTTGTACGCCTTGGCGCGGTAGTACTCGCTATCCGTCAGCCGGTCGGTCCACACCACGGTCCAGGTGGCGGTCGAGCTTTCGCCGGCGATGGCGGCGGCGGCCTCCTCGGGATCGACGCCGTCCTGCGGCGTCAGGCGGAACACGGCCAGGATGTCAGTGTCCTTCGGCACGTAGTCCGGTTCCCAGTAGCCCATCTGCCGGTATTTCAGCACGCCGGAGGTGTAACGCTCCTTGAGATCGGTGATTTTCACGTCAAGCGCCTTGTTCACGAACTGCCTCCATCCCGTGCGACCCAGGGTGTCCCTGTTCGACGCAACCTCGCGGATAGACACCACAAGGAAAAGCAAAATATACTCGCCATATACGTAAGTGATCGCTTATCAGTTCTATGCGCAATGTAACGATTCGTCAGTTGCAGGTGTTCGTCGAGGCGGCCGAGCGGCTGTCCCTGGCGCGCGTTGCGGAGCGGCTGAACCTCACGCCATCCGCGGTGTCGTTCCAGATCAAGCAGATCGAGTCGCAGACCGGCTGCGCCTTGTTTGAGCGCGTCGGCCGCAAGGTCACGCTGACGGATGCCGGGCTGTTGCTGCTGGGCTATGCGCGCCTCGTGCTCCGCTCGCTGCAAGATGCGGATCAGGCGATGATGGACCTGAAGGGCCTGAGCGGCGGCCGGGTGCGGCTGGGCCTGGTGTCCACGTCGAAGTACATCGTGCCGCACATGATCGCCCGGTTCCGGGCGGCGTTCCCGGGCGTCACGGTCCAGCTGACCGAGGGCAACCGGAGCCGGGTCCTGGCGCTGCTGAAGAGCGGCGCGATCGACCTCGCCATCATGGGGCAGCCGCCGGAGGACGCGGACGTCATCGCCGAGCGGTTTGCGCCGCATCCGTCGGTCATCATCGCCCCGGCGGGACACCGGCTCGGCGCCGCGCCGGAGCTCTCGCCCGCGACGCTGGCGGGGGAGCCATTCGTCGTTCGCGAGGACGGGTCGGGCACCAAGGCGATGGCCGACAGGTTCTTCCAGGGCGCCGGGTTCTCGCCGCGGGTCGCTATGGTGTCGTCGAGCAACGAGATGATCAAGCAGGCGGTGATCGCCGGGATGGGCCTGGCGCTGATCTCGCAGCACACCGTCAGCCTGGAGCTTGCGCTCGGCTTGCTGATCACGCTGCCGGTGGAGGGCTTTCCGCTGATGCGGTCCTGGTACATCGTGCAGCGCCGGACCCTGCCGTTGCTGCCGGTCCAGGCGCGGCTGCGTAGCTTCCTGGTCGAGGTGGGCCAGCATGTAATCGAGGACATCATGCAGAACCATGCCCAGATCGCGTCGGCCAACCGGCCAGCCAGGGCGCCCGGCGATGGCGCTTGAGGTCCTCATCTTCGACGTGGACGGCACCTTGGCCGAGACCGAGGAGTGGCATCGCCATGCCTTCAACGCGGCCTTCGCCGCCGCCGGGCTCGGGTGGCATTGGGACCAGGCGCTGTATGGCGAACTTCTGGAGGTAACTGGCGGCAAGGAGCGCATTGGCCACTACGCCGTGACATGCGGCGAGGCGATCGACGACGACGCCATCGCGCGCCTGCACGCAGCCAAGACCACACGGTATGTGGCGTCCGTTGAGGCCGGCGCCATAACGCTGCGCCCTGGAGTATCGCGCCTGCTGCACGAGGCGCAGGCTGCTGGACTACGCGTCGCCATCGCCACGACCACGAGCCCAGCGAACGTCACGGCGCTGCTGCGGACGACGCTGGGACCGGAGGGGCCGGGCCTGTTCGCCTGCATCGGCGCCGGGGACATGGTAGCGGCGAAGAAGCCCGCGCCGGACATCTACCGGCTTGTGCTCGATCGGCTGCAGGTCGCGCCCGAGTGCTGCGTGGCGTTCGAGGATACGCCGAACGGCCTGCACGCCGCACAGAGCGCCGGAATCCCGACCGTGGTCACCACGAGCCTGTATGGCGGCACGGCCGGGTTCGAAGATGCACTGATTGTGGTGGACGGGCTGGGAGAAACGGATGCGCCCTGCCGGGTGCTGCGCGGCGTTCCGATCGATGGTCCGGTGCTGGGCGTGGCGGATTTGCGCTGTGCCCTGCGTGACGCGTCAGCATCACGTTTTCGGTAACAGCCCAGGTCTTTCAGCGGGGTTAAGCCATGCGTAGGTCATTGATCAAGCGGTCGGGCTGAGTGGTCAGTGTCTCGAGCATATCCCAACCTT
>JAABUT010001372.1_pt1 | contig 28186 bp, 29 predicted proteins | sample 5559281 | NCBI WGS metagenome assembly JAABUT01 (sample SAMN10711880, study PRJNA513359) | rock metagenome | isolation source: Antarctica rocks | place: Antarctica: Victoria Land, Ricker Hills nord | collected 2016-01-04
GCTGAACAAGATCTGGGTGCTGCAGTCGAAGATGACGAACTACTTCCTGCCCCAGCAGAAACTGGTCTCCAAGGTCCGCGACGGAGCCAAGATCACCAAGAAGTACGACGTCCCGAGCACCCCGCAGCGCCGCGCGGAGCGGCACGCGGCCGTCTCGACCGAGGACAAGACGATCATGAACGACGTCCTGGTCGAGCTCAACCCCGCAGCCATCCAACGCCAGATCCAGGCCCTGACCGCCGAGCTGCTCACCCTGACGACCAGCAAGGCCCGAGCACCCGGCAAGCCCCGTCTCCAGGCCACCTCGCCGCGCGCATCCGTAGCTGAGTCAACGAAGACCGCTATGCGCGCATCTTGACATGAGTCACCAGGGACCGTGCCGCCGTGTGGACGCAATCCACCCGCCGAGGAGTCCGTCGTGCCTGCTGCTGAAGTCGTCGCCTCTCTGGCCTTGGAGAGGCTTGAGGTGGATCTGTTCCGCGGTGGACAGCCGCCGAGTCACCTGCCACGCATGTTCGGCGGACAGCTCCTCGGGCAGTCGTTGTCCGCGGCCTACGACACGGTCGACCCGGCCCGCCACGTTCACGCGCTGCAGGCGCATTTCCTGCGTCCCGGCGACACGGTCACTCCCGTCGTCCTGCGGGTCCAGCGGCTCCTCGACGGACGCAACCTCGCCGTCAGACAGGTCGGAGTGCTGCAGAACGGGCGGCTCCTGTCCACGATGACGGCCACCTTCGGGTCGAACAGACCTCTGGCGTCGGCCGTGGAGGACTACCAGGAGGCGATGCCGGACGTCGTGCCGCCCGACGCGCTGCAAGGGCTTGCCGAGCGGCTCTCGGCGTTCGGCCACGAACTGGACGGGTTCTGGACCCGGCCCCGGCCCTTCGATCTGCGCTACGTCGGCGACCCTCCCAGGCTGGCGCTGGAACGGCCTGGGCGAACCGGCCACGTGCACCAGGTGTGGATGCGCGCCGCCGGACCGGTTCCTGACGACCGCCGCACGCAGCTTTGCATGCTCGCCTACGCCAGCGACTTGACCGCGCTCGACGCGGTGATGCCGGAGTCGCGCCGCTTGGCCGGGGAGCTGCGGCCGGCCATGACGTCGCTGAATCACTCCATGTGGTTCCACCGGCCGGCTGACGTCCGAAATTGGCTCCTCTACGAGCATCGCTCGCCGAGCGGGCAGGGCCTGCGGGGCCCAGCTTCGGGCCGAATTTTCGAGCGCTCGGGCGCGTTGGTCTGCTCGGTCATGCAGGAAGGAAGTTTGACGATGCCGTCTGGAGACTCCACGACGGCCTGACCGCGGCAGCACTCGACGCCGCCCGGCGGTCCGCCCGCCATCGGCGACGGCCAATGCATCCGTGAGGCCGTGTTCCGCAGCCGGGGCGCAGGAGGCTCGGCCCAACGCTGCACGCCGTACCGAAACGCCTACCGGCCGCCGTCCGACCGCGTCGAACGCCAGCATCGCGCCCAGCTGCGGTCGTCGGCGTGGGCACGGCTCTCCTACAGCCGCTTGCTCCCGCCCCCGTCGATGACCATGACCTGACCGGTCATCCACGCGGAGGCGTCGGAGACCACGAACCGAAGGACGCCGACGAGGTCCGCCGTCGTGCCGGTGCGCCCCAGCGGGATCGACTCCTTGAGGCGGTCAAGCGTTGCCTGGTCCACTGTCACCCTGGTCGCCTCCGTGTCGATCGGTCCGGGCGCGATGGCGTTCACGGTGACGCCGAACGGGCCTAGCTCGCGGGCGAAACCCTGCGTCACCCCGATAAGGGCGACCTTGCTGACGGCGTAGTGCCCGCCCCTCCCCATGTAGGCGGCCGTCGACGTTTGCATGACGACGCGTCCCCAGCCCGCTTCCTTCATGTCCGGAGCGAACGCCTGTGTGCAGAGAAGCGCGCCGTCCACGTTCACGGAGAAAACCCGTCTCCAGTAGTCGATGTCGACGGTCATCTGGCTGTCCAGACGCATGGAGTGGTAGATCGCGGCGTTGTTGACCAGGACGCTCGTGGGGCCGAGGTCGGACCTGACCCGCTCGGCGAGGCCGAAGACGCTGTTCCTGTCGCTGACATCGACGGCCATACCTCGGAGGACGAGCCCCTCCTGCGACGCCTCGGTCTGCAGCTCGGCGACCGCGTCCGCGTTGATGTCGGCCGCGACGACCTGGAACCCGTCACGTGCCAGGCCCAGGGCGTAATCGCGGCCGATTCCCTGCGCCGCGCCGGTGACTACGGCTACACGGTTCATGTGGTCCTTTCGCTGGATGTGACGGCGCGGTCGCGTGCCGGGTCGAGTCGCTGCTCCGCCTCGGGGTCGCCAGCCTGCTCGGCCGCCACGGCCCGCGACACGTCGATCATGACTTGGCGGTCGACGATCTTGACGCGCTCACGGGGCTTCTCGCCGACGAGACGGAAGGCCTCACCCAGGGACAACTCGCGGGCGTCGAGGAGCTGCCAGCCGTCCCAGGTGGTCCAAGCGATGCCGCGGCTGTCGAGGAACTCGGCGACGGCCTCGGCGGACGGCTCGCTCGTGCGGGGCAACGTCTCGAGGTCGGCCAGCAGGCTGCCGACGGTCTCGATGGCGTCGCCCTTCGTGTGCCCGATCAGGCCGACCGGGCCGCGCTTAACCCAGCCGTTGACGTAGACGCCGGGCAGCGGGCTGCCGTCGATGTCGAGCACACGGCCGGCGGCGTGCGGCACGACGTGGTTGCGGCTGTCCCAGGGCAGGCCGGGCAGCTCGTTCGAGCGGTAGCCGACGCAGCGGTAGACCGCCTGGACCGGCCAGTCGGTGAATTGGCCGGTGCCGCGGACGTTGCCGTCGCCGATCAGCTCGGTGCGCTCGGTGCGGAAGCCCTCCACAGCGCTCTCGCCGAGCACCTCGACGGGTGACTCGAAGAAGTGCAGGAACAGCTTGCGCGGACGAGGTCCCGGCTCGCGCGTGGCGTACCGCTCGAGCTCGCGAACCACGAGCTTGGTCTGGTTGTCGGAGTTGATCGCGGCGACGGAGCCGTCGTCGTACTCGATGTCCTCGGGGGCGACGATGACCTCGACGTTCGGCGAGTGGTCGAGCTCGCGCAGCTCCAACGGGGTGAACTTCGCCTGCGCCGGACCGCGGCGGCCGAAGAGGTGCACCTCGCGGACCGGACTGGCCTTGAGCCCCTGGTAGACATTGTCGGGGATCTCGGTGACGAGAAGCTCGTCGGCGGTCTTGGACAGCATCCGGGCTACGTCGAGGCCGACGTTGCCGGCGCCGACGACGGCGATCTGCTCCGCGTTGAGCGGCCACTCTCGGGGGACGTCTGGGTGGCCGTCGAACCAGGAGACGAAGTCGGCGCCGCCGTAGCTGCCGTCCTTGTCGATGCCGGGGATGTCGAGGTCGCGATCCTTCTCGGCGCCGGTCGTTAGGACAACCGCGTCGTAGTAGCGACGCAGGTCGTCTAGCTTGACGTCCACGCCGTACTCGACGTTGCCGATCAGCCGGATCTCGGGCTTGCTGAGCACCTGGTGCAGCGCCTTGACGATGCCCTTGATGCGGGGGTGGTCGGGCGCGACGCCGTAGCGGATGAGGCCGAACGGCGCGGGCTGGCGCTCGTACAGGTCGATCGACACAGAGGTGTCGGACTTCATCAGCACGTCGGCGGCGTAAATGCCGGCCGGACCAGCACCCACGATCGCGACGCGCAGCGGTCGGGCCGGCGCGTCATCTCCGACGCGGCTGGGATGTACCGACACAGATGAGCTCCTCGCGCGGTGGACCTACTGTTTGGTACCGCAAGAACTGACGAAGGTCAACCACGAGGGCTACGGCGGGCGCGACGTGGGCCGCGTTCTGTGCAGGACGGACCGGTGCGCGCGCCCGAAGCGAGGGGTAGGCGAACCGCGCTACGGCCTGACGGCGCTCAGCGCGAACCTTGCTCCGAGGGCGGCGACGTCTTCGTCGCTCAGCTCGCCGGCCGGGTCAAACCATTGATAGGTCCAGTTCAGCGAAGCGAGGAGCGCTAGACCCGCGATCTTCGCGTCCAAGGCGGGATCGAAGACGCCGTCGCGCTGCCCTCGCTGCACGATCGACGTGACGACGCGACGCGGGCGTCCGAGATCCCCGAGCATGGCTCTGTGCTCCGGCCCCAGGAAGCGCAGGTCCCGGTGGTACACGGCGGACCGTGCGGGGTTGCGGGCGTTCAGCCGGACCCAGTTCTCGCAGAACGTTGCGAGCTCGGTCATCGGTTCGGCCTCTGTGCCCTCGAAGCGCTCGAGGATGACCGTCAGCTCTTCGTGGTAGGACTTAATGATCTCGAAGAGGAGCTGTTCTTTCGTCGGCACGTACCGGTAGATCGCGACCTTCGAGACGCCCGCCGCCGCGCTGAGCGCCGACATCGAGGTCTGCTCGTAGCCGGTGCGCCTGAAGCAGGCCGCGGCCGTCTCGAGGATCGACGCAAGGCGGGCTGCGCGCTTCTCGTCGGGCGCAGCGTCCGGCTCGTGGCGCAAGGACGCTCCCGTGTTAGCGCGGGCGGGGGAAGCCCCCACAGTAGCCGTCATGCCGTCATGCCGTCAGGCGACCGTCGTCGCGGCGTCCCGGGCGACTCGGGCCAGGCCCCGCGGCGGCGGAGACGCGGCGGGCCGGATGGGAAGCATCCGCAGGCCGCGGACCGCCATGGTGGCGAACACCGCCGCCATCTCCTCCGGCTCCTTCTCCCCGTCCGGTCGGTACCACAAGAAGATGCTGTTGATCATGTTGAGGATGTTCATCGTCGCGACGTGGGCGTTCGTCCGGTCCGACACCTCCCCCCTGGACTTTGCGGCCTTCACCAGGTCCTTCATCGACGCCTCGTTCCGGTGCCTCCACGCCATGATCTCGGCGCGACGGTCCTCCCGCAGCCCCCGGAACTCCCGGTAGAAGACCGCCGCGTCGATCCGGTGAGCCGCGCACAGCAGGACGTGTCCGTGAACGACGGCCGCTATGCAGTCGATCGGCGAGTCTGACGCTCGCCGGCCGGCCTCCATGTTCGCCCAGCTCAGGTCGTGGAACCGGCGGATCACTGCGTAGAGGAGGTCCTCCTTGGAGGTCACATAGTGATAGAGGCTTCCCTGCAGCAGCCCGAGCTCCTCGGCAATGATGCGCACCGAAGCGCGCTTATAGCCCCGCTCGCTGAAGATCCGGGCGGACGTATCTACGATCTCCTGCCAACGCTCGGGCTCCTTGATGCTGTCCATGTCAAGCCTCCACCCATTACGCCGCAAGCGCCCGAGAGGGCACGACCTGAACGTTATCGTGCCCGCACGGCCTGTCCCTGCCGGACGGCTGTGCCGCAGGCCCGCTCATGCGATCTCTACATGGGCCTGAACTGGGGCAGCAGGGCGCCGTCCGGCCCCGGCTCGAAACAGACGTCCACCTCCAAGCCGCGACGCACTTGCGTGTCGCCGCCGCGCACCAGACGCGCAACGTGCAATAGCCCGTCTTGCACGTGCAGCTCCACGCGCACGAACACCATCGGCTCTGGGCCGAGCTTCATGAGCCGCGGGGACGCCGTCGTGTAGCTCCGCACGGCCCCTCGGCCAGACACGGGCGTCCAGGACAGTGCCGTGCCGTGGCAGTTGCGGCACCGCGGGAGCGGCGGGTGGTTCCAGCGGCCGCAGTCCTCGCAGCGCTGCATGGCGAAGATCCCTCGGCCGGCTTCCTCCAGGAACCGGCGCATGGCAGGGTCGCCGCTCACTTCGTCGCCGTGTAGACGGGGTCCCGTCGCTCGGCGAATGCGAGCCGCCCCTCGGCATGGTCGGGCGTGTCCCTCGCGGTCTCATGGTGCAGTGCCTCGCCGTGCCAGTCCGGCTCCCCCTCGGCGCATGCGACGTTCGCCTTGATCAACGCGAGTGCGAGCCGCGGGCCGGAAGCGAGGCTGTCGATGGCCCTGTGGGCCTCGTTTTCTAGCTCCCCGTCCAGGACGATTCGCCACACGAGCCCTGCCCGGTGGGCGTCTTCCGCTGTCAGCGGCTCGCCAGTTAGGAGCATCATCCGGGCCCTGCTGCCGCCGAGATGCGTCGTGAGAGACCAGGCGGTCGCGAAGTCACCCGAAAGACCGACCTTCACGTACCCGGCGGAGAACGCAGCCGACGGTGCCGCGAGCCGTAGGTCGCAGGCCAGGGCCAGCCCGAGGCCGGCTCCGACCGCCGGTCCGCGTACCGCCGCGAGGGTCGGCTTAGGCATAGTGCGCAGGGCCTCGGCTGCTCCTGCCCAGAGCCGCAGCCGACGGGCCCGTTCGTCGACTGTCAGCGGCTCGGCCGCCCCCGCCGACGACCGCATGTCGCCGCCGGCGCAGAATGCCCGGCCGGCGCCGCGCACGACGACAGCCCGCACGCGGTCGTCGTCCGCGAGCCTGGGGATCTCCACGGCGAGCGCGCCGAGCAGGGCCGGGTCCAGGGCGTTCAGCCGCTCCGGGCGATTCAGGACGACGTCCGCGGCCCCGCTGGCTCTCATGTCGACCCGCAGGCCGTCCACGGCGCCGGTCACCGCCGGGCCTGATGCGCCGCAGACGGCCAGGCGGCGGCCGTCGTTCGCGGCATCATCGGCTCGCTGCCGTTCTGGGACGCCAGCATACGAGGAGCATCGCTGCCGCGACGGCCGCACCGGACAGGGCCAGGAGAGCCCCGACTGCCCCGTCGAGTGGGGCCGCGAGGCCGAGGGCGTCGTCGACGGACGCCGTTCCCGGTCCGAGAAGGCCAAGGGCCAAAGCGGCTACCGCCACGACGAGGACGTACTCGTATCCGTCCTTGAAGACGAAGAAGCCGTTGGACCGGTGGGCGCACACCCCGGCGACGGTCATCACGCCGACCACGGCGGCGCACGCGACAGGGGTGAGCACGCCGAAAATGAGAGCCGCGCCGGCGGCGGTCTCGACCAGGACGCTCGACCAAGCATGGACTTTCGGCGGGGCCAGTCCGAGGGACGCGAACCACCGTGCCGTGCCTTCGACGCCGCCGCCCCCTCGCCAGTGGTTCCACCCGTGGGCGACCATGACGACGCCGAGTATCAGCCGCAGGGACAGCGCGGCGGAGTCGGCCCTCGTCACGACGGACCGGGGGCGGTCGCTCGGGGGAAGCGAAGCAGCTCCCGCGCGTTGAGCTCGGTGATCCGTCGGACCTCCTCGTCGGGGACGTCGACGAGCGACTCCCGCGCCACCTTGCGGCTATTCGGCCACATCGAATCGGAGTGCGGGAAGTCGATCTCGATGAGGATCCGGTCGACGCCGATCTCGTGACGGTTCGCCAAGCCGTGCCGATCGTCGATGTAGCAGCCCCAGAAGTGCTTTCGGAACAGCTCGGACGGCCGGGAGTCGAAGTCGATCGCCTGGTAGTAGCGGTGCCGCTCCCACGTGTAGTCGCATCGCTCGAGGACATAGGGGATCCACCCGATCCCGCCCTCGGACAGCATGAACTTGAGCTTGGGGTGCTTCTGGAGGACCCCCGAGAACAGGAGGTCCACGGTCGACCACATCAGGTTCGTCGCGAACAGCGCGATGGCGACCGCGAACGGGGCCTCAGGGGTCGCCGGGGCGTTCGGGAACGCCGCCGACGGCGAGAAGGAGAAGCCGGGCGTGAAGCTGCCGGACCCGAAGTGCAGCGAGATCGGCATGTCGGCGGCCTCGCAAGCGTTCCAGAGCGGCTCCCAGTAGTCGTTGTGGAACGACGGCAAACCCAGAGGGAGGGGGCTGTCCGGGAAGGAGACAGTACGGACGCCGCGGGCAGCCAGCCGATCCACTTCCTGAGACGCCAGGTTGACGTCCCAGGTCGGGAGTATTCCGAGCGGGATGTACCGGTCGGGCGCCGTCGCGCACCACTCGTCGACGTGGAAGTCGTTCCAGGCGCGGACACACTCCAAGGCGAGGGCCTTGTCGGTGGACCTCTGGAACACGCCCCCTGCAAAGCCAGGGAACGACGGGAAGCACAGGGCTGCCTGAACGCCGTCCACGTCCATGTCCTTGACCCGCTGCGCCGGGTCATAGCAGCCGGGGATCATGTCCTCGTAGCGGACGGGCTCCATACCGAAGTCCTTCGGGTCCTTCCCGGCGACGGCGTTGAGACCGATGTAGGGGAAGCGCTTCCCTTCGAACATCCAGACGTGGTTGCCATCGTCCTCCACGATCTTGGGTCCGGCGTCGCGGTGCTTGGCCGGCAGTCTGTCCCGCCACACCCGAGGGTGCTCGATCAGGTGATCGTCGACGGAGATGAGATGCATGTCGTCCTGCAGAGGCATGAGTGTTCCTTTCAGTAGTCAGTCGAGCGAGTTCGTCGTGACGTCTTCTTGACGGACCTCGAGCGGCGCCTCCGGGGCGCTGAGCGGCTTTTGCGGGGCAACGAAGGTCCCCTTGAAGCCGAAGAATTTCTCGAAATGGTCGTCGTTGACGGGTTGGCGCCTGTTGCGCCGAAGCGCTTCCTCCAACGCAGTCAGACGCTCGGCGGCCGCTAGAACCGTCGAGCTCGACGCGCCGTCTTCCGCGAGCCGGGACACGTTGCTGGCAGCGGCGATCTCGTCCCGCAGCCGGGCGTCGACTTCGCCGAAAGTCAGAAGGTCGTGATCGTCCTCGTCCTCGCGGCCCGCTGTATTGTCTCCGGCCGTCATGGCAGTCCTCCCTTGTTCGTTCCTCGGTCCGATATCGATGCGGCTTCGGCGGCGCCTGCGCGCGCCTCTGCGGGCCGGCCGTGCGCTGTCACAGCAGCCGGTCCGGGAGCAGATGACGGAGAAGCGCCCTGAGTCGGTGGGCGCGCTTCAGGTAGAGGTGGGCGTCGCACTCCCAGGTGAAGCCCATCGCGCCGTAGACCTGCACGCAGTCCTCCGCGTTCTGGACCGCGGCGTCCGTCGCGACGACGAGGGCGGACGCAGCGGCGGATTCGGCCTCGGGTTCATGTCCGGCGATCCCGGCGAGGGCGTAGTATGCGGAGGCGGTCGCGGCCTCGCGCCTGACCGCCATGTCCGCGCAGCGGTGCTTGACCGCCTGGAACGACCCGATCGGCTTGCCGAACTGCTCCCGCGTCGTTGCGTGCGCGACCGCAAGGTCGACGCAGCGCGCCGCTACCCCGGCCGCCGCGGCGGCGACGAGGGCCGAGCCGATCGGCCGTGCCCGGCCGGGGCCGACGGCGACGGGCGCGCCGGATGCAGCGTCCACCGCAACGTCGCGCACGGCGTCCGCCGGGTCGAACGCCTCGACAGTGCCGTGCGTCGCGTTGGGGGGCGGCAGGGGATACGTCCTGACGACGTCGTGGTCCACGGTGATGAACGCGGTCGCTCCTGCTGCGTCCATGACGCGCAGCGCGAGCTTGCCGTCCTTGGGCTGCGCCCTCACAGGCACGCCAATGCCGTACCGGGCGTCGCCGGAGCCTATGGCAGCCAGAGCGGTGCCGTCCCCCGCCTCGGCCAGCAGCGTCGCGGCGAGCGCCGTGCCGATCCAAGGGCCGGACGCGACGAAACGGCCGAGGGACTCCATCAGGAGGCCGAGCTCGACGACCGTTCCGCCGGCGCCGCCTAGCTCCTCGGGCACGGAGAGCATCTGCCAGCCCAGGTAGCAGCCCGTCGCCCAGAGCTCCGGATCGTGAGGATTGCCTTCCTCGTGGAGGGCGCGGAGCCGGCTCGTGGGGAAGCGGTCGGACAGGACGTCCTCCACAGATGAGGTGAGCGCTTTCAGCGTCGGTCCCTGCAGCAAATCCATCTGGGCTCCTATCGAGGCAGGCCGAGCAGGCGCTCGCCGATGATGTTACGCTGGATGTCGACCGTGCCTGCGCCGATGCGCTCGCGCATCGCATCGAGGTATTCGAGGCTCCAGCGGTTCCGCGTCGGCGCGTCCTCACCGAGGACGCGCATGGCGAGAGACGTGGCCGTGTTGAGCAGGGTCGAGTAGTAAAGGCGGATGACTGAGCCCTCGGCGCCCGGGGCCGAACCGGCCTGCGCCCTGTTGACGACTCGATAGCACATGGCCTTGAGGGAGTCGGCGCGGGCCGCCAGGTCCTGGAACTCGCGTCTGACGCCGTCGTCTTGCCATGTGCCGTTGTCCTTGGCCAGCTCTGTCAGCTCGGCGATCTCGGCGCCGAGTCTGACCTGCCGCGCGAGGAACGCCGTCCCGCGTTCGAAGCCGAGCGTCGTCATCGCGGTCCTCCAGCCGTCGTTGATATCGCCGACCACGGACGTGAGGGGGATCTCGACGTCGGTGAGGAAGAGCTCGCAAAAGTGCCGGTGGCCGAGCATCGTCCGGATGGGCCGTACCTCTACCCCGGCGGCGCGCATATCGAGGATGGCCCAAGTGATGCCTTTGTGCTTCGGGGCCGTCGGGTCGGTCCGGACGAGGAGTTCGCAGTAATCGGCCACATGGGCGTAGCTCGTCCAGATCTTCTGGCCATTGACAACGAGTCGGTCACCTTCGATCCGTGCGGCGGTGCGGAGCGAGGCCAGGTCGCTCCCTGCTCCTGGCTCGCTGAACCCCTGGCACCACACCTGGGCTCCGGACAGGATCGCGGGCAGGTGCCTGGCCTTTTGTTCAGGGGTTCCCTTGGCCATGAGGGTCGGGCCGGCGTGGTTCACGCCGACGAAGCACGCGCCGATGTCGGGGGCCCCGGCGGCGGCCATCTCCTCGTGGAAGATCATCTGTTCGATCAGAGACGCTCCGCGGCCGCCGTACTCGGCCGGCCAGGCGATGCCTGCCCAACCGGCGTCGAGCTGCTTGCGCTGCCACGCCGTGTCGAAGTCTCGCCTGTGCTCGTCGACCTCGAACGGCTGTCTGGTGGCGGGCACGTTCGCGCTTGCCCAGGCCCGGACGCTGTCCCGGAAGGCCGTCTCGTCGTCGGAGAACCGGAGATCCATGTCAGCGTCCTTCTACGGAGGGCGGCCCGGTCATCGGAGCTCCCATGTCTTGTCGGCCGTGCCGAAGGCCGGGGCCTGCTGCGCGCCGAGCGGATTGCCGATCTGCGTGTACATCAGCCCGCCGGCGAGAGCTGCCGTGCGGCCCCGGTCGAGGCTTTCCCAGATGGCACGGACCGTCCCCTGGACGGCGGCGGGGGGCTTGGCCGCGATCCGGCGTGCGAGATCCTGCGCTCTTGTGCGCAGGTCCTGGACGGGGACGATCTCGCTGACGAGCCCGACCTGCAGCGCTCGTTGCGCGGACATCCGCTCGTCGAGCCCGAGCAGGCTCATGCGCAGGACCTCGCCCAGCGGCATCCGCCAACGCGCGCCGATCGGCTCAAGCGACGCAGTCTTCCCGTACGAGACGTGCGGGTCGAAGAAGGTCGTGCCTTCGGAGCAGATCACGATGTCGCTCTCGTTCACGAAGTAGAACGCCCCGCCGGCAACCATCCCGTGCAGAGCGCAGACGACCGGCTTCCACACCTGCCGTGCCTTCGGGCCCAGCTGCGTGCCCGGGTCCGTCCGCGACCACGGATTGTCGAGCCTCGTCACCTTGTCCTTCTGATCGGCGCCGACGCAGAAGGCGCGGTCGCCGTTCGCCTGCAAGACGACGGCTCGGACGTCGTCGTCGACTCGCGCCCGGTCCCAGACGGCGGCGAGGTCGTCGCACATCTCCTGATCGAAAGCGTTCAGCCGTTCGGGGCGGTTCAGCGAGATCGTCAGCACGCCAGCTGACTCCGACAGATCGACCGTGCGGGGCTCGTTCACGTCGCGCCCGCGCTTACGGCGGTCGGTTCCTGGTCGCGGGGGAGGCCGAGGATCCTCTCGGCGATGACGTTCTTCTGGATTTCGCTGGTGCCGCCGCCGAACGTCGCCGCCCGGCTGAGTAGAAGCTGTCGCTGGAATTTTCCGTGTTGCGCGCACCTCGGGTCGCTGTGGTGCAGGACCGAGTCGCTGCCCATGACCCGAGCGGCGACTTCGAACAGGCGCTGCTGGAACAGCGTGTGCGCGAGCCGGTTGATGGACGACATCGGGCCGGGCTCGCCGTGCGCGAGGACGTTCGCGAGGACGGCCAGGCCCCGCTGACGGGCTATCCGTACATCGGTCCAGAGCTGAGCGAGGTCCTGCCGGACAAGTGGGTCCTGGTCGCTGCCATAGTCCTTCGCGAGGACGAAGAGCTGGTCGACGAGACGGCTGTACGTGATCTCGTCCGCGATGAATGCGGTCGACCGTTCGAACCCGAGCGACGTCCGTGCGATGTACCACCCTTGATTCTCGTCTCCGACGCGGTTCGCGACCGGGACCCGGACGTCGGAGAAGAAGACCTCGGCGAAGTGCCGTCCGCCGCTCATTTCGCGGAGCGGGCGGACGTCGATGCCAGGCGACGTGAGGTCGATCAGGACGAACGAGATCCCGTCGCGCCTACGAGCGAAGTCGGCGGTGCCTGTCCTGACGAGCGCGAACATCCAGTCGGAGTGATGGCCGTGCGTCGTCCACGTCTTCTGCCCGTTGACGATGTAGTGGTCCCCGTCCTGGACGGCCACGGTCCTGAGGGAAGCGAGATCGGACCCAGCCTCTGGCTCGCTGTACCCCTGGCACCAGAACTCGTCCGCGCCGAGCATGGGTCTGAGATACCGGTCCTTCTGCTCCGTGGTGCCGTAGCGGATGATCGTCGGCCCGGCGATGGAGAGCCCGTTCCGGTTGGGGTGCATTGGGCAGCCCGCCCGGGTGAACTCCTCGTGGTAGATGTACGTCGACAGCGCGTCGAGATCCATGCCGCCGTGTTCCTTCGGCCAGCCCGGCGCTGCGAAGCCGTGCTCGGCCAAGGTCCGCGCCCAGCCTTTGCGCCATTGGAAGCGCTCTTCGACGTCGGCGGGCGGACGGCCCGGGTGGTGGTCCGCGATGAAGCTTCGCAGGTCCTGCCTGAAGGCGTCGTGCGCCTCAGTCGTCGCGAGCGCCATGTGGCGTCGTCTCCTTATGGCTCGTTAGCGATCGGATGTGAGCAGCAGTGCTCCGGCGAGCGGTCCACCGCCGACGCCGACGGCAGCCGTCTGGACGTCGTCCAGCTGGGTGCCTCCTGCTGTGCGTTGAATCTGGCGGACAGCCTCGATGACGTGGCCCATGCCGTGCAGCCGCCCGTGGGAGAGGCTGCCGCCGAACGTGTTGATCGGCACCGGTGACGTCTCGTCCATGCCCTTGTCACGGAGGTACTGTGCTCCTTCTCCGACGGCGCACAGGCCGATGGCTTCGGCCCAATAGACGGCCGTGATCGTGAAGCCGTCGTACAGCTGCAGGCAGTCGACGTCGGCTGCGTCGAGGCCGTCGGCGCGGTCCCACATGGCCTTCGCCGCGTACGTCGCAGCCATCGTGTCGAGGTCCGGCCAGAAGACCCAGTCTGGGGACGGGCCGGTTGCGATCGACCAGCTCTGTATGGCCGCTGGCGGGCGCGGCATGTCCCGGGCCCGTTCGAGTGTCGTGATGACGACCGCTCCGGCGCCGTTTACTGGGTAGTCGCAGTCGTAGACCCGCAATGGATCGGCGATCATGTCCGAGGACATGTACGCGTTCATGTCGAGGGGCTCCCGTGCGATCGCGTCGGGGTTCCGCCCGGCGTGCCGCCGTGTCGCGATGGCGATCGCGCCGAGGTCCTCGGAACGCGTCCCGTAGCTGTCGAAGTGATGCCGGGCCCACATCGCGATCCACTGCGGCGCCTTCGTGAACGCGTAGGGGCGGTAGAGCTCCTGAACGCCGGAGAGCGTCCGGCCCGGCTCGATCTGATCGCCTGGGACGCGCTGCGGCACCGTGAGGGCGCGGTACGCGACGGCCACCTCGCATGCGCCTGACTCGACGGCGGCAATCGCCGCGCCGATGGAGGACATCGCCGCGGGTCCCCACCCGCCGATGTCGGCGTACCAGCGCAGGCTCGGTATCCCGAGCGCGAACGCCATCCAGTGCGTGTTCTCGGACACGCGGGCCGGATAGCTCGCGAGCCCGTCGACGTCGGCGGGACCGAGCCCGGCGTCGCCCAGTGCGGCGAGGACGGCGTCGAGGGCAAGGGCCGTCGAATGCGGTCCCGGTCCTCGGGAGATGTCGCTGAAGCCGGTGCCGGCGATGGCGGCGCGCCGGTGCTGGGGCACTCAGCGCCTCTCGAACGACATGTCCGCTGCCTCGCGGTCCCACGTCTTAGGAGTAATGCCTTCGTCCCGCAGCCGGTACTTGAGGATCCTGCCGAAGGGGTTCTTCGGCAGCTCTTGCCTGATGTCGACGTACCGCGGGACGGCGAAGTAGGGCAGTTTGTCGACGGACCAGCGGCAGAGTTGTTCCGGCGTGGCGTCGGCGCCCTCTACGAGTACGACGGAGATCTTGATTTCATCCTCGGTCAGCGCCGAGGGGACGCCGTATACGGCGACCTCGGACACGGCCTCGTGTCTGGCGAACGTCGACTCGAGCTCGAACGTCGACACGTTCTCGCCGCGCCGGCGCAGGTAGTCCTTCTTCCGGTCGATGAAGTAGAACCATCCGTTCTCGTCGACACGGCCGATGTCGCCGGTGTGCAGCCAGAGGTTCCGCAGCATCGCGACGGTGTCGGCGTCGCGTCGCCAGTAGCCGGAGAACATGACGCCGGGCTTGTTCGGACGGACGACGATCTCCCCCCGCTGTCCGGACGGGACTTCGCGGTCGTAGTCGTCGACGATACGGACGTCAAACTCGGCGTTCGCCCGGCCCGAGCTTCCCGCAGGGCCGTTCTCCAGCCCTTCGACGGTCACGACCATCGCGGCCTCGGTCAGGCCGTAGCCAGGCGCGACAGCGCGGATGCCCCATCGGTCGGCGTACGCGCGGGCGACCTCGGGTGTGACCGGGGAGCCAATGACGTAGTCAAGCGACCCTGCGCCGTCCGGCGGGGGGCCATCCGAGGAGCCCGCGACGAGCGACAGCATCGACCCGAGCATCTTCGCTCGCGTGGCGTTCACGGCAGCGACCTGTTCCCAGAACCTGCTCAGGGAGAAGCGACGGACGAAGGCCGCGTGCCCGCCGACGATGAGCGCGCCGACGACTGTTCCTGCCTTCGCGTTCATGTGGAACATGGGCAGCGGGGTCCACGTCACGTCGCTCCTGACCAGGCGTGTGGCCCGGACGGTCTGCTGGGCCATCGACAGCACGTACGAATGGCTGATCATGCAGCCCTTGGACGGTCCGGTCGTACCCGCCGTGTAGACGAGCGTGCTCAGGTCGGTCGAGAGCGGCAGTGCCTGCGGCGGCGGTCCTTCACGCAGCGCGTCGAGAGGCACGACGGCAAGCCGCGTGAACGCGATGTCGGGGACGGCTCCCCTGCAGACGACGGTCTTCACGACTGCGAGTTCGTCCTCGATCTCGGCGATCCGCGACAGGTAGCCCACTTCAACGACGAGGACCTCCGCTGCCGAATCGTTGACCTGGTGCGCGAGGAAATCCTGCTTGTAGGCGGTGTTCAGCTGCGCGTCGATACCGCCCGCCGCGTTCGTCGCGAACCACATCCGCGCGCTGTCGAGCGTGTTGTCGAGAAGCATCGCGACGGTCTGTCCTGGTCCGACGCCGACGGACGCTAGGCCGCCGGCCAGGGCCGTGACGTCCTCTTGGAACTGGGCGTACGTGCGGGTCCCGCAGCCCTCGAAAGTGAGGAACGGCGCGTCTGGGAGCTCCCCGGAACGGCGCAGCAGCAGCGAGATGATCGTCTCGCCGTCGGTCACGCCAGTCAGCTCGGTCACTGTGCTGCCCTCCCGTCCCGCACACAGTACCAAACAGTTGGTACGCGATGGTGGCTCATACAATGGACAGCCGACGGGCGAGGGCCTCGCGGTGGAAGTCGCCGTTTCCCCACATGACCTCCGAAGACTTCGCGCGCTTGAAGAACAGATGCGCGTCGTGCTCCCACGTGAACCCGATCCCGCCGTGGATCTGGATGTTCTCGGCCGCGGTCCGGAAGTACGCATCCGAGCATGTCGCCTTCGCGACGTGGGCCAGCAGCAAGAACTGCTCGTCGCCGCTGTCGGCGGCGTCCGCGGCGAGCTGAACGGCCGCTTTCGCGGACTCCGTCGCGACGAGCATGTCGGCGGCCTTGTGCTTGATCGCCTGGAAGCTGCCGATGACCCGGCCGAACTGGACTCGGATCTTCGCGTAGTTGACCGCCATCTCCAGGCAGCGCCGCGCCCCGCCGACCATGTCGGCGCACAGGTACAGGGCGCAGTGCGCGGCGACGACAGCGAACTGGTCGGCGGCCTCGCCGGTGCCGAGGGCCTCGCCAGGGGTGTCCTCCAGGTTGATCTCGGCCTGTAGCCGTGTCATGTCCATAGTCCGCAGGGCCTGTCGCGTGAGGCCGGGCGCGTCGGCCTGCACGAGGAACAGCCGGATGCCGTCGACCCCGACCGTGCCTTCCTTCCGGGCCGCGACGACGAAGAAGTTCGCGGTCATCCCGTCGACGACGTAGGACTTGACGCCGTTCAGCGTGACCGTTGGTTCCTCGCCCGTGTACGTCGCGCGCACGCTGTCCTCGCCCCAGCCGCGCCGGGGCTCGGCGACGGCGACCGTCCCGGAGAGCTCTCCGTCCGCCACGCGCGGCAGGAGCGTCTTGCGTTGGCTGTCGCTTCCGGCGAGCACCAGGGCCGCGGTCGCGCACGCGCTGCTGTAGAACGGGGACGGCGTCAGGGCGTAGCCGAGCTCCTCGAGCGCGATGGCAAGGTCCGCCACTCCGAGGCCGAGCCCGCCGTACTCCTCCGGTATGGCCAGCGCATGCACGCCGAGCTCCTGCGTCAGGCCTTGCCAGACGGCCGGGTCGTAGCCCGCGCTGTCCTCCATGACGCTGCGGACGCGAGACATCGACGAGCGCTCCTTGGCGAACCGCCGCACTACGTCGCGGAACGCTTGTTGGTCCTGCGAACTATCCGACATCTTCGGTCCTCTCGTCGTCGGTGGTGCCGAGCGTCGGCGTTGGACGCCGGAACGGCACGATGATCTGGGTCGCTTCCGCTGTGGCCAGAACGCTGCCGTCGTCTGCGCGGAACTCGACGCGCGTGTGCGCTACGTGTGCGGACTTGCTGACGATTTCGCCTCGGATCGAGACGCTGCCGGCTGTTATCGGACGGACGAACGTGACTCTGAGGTCGGCCGTCCTGAACGTCTCGCCGTTCGACATCCTCGGGAACACGGCCAGGCCGGCGAACCGGTCTGCGAGGAGAGCCGTGTAGCCGCCGAACACCGCCCCCCCGCTGTGATGGGTTGTCGCCTTCACTATCCACTCCGCGTCGACGCCGTTCTCGTCCCAGTCGGTGATGGCGGGGGTGTCGATGGCGCGCAGGTACGGCGCGTAGTCGTTGCTGCCGGCGATGATGTCGTCAAGTATCTTGCGGTGGACGCTGCGCGGGCCGTCGACGGCGGGTCCTAGGTCGCCTGTCATCCCAGTTCTGAGCCAACGACGGACACGAAGGAGACGCACTCGCCGGGGCCTCCCCCAAGGTTGTGGGTCAGGCCGAGCGACGGGGCTGCGGTCTGGCGGGCGCCGGCCTCCCCGCGGAACTGGAGCCACAGCTCGTAGATCATCCGCAGCCCGGAAGCCCCGACCGGATGGCCGAAGCTCTTGAGGCCGCCGTCGATGTTGACGGGCAGGGCCCCGTCGCGGTTGTAGCGCCCGTCGAGCACGTCCTTCCATCCGGCACCGCGCTCCGAGAAGCCCAGGTCCTCCATGAGGAGTAGCTCTGTCGGGGTGAAGCAGTCGTGCACCTCTGCGAGGCTGATCTGCGTCGCCGGGTCGGTGACGCCCGCTTGGCGGTAGGCGCCCTCGGCTGCGGCGACGACTTCCGGGAAGGTGGTGAAGTCGTACCCCGGGTCAGACGTGCCGGTCGCAGGCCCGGCCACCAGCGAAAGTGCCTTGATGTACAGGGGCTTGTCCGTGTAGCGGTGCGCGTCCTCAGCCCGCACCACGATCGCGGCCGCGGCCCCGTCGGACACCCCGGAGCAGTCGAACAGCCGCAGGTCCCCGGCTACGACTGCGGCCGTCTCCACCGCCTCCGGCGTGACCTCCCGCTGGAACTGCGCCAACTTGTTGAGCGCTCCGTTCGAGTGGTTTTTGACCGCGATCTTCGTCATCACCTCGCGCATGACCTCACGCGGGACGCCGTACCGCTGGCTGTAGGCAGGGACCAGCATGGCGAAGCGCGCCGGCGCTGTGAGAGCGGTCTTTGCCCCGTCTCCGGGGACGTTCTCCCCGGTCAGCCCTGAGTAGTCGGAGTCCTTGAGCTTCTCGGCCCCGACGGCCATGGCGATGTCGTACGCGCCGGAGGCAACCGCGTAGGCGGCGTGCCGCAGGGCCTCAGATCCGGTCGCGCAGGCGTTCTCGAGCCGGGACACCGGCTTGTAGTCGATCTTGAGGGGTCGGCTGAGCGTCAGCCCGCCGCGCCCGGACGTGCTCGTGCCGAGCCAGAACGCGTCGATGTCCGAGAGCTCGACGCCGGGCGTGACGGCCAAGGCCCCTGTCGCCGCGTCGATGATCAGGTCATCGAGCGATTTCGTCCAGTGATCAGCGAACCGTGTGCAGCTCATGCCGACGATCGCTACGCGATCGCGGAAGTTGCCGGCCGTCATCGGCGCTCCTTCGTGTCGTTTCGGGTGGGTCGGACTTTCCAGAAGTAGTTGTGGACGCCGCCGGACGTGTGCAGCCGCCGGAAGGTCGGCTCGACCTGGTCGCCGACGCTGACGAGCTCCGGGTCCGCGTCCGTGACCTCAAGCTGCGCTCTGCCCCCGCCTTCGAAGTCGACGATCGCGCCGAGGGTCGGGACGAGCTGCGGCGACAGGTGGTCGACGGTGTACGTATTGATCCGCCCTTGGGTGCGGGAGAAGCCCAACGGCGCCATGCGGTCGATAGCGCCGCAACGCGAGCAAACGCGGCTAGGTGGGAGCTGCCGAGTCCCGCAGGACTGACACTCGGCCCCGACGAATCCGAACTTCCACGCCACGCCCCGCAACGACGGCGGCGAGGCGGGCGCGGCGGCTTCCGGACGCCGCGGCGGCTCCAAGTCCAGATGACCGCGCCAGGACAGAAACGAGCTGTACGGGACGGTCGAGCCGGCGTCAAGCAGATCCGCCAAGCGACGCGTCGGCGCGTAGCGGGAGATCTCCGGCGTCGTCCGCAGGACGAGCGCTTGCGCGCCCTCTGCGACGACGACGACGAGGATGTTTTCGTGAGCACCGGACGCGTCGAGCGCCTGTACAAGGCCGAGGCCGACGTCGGCGGTGCCGGAGAACCCGACGGCGTCGCGGAGGTCGTCTTGCCGCGGACTGTCCGTCGCTGCGCCCGCGGACCGAAGGTCACTTTCCACGGCAGCGGCGACCCTGCCGCGGGCGGAGCTGACGACGACCCTGTCCACATCGCTGTATTCGAGGCCGGCTGCCGCCAACGCCTCCGACGCCGCTGCGGCCGCCGCCGGCCGCAGCGACGCCTCGATGAAGCGGTCGTCCCAGACGCGGCAGTGCTTCCAATCCTGCAGCCGCCACCTATCAAGTATCTCAACGGTGTGGCTGGCACTGCCGACGAGGCTGGCGATCGAATCTCCGCCCGTCCCCCAGACGAACGCCGCGGCGCCGTCTCCCCCGAGCGATTCGTCGGATGACCCTGGCCTTCCGGTGCGGACGTCGGCCAGGACGGTCAGGGCGGTGCGGCCGAGCTCGGCGACGTCGGCCCCTCGACGGATGGCGGCGGCGCCGTTGCCGACCGGCCCGGTGGCGTCCTGTACGGCGACTGAAGCGGCGAGAGACAACGCGGCGTGGACGGTGACTGCGTTCGACTTCTCCATGTAGGGCGGTGACGTCGTAGCGAACACGAGCTCGTCCAGGTCGCCCGGGCCGTTGTTGAAGCAGGACGCGAGCGCGTCCGCTGCCGCTGCGACGCCCATGGTGGCGCTGTCCTCGTCGTACGAAGCGACAGCCCGTTCCCCGCGGCCGCCGCCTCTCCCGAGGACCTCCCGCACCTCCGCGCGGTTCAGCCGGTAATAGGGAACGTAGGCCGCGTAGGCAACTAGTCCGGTCATCGGTCCTCCGTGATGGCGAAGCGCCTCCTGGCGCCGGATGGCCGGGTCTCCTGGCAGCGGGTCCTCACTTGCGGCCGGCCGGACGGTCGAGCGCTTCGGCTGCGCGCTGCCTGAACCGCTCGCTGGTGAGGAAGCCCGACTGAAGGTCGAGCGCAATAGCCAGGTGCGTTTCGAAGTCGTCCTCGGCGAGCAGCTGCTTCGCTCCTCGGACCGCTTCGGCGGGCAGCTGCGCCAGCGCGGCGCCTAGGCCCTGCGCGTCGGCGGCGGCGTCGGCGGAGGCAGTCGCAAGGCCCCAGCTTTCGAGTTTCGGCCCGTCGAGGCGGTCCGCCGCAATGAACTCCCAGGCGCGCTGCTCGCCAACGAGGGCCTTGAGCATGTGCAGGCCACCGGGTGCAGGGATCAGGCCGAGGCCGGCCCAGCCGTACCGCAGCCAGCCTCCTGGTCCTATGACGCGCATCGAGCATGCGAGGGCGATGTCGCAACCCAGGCCGACGGCAGGACCTTCAATCGCGGCAACGACCGGCACCGGCAGCTCGCGGATCGTCCGGATGAGCCCCTGGAACTTCTTGTAGAGCACTGCCCGCACCGCCTCGTCGCCGCCTCGGGTGACTTCGACGATGGACGGCAGGTGGCCGCCGGCACAGAAAGCCCCGGTGTCGCCAGCCAGGACGATCGCCCGAGTGCTGTCGTCCGCGGCCACGGCGAGAAGTCGTTCTGTGAGCTCGCCGGCCTCGGCCGGGCCGAGGGCGTTGCGTCGCTCCGGCCAGACGAGCCGGACCGTCGCCACGGACGTTGTGTCGGCCCTCATCGCCGGCCAGCCACGGTGTCGGTCTGGTCGTCCTCGGCCCAGCGCGACTGCATTTGAGTTGCGATGTCCTTCGCGGACGCGGGGACAGTCGGGCTCGACATGCCCGCGACGGCGTTCCAATTCCGGATGAGGTCTTCCGGCGTCACGTCTCCCGCGCCGTACCAACCTGTTCCGTGGACGACCGCGCAGCGGGTGAACCAGCCGCCGCCCGCCAGGAACACCTGGCCGGTCACGTCCGCCGGCGCGGTCGCGAGGACGACGATGAGCGGCGCGACCTGGTCGGGCCGCTTGAGGGCCGCTCGCGCGGCGTCGGTGTTCGTCAGGGACGTCGCGGCCACCGGCGCGACTGCGTTCGCGGAAATCCCGTGGTTGGCTCCTTCCAGCGCGGCGACGCGGGTGAGGCCGACGACGCCCATCTTCGCAGCGGCGTAGTTGCTCTGCCCGAAGTTCCCGAACAGTCCGGACGCCGACGTCGTGTTGATGATCCGTCCCTGACCCTGGTTCTTCATGACCGGCCAAGCGGCACGGGCCGTGTGGAAGGCGGCGGTGAGGTTCACGTCGAGGACGGTCTGGAGCAGGTCCGCTGTCATGTTCGCGATCGTCTTGTCCCGGAGGATGCCGGCATTATTGATGAGGACGTCCAGCCGGCCGTGCCGCTCGACGGCCGCGGCGATGAGCCCGGCGGCGCCTTCGGCTGTCGCGACGTCCGACGAGTACGCCGTCGCCGAGCCGCCTGCGCTGCGGATCGCCGCCGCCGTCGTCTCCGCCGGGTCCTCGCCGTCCCCGGGGAGATCGTTCACGATCACGTCGGCGCCTCGGGCGGCCAACGCGAATGCGTAGGCGCGGCCGAGCCCTCTCGCCGACCCGGTGATTATTGCGGCCTTTCCGTGCAGCGCGTGCGTCGGATCAGGCATGTGTGTCTTCCTTTTCGGTGTCGTCGATCACGGATGCCCAGCAGCGCGCGGCCCTGCTGCCCTCGGCCCGCCAGATGTCGAGCTCGAGCCGACGCACGCCATCGGCCCGGTCGACCTGGCGCACGTCGATGACGAGGCGGTCGCCCGGCCATACACGCTGTTCGAACCGGGCGCGAAACTGCCGGATGCTGTCGTGGCCGAACACGTCGGCGATAACCCGCGCAGCAACCCCGACGGGGTACATGCCCATCGCGAAGACCCCGCCCGCGCCGGCGGCTTTCGCGTAGTCGTCGTCGTGATGGATCGGGTTAAGGTCCCCGCTCGCGCCGGCGTAACGGACCAGGTCCGTCCTCGTCACGGCCGGTAGCGTTACGGTCCTCGTCCAGCCGGTCACGACGGCCCGCCGAGAGCCTCGGACGTCTGGATGGTCGTCGTACGGGCGATGCAGACGACTTCGCCGCTGTCGGCGTCCCGGAACTCTGTCTCCCGGACGATGAACCGCATGGTTCCGCCTTGTCGTCCTTGCTTCGTGTAGTCGTCCGCGATCCGGTGGCGCCCCGTAAGTGCCTGGCCGATACGCATGGGGCCGTTCGGGTAGACGAACTCCTGTTCGCCGTGGAGCACCCGGCGCATGTCGAGCTTCACCCCGTGCGCCGCCCAGTCCATCGGAGGCGACCAGAACTTCTGCGCCATCGGGAACGTCGCCGGGGCGGCCGTCGTGGCGGGGGCGCCTCCTAGCGCGGCCCAGAACTCACCGACTTTGCCCTCCTCGACGAGCATCCGGAAGTCGGGACCCCAATCGCCCGCGCGTGTCACTGTGCGGCCAGCCGATCGGCGAGCACGGCCAGGAGCTCCGGCCCGGCGATCTTGAGGCTGCTGTTCCGGGGCAGGGCCGGCATGGCGACGATCCGTACGGGGACCTTGTACGCGGCGAGGCGGGCGCGGCACCAGGCCCGGAGTGCGTCCTCGTCGGGGGCCGGGCCGTCCTTGAAGACGACCGCCGCCACCGGGACCTTCCCGAGCCTGTCGTCGGCAAGGCCGACTACGGCGGCGTCTGCGACCGCATCGTGAGAGGTGAGGGCTTCGACGACCTCCGCCGGGTCGATCTTGAAGCCGCCGCGGATGATGACGTCGTCGGCGCGGCCCAAGATCCACAAGAACCGGTCCTCGTCGAGCCTCGCGAGGTCGTTTGTTCGCACCCACGCGCCGTCGGCGACCCGCGGCGATCGCAGCTCGAGGACTCCGTCGCCCGGCACGGCCTCGCCCGTGGCGGGTTCGACGACGCGCGCCTCGACGCCTGCATGGACTCGGCCGACGGCGCCGGCCTTCGTTTGCGCGTGCTGCGCGCGGTCCGTCATCGTCCATGCGGCGACCTCGCCTGAGAACTCCGTCGCCCCATAGCTGGTGAGCACAGGGATGCCGTAGGCCTGCTCGAACGCGGTCCGCGTGCCGGCCGGCAAAGGAGCCGTGCCGCATTTGATCGCTCGCAGCGAGCCGAGCATGTCCGCCGGGATGCCGGCGTCGACGACCATCTTGAGCGCGGTCGGGTTCAGGCCGTCGGCTCGGACCTCGTAGTCGTGGACGGCCTGCGCCCACGGGAGCGGATCGAACTTGCCGAGCAGGACGACGGGGCGTCCGGCGACGAGGTTGTCGACGAGCCGGTAGAGGCCGGACACGTGGAACAGCGGGGCGTGGATAAGCGCCGGCCGGGTCCGCACGGCCGGGGCGCCGAGCGTGGTGGTGCCGTGGAGATGTCGGCGGGTGTCGGCGACCGTGACCGCGAGGGCAGCGAACGTGAGCGCGACGCGAGTCGGAGTGCCGGTCGTCCCCGACGTCAGCATGTAGACGGCGACGCCCGGCGTCGGCTGATAGGCGCGGGGTTCGCCGGAGAGCGACAGCGTTGACAGGTCGAGCAACGGGCACTGTGCGGCGGCGACGGGGGGCCGGTCGACGTCCTCCGGGCCGGCGGCGAGCGCCGCGAGCTCGAGCTGTCCGAGCTCGGAGTCGAGGAGGGCGTCCGGGGCGAGGGCGCTGAGGCAGACGACGGTCCGGCGGGTCGCGAGCAGGCCGACGATCGCGCGATAGCAGGCGAAGCTGTTCCGGACGACGACGCCGACGGGCGCGTACTCACCGATGCCGGCGGCGGTGAGCTCCTCGTCGAGGCGAGCCACGGCGTGACGGAGGTCGGTCCACGTGGCCCAGCCGTTGTCGGACCGGACAGCCGGCGCCGACTCTCCCGCCGCCAGGACGGCGCGCATGTGCGCGGGAACGTCGAACGGCTCTGCGGCAGCGGTCATGTCTTCTCCGCTCTGTGCCAGACCGGTCCGCTCGCGCGCCGGATGAGGAGGCTCGTGAGATCGGACTCAGCCTGCCTGGGCGCCGCGGGGCCCGCGGACCGGGACGGCAGCAGAAGGACGGCCGTGCCCTTCGCGGTCACTTCGTCCCGGTGGTTGCGGCAACGGACGGCGACGGTCACGGAACGGTCGATGTCGTCTCGGGCGCTGATCTCGCCCTCGCAGAACGTGACGTCGCCGTGGTAGTTGAATCCGGTGATGCGCACGTCGAGGCGGTGGAGCCATCCGTGGTCGCCGACCCAGTCGGTGAGCAGGTGCCCGAGCCAGTTGACGCGCATCCGCCCGTAGTCGTACGGCCGGGACGACCCGAGGGTCCGCGCCCGCTCGTCGTCCCAGTGCAGCCGTTGCGCAACGTCCGGCACGCCGTATCGTCCTTTGACGTACAGCGCCGGCCAGCGCGCGCGGGTGAGATGCGCCATGCGCATCGTCCCAGGCGCGTAGCCGCCCCAACCCATTCCCATGTGCGCGGCGATGATGTCGATAGGAAGCAGCGGGCCCTTCACCCGGGCGGGGAGCGAGTCGCCGACTTGTATGTCCTCCCACCATCTTGGATCTGCGCCGTGCCGTGCCTCCGCCGCGTACATCGCCTCGATCTCGGCGAAGCTGTCGTCGTCCCAGCTCGGGTCGGCCGCGGGTTCGGGCGCGGCCTGTCCGCTTCGGTTCGTCCGTTGCCTGTCCGTTCCGATGAAAGTCTGGTCGTGCACGGCGACAACGTCGCCGCGGTGGTTCCCGTACAGCTCGCGCCACACGATCAGCGCCGACAGCCCGCCGCCGTAGCGGGTCTGCTTCTCGTCCACGCGTTCTATCCAGCGCTCCCGGTACACCCGGTCGCCAGGCCTGACCGGCGCGTGAAAGGTCCAGTCGCTGCCCGTTTCGACCTGATGAATCCCACGGAAAGCCGCCTCCGACGCGCGACGGACAGCCAGCGGGGTCCTCGGCGCCGTGTCGATCCCCATCGTGCGCACGTACGTCGGCGGGGCGATGACGCCGCGCCAACGCGTCGTCTCGGCATACGGCGGGTCGCACCACAGCGGGTTGTCGTCCCCGACGGAGTGGGCGAACTGCCGGACCGAGTCCTCGCTGGCAGTCAGGTTCCAGCCGTTCACCCTCGGTGAGGGGACGCCGACCCGGGCCCGCATCCGTTCGAACCGCTCCGGCGTGAGCCTTTCGGCGACCGCGTCGTCCGCGTGGACGCCGGTCATGACCGCGTGGCCGGCGCAGCGGCGGGGCGGGGCTCCGGCGGAAGGCCGAGGACCCGCTCCGCGACGATGTTCCGCAGGACTTCGCTGGTCCCCGCCGCAATGGTCGCGGACCGGGAGCGCAGGAACATGTACCGGACGTCCCTGTCGCCGCTGTCCTCGCGGTCCGGCGACCAGGCGGGGCCCTCTCCGGCCAGCTCGGCTAGTCGGACCTCGCCCATGTCTCGGTGGGCCTGGCTCCAGATGAGCTTGATGATCGATCCTTCGGGTCCGGGAACGCCGCCGCCGGCTGCGTCGACGCCGCGCTGGCCGAGTCCCCGCATGACCGTGACGCGCTCGTACAGGCCGATCAGGCGCCGTCGCAGGACCGCGTCGACGGGGGCGCCGGCCTGCGACGACAAACGGGCGCGCAGCAGGGCGTCGTCGACGTACTGCCGTAGGTTCGCCTGCAACGCGAGGGTCCCGGCGCGTTCGTGGGCAAGAGTGGTGATGGCCACGGCCCAGCCGTGGCCGACGGGCCCAAGCAACGCGCCGCGGGGCACCGATGCTCCGTCGAAGAAGACCTCCCCGAACTCGCTCTCCCCCGTCAGCTGTCGGATGGGCCGGACCGTGATGCCCGGCGTCTCCATCGGCACGAGCAGGCACGAGATGCCCTTGTGCCCCTTGCCGGACCCGTCCGTGCGCACAAGCAGCTGGCAGTAGTCGGCGAACATCGCCGACGATGTCCATGTCTTCTGCCCGTCGACGATGAAGCCGTCGCCGTGGGCGCAGGCGCGGCACTGCAACGAGGCGAGATCGGACCCTGCGCCGGGCTCGCTGAACCCTTGGACCCAGATTTCGTCGCCACGCCGGATCGAGGGCAGGTGCGCTTTCTGGTCGTCCGTGCCGTACGCGATCACAGCTGGGCCGACGTTGCGGACGCCGAGCACCCCGGCGATCATCGGGGCGCCGTGCTCGGCGAGCAGGACGTCGTAGGCGACGCGGTCCTCCAGCGACGCCCCGCGACCGCCGAACTCGACGGGCCAGCCGATGGCGGCCCAGCCTTCGGCGTCCAGGGCGCGCTGCCAGGCACGGCGTGCCTCGAAGCGGCTGCGGTCGTCGTTGGACGCGTAGTCGGCGCCGTGCTCGGCCTTCCACGCGGGCAAGGCACGCTTGAGGAACGCGGGGAACTCGTCGAGGACCGCGCTCACGCCGGGTCCCGCGTCGCGGTCACTTCGATGGCCATCCACGGGCATCCCCGTGCCGTCTCCTCGAGAAGCGCCCGGTCGATATCCGACCAGGCGACGTCTGCCCGGACCTCGGCATAGTCGCCCACCACTTCGAATACAGCGGGATAGCGGCCCTGGCAGTAGGCAGCCCTGCTGCACAGCTCGTGGTCGACTACGACCTCGACTCCGTTCCCCCCTCCTCGAGACTCAACTCCCGCGCCGTCCGACGCATCGGCGGACGGTCGGTCATGATCGGGCACGCCCGGTTCGGGCGACGCGCAGCCTGCCTCGCAAGGCCAGACCCCATCGGCTTGCTGGGGATTCATTACACGCCTCCCTTGGACCGAACGTTTGGGTACAGTACATTCGCGTCATCAGGGCGGCAAGCGGTGCAGTCGCAGGCCCGCCAGCCCGGAAGCGGATGGAGAGCCATGTCCTGTCGCGCAACCGACACTTCCAACGGCGACGCCGGCTGGGCAGCGCGGCCGGCGGCAGCGGGCGGCGCTTGATGACTCCTGCACCTGGACGAGTGGTCGTACTCGGCGGCGGCATTGCGAGCGTGCGCCTGGCGGAAGGGCTGCGCCGCCACGGCTACTCGGGGACCGTCACGATCGTTGCCGGGGAGACGACGGACCCTTATGACCGGCCGCAGCTTTCGAAGCGCTTACTCGTCGGAGGGGCCCCGGACGCCCCGCTCATGGACCGGGCTTCGGCGCTTGCCCTCGACATCGACCTGCGGGTGGGACGGAGAGCCGTCGCCCTGGACGCCGACGCCCGGCACGCCGTCCTCGACGACGGGACCGCCGTTCGCTACGACGCCGCCGTCATAGCAACCGGCGCCAGGCCGCGGAGCCTCGCGGCGCTCAACGGCGAGCGGGTTCATACTCTCAGGACGTTGGACGACACCCGCCATCTCCGCGCCGACATCCTCCAGGCCAAGTGCCTTACGATCGTCGGCGGCGGCTTCATTGGCTCGGAGGTCGCGGCGAGCGCTCGTTCCGTGGGCGCCGCGGTTACCCTCGTCGAGTCGCTGTCCGGCCCGATCGCGAGGGTCGTCGGGTCCCATATGGCTCAGCGCTTCACCGATGCCCACACGTTGGCCGGTGTCGACCTTCGGCTGGGACAGTCCGTGCTGGGGTCGTCGGATCACGACGGTGGCCGGTCGCTCCTCGTCGAGAACGGTTTCCCGATCCCCGCGGAGCTCCTCCTGGTGGCGGTCGGCGTAACGCCCGACACGGACTGGCTCGAGGGCTCCGGTTTGGACGTCGACGACGGCGTGGTCTGTGATGCCTGGGGCCGCGCGTCCATGGACGGCGTCTGGTCGATGGGAGACGTCGCCCGATGGTACGTCCCGTCGATCGGCAGGCCCCGACGATTCGAGCACTGGACCAGCGCAGCCGACCAAGCCGAAGTCATCGCCTTCGAGATGGCCGTCGGGCATGCCCCGGCGCACGAACCGGTCCCGTACGTCTGGAGCGACCAGTACGGTGTCCGATACCAGATCGTCGGCACGCCGGACTCCGCGGACGACGTTCGGATGCTTGCGGACGAAGGCCCGGCGTCGTTCCTTGCCGTGTATTCGCGCAACGACCGCCTGACGGCCGCATTCTCCGCGGGGATGCCGCGGCCCGTCGCGAAGCTCCGGCGGCTGCTTACAGCAGGCACGGACGTCGCCGCCGCCGCCGCGGGCGTTGGCCTGTGACGCGTGCGGACGTCCGCGCTTGGCTGCGCCTCGCGACCGAAGGGAGCCCAGCCCGCGCTAGGACCCC
>JAABUT010001373.1_pt1 | contig 28178 bp, 26 predicted proteins | sample 5559281 | NCBI WGS metagenome assembly JAABUT01 (sample SAMN10711880, study PRJNA513359) | rock metagenome | isolation source: Antarctica rocks | place: Antarctica: Victoria Land, Ricker Hills nord | collected 2016-01-04
TATCGGGAGTCGCATGTTGACAACTTGACATGGTTTGAAACAACGTCAAACCTTCTATTCACAATCGCCATGCGAAAGCAGCACCACAAAGGCTACCTAAACATGGCTTCCCTTGAGTCCATAAATATCTCTGAATTCTACTTTGCTCTTCCAATTCTAATCCCTATATTCTTGCCCATGTATGCGACCGAGTTCATTGGCATCATCAATATCACTCCAACCTCTACCGCTCTGAATATCGGAGATGATTCCCTTCTTCACTGTAGTCTTGGCTGGGATTTTGTTGCAAACGAGCGGACTTAACGCGGCTACCATACCTGTGATCAGCAGGACAGCATTCAATCATTCAGTGCCATCTACAGCATTACCAAGATAAATCGATATCTATAATATCTATTTCAGGCTCACGACAAATTGACATTACTCAAGTAACACCACCATTCCCCCAATGACACAGACATTTCTTACAGAGACATTCCCTGTTCCTGGTACGCATGTTAAGCTTGATATTCAAGCCAGTACCTCACCTGTCCCGAAAAGGGATCTGTTATCGGCCATCGAGACTGTTCTCGTGACTGTTGTTTACCGGGTGATCGACTTCGGTCCACAGGCCTTCATGACCCCTGGATATCTCCGCTATGAGAGAAATGGTGTTGTGGTGGAGATAGCCAGCCGAGGAGCTGGATCAATGACCTGGGTTGACCTAACGGCAACTCTGTGGGGGATCTTGGATCTTACAACGAGAAATGGATATTCCGGCAGAGCTTTCAAGATCTATACTAATACAGACGACTGGATCGGGAATGGCCGGTTTTATTCCATCGTCAGGCCGTCACCGCCGCAACCACTACCAGCGGGCTCGAACCGACCTTCTCAAACATCATGAAATCGCCCGTGACAAGGTTATCTTCATCAGTGTTGACATAAGTCTGCAAACTTCTTCACAATATAAGGTCACGGCGCCAAACCATACCTCTCAACCTTGCCAGTACTATGTAGCTATGAGAATAACTCAACAGAGTAAACAAGCTTGCCGCATATGTTCAGCCTTACCGCTACTTTTGCTGCTCCCGTCTTTCCATCCTTGATTTTCATCCATTCTTGGTCCGCCTTCCTTATCCTTGGTTTCTCATCATCAAAAGGGAATAGCATCTAAGACGACACTGAGTGCTTTGTCTGAAACCCCGATGTACTTACAATCCTAAAGCCCAACGTTCTTCATCAAACCTACTCAAGTGAAGTCTTTCGACTAATTAACGTGTTGGACAAGGCCATCATCGAATTTCCTTGCCCAATCGCTTTCTCTAGCATACAAGCTGCGCAGAACAGAACCCAAGCGTCGTATACCTGGTAAGTGATTACAAGAAGCTCTATAACGAGTTTTGGTTGAGAGTGTGACATGTACTTCGCGACGACTATCAACTGGTTAATCTGGTCTTTCTCTGGCAGTATAATCAAGTCAAGGTTATAGTCGGAAATCTTACGGATTGCATGATGAGATTTGTAGATTCAGCGTCATCGTCACAGGAGTCATCTTCTACATACGGTAGGTAAGGTAGATAACTGTCCGGAATCCTTCAGCCTCACTGTAGAGCTCGACAATATCCAAACCAACCTACTGTCCATACTATGACTCGTTGCTACAACCACAATTGGACTATCTGATTACTTCCTTATATCTCACAGTAGTTCATAATAGCTACGAGTCTACCTTGCTACCTCTGAAACAAGGGAAAGAGATCTCCATTCTATCCGGATTTATCCTCTTGTGAGACTGAACTTCCAGTGGCCGATAAAGTCCTATATATCCACCACGAGACAAGTGATTACTTGAGCTCTCTATTATCCACCACAGCGACCACCCCCCTAATTCGTCATGTCAACTACGAGCAACTGCTATTTCCTAGCTTTGCCTGTCGAGATCCGCACCATGATATACCGCTACCTCGTCACCTTCGAACATCGTCTTATCCGTCAGAATTTCGAGACTACCACAAACGCCCTTGCCTTGATGTAAGTCTGCAAGAACATTGAGCACGAAGCGGCCCTGCTGTTTCATCAGCTCAATCATTTCGTCTTTGAGCTCAAGATCCACCCGCGCTACGGGACTCGGAGCAAGTCTGCCGTCTTTACAAGTCCCGACAGTGTACCCTGATTGCCTTCAACAACTGCGCCCCACATCGGTTCTCTCCGAGACATCAGTCTCGTGCAAGAGTTTGAAGGCTACAGTCGTTGGAAAAGTGATGCCATAGCGGGCAATGGCACGTCTCAGTCTGTTCTTGGATTGAGAAACATGGGAATCACAGACGATCAAGGGACTTGCTAGCTGTAACACTAGACTTGTCTCAATCTCGCTAACCTTTACGTACCATTCAATCCCCTTCCTTCGATTGTAAATCGTAGTTCTATATGTAACTTGTATTTTATAATTTTACACATTGTATTATACAAAATTTGAAAAATACATCATGTCACAGATTTGAATTTCTCTGCAGAATAATAGATTTTCTTTTTCTTTTTTCCTTTTATAATATTAAAATTTATTCAATCGTTGTACAACTGTCGTAAAAATTTACAGCAGTTGTGAATTTAAGATATTGTGATTTCATGATATAGTAAAACGCTCGTAGTATGTAAGTTTTTGAAAATAACTAGTGTATTATCAATGGGCCACTACCTTAAGGTAGAGTACCGCTTATTGTTTACTGACTTTCAACCTCCGTATTCCGTACGCCTCATCAAATCAAAGGTCCACTCTTTTACATACAGGATATCTGTGTCAGATCTGTGATCCGGAGAAACTAGAGTGAACACGTAGTCGAGATGTCATTTCTTGACTGATTGGGTTTTTATATAATGATTTGCCGCTTCAGTCACCACTAATTGTGGACAAGTCCGGGGCATTTCTACTAAGTTGGCTTTAGATTTGTAAACGGAAGCTCAAGAACGAACCCCTGGCTTGTTGTCACCCACGCGGGGAGCAAAAAAAGCCGCACCGCAAAACTCGATTCCCCACCAAACTTACTTCTGAATCTACAGAGCAAGCCACTTCAACGCTATAAAGTTTGACAATGATGAGCGTAAAATAACAGTGTGAAACGACGGATTATTAAACTACATAAAATTACAATAACTCCTCCTGAAATAATTGTTAAATTTGGTGTAACTTGGTGGGAAGCGAGTTTTGCGGTGCGGCTTTTTTTGCTACCCGCGTGTCACCATAGAACGGCTCAGCGCTAGTGACGTCGGATATTTTACTATTAGACGCCGGTTAGACAGCCTCCAGACCCCCAATCATCTTGTCGTGCCAATGGGTATTGTACGACCAATCTATCCCCCAACCGTTGAACCACGAAACCGATCTTTTTGAAAAAGTGCAACATACTTCTGAGTCCTCTCTATGGATTACCAGGTGTGTGAATCCAAAGTCCATTCTTATTGGACTACGGCTAATCTTGCACGTCTCACAGAACCGTGCCGGCAGCAAATTCGGCGGTGGAGGTGTAGCGTCTTACTCAAGTACAAACGCCGACCGACGAGAGCGTCTCCGAAAGCTCGCCCTCGAAACCATCGACCTCGATAAAGACCCCTACTTCTTCAAAAACCACGTCGGCTCCTTCGAGTGCCGCTTATGTCTCACGGTCCACCAGAACGATGGCTCCTATCTTGCGCATACGCAGGGCCGGAAACATCAAACAAATTTGGCGCGGCGAGCTGCGCGAGAGCAAAAAGAGGGTAGAGCGCAAGATGCAAATATGCTGGGGGCAAATATGGGTGTCCAGGTGAGGAGGAATATGGTAAAGATTGGTAGACCGGGATACAAGATCACGAAGACGAGAGACCCATTGACGCGGCAGCATGGATTACTTTTTCAGCTGCAGTATCCGGAGATTACACCTGGGGTTCAACCGCGAGTGAGATTTATGTCGGCCTTTGAGCAGAAGGTGGATGATCCGCCGGATAAGAACTATCAGTATTTACTGGTAGCGGCTGAGCCATATGAGACATGCGGGTTCAAACTGCAGGCTAGGGAGGTGGATCGGAGAGAAGGAAGATTTTGGACTTGGTTCGATGAGGATAGCAAGGAATTTTTCGTGCAAGTGCTGTTCAAGACAGAGAGAGAAGAGAGGTACAGTGGGGTACCTGGGCTAGCACCAAGTGCTCCAAGAAGGTAGGTTGGTTGTTAGGAGCCATGAGCGACCGACCCAGATGCAGCAGGCATATAGATACCCTCAAGAACTTTAATATTGCCAATGCTCGGATCACATATGTGTACCTTTGTGATTTGTTCTCTTCATAGGGGAGTACATATTTTCTTCTCCAGCAAACTTTGCTCCAGTGGTATGCCTCAACGCCTACCATCATGCATAAATCGTGTCGCGTATGCTATAGCTCATGACCGATCAAAATATATCGTCACCGGCCTTCGGCAGACATCCCCCTCTCGTCAAACGGATCTCCAAAATCTTCTGTAAAACCTGCATTAACCTTAAATCGATTTTGAGGACTCTTAGAAATCTTACTCAGATTGAAGTTCTTATCCACCACCTGCTCCATAGCCCGGTGATACTCATCTCTCGCCTTGTTATTATTCCAGGCATACCCCGGCTCCTTCTCCTTCTCCAATTCCCATCCCCTCCCCAACCCCGTCATCTTCGCCTGCGGCTTCAGAGCACCTCCAGCGCTTCCAGCTGTCCCCGGTCTCGGATGGTCAAAGCCGTTCCCGCCAATGTTGGCATTGGCGCTTTCTGCGAAATCCATCACGTCTTCTTGGACGCCTGTGTCGATTGGGTCGGGAGGATCTTGCGATGTGGGTGGAGAAGCGAGAGGCTCGGGGAGCGTGGGGTCTGGACCAGCTGGAGCGGGCTCGTTTGCGGTGGGGAACATGGCGTCTGAGTCTTCGTCTGAGGACGAGGCGCGCATTTGGGAGTCGCCGTCTGGGTCTGAGGAGGGAATTGCATTGTCAGTCTAGTTTCATTGAGTGGCAGAATAAGGCTTGTACTGACCTGACATGTTCTGGGCTATGAAACAGTAACGTCTACGGTCTTGCTCAAGGTTGAAGCTCTGACCCCTGTTGATCACTAATGCAGCCCTAGCCGCAGGACCCTCCAAGCTACACCCAATTTGGATTTACAGCCCACATCTTTTGACTTGAGATTGACTTCTTCGAGGCACTTTTTGATGTTGACATCTTCCATCATAGGTCTTCTTTCCCAAGACTCTTTCATCTCTTAGCCCCCATTACCCGCATCAGAAGCCAATCTCAAGATTTAGCTGTTAATAATCTTTACATTTGGAGGCGAGCATGCCCCTCGGTGGAAAAGTCCCTGATGCATGGGACGATGATTGGGTAGTCAAAGCAGACGTAAGTTACAGGAACTCATGAAATAAACCCTGCTCATGGGTGTGTGTAGACTCCTGAAGCTTCAGCGGCTCCGGCTCCAACTAGCACGAAGATTTCAAAGGCTGAGCGACGGGCAAAGCAGGCAGAATTCAATAGACAGCTGTGGCAGGAAGCGTAAGAACTAGGCTATCAATCTTGTGGCTGTATATTAAACCATAGATGACAGAGAGGCTCCAGAAGGCTCGTACTATCTTCACACTCGAGACGACATTCCCCTTAAAACTGAGTTCAAACCGGCCGTGAAAGTTTTGAGCCGCAAACCTGCCACGAAGAAAGAAACACATATAGATCCAATTACTGGGCTGGAGCAGCTTACGGTAGATGATGAAGAAGACGAAGAAGAAGATGACAGCAAAAAGAAACCGTTGACTATGGAAGAACGGCAGCAGAAAGCTCAGCAGGAAAGGGAAGAAAAGCAAAAAAAGTACGAAGAAGCTCGACAGAGGCTTTTCGGTGTAGAAACCACTTCTACTGCCAAAGCAGGCACTACGACACCCCCTACAGCCAGATCAAATGGAGAATCCAGGAATTCGCCCAGGAACAAGAGTAGCAAGGACAGCCGACCATCTTCATCAGCTGGCAATAAGAATCGGCTACTCTACGATCCTAACTTCACTGCGAAACCAGACTCCGTCTACGTTCAAAATAGAGAAACACCGACAGGATCGGGCCGCTCTACGCCTAGTGAACAGCAACCCATCAGAAACCCGAGGGGCCCTGAAACAAGCGGAAGAGGAGGCTTTGGGTTTGCTCCTAGAGGTGGTCGAGCAACTTAAGATATCTTGAGCTATTTACGACTCTGTGACTCATTGTTTCTCTCCCCATCTGCCAAAGATCGGAGTCACAGGACACTTCAGACCAATAGGCCAGACCCCAATGGAAGTATGACACGTCTAACTTAGCTTATTGGCGGAAAGCCTGAATAAGCCCACGGCATTTGCCAATAAATCCATATAATTACAGCTAAGGCATAGCCACGGCAGCAAATTCATCATCAAGATATAGGCCCCGGTCTTCGATCCGTTGCGGTCCGTGGCTAAGCTGTCTCTTCATATGTGGAATGTCGTGCTCGGGCAGGTTTCAAGCAAATGCCAAACACCGCATCTAAGAGGCTTTCTTCGGGTAATCTTCACCCGACGAACCTCTACGACACGCTCTTTAACTTCAGCGCTGCCTAGTATACCACACTTTATTCATCTCGCATAGATACCTGTAGCCGCCGAAATGCCTACAAACACTTCTATCACTGTCACCGTCAATATCATGGCCCTCGCTTTCCATGTCCTCCGCTAACCCCATGACATTGCCTGGGATACCAGGAGTGGTGCCATGTCCAGTTCTCATCGCTCTTCCGACTGGAATCGTGTCTTCGTTGCTTTCCATCCTAAGCTCTGCCACTTCTGCCGGCCTCATACCCCGCGGACTGCCAGTAACTCCTGGGATCCCAGGTGCCCAACAACTACCTTTTCAATCGACACGCTAAGCAACATTATCACGCTCCCCTGCTGACCCAACGTGCGGGTGGTCCCGTACCATCCGTCCCCATGGATTCTCACCGTCTCCGGATTACCGCTCCCCACGAGCGGCCACGCTGCCCTCCCCTCGGAACCCCTTCCAACAACATCCCTTATCCGGCCCAACCCCGATACTCCCAACACTATCCTCCTTGCCAATACCAACTCTGCCATCGAGATTCTCTGGGTCATTCAGGCAATTATCCACAGTCTTAGATCCGGCAACAAGGTCACAATCACCTCGATCCCATTCCCAGGGGTTAGACTCGGCGTCTCGAGCAATGTTCTTCAGATCGTGCCGTGATTCTGATGGGGCTTGTCCAGGATACCCATCTCTGAAGGGGCTACTGCCTTCCCGCGTTTACATCCTCTGATGTTGAGACTTGGAGGTTGGAGTTTTTATGGTTTCCAATGTCGAGGCTTGAGTCGTTTGGTAACGGGTTTAATTAAAGGAAACGGAACTGCGGCGCTGGAATGGAGGGCTTTGGGGGCCCAAAACGTAATGACCGTGTCGACGTTCTCCTTTCTTCTAACGCGTCGAGGATGATGTCTTAAAGATGAGACGCTTTGACCATGGGACGCTCGGAACGGTATCTCGCGTTGATCCGGCGCTTGGTCGTTCAATTAGGTAGCTCAGATACTGGTAATCAAAAAGTCCGTTGATTTTGCCAACAATTGCTTCAATCAACTATCTCAACCGCCCCCCAATCTACCCTAGTAATCCCCAACCCAATCAAGCTCATTGATCACAAGCACAAGCATCCACCTCACCAACCCCCGCCAATCCTCCCCGCCAACTCAACCACCCTGTCCGCCGCCCCGCCACCATTCTCCTTCCCAACATCGCTTTCGACCTTCCGATAACTCGTGTATGCCAGTTTCTGCAGCGGTATCCCCGTAGACGCCGCCCAATACTTTAGCATCTCTCTCACTCTCTCCGTCCGGCCGTCTTCCTTTTCTGCATCACGCGCTTCAGGATCATGCATGCGCATATCTCCGTTTTCTTCGTCTTGTTCTACTTGGTGGTCTGAGTGGTTGTTGGGGGCCTCATCGTCCTCCGCCATACTAAAATACGCCTCATCCACCCTAGCCAAAAACTCCTTCTGGCTCTGCTGACCCGCGCCCAGATCATCGACCTTCACCTGCCCACCACCATTGGTGCAACCGCCGGGACAGGCCATGACTTCCACGTACGCATAGTCCATTGCCCCACCTCCTCCTCCTGCGGGTTTCCCCATCATCCCCGGTCGGGCGCCGGGGATTCTGCTCTTTTTGGCGGGTTTGAGTTTGCGGACGAGGTTTTGAATGTTGCGGAAGCCGTAGTAGCGGGCTGCTTTGAAGAGGTCTTTTGTTTCTGCGGGGGAGGTAAGGGTATATTCGACGACGTCGACGTTCCGCCCGCGAGTGGTGTGGAGGGTGCTGCCCGGATGGAGGGCGACTTGGGATTGTAGGATGTGGTGAAGGTAGCCGCCTGAGGTGCCGGCTGGAGGGGGTTGGGCGCGTGGGCGCGCTCTGTTGTGATTTGTTGGAAAGAGGAACGCGGTGATGGTGGGGTCGGGGAATGGAATGATAGAAGGGGTGGAGAGAGGCCGTCGAGGGAGATTTGGGAAACTGATGCCGCGAGTGTCGGCCAGCATGAGGAGTTCGCGGGCTGTGATCACACAGTCGACGTCGCGGACTGGAGTTGTGGGATCTAGGGTCGGAGAACGCCAGTAGATGTCTGTCAATTCCTCGCGGGATGCTTCTAGTTTCTTGTCGAAGCAGGGCATGATGGAGACGTGCCAGATTTTGTCAGGGCGGATTTTGAGACGCTGACTGATGACGGTTTTGAGGAGAGTGCCGGTTAGGGCTTGTGGGGACTTGAGGCGAGAGAGGTGCGGGAGGATATGTGGATGGGTCTTTTCGGCGTAGCAGATCCAGCCGGGGCAGGCGGATGTGAGTATTGGTTTTTTGGGAGTGGTGGTCGAGGCGCATTCTTCGCTAGGTGGGATAATGGAGTCGGAAGCTTGTAATGAGTTCATCACTTCATCTGCTCCCAAGACCAAGCAAGCCTCTCTCATGGCATTCGTATCCACAATCCATGCGAAACGGCTCCCACGTTTGCCTCCTGCTGCTAGTCCTGATGGGCCACCCAGTAATTGATCAATCATCCAACCGGCTTCGACCTCAGAGACGCCATAAGTAGCTGCCAGGCTCGCCCGAACCTGTGGACTGACGCTGGCTACGAAAACTCTGCCTTCTCTTGCTTCTGTTGTATCTCCTTCCACAAAGCCCTCATCGTTGCTGTTATCACCTTGGCGCCAAAGCTGCGAGGGTTCGATCGCAGGCTGGGAGTCGAGAGCGTTTAGGACTTCGGAGTGCGACTGAAGTGACACTAAGACTGCTTCCGCAGAAGTGACACATCCTGAGCAGGCCAGACAGTCTGTCAAGGAGATCGAAGCAGGCGGGTGGTTTGCGGGAGGAAGCTTGTCTTCTGTCGTGACTTCATATGGATCCTAAATTGTTGGGTTAGTATCACCCGGTATGAGGCACTGGGTTCGCGTACTTTGCTGTCCTGAGGCTTCTGCAGCGGTAATGTCTCTACAGGCTTCACACAAGCCACGCCAGGTGAGATAAAATCATTCAAATCGTCAGCCGACAGTATCGCACTCATGGCGCTGGTGGTGAATCTCAAGCGCAATCTAATTTACATGCAGCATGAAACACCGAGAAGTTATTGAAGGAAGGACAAGAAAGTGTTTTGCAACCGTAATCTATTTTCTCGATTGAATGGTTCTGTACCAGTGATAGCCTTGAATATTACTTCCTCTATGCACCACCGCGAGAGGTGGCAAATCGCGGCAGAAACTTAATCATGGCTTCCTTTTTATTCACCGCCCTGACATAAGAAACCAGTCACGTGCCATTGACGCCAAACAACAACAAAATACCTCAGTCAAAAGGTAGCCAGTCCAACATTCCACTCAATACGCATATTCCGCAGCGAATAACCCTCACGACTTGTGGATATTGGACTCTAGCATTGACTCCTAGCTTTGTTCAATCCTCACGCCCCAACGGCGGTCAAACTGAGTACGCTCGAAATCGCGGTAGACTTTTGGGCACTATGAATTGGCGCCTTCCTTGCAACCACTCGTCTGTCGCGATTCGCCACACGCAATCAGCCTGTAGATGGTTAGTTCAATGGACACCGAGTAGCGACACAGCCTGTCAAAAGACGAATGATATGAGGGTGAATGACTAGACAGCTAAGAAGCTAGAATGGTATACTGTAAATGGAAAACTGGCTGCAAGAGGGTGTCCGCTCAATAGTATAAATTTATGGAAATGCCCAACAAACAAGTGATTTTACAAACGATAAAGGTAGACGCGGAGGCTTTCTAGGATCTGCTAACCTGTCTTGGTGATGAGCCCAACAATGTTCTATTGCTGCCCGAGCCCTCTGATTTTTCGTCCCGAGCTGTAAGGGATGTATCGGTGTTGGCGGCAGTGCTCTGACGATTCGGACGATTCGGACGATCCACTTGATTTAGAGCGATTAGATCATTTTCAGGAGCCGCTGATGGAAAGCGACATTGGCATAGGGCCATCCAGATGTTCTTCAGACAGCATCTCACAATCTTTCTGAAACGCCATCTTCTCTTTCTAGCATCCTGGCTGCTAGGATCATCACATCCGTCAAAACTTTCAGTACCCTTTTGGGTTATATCGCGGTCCTGGTTCGCTTCGACGACCAGGCGCATCTCGTCTCGCTTGGTCCTTCGATCATAGATACCTCGAGACAGAGGGCCCAATTCATGCACTCCTATATGCACCCCAACCACATAACCATCACTCTTCTGACCTATCGACCAACGACGAGCTCCTGGCGGATGGGTTGGAGACCACTCCCAGTCGAATAGTGGCCCCTCAGTTGTCCTCGGCCGCCAATGAACATTCGGTCCAACCCCATAATTTTCTCGGGCACTATAACCCTCGTGTAATTCACAGATAAACCGACGTACCGGACCTACCCGCGTTATCCATATGGCAACCTTAAGACGTTGCACTGTAGAAGAACTAAATGAAGGTTCCGAAAGTCGCGATATTGATGCGTCTAAGGACTGCCGAGACGATTCCACAGCGGTAAGAGGTGACTCTCCCAGCCCAGATTCACTGGGTACCTTTGAGGAGTGCGGGGCTGGTTCCACGGCCTGTTGGCCACAAGAGCCTAGGGTTCGTTGTATTGTGACGTCCGAGGTTCGCCTTAGAAGGTCATCAGCCCGATTGTTTGGGTGATGCAACCAGTTCTGGAAAAAGACGTCAGAAGATTCCCCAGTGGGTCCTGCGGCTTGATTATCAGACTCATGCACGGCATGTTGACGGGAGATTCCCGTGGGTTCTTGGGATTGTTCGGCGATCGGTTGTTCTGATGCCCGTGACCCTCGCTGGGTAAAGTCTTCTAATGAGTGTTGAGAGGGCCCAGCGGTCTCGACTTCAGACCCAAGAGTACAAGGTCTGATAGCTCGACGAGTAGGGGAACCTGCTGTTTCAATAATTGGGCGTTCTACAGCCTCGCCATGTACTGCTTGTAAGCCGTCGTTGTTGCCAGGCGCATCCGGCAATGAATGAGGCTCTACCAGCCGTTCGCCTTCAGAGTTATCTGGCTTGGTAGACCGTTCATCAACCTTGGGTTCTCCAACAATGTGGTTGGCTGGCACCCAAGAGGAGCCTTCTGGCCGGCGCTTCTGGGCTTCAAAGTCATCCCCTACATCAGAACTATGAGATTGAATATCATAAACTTGGCTCTTCTCAAGCGGTTCGAGCTTAGGGTGAGGTAGATTCACATAGTGGGAGCCTCTCGTGGTCAATACTGGTGGCATCACGGTTGCACTTCCGCTCTCAGCAGGCTCTGTATGATGAGCCCCGAGCAAGCACTCAGCATCGTATTGCGGGAGAAGTTCTCCGGTATAAGAAAACGGCTTTGAATCCTGGCTAATCACCTTAGCGACTACAACGCCTCCATCTGTTGGCGACTCGTGATGCTCCCAGTCTTCGTCGCTACTGGGTTCAGCAGTGTTTGTACCGTCAGCCTCTCGTTCGGGCCTCTTGCCTCGCCTCGCCTGCTTGAGCTTACGACTTCTCTTCCTCTTCTCACTGGTATCCGAACTACCCATGTCCAAGTCATCACCGCGGCATTGCTCTAGGGGTCGCCGGGGGCTATCGTCTGCCATTGAAGAGCGTTCGCCCTTGGCAGCCGTAGGTAGCGTATGTGGATCTATTGAAGTCATAATGGAGCAATGCAGTTTAGGCGCTTCGGATGACTTTATTGATATGGTAGTGGATGGAATACAGAAAGCTGGTTATTATGATCGATTCCGAATCGTAGAGAATGTGTGGTGAACGAGTGGCTACTGAATTGATCAATAGAATGCACTAAATCGTTCCCTCAAGAATGAAAGACAAATAAGTGATACAAATGAGAGATTCTGACTATGCGTGTAGTTTGATGCGAGCAATGTGAGAGACAGACAATGTTGGTGATGCGTTTAGAGATTGTGCAGCCCCTGATGTTTGCGGAAGTTGCGACTCTATGATTGAATTCTTAATAGCGTACCTTCCTAGCAGTGCTCTGCTCCAAGGGTAAGTCACCCAGCATTCTCTCTCCGTTCCAGGTATGCGTTCATCCCAACAATACATTTGACAAGGTCCCAGTTTCCTTTGTGACCAACCCAGTCGCAGACAACGATACCGGTACTACCATCTCCGGGTTTGTTGCTGCCATCAGCTCCTTCTACCCTTTCGATAGCTCCGGGTTCATTATGCTCTCTACAAAGAAAGTCCACAATTGCAGGATTAATTTTTGCGGCAATTTTCTCAGGCCAACAGCCGACTTTCCAAAAGTTGCTGGCTGTAAGAAAATTGATGAAGAATGGCGATTTAGGAGTATCGTTGCTTGGTATATCGGGACCTGGTAAAGTACATACGCATTTCGCGGCGCGCTCAAGGTGATCCTGGCAGTATTTAATCTTCTTCTCGATATTCTCGGTCTCTAGCACCTCGTAGAAATCTTGAACGCAGATATCTCCGCTGGGGCATGTGGAATTAGGGGTATTATCTGCCCATGGATCTGCTTCAACACACCATCCAGCACCTCCCCACTCCTGCTTCAACCCTTCTTCAAGAATAAAACGACGTAATAAGACAATCTTCTTCCTTGCTTCGCCAAGAGTAGGGATACGTGGAGCGGTGAACCAATGGTTGACATCACCAGCATAATGATCCCTTAAGATACGGCTGAGCTGGGCATCGGTCGCGTTTCCAGTTCCCTCACGCTTCACTGACATGACTACTGTCTCACTAGGATGTCGGTCCAGGAAAGCAAAAATTTCATTCACGAGGTCACGGAAATATTTGTTGCCGGTCAGAGAGATTGGGAACACACTGTGGACGAGGACCAACCCATCTTTACTTGGATCTTGGGGAGCCTCAGGTTGAACTCGAATGTCGAAGAATCGAACGCCGTTCTCAAGCTGTTCGGGAGGAGACGTAGCCTGGCATCGCACGGAAGGAAGCGCGCGATGACACGCTGGTGAGTTGTGAGTGCCTGGAATGGAGAGCGCAGACAAGGGCGTCTCATCTTTCAAGCTAGCCATCCATGAGGGAAGATGGGCAGAAGAGAAGAGCGTGAGATGAGAGTGTTGAGGTAGGTGAATTGCGGTATACTGGAACCGAGGATTCTGGTTCAATGGGGTCAAAACCACTGATCCGGGAGCTGGAGGTAGTGTGTCAAGACGGTGTTTTTCCCCGTCTGTCTCGAACGTTAGACGGAGTGTCTGAGCCGGTATAATGGCTGGTTTGACATCAGTCTGGATTGATTTGAAAGGCTCAATTGGCACTGAGACATCTTGATGACTGAAATCTTGAGCGTTCTCTGCAATTTGAGGTCCTGAGGGCGTCGATGGGCTATGTAAAAGCGATGTGAAGTTGTGGGCAAAGCCTCCGCTACTCTTACTTCCTAGTGTTCCATAATGCTCAAACCGCTTCAATTCAACCGGCCTAGAGGTGATGTTGCGAATCCTCAAAGAAGGGGAATCCATAACTAATGAAGATCAAGAGATATGGGAAAGGTGTTGTTAGAATGATCAATGCTCTTTTACAGCAGGAATTATAGGACTGAGACTTTACTGAAATATGGTTTCTCGTCCACTATTGCAGACTCCTGTTTTCAGTCCTGAAAGATCAGATAGAACGCCTATCCCTCCTTCGTGATCAATTGCAATAGTGATTTCGACTACAGAAGAGTTCTTTAAGCCAAGTGCTAGACTTGAAGCAGGGAAATGGCATGATGGCATGTGGATTATGCCGACCAATCAGATTTATGGCTTGAGCACTACGTTGACACGGGCGAAACTCAGTCACATGATATCGCGAATTAGGGTGCTGCAATGTTATGTCATCCGTCCATCACAGCGCGTTCTCCTTCCCTTGCACACTTTGGAAAATGTAAATCTACAGAGCCAAGCTCCAGACTGTTACCCCCGCTGAAAAGTGAATAGACAGAAGGACCGACCTGATCCATTCAATGGCTCCAATGGTAAATGGAAAACGCAAGATTGACACCATCGATTTGACCGGAAGCGACGATGCAACATCAAACTATCAGCCTCGGAAAGTCGCCAGATCTCTACCCACAGATGGAATAACTCAAAGTCAACGCGACACCTGGACCGAAGAGGCCGAAGAAGAAGACGCGGGTGATACTTTTGTTCTATCTCAGGATGGCGATATCAACGCCACCGAAAGCTACGAGCTCTATGGTACCGTCAATACCAAGGTTGTAGGAATACAGTACTACAACGGACATGCTAGCGAGGGAGAATACGTGTCAGTTCGAAGGGAAGCTTCGAATCCCTATGACTCCAATGCCATCCGTGTCAATAATGTCCAAAGAGCTCAAATCGGTCATATCCCAAGACAGATGGCATCGAAGCTGGCGCAATACATGGATGGTGGATCACTTCTCGTGGAAGGAACTCTTTCGGGAGAGAAAGGAACGTTTGATTGTCCGATAGCTCTGAAGTTATATGGTACAAGCAACCCTACTGAGCGCGCGGTACTGATAAACCGAATGCAAGTTGATAAGCTACCGTTGGATGCGATTGTCAGAAAGGCGAAAGAAGACAAGAAACGAAAGGTAGAGGAGGAGAAGAGGCTGAAAGCTGTAAAGAAAGGAGGATACATTTCGGGGAGCAGCCAACCCAGCAGAAGCCAATTGACGGATCTACGAAGTAGCCAAACCGGATTTATAGGTAGTTCATCTCAAGGCGACAGCACGCCAAATCGGACTCTCGAAGAAATCATTCAAGGCAGTCAAAGATTCAATCCAAGGGAGATGGGCGAGGTAGTGGAGAAGTTCGGCACTGGAGAAGACGTCTTAGCTCAGATGTCCATGGTAGATTTTCCTGAACGACTTGCAACTAAGCTTCTACCCTACCAACGTCAAGCACTTGCTTGGCTAATGGAGAAGGAGACTCCTAAGCTTCCGCCCGCAGGTTCTGCAGATGTTGTACAGTTGTGGAAGCGCTCGCAGCGGGATTCAAGGCTATTCACAAACATCGCTACTAATTTTTCCCTCAAGGGCACAGAACCCGAATTGGCCAGTGGTGGCATCCTTGCAGACGACATGGGGCTCGGGAAGACACTTGAAATGATTGCTTTGATGGTTGCAGATCCACATTCAGCTAGCTCATTGTCCCATACAACCCTGATCGTAGCCCCCCTCGGAGTTATGAGCAACTGGACAGGACAAATTGCCAACCACGTGAGGCCTGACTCTCCTTTGCGTGTGATGCTATATCATGGCACGGGCAAGAAGCCAATGAAGGCCGAGGACTTCGGCTCCTACGACGTCGTTATCACGACATATGCAACGCTTGCATCTGAATATCTACCACGAGGACAGAAGACACCTCCACCAATCCCGCGTGCCCAAGGGCTTTTCTCCCTTCATTGGCGTCGGGTCATCCTAGACGAAGGCCACATTATCAGGAATCCTCAGACGAAAGCAGCATTAGCGGCCTCAGGGTTATTGGCACGGTCTCGATGGGTTCTGACGGGTACGCCTATAATCAATACACTGAAGGATCTCTTCTCACTCGTGAAGTTCCTTCGACTGTCCGGTGGAATGGAGCAATATGATATCTTCAATAGTGTGCTTATTCGACCGTTGAAAGCCGGATACGAACCCGCAAGCCTGCTATTGCAGGCTCTTATGGGCACGATCTGCCTACGACGTAAGAAAGAGATGAAGTTTGTCAATTTGCGGTTGCCCGAATTGTCGGAATATGTACACCGAGTTGACTTTCTGCCTCACGAGAAGGAAAAGTACGAAGCTTTAAAGTAAGACCACCACTCGTACCATTAGTGACATCGCTAATACTGCGTAGAGCGGAAGCACAAGGACTCCTCCAGGTTCACAAGAAAGGCAAAGGACCCAGTGCATATCGCCATCTCTTGGAGGTTCTCCTTCGACTGAGACAGGTATGCAATCACTGGAAACTCTGTGGAGAGCGCGTAACCTCCTTTTTTGCTGCCCTCGAAGAACAAAAAGTCGTCGACCTCACCCCAGAGAATCGAAAGGCTCTCCAAGACATGCTCCAACTCAGCATTGAATCCCGTGAAGACTGCCCTATCTGTCTCGAAACCCTCCACGACCCGGTCATCACAGCCTGCGCCCACGTCTTTGGCCACTCCTGCATCGAGCGCGTCATTGAAAGCCAGCACCGCTGCCCCATGTGCCGTGCCGAACCCTTGGAAATGGTAAACCTCGTCCAACCATCTGCCGAGCTGGGTGAAAGCGCCAATTTGGCGATCGAGACCGACGGTGACAATACCAGCAGCTCCAAGATTGAAGCCCTGCTCGGCATCCTTGAAGCTTCGCACCGCAAACCAGGCACTAAAGTCGTTATTTTCAGCCAGTGGACCTCGTTCCTCGACATCATCGCCACCCAGCTTTCCCTCCATGGGTACAACCACACCCGCATTGACGGCACCATGCGCGCAGCCCAGCGCGACGCCGCCATGACAGCCCTCGAAACCGACCCCGAATGCACAATCATGCTTGCGTCCCTCGCGGTGTGCTCCGTCGGCCTGAACCTCGTCGCCGCCAACGTGGTCATCTTGGCGGACAGCTGGTGGGCGCCGGCGATTGAGGACCAGGCGGTTGATCGCGTGCATAGGCTGGGACAGACGAAGGAGACGACGGTGTGGAGGCTGGTGGTGGAGGAGAGCATTGAGGAGAGGGTGTTGGAGATCCAGGCGGAGAAGAGGAAGCTGATGATGACGGCGATGAGGGAGGGGGCGGGGAAGAGGGCGAAGGGGAGGGAGAGTCGGGTTGGGGATATCGAGAGGTTGTTACGGTGAGGTCTCCAGAGGTGGGGGAAAGGGGCGGGGCGGGGTTGGACGAAGGATAGGGGTAGGGGGAGGCTGGACGGGTATGGATGTAGCAGGTTGAGCGAGCTCTTCAAGATGTTGGATGGTGAGGGGTGTGTGCTTTTATTTCTTCGCAGGATTTTTATATAGATGGCGGCGGCTTCAATCTTCTTCGACACTTTCGCCCCAGATCGGCTAGATGCTTGGTTCTGGACTTTATAGCGAGATAACCCTTCGTACAAATAGAGTTCAGATAGGCTACCTATGATTTACTTCTCTTCACAACCGATGGGTTTGGTTTGGTGGTTTGTGAGATTGTCGTACACAGTAGATGAGTGTGTTGGAGAGTGTGTGTGTGTGAATCCGAGTGCTTGGTGCGGAATGAGCGATGAGGGATTAGAAAAAAAAAGGGGGGGGGGGCTGGTTGGAAAACATTTCCATTTCTCAAAAGTTCTTTGCCGTTTACAGTCGAGCGTTTGTAGGGGTGGGTGTCTAGACACTTTTGCTGTGGTGATTCGGATGGGATTTTGTTCGGTCGGATCGTCGGGTAATTCCAAAGTTATGGGAATATGGTAAGGGAGGGGGAAGGAAGTGTTGGAGGTTGGGAAGGTCAGCGAAAGGTGGCCAGGGGGGAGGGAGTGGTGGCTTAGAGATGAAGGAAGTCAGTCGCCCAAAGGGGTTCGGGAAGGTGGAGATTCCATGTCCTCAGCTGACATAAGGACTTAAGAACGAGAAGGCAGGTTTACAGGATGTTCAGAGGTGTTTGATGAAGCTACTGCTGTATGATACACTTTCCGGGTGTGTGGTACAGCTCTTGCTATGAATAGCTTTAAGAGTGTCAGCTTGAATGGCCGTCGTTGAGTTGTACTTGGAATTTACTTACTCGGCTCGGATTGCAGGACCGATGTGGTTAGTGTCTAATTGATAGTAGGGCTGATTCAAAACCATCAGTGTTCTCGACGAAGCCTATGAGCTTCCCATGACCACTTGAACAGCTTTCAGGCTCCCGACTACCGCGAAACAAATCAACGGACTAACGGCGTACGAGATCTACCAGAATTTATCTATTAGTATTCCTCAACATATCACATTGGAGCTTGATTGAAGTTCTAGAAAGGACAGAGGCTCACAGTCAAAAATTTAGCTATAGACATCTTTTCTTGCTCGTTACTGCCATTGACATCAGCTAGGGAGGTGAGTTTCATTGCTGGTGGTCCGGTAGGCATGAGCATCATGGTGAACCAAAGAATAGGATCGTCAGTAAGCCAGTTGGTACGAGCGGATATTCCATAGATGACGGCTATCGAGATACTGTAAGATGATTAGCAATGCGCTGACGCTGGACAAGGAGAATAGAGATGAATATACGCGGCTTCATAGATAGAGGTGGGATACTAACACAGGCCAGATGATGAATCGAGTAAATAGAATGAACGTAGCTGGCACCCAAGGCACCTTTCCACTATCTTCCCCCTTCTTCATTTTTCTCAGACTACTACTTAGCTTCACGCCCACAACTACGACCTGCAACGCTGCAAATAGTTGCCCAATGCTCTTGGTACTACTCGTCAACCATGCAGTGAAGATCCCTCCTTCTTGTGGCTCGCTGAAGAATGCCTTGTGTAGCGGTGGCACAAGTCCAATTGTAACTCCGATAATTGCTCCAATCAAGGGTGCGTTGAGGAACGCGTACATGAAATCCAGGAATGATTGAGCCCACTTAGGGAGTTTATCCCAGCCCTTTTTGCCTTGACGGAAGCTGGTGCGGCCGGCTTCTTCGCCACCACGAACAACGGGGTCGGGGAGGAGGGACGTCTGTTCGGTAGGATCTTCGCCGTCAGGATGATTCTCGGCGTGACCGTTAGGTTGGTTGCCCTGTTCGGCGTCTTGCGGACCATTCCTACTTCGCTTATTGTCGTCTGCTTTGTTTTTGTTCTCTCCTTCCTCCTCCTCAGGTGATTCTTCAGCGTCGAGGAGTTTGGGTCCAAGAGCAAACGTCAATGAATTGCCCACAATAGCATTGACTAGAAAGTAAGAATTTGCGCGTGCAAGCGCAGCAGAGCTTGTGTCAGTGTCTGACATGAGTAATTTGTCCAGGATACCGGTAGACTCAAGGGATTGGATGAGGAGAAGAGGAAGGGCTGTGGTGTTGTTGAAGCAAAGAGCAGGAGTGACCCAGGAGGGAAATTTGAAGATGCGAGTCGTTACGAAGCCTAGCAACATAGAGAGAAGAGTGTAGGCCAAGGACCAAACTGTAAGGCCTCAATTAGCAACATGTTGAACAAGGACGTTGGGGAAACCTACGGAGAATTGGGACATATCGTATCCCGGTATCTGCATGCAGCTGAGAGCCGACATTTGTGATCAACAGCGCAGGCAGGAACATGCGCACGCATACTGTGCTTATCTGTTTGGTGGCAGGTCCTTTCAAAAGATCGAATTGTGCTGCAATAACGCCATAACCTATGGTCAAAAGAACGGATAGAGAAGCTTGCAGAGCGCCTAGAAAGGAGGTTTTGAGGCCGTCTGACATGCTGAAGGATGCAAGTTGAACTGAGATTGAGTACGGGAATCGAAGCACAACTTCACACGAGATGTTGGCAACGCATCTTCAAGGCATGACGTCGCTGGGCTAGAGAAATCAAACTAGACTGCATTGAGATGCTCATAGATAAGGTACTTAGGTACCTTAAGAAATCACATATCGAGTATCGAGGATGTTCTTGACACCGATTCTAACCATTCAATTCTAACGCCTACGTCAAAGGGCGGAAGATTGGTTGGACTGTTTTGAATGAGCGCAGCACATACATGCTTAAAGTTGGCATCACATGGACCATGTATCTGCCGGTAGCCTGCATCCAGCGTCTCCAAACCGTGTGGCTAGGTAAAGTAGCTAGCCGAACATTAAGAAAGCAAATGATACAACACATCAAGATCAATTCGTGGCTCTCAGAAAAGACCCCTAGTTGCTCAAGTCGTTACTTCGTGTTTGTGTGCTAGGTCGCCCCTAATCTAGATGCTCAGACAAGCAAGAAGCCATAACAATGTCCTAAGAGATCGAACGCTTGACCCCTGGTTCCATTGCAGTTTCGGGTCCAGATACAACCGTGCAAACCTCCACTGCCCATTTCCATTCAAGCTTAGCCATGGTCGTTAGGCCCATTCCAATTCTCCCAGTATTCCCCAGCTCATATCAGCATTAGTCGTCACCCCGTCAAGCTAAACTCCCCGTCTATCATCCAACCTGCCACAGGTCTAATACCTACCATGCGGTGGCGCCATAGGTGGCGGGGGCAGTCCCCCAGTATGATACGGGTTACCGTCCTGATAGACGGGCCCTGTGTCCGGGTAGTAGTTCCCTCGGTAGAGATTGGGTTCTGAAGCTCGATAACCGTCATTGCTGCCGCCATAAGCACTGCTATCTTGACTCCTCTGAAGCTTTTTCTGGTGTCTCTCTTCGCACTTGTGTCTAAACTCTCGAACCTCATCTCGTTGTTCCTTCATTTCTTTCCATTCGCTGACAGCGCCCTTGATACCCAACGCCGCAATACCCACGCTAGCAGCATCCTGTAGCCGGGCCTTGTTCTTCTTCTTGCGCGCTTCCTCAGGGCTCATCTTCCCCTCGGCTACTTCCTTGCGGCGCTTTTTACGGTTCTCGATGGATTGGTATACGCTGTGTCCGGCATGAATAGTTGCCACAGAAGCGAGGCCAGCCGTTACCCATTCCTTGCCGCGCATCTTCTTAGTTCTGCGTTCCTCTTCAGACGAGGAAATATCACTCGGATCGGAGCCGCTGCCATCATCGTGGCTCTCGACCCCATCACCACCCTCGCCACCTCCACCACGAAGTCGCCCTGGACCCCCTTGGGAATACCGATCGTCGTATCCACTATCGTAGCCGCGGCTTCTGCGGTCATCACGACCGCCTTTGTCATCTTTTAACCCAATGGCCGCTTTAGCTTGCGACACATAATCGCTAACGCTCTTGCTTCGCTTTTTGTTCCGGGGTGGGCCGCGGCTGTCATCAGAGCTGTCATCAGATCTGCGGCCTCGAGACTTGGATCGGTTTCGGTAATCAAGAAACGCTTTTCCCGCAGCAGCTGCCAGTCCGCCTGCCGCAAGGCCTTCCAGACCAACACCCTTGCCTCCTCCTCCACCTCTGGAGCGAGCACGGGAACGAGAGCGAGAGCGGGATACTGACTTGTCTCGAGCCCCATTGAGCATTCTATTACCTATCAAACCTCCGATAACAGCCTCAGCGGTGTGTCGGCCACTCTTCTTCTCGGGATCTTTCCCTGAAACCAGGCCATCAATACCTCCGGCACCAATGGCCGCAGTCAGCACTCGCTTTCCTTTATCACCACCCCATCCACCTGGCTCCTTGCGACTTCTGAATGCCTCGGCAGCACCGGCGAGAACAGCTGCCTTTGCCGCTTGCATGATTTTGTCTCGGTCCATACCGCCAACGCCACCGCCACGGGTACGCGAACGAGAGCGGGAGCTTGAAGAATCATAGCGCCTGCCGCGACGATCACCGCCACGATAATCCCGGGACCGATCTTGAGATTTGCTTCGATTTCCCGCCAAAGCGCCGGCAGCACCTCCGAGGCCGAGCGCAGCAAGTGCCTGTTCCCCCAGCGACTTACGCCGCTCTCTTCTCGGCGGCGGACTTGCTGAGCTTGATGAAGATGAGTAATCTCTACGTCGATTGCCTATATGGTGTCAGTTAGAGCCTATGATATCCGGTAAGTAAGTCCTACCTCTTCTATCATCGTAACCCCTGCTTCTCCGCCCACCCCCGTGGGCGTCATGATCGCGATCCCTACGACCATCTGAGCGAGCACGTCTCGGAGGATACTGAGCGCCGCGGCGTCCTTGAAAACCTTCACCTGGAGGAAAGTCGCGTTGTACTTCCTCGATATCATCACTGTCTTGCCGACGAATCAGTTCTCGATGAGGTTGGGTTTCCTGGCGTGCAGGCCCTCTTCGCTTTTCGATGATTTCCTCTTCATAAACGGGCCGGTTTCGACGAGAATCACGGTCACGACCCGATTTGTGCCGGCGAGGTGCATCCTGGTCATCGTCGTAATACGACATTGTGGAGGATCGCCAATTGGGAGGTTGCAGATGATGGTCGCTGCACCTGCGGAGAATGTTGCTAAATTGCGTATTTTGCGCCTCGATTGAACCGACCGCGGGGCCTTGACACCAGGGTCCGCTAGGCGTTAGGCCGTCCAAAGGAGGGGTATGCTGAGCTTGATCGGTGTATGAGTGGTAATGTACTATTGTGAGGATGGATTTGCGACAACACTATCGGTTTGTGTCGACGACAGGGTGTCTGAAGGGTTGATTGTGGATGGGAAGTTTGTGGGTTCGAGGCGGGTAGTTAGGGGGGCAAATCTTGGGTAGAGGTGATTCGAACGAGTACTTAAGCTGTCGGGAGTGGATGATGTGCCGGTGAATCCGAAACCTAAAGCCGCTGCTTTCAAAGTAGATGTGAACAAAATTGGATGATATCTTCTGGAACGGGAGTACTCTAGTATTATGAAGGCGCTGACAATGTGCCTGTGACAGACAGTTGAAGCTTCGGAGAAGACAGACTCGGGCGCAAAATAGAAAATAGTGGTTGCAACCCTGAAAGTCGCTAAGAAATCGGGCATGCGTCACTTCTGCCAAGAATTCTGCCAAACTGAGGCGCAGCTCAACCACCAGCCACAAAAAATTACTTCTGTGACTTGTCCTTCAATAACACGAGCGCTTTTCTTTGACGACAGTGACATTGCTATTATCTGTAGGGAAACCAGTCTCACCAATGGAAAAAGCAAAGACCATTCACCCATCACCACATCATTCCTCAGCCGTTTCCTGTCATACCAGTGCCTTTTCTGTACTGATGGCGCCGGATTGAATGATGATCCTATATCCACTTCTACGACAGGACAAACACTCAACATGATTTTCCCGGTAGAAGCCCTCAGTCCAGCCAATGGCATTGAATGACATCATCATCGACATACTCGTCGTAGGTTCGCGTTCCCCTCACTACACCTGCTGCTCCCACTTACTCTTGTCCAAGGCCGGCGCATTCGCAGCCTTCACAGACGACTTTCTAATATAACCCCCTCCACGACACCATTAAAACTCGCATCTAAACCATCGACGAGAAACGCCTCTACACGACTCGCTCTTCCGGGCCTGTATCAAGGCATCGGCAGTATCTTCTTCGTCATCGTTCTCTCTTGTATCTCTTCTTTCATCACTAAAATCACAATCCCAACTCTGAAAGACTATCAATTGTAGAAGCAGCATTCTATACCATCTACGAACTCATCAAAACCCTCCTTCCACTCAAACCCTCTCTCTCACTCTCTCTTCTTCTTCATCATCGAACTCGTCTTCTGTCTCATCCTCACCCGCGCTGAAGTCCTTAAGTCAAACGCTCAAATCGTCGTCTCTCTACAGCAGTCCGATTTCTCCTTTGCCGCGCAAGCGATCTACAAAGCTTCTATAATGTATAGAAGAAAGCTCGACAGCTATGAACGTGATGCACAGCGCTTGCGGCGTGGAATCTGCCGTCCGCGCGCTTGCATTTTCCGTTGTTTGAGGCGCTGCGAGAGAGAGGATATACAAGCACGGAGGAATGAGAGGTAGACGAAGCAATTCCCTGCTGGGAACGATCATCGTGATCGTGCTTTCGATTGAGCTGCGAGATCGATCGCTCCACTTATAATCACACCTTTCGACGTCATCAAGACCTGCGTCGTGCTTAGTGCCGTCGATGATCATCGCTCGCAAGAATGTACACCTTGGAAAGGTGAAGAGAAGGCCTAAAGGAGAAGGGGAGGCTGCGCGCTGGGCGAAGAGATATTGAGGACGGAAGGGATCAGAGGGTTGTTTCGAGGCTGGGCGCTGAGGGGTGAGTGAACGACGGTGGGAATTGAGTTGTGTTTGTGAAGTTATGAGAGTGGGAGGAGGTGGTTGAAAGAGAGGAGGTGGCTCGAAAACGGGGAGGGAGGGTTGTTTGGGCTGGCAAAGGGGGGGGGGTCGAGGGGGATAGGAAGGAATTTAATACATGGGTCTCTTTGGCGGTACGGGATATTGGAAAATCATAGAATATGTTACAAATCTTGTCCAGAGCTTTTGTCCCTCAACATACGCAAGCAGCCGAACCACGACCCTCTGCAACCCTGTCTGTCCAAAAAGAGATATGTGGCCTGTCCGATACTCCAGACCCCATCCATCTCCAGTCCCGAAGCGGTGCAGATAGGAAGCTGAATGGACCAGCCAACAGATTGAGTGAGGAACGGTCCGATTACTGGATGTCGATGAGAAGGCTTCCTTTGCTTCAGTATCGCCGGGTATGTGGCGCTGGTGATAAGATGCCGCAGGAACGGGGAGCAAGGCTGCGAAGACTCGATTTGAGGCCACCCGGTAATCCTTTTGTTGACATCTTGGCCAAGCGTTTCCCGCACTCAACCACCATAGCTTCGAGCCCCATCACTCAGCCACCTCCCCAAAACTCGGCATCCACATCCCCACCGGATCATCTCCCCTGCCCCTGCATCACAGCCTTCACGCTCCCCTCCAACTCCACATGCCCCACCACTTCCAGCTCCATAATGCCTGTTTCCCCTCCCGCCCCCTGTTCCAACCACTTCTCAAGCAAGTCATTACTCTCTTTCGGCTTGATCTCTGGCCCCGCTGTCCCCACCGTCACATGCGTCATGGCATTCGCACTTTCCCATCCCTCATCTAACAACCTCACCACGACGCACATGATCCTGTTATCCCAAACCACCCGTTCTAGCCTTACCCGGCATTTGCCCAGTACGGGATCACGTGGGAGCACTGAGTTTGTGTTTTTGTTCGGGGGCATGGAAGAGAGGGCGTTGGAGTGGAGGGACGAAAGGTGTGACCAGAGGGTTGGGTTTGAAGGTATGGAGGCGCGGTGCATGAGTGTGACGTGGAAGGAAGGTTGGATGCGGCGGGAGCCTTGCAGTTGGCGGTAGAATTTTGAGAGGTCGGGTGAGGAGGGCGCGAAGGTTTTGTCGAGGGTGGAGACGAGGGAGGCGGTGGGGAGGCGAATGCAGAAGTATTCGAGTTTTGGTGCTTTGACTGAGGTGGGAGCTTGGCTGCCATTTGCGTGAGATGTAGGACCATTTGGATTGTTGGGTTTAGATTTGTTGCTTTTGAAGCTAAGGTCGTGCTTGATGTCTGGCTGGTAGTCTTTGAGGGCTGCATCGATGGCTGCATCAAGGTCATCTGCATTGGGAACTTCTTCGAAGAGCTTGGGGTATGTGGAGTGAAGAGCTTTAACAACGGTCTCAAGATTTTCGCGCGATGAAGCGGCAACGTCTAGGTCAATGACCTCGTCGAAACCATCATCTGGTGCGGCGGTCGGATTGATAGGCTCGAAACGGGAGAGAAAACCTTCCATGATGCCAATGATTTCTGTCGAAGATTTCGAACCAGCTTGGATTGTCTGATGGTTATCTCCTCGAGCTAACACCCTCTCCTGGGTTACTTTGCGGATGATAGGAAGCATCCGAGGCTTGGGATCATGAACGTAGTGCAAGGCCACAAATCTAGCATCTGGAATCACCTGCTGCACGTCATTGATGATCTGCTCCCTTTCACGTTTTTGGTGGTTGTTTCTGTCCGCAATCATGGCGGGATGTGCAGCCAAAGAGTTGCACACCTGAGTGGCGAATTGCTTTGGTCTGTTCTGTTTGCCTGTAATGTTGTCGTTTTGGACATGACCCCAGCCGAAGAGCTTGGTCAAGGCAATGGCTACAGTCGTCTTTCCACATCCAATACTGGCAATAGGTACAAGTACAACATTCTGAGTAACCCCTTCTGACGAACCATCACCGTTGGCCTCCTCCTGTCGAATGATGTCGGACCCCTTGAGACCGCGCTCCTTGAGGAAACCGTCTCGCATTGCGATAATGCCATGGTTTGCGTTATAAGCCTTTCCGAGTTCAGGATCCTTGGCGAGTTGACGACGAGCATATAGCAGGTACTCCTCGGTGATCTGTTTGTGCTTCTTGAATCTTGGCGCCTTGCCAGCGATGACAGCTTTGGTGGCCTCTCGCCATTGACGGTACATTAGATATGGTTCTTCGAATTTGTATTTGAAGAACCAGTCCTGAAATACGCCTTCGTCTCCGCCTTGCTTTCTCTGACATCTTATTACGAAGCCCTCCGTGTCTCGACCGTTCCAGGACCCAGTCTCCGCACAGCCTGCGAGAAACGTCTTGACGTTCCCCAGATCATCCTTTATCAAATACTCTGCCTTCTTGAAACCCCATTCGTCTGCAAACTTATGGACCAGCTCACCAGGGTAAGTAGCAAATTCAGGAAGGTTTAGATTCACCCCATGTAGATACATGCCTGCAGATTTCTGGTCATAAGCTAGGACGTGCTCCTCAAATGAATCATCACAAAGCTCCGCAACAGCAGTAGCGTTCCGCTTCCGTAGCTCTCTAGCCAAGTCCTCTCTGGTTCTGCCAACGGCTGACAATTGTTTATCTACCCACTTCTCACCTGCAATCGCATGACTCAAATCAGTGTCCTGTCTGGCTCCGGTTGAGTGCTTGCTACACACAAGTAATCTATCACCTTCCAGGCCCCCAATGAAGATGATACATCCGTTTTCTTTGACACTCAGTTCATATGGAGCTCTGGTTCTTTCTTCAACATTTTGCCAATTAGTCTCGTGAACTTCCCCAGCGTTGAAGAACTTGTCATAGCCTCGAATGGCAATCTCGGGTGTTCCATCCTTCCTCTTGTAGGTGAACAGGCCGCGAGCATAAGTCGGTAAGTCTCGCCGCTTGTAGTCCCATTCCTGGAACCGCCATGAATCCACCGAAAGCCCGTCCGTTCCTGGTATTTGAAAAGTTGTTTTCTTGCTACTCATAGCTTTCTTTCCGCCTCCCTGCTTCTTGGTACATGACTCAAGGCCTTTGACCATCACACTGATTTCGTGTACGTCTTGAGGAACATACGGCGTATCATGTTGTGCAGCCATGGTTCTTGCTTGACAATGGAAATTCGATTGACTATACCTATGAAAGCAATTGTACGCTGGTGTACGAAGTGAGAAGAACTCAGGGACTTTGGAGCAGAGCCGAAAAGTGATGAAAGACCGTTCAAGGTATCTAGGAATCATCTGATATCATGTGTTGGAGAGTCAGGCTCTATGACTCCTTCCGACAGAGCTCTATGACTCCTTCCGACAGAGCTCTATGACTCCTTCCGACAGAGTACCTTACTCTCTACTTTGCATGACTGAGAATTTCATGACGTTGGAAGATCAGCACAGGAAGCTACTCTCTATGCTCAAAGACCCTCTCATGCAGGCATCCTCATTTATTCCCACGGCGTGTTACTCGATAATCTTTGCACTTTAACTGTGAATACTTTACCCACCTTAAGGGATAATTCGACAAGCACGACAAGCAACGGGTAACGGCTGTAGCTTAGCGTTGGCGCTAGTATTTAGGTCAGCCCTATTCTCTAAAAGTACCAAATGGAATAGGGATCGGTAATGACCGTCATTTCGATCGTATGACAAGTCATATGACGTCAAGTCGTGACATGGATCTGACCTGACAAATGACATGACAGCAGTCTAGCCAGATCGGGTTTCGCGCTAACCCTTTCTAGGTATAGGCTAGCCCGTTTCGGTAGAACATCTTGCAATTTCCGCCGAATCCTCCCTTTCCTCAACCTTTCTACATCAACCATCACCTCTATTGACTGTTATTCCTACTCTATATAAGCACTATGCTATCTGATTCAGCTGTACACGCCGCATTTACCGAGTCAATCGTTCCAGGAAG
>JAABUT010001374.1_pt1 | contig 28161 bp, 24 predicted proteins | sample 5559281 | NCBI WGS metagenome assembly JAABUT01 (sample SAMN10711880, study PRJNA513359) | rock metagenome | isolation source: Antarctica rocks | place: Antarctica: Victoria Land, Ricker Hills nord | collected 2016-01-04
TCTACCTGCATCTGGAAGATCATCTCCACTTTGGCGCTGTTGATGCCGAGTTCTTTAATTAAAATGGTATCAATGTTAAATTCGCTGGCGGCACTGGTAACTGCTTGGTTTTCCCCTTCGGTTTCGTTCATGGCGATGCTGTTTTTATCGGTAAAAAATTGGTGTTTGCTATTGCCCGGATTACTTCTTGTACAGATTATTTAAAGTCTGTTTCAAGGTTTTTACGGCCGCCACAGTTGAAGGTTTTTTATCGGCGAACAAAGCCGCGGCATCGTCTTCATCCCCATAAAAAGAACCATTGGCTTTTTGATCAATATCGAGTGAAGAACCGCTCACGCTGATTCCGGCAAAAAGGCCTTTGCTGCGCGAATAAGTATATACTTCGGATTCTAATTTATAATCTGTTCCGGCAGAAGAAGATCGGCCAACAGGGCCAGCCGCTACTGAAATATCACCGCCCAACGTAAAACTGCTTTTACCAATGTTCAATAAAGCAGTTTTGTTAAGGAAAACCAACACCAGGTCAACCGATTGGATACCTGCCTGAAAACCCAGGCTGCCGCCGGTAAGCGTTAAAAAAACCGGGTTGCTCCAGGTTCCGTTTTCGTTTTTGATCATGGCCACGCCTTTTCCACGCTTGCCACCCAGCACAAACCCGGCGTTGATCATTCCCGGAATGATGATTATCCCTTCCGTTTTTTGCATCAGCTGTTTCGGGATGCTTTCGCGCAGTTTGCCAAATTCCTGTATCACCCGAACAGAAGCATCCAGTTTTTGCTGCTGTTTGTCCTGTGCCTTTAAGGTAGTTACAGATAAAAAAAAGAGTGCTAAAAGAAGTATGGTTCGTTTTAGGGAAACAGGTAATTTCATTGTGAGTGTTTGATTTTAGATAGATAACCCCTGTAAAGCTGTTTTATTGCATTGGCTACAATTGTGCGTACCAGTTGCGCAAACGTACATCAATTTTCGGGTCTTTATCGTTCACCAGCTTTTTAAACTGTTCGATATCGCTCAGCTTATTGCCCGGCTGCCGGTAATGATACGGATAAACCACGGCAGGTTTAAAAGCAAGCACCGCATCGGCCGCAGGTGCAACGTCCATGGTATAAGGCGGGTTCATGCAAACAAAAGCCACATCAATGTTTTTTAGGGCACGCATATCCGGAGTATCGTCTGTATCACCAGAAATGTAAACCCTTTTCCCGCCAAAAGTCAGTACATAACCGTTGCCAACGCCTTTTTTGTGGCGCGCGGTTTCTTCGGGAATATTGTACATGCCAACAGCTTCTACTTTGATGCTTTTAAAGCTTAAGCTTTGTCCGTTTTGCAAAACCGTGGTCTTGGCAAAGCTTTTGTTTTTAAGTTGGTCCACTACTTTTTGCGGTGCGATCAATTCTGTTTTGGTGAGATCAAGGCCGCTTAAAGTAGCTTCGTCCAAATGATCGCCATGTTCGTGGGTGATCACGATCAGATCAGGTGCTTTACTATTTTTGTATCTTTCGACACCACCGTACGGATCGGCATAAACAGTTAAACCGTTCCACTGTAGAATTAAAGCAGCATGAAAAACAGGCGTAATTTCGAGGTTGCCTTTTTTTGTTGGAAAAACATCCGTCTGGGCAAAAACCACAGAAAAGGGCAGTAAAAACAGTATCGCTAATTTGTACTTCATAATTGGTTTTTGTTGATTGAACATTGGCTGCGGCTTATTGTTTAAAGTTGAGATGGATTGCTACATAATATAGCTCATTTTCTTTATTCGATTTAAATTTGACTAATAAACCCTGAAAACAAAAATGCTTCTTTTACCCATCTAAATTCCTTTTTAGGCGATATGTTTTATTGGCTTTATACCTTTTATCAGGTATGCCGTATTTCTTTTATATAAAGAGCAGCAACAAATTTACATGCTGTTTTTACCAGGTAAAAATTTAAAAAAACCAAAATGCTTCAATTGGCACAAATCAAAATGCTTATTATTGCACTTTATTTGACTTCGTAGCTCAGCTGGTAGAGCAAGTGACTCTTAATCACTGGGTCCAGGGTTCGATCCCCTGCGGGGTCACAAGCAATCAAAAAATACCAGAGTTTGCTAACGTTTTTGAAGTAAAAGCCTCTTGAAAAAGAGGCTCTTTTTTGTTTAAACGCGGTTTTTGAGCTAAAAACCAACTTTATTCAAATCCATCTCTCCTCTTTTTTCAAAAATTTCAATGCAGGTTAGTTCAATCTAATTCAAAGTAAGTAGTTTCTCAGAATTAGTTTTCATTAAAGGGGCTAAATTTTATCGTTAATTCTTTACCTACATTGGCCATACATCTGTTGACCGCATATAAAAGGCCGTCCTTTTCAAGGTAGTCTTCCGGCACCAGCCATTCACATTTCAGTTTGCGCCAAAGGGTTTCGGCAATATTGAGTTGTGGCGAATACGCGGGCAGCAGAAAAACAAAAAGGCCCCTTTGCTGCCAAAATGGGATGCGTTCTTTGAACGTTTTGCTGCCATGTACCCTTGCATTGTCCAGCACAACGAACGTTTCTTTGGGGATTTCAAAGGACAGCCTTTCCAATTGCTCCACAACAAAAAGCCCATCGATGTTTTGCGCTGTTGTTGCCCAGTGGCACTTGTTTTCCCTGCTTATAAGCCCAAAAATGTTCACTTTATACCCCCTTTCGACTGGTATACACACCTGTTCACCCGGGAACTGCCAGCCATAAGGAACATAGCCCTCGCTGCCCACACGGCTCTCGTCACCATAAAAAACATCTGCCAGCCCTTGTTCCGCAAGTTTCTCCAACTCCCCCAAACACGCTTTCCTGAAGGCGTAAACCGATGGCTCGGGCTTTCCCTTGGGACGCTTCCTTATCCGTTTGAAACGTCCGCCAAGTGTTTTAAAAAACGACGGAACGTTGTCCTGCCGACCGTTTTCCCACTTCCCGCTTCCCACTCCGCTTTTGCCGTTTGAAGGCGTTGGCGGTTGAGCCTGATGGCCGCCAAAACCGCCATCTGGTCTGCCGTTTTATCTATCTTGGGCTTGCGGCCACGGCCTTCCCTGGTCGACAACCCGTCCATGCCTCCTGTTTTGTACCTGGACAACCAGCTGTTCACGCTCACATTTGTCATCCCCGTTATCGCACCCACATCTTTGGACTTGCGGCCTTCACCTTTAAGCAGGATAACCTGGCAACGGACACGGAAAGTGTGTGTTGCACCTGTCCGGTATCCCTTTTCCAATGCCCGACGTTCTTCTACAGTTAAAATTGGTGTATTTACTCGACCCATAGAACAAAAATAAATAATATAAACTAATTTTGAGCAGGTACTTAATCGGTAACCTATTCCATTTTCCGAAATTAGGTTACCGAATTTATACTGGTCTGTTGTATTAGTTTGATTTTCAGTTTAAAAACGTATGGTTTCATTTTTTAAACAAAGTTTTATGAAAGTAAATGAAGATCTATCTATTCTATTTTGGCTGAACCGCCAAAAAGCTTCTAAAGACGGACTGGTTCCTATTTGGGTAAGAATTACCATCAATGGTGACCGTGACGGCTTTTCCTCCGAAAAAAAAATCCATCCCGATTTTTGGGATAACGAAACATCATCCGCAATGAGCGGCTATCCTAATTAGGTATTCCGGGGAAGTTTACCATGCGATATATTCAGCATTTTCCTAACCTCCATCGCTTTCAGCCATTTTTTGCTTTTACCGCTAACCTGGTTTTTAAGTATAGATTTAATATCGGAAAGCAACTGGTCTTTAAATTCTATAAGGTCGCCCACAGTAATCAACTGATCGCGGAACACCTTTCCATGCCTATCAAAATGTGAAATGACTTTTTCCATAATCAATATTTTAATGACACAAAATTGAACAGGAAGAAATTAAGTTTTTCACCACTCGTACAAGAGGTAGGTATTTTTTTTGAAATAATAATGAATTTGAACTTAAAATTAACCTTTGATTTGAATTAACGATTTTTCATATTACTCAATAAAAAACACAAAGTAGACTACGACCCTAATTCATATATGGTAGATTCATATTAGATTTTTCACGCTTATCAAAGCAATTATTAAGTCTGTATCTGCAATATTTGATTTAAATGTTCCTTCTTACAACTGGGCTGCAACCATACCTTATTTTCACTTTCTGTCCCACGAATGCAGCATTCGTCACATTTTTAAAAAGTGTAAATTCCCAACTTGTATCATTGTATCAAATACAAAGACAATGAAAGTCAAGATTAGAAAATATGAAGCGCTGCTGATCTCCCTTTTAGGTTTAATGGCAATCATAAGATGTACATTTCAACGCCTGAATTTGACGCCAGTTTACATTGCAGGATTTCGTCAATATCTAAGTGCCCATCCGCATGTTCATTTTGATATTGCGGCCAGTTTCTTCTTACCCCGCGTGGCGGTAGTCATATTGGTGATGATGGTTTATTTCTGGATCAACCTGTTTACCATCATGCAATTTCGGCAAACAAAAAACAAGTTATTGTTTACTTATTTGCTGGCACTGTTACAAATACCGCTATTAAGCTATCTTCTGGCCATTGGAGTAAACCTTGCTTCTTATTATGCACATCCAGCCTGGAATAACTATGGAGAATTTTCTTTGTTCGCTTTGTTTGGGTACAATGAAAAGCCTTTAACTGACCTATGGGCCGGATTTTACAGAGCGCTGATCTTTTTATCCGTTTACGGAACTTATGCCTGTATCCGCGAATATGTAGCATACCGCATAGAAAACTCCGGCCCCAAAAGCAATTACCGTATTCTCATTGCTAATCAAATAGCCGCTTTCTTATGTATCTTCCTGCTGCTACCGGCCCTGGTATCGTCTTTTAACATTATTAAAGATGAAGCCTTTTACCATGCTTATTTTGTCTTTATACCGACGGTCATATTAGTCTATTTAAGTAACACTTACTGGCTTTTTCCTCGCTTTGCGAACACGCCGGGCGTTTCCTTTAAATTTATCTGGAGACTTGTGATTTCTACCCTATTTTACGCATTCCCTTTTTTGGGATTTCTACCCCGTTTAGGAATAGGTATAGGCATGTGGCCAATCAACTGGTTAATTCAACTTTTTATTGTTACACCGATTATATGGATGCTGTACCTGCAGCGAAAGGATAAAATAAGGGAGTTAAGAGGTGCCGAAATTGCATTGTCGAAATCGACTGCCAATTTGCAGTTCCTGCGTTCACAGATCAACCCTCACTTTTTATTTAATGCTTTAAACACCCTCTACGGTACAGCCCTGGTAGATGGTTCCAAAAGAACCACGAACGGCATACAAATGCTGGGCGATATGATGCGGTTCATGCTGGATGACAATCATCTTGACTTCATTCCTTTGAGCAACGAGATTAGCTATCTCCAAAATTATATAGCCCTACAAAAATTGCGCATCCAGGATTCAGACGAAATTGATATCAGCGAAAGATTCACGGTTGATAACTGCACCCATGAAATCATTCCGATGTTGCTTATCCCTTTTGTTGAAAATGCTTTTAAACATGGGATTGATATAAATAAAAAGTCGTGGATAAATATAGCCTTGTCTTGTGATGATAAACGCATTTGTCTCAATGTAAGGAACAGCTTGCATACAGCAGACGCGAACGATCCGGAAAGAAAACATTCCGGCATCGGTCTTAAAAACGTTAAGGAACGGCTGATTATCTTTTATGAAGGTCGACACAAGTTGAGTTATACAGCAACTGAAAAAGAATTTATTGTCGAATTGATCATTGAACCAAAAACCAGTCAGTCATGAAAACATTGCAAGCCATAGCTATCGACGACGAACCTTTCGCCTTGGAGGTTGTAAAAAACTTACTGGAAGAAATTCCTTTTATACAACTTGCTGCCTGTTTCACTAAAGCAATTGAGGCCATTAGTTTCCTGCAGGAAAATGATATTCAATTAATTTTTTTAGACATTAAGATGCCTGGCCTTTCCGGCATTGAATTTATCAGATCGCTGCCAAATCCGCCAATGGTCATCTTTACCACGGCATACAGTGAGCACGCAGTACAAAGCTTTGAACTGGATGCGATTGATTACCTGTTAAAACCGTTTTCATTTTTGCGCCTGTTAAAAGCCTGTAATAAAGCCTATGAGTTGTATCAAATGAAAGGCAATAACAAACAGTTAGCTTCGGAACCCTTGCCTGTTATATTTATAAAAAGTGGCTTCGAGCAGATTAGAATAGATCTTGCCGATTTGCGTTATGCCGAAAGCGTTGGAAATTATATGAAGTTGCATTTAAATGAGCAGCCACCTGTCATGTCTCGCCTTACTACGTCCGAGGCTGAAGCTTTGCTGCCGGTAAATGTCTTCATCCGGGTGCACCGTTCGTTTATTGTTGCGAAAGAAAAAATAACTAAGGTGGATAAAAGAAGCGTATGGCTGAATGAGACAGAGATCCCTATTGGTCCATCCTATATAACTGAAATTGAAAACCTGCTAAAATCAACGCCTAAATAAAGGTATCACAGTAAAATAAACCATCCATGAGCCTCGAAAAATTAATGACAATAATATTGTCAATCGGATTCGCTTTGCCTGTTTTTTCCCAACAAATAAAGCCAAAGCCACTGACTTACAACAGCATAGTTAAAGGAATGGTAATCGACACCAGCGTCAACCTGAAGCTTAAAGATGCTGCGGTAATCGTCTTAAACAGTAAGGATTCTATCATTCGCCAATTTACAAGAGCGCAACAGGATGGTGGCTTTTTGATGAATGGGTTGCAGGGTGGTAATTATATACTTTATGTTTCTTACCCCGGTTATGCAGACTATTCGGAAAAATTCACGTTGGATTCAAACCATACCGCCAAAGATTTTAACATGATTGGAATGATCCTGAAAACCAATCTGCTGAAAGAAGTAATTATAAAGGGGACGGTATCTGCCATAAGAATAAAGGGCGATACCACTGAATATAATGCGAAGATCTATAAGTTGGGACCAAACGCTAAAGTTGAGGATTTACTGAAACGGCTGCCCGGCATACAGATAGATAAAGACGGCAAAATTTCTGCCCAAGGGCAAACCATCAATAAGGTGCTGGTTGATGGAGAAGAATTTTTTGGCGATGATCCTACATTAGTGACCAGGAACCTTCGTGCAGACATGGTAGATAAGGTGCAGCTCTTTGATAAGAAAAGTGACCAGGCGACCTTAACGGGCATGAATGATGGCAAAACCGATAAGACCCTAAACATTAAATTGAAGGAAGATAAAAAGAGTGGCTATTTCGGAAAAGCCGATTTGGGAATTGGGACTGATGGTTATTACCGGGGGCAGTTGATGTTTAATTCATTTAAGGCAAAGCAACGGTTTTCGGTTTACGGCATTATGGGGAATGACGGCAAAACCAGCCTCGACTGGCAGGATAATGCCAAATATGCTTCTTCAAATATTGACATATCTGAACCGGGAATGATGATTGACCTTGGCGGTTATGATGAGCTGGAATCGCACAGTGGCCGGTATGACGGCAAGGGTTTACCCATTGCACGTACAGGAGGAATGCATTACGACAATAAATGGAACAATGATAACCTCAGCATCAATACCAACTACAAGATAGGGGCGCTTACCGTAGACGGCACAAACAACATACAAACTCAAAATAATATTCCGACCGGACGCCTGAACAGTAACTCCAATCAAACTTTTCATAACCATATTTTCCGTCAAAAAATTGATGGTGTTTTCGAGGTCAAACCCGACAGTACTTCCAGCTTCAAGGTTACATTTAATGGCGGCATTAAAAATACGGAACAAATTAACCACGCTTTTACCACTACTGATAATAAAGCAGGTTCCCTATTGAATGACAATTTGTTGAATAGCTCGTCCAATACTGATCAGCATAACCTTACGGCCGGTATGTTATATACCAAAAAATTAAAAAAAGCAGGCAGAACTTTCTCTTTAAATCTTATTGGGTCAATCAATAAAATCAACACGACGGGCTTATTAAATTCAAAGATCAACTTTTATAAAAACAGACTGCCGGATAGTGCACAGTTGACTGCTCAGTTTAAAACCAATAATACTTCTAACAACGCAGTCAATTCCATTTTGAATTACTCAGAGCCTTTATCAAAAGTTCTTTTAATGATTGTTAATTACGGTTTCGCAGCAGGAAGCAGCGCGTCTGATCAAAGAACATTCAACCGGTCAGCCAATGGCAGCTATGGGTCTTTAGACAGCTTGTACAGCAATCACTTTGAAGTAAAGCAATTAACCAACCAATTTGGTATTAACTTAAACCTGGTTAAAAATAAAACAATGCTAACCCTGGGCAGCAAGGTAAGCACCGTTGATTTTCGTCAGCTGGATCTTTACTCAAAAAATAGGCTGAACCGGAACTTTACGCTTTGGAATCCGCAACTAAATTTCCAGTACCGCATTTCGCAGCAATCCTCTGTAAGACTCAACTATGAGGGGAATTCCTCTGAACCAACTGTTGCGCAATTACAGCCGGTGCTCATTAACAATGACCCTTTAAACATTACACAGGGTAATCCTAATTTAAGACCATCCTTTACTAACCGGATTTTTGTAGGCTACCAATCGTCTAATCCCTTAAATGGCCAGCTTATCGGAGTATTTGCCGGTTATCAGTCAATCGCCAATCCGGTAGTAAGCAACCTGATGACCGATTCTACGGGCAGAACAATTAACAGGTTTATCAATCTGAATAACGAAAATGCTAAAAACCTTAATTTTTCTGTATTTTTTGACCGTAAAATTAAACCTCTCAACCTCAACGCCGGTATCAACCTGAACATTAACGGTAACACTTATTATAACATCTCAAATAATGAGCTGAACAGAACCAATTATACGGTTTATACCGTGCAAGCCAGGTTCTCCAAATTTGCAGAGAATGCCTACGAATTCAATGCCAGCTTAGGCCCAACGTACACCGTAAGCGGATCGTCCTTACAGCAAAATATCAATAATAACGGGAGGGGGTTCACCGGCAACGGAGATTTTACATTATACCTGCCTGGAAAATTTCAACTTTCCACCAACGCCAATTATCAATATAATAGTAAAACAGAAACTTTCGACCAAAATTTTTCGAGAGTGATTATCAATGCCTCGTTAAATAAATTATTCCTTAAGGAACAAACGCTAAAGCTTTCTATTTCCGGGAATGATTTGCTGAACCAGAATACCGGGTTCAACCGGAATGTCGCCGCTAATCTAATCACCCAAAGCAATTACACCACTATAAGACGATATTTTATGATCTCATTGGCCTATGATTTCAATAAAGTTGGTGTCGACAAAACAAAAACCAAGTAATACCATGAAAAAAATGATTTTAACCTTTAGCATCCTGGCAGCTATTAGCAGCTCTTTGAATGCGCAAAACGTGAGATTTACCCGGTCGGGAATTATTGAATACCAAAAAACTGTTAATATGTATGCGATCATACAGCGGGGTATTAACAAAGAAAATGAAAGCCTTCTAAAACCGGCTTTTGAAGCTTATAAGCAACAACATCCCCAGTTTAAGGAATTGAAAAGCACTTTGATGTTTGCAGGTAATAAAACTTTATTTACACCAGTTGGCGTGAATACTTCAATTACAAGCTTTTTCAATGATCCTCAAATATCAATGCAAAATAATGTAGTTTATTCCGACCTGAACATTGAACAGCTTATAAGCAAAAGAAAAGTATTTGATGATACTTACCTATTAAAGGATAGCCTAAAAAATATCAAATGGAAATTTACAGATGAGGTTCGCGATATAGCTGGTTACCCTTGCCACCGGGCGAATGGTCTTACACTTGATTCTGTTTACGTGGTTGCATTCTATACCGATGAAATTCCCGTTTCTGGTGGACCGGAATTGTTCGGAGGTCTGCCGGGAATGATCCTGCAACTTGCCTTGCCTCACGAAAATGTGAGTTGGATTGCTGTGAAAGTGAAGGATGTTGATTTACCGGTAAGTGCTGTTTTGCCGCCAACGGATGGTGTGGTAATTAATTTCAAAAAAATGATTGACAAACTTAGAAACTTTTATAAAGGTAGTACCCAAAAAGGATCTGCAGACTTAAAAGCATTTCTATTATAAGTTCGGACAGTAAAATCGATTACAACAATAACTTTGTTACCAATACTAAATTTATTTTGAACATCAAATTTCCTTTTAATAAAGTTAATAGAGACAATCAAGACGTGGAATTATGTATTTATGCAAATATAGATTTATATATAAGTAGAATTACATAAATAATGAAATGGACATAAATAAAGAACATGTTCTTTATGATAATCTGTTAGTCTAAATCATCTTAAGAATTAGATTTTCAAGTATTCGTTATCGAAAAAAGGAATAATTTAATTACAATTTTTTGCCAAATATGTTGACATATGTTTTATTGTATTCGTCTTATAAATCTTATATTTGTGAACATTAATTTTCGTTTTTTAAACGACATCAAACAAGTACAAGTTAGTACAAAGTAAATCAGTAACCTACCAGATTGGGTTCGATCTAACTCATTTATAAATAGAGGAATACTGCTTTAAAAAATAATCCCTGCGGGATCACTGAGCAATCAAAACCATCTTTTTACCGCTAAAAGATGGTTTTGATATTTAAAGGAAATTAAGGGCTTGTTTAAATTTTATCTGGTTTATTTTTCATGCTTCTTTTATCACCTAAAAAACAGTAAGCTTTATATGCCTTCTCAAGAAAGCACACTACAAACACCAATTTTTAAGGGCTAAAAGAAGCATATAAATTTGAACAAGCTGCTTCATATTCTGCTTCATCTACTATAAAGACGAAAAGAGGCTGTCTCAAAAGGAAGCCTCTTTGATAAATTAATTTAAGTGTTGATGTTCTTTTATTCTACCAGTTCGAATTTTATTTTTTGGTTACCGGCCTGAAGGTAAAAATCACCTGCTTCTAAATGTCGGCTGCCGTCTGCGTCCGGGAAACTCAGGTCGCGCATTGGGTCAAGTTCAAATTTGAAAACGTATTTACCGCCTGCATTGATTTCTTTCTTCTCAAAATACTTCAACTCCTTCATTGGCCTTGAAATAGAGCTTGCATGAGATGAAATATACCACAAAGCCGTCTCTTTTCCTGTAACTGCCCCTGAGTTGCTAACTTCTACCGTTGCTATCAACTTTTGATTTTTATGGATTTGTGTTGCAGATAGCTTGATTGGGTCGTAAACAAAGTCGGTATAGCTTAAACCGTGGCCAAACCAGTATAAGGGATCGGTAGGTATATCCTGGTATTTACCGGAATTTGGACGGGCACTCTGGCGCATATTGTAATAGGTAGGAATCTGCCCGGTAGTTAAGGGGAAAGTAATATCCAGCTTACCGGAAGGGTTAACACGGCCCGATATAATTGAAGCAAGCGCAGTGCCGCCAACCACGCCCGGCTGCCACATTTCTACAATAGCGTTTGCCATTGGCTCCAAACGTACTAATTCAAGCGGGCGGCCGTTTGCCAACACCAGTACAATCGGTTTACCTGTTTTCTTTAATTCCTGTACCAGTTTTTCCTGTATGGCAGGCAATGCTATGGTTGAACGTGAGGTATTTTCCCCGCTCCAGCTTTTCTTTTCGCCTAAACAAACCACAATAACGTCAGATTTTTTAGCTGCGGTTACCGCTTCGTCAATCCCGCTTTCGTCCGTGCCCTCCATATCACATCCTTTGGCATAATTAATCTGCGCCTTTTGTCCGAATTCTTTTTCGAAACCGTCTAACACAGTTTCAGCATCCTTTGCAATACCCTGTGCAGACCAATTGCCCAATAGGTCTGCCTGGTCTTTTGCCAAAGGGCCTACTAAAGCAATTTGCTTTACCTGGGTACTCAATGGCAGTACATGCTGATCATTTTTAAGCAGGACCATAGATTCTACTGCCAATCTTTGAGCCACGGCTTTACTTGCAGGCTGTAAATAACGCTCCTCAACAATTGGGGTATATGGATCATCAAATAACCCCAACCTGAATTTAACACGCAGGACTCTTTTAACCGCATCGTCGATTTTAGCCATCTGGACTTTTTTCCCGGCAATTAATTGTTTCAGGTTTTGCCCGTACACATTGTCAACCATGTCCATTTCTACGCCTGCCATAAAAGCCTTCAGGCCGGCTTCTTTACGGTCTTTGGCAACACCTTGTGCCATCAGTTGCTCAACAGAGCCCCAGTCGGACACAACAAAGCCGTCATGTCCCCAGCGCTTTTTTAAAACTGTTGTAAGGGTGTAAGGATTGGCAGATGCAGGAATACCACTAATATCATTAAAACCACTCATCAAAGTGGCCGCCCCCGCTTTTACACCGGCCTGATAAGGCACCATGTAGGTTTCCCATAACGATTGGGCAGAAACATCCGAATAATGGTAATCGCGGCCGCCTTCGGACATACCATAACCGATGTAATGTTTAAGGCATGCGGCAATAGAATATTGACCGGATAGTTTTTTGCCCTGGTAACCTTTTACAGAAGCTACCCCAAATATGGCATTGGTATAAGGGTCTTCGCCATAACCTTCGGCCACCCTGCCCCATCTCGGGTCGCGGGCAACGTCAATCATAGGCGAAAAGGTCCAGTCAATGCCCGAAAGCTTGGTTTCTTTGGCTGCCATGGCACAAGCCTCTTCAACTAATGCAGGGTTCCAGGAACAGCCCTGGGCCAATGAAATAGGATATATCGTACGGAAACCATGGATAACATCATAACCAAACAAAATAGGGATGCCCAGCCTCGTCTCTTCCATGGCCCGTTTCTGTACAGTATTTCGAAAAACAGGGTCACTGCTGAAATAAATGAGTGAACCAATGCCAGCCGGATAAGTTGGCTTTTTATAGCCGTTGTTGTTAGGGTTGTTGTTGTCCCCTACCGTTTGCTGGTTTAACTGAAGGATCTTTTCATCTAAGTTCATTCTTTTTAACAGGTCCTCCACACGGCGCTCAACTGGCGCATTTTTATCTTTATAAACGGGCGTAGGCGGTTTTACGGCAAATACCTGTAGGCCAAGCAATAACATGGTGGGTAAAACAAAATATTTCATAGGCTAAATATAAGTTATGGCGGCATAAGTACAATAATAAATATGGAGTTTATAGGGCATATCAAGACAAGGGCATCAAAGTGCTTTCCCTGTTCTCTTATTTACAAGATAAAAACCACCGGGGATATGATGGAATCGGAAATAAAGTAAAAGCTAATGAAACCAATTGCCAATATAGAAACACCTGGTAGCATAAACCCAATCTATCTGTCTTATTGTTGACCAACACCTAAAATTAAGTAAGATGATTTCATCTTCTGCCTGCCTGGTGGCAATATTAGGATTATCCAGAATAACTACAGGATCTATACAAGATTAATTCAGAATCCAAGACTATACTTGTTTAATTAAATTAATTAATAAGTTATGAAAAAGACAATTTTTTTATCAATTGCAATGGCTGCTTTAACTGGTAGCCTAATTGCAGGCAATGCAGGTATCAACGTACCTGCTGCCGTAAAGGAAGCCTTAGCAAAAAAATATCCAAATGCAGCAAAGGTTACCTGGGAAATGGAAAAAGGGAATTACGAGGCTAATTGGGGCGGTAAATCCGGTGAGGACACTTCCGTAGTGTTTACCCCTGCCGGGGCATTTGTGGAAGAAGTTGATGCCATGCCAGTATCACAACTGCCTGCCTCAGTTACAGCTTACGTAAAGGCGCATTACCAAGGCAGTAAAATACTAGAAGCCGGGCGGGTTACGGATGCTGCCGGCAAAAAAATGTTTGAAGCCGAAATTAAAGGCAAAGACTTGATTTTTGATGAGAGCGGTAAATTTATAAAGGTAGATTAACTGCTCTTAATTTTATCACTTCATTAAAACATACGGCCAGTAGCAAAACTATTGGCCGTATTTCTATTACAGGTCATTCCGAATCTAACTTTGATAAATAATATATCGTTAGTACACGTATATAGGACTTTATAATATTTAGTATGTCTTTAATGTGAATTGAATGATCAAAAAAGAATTCGATCATTTACCAAAAATTAAAGAAATGAAAAGAGCACCTCATCACGAAGTTAAAAAAACAAATTATCCCAAAGTTTTATTGTTCGTAATTGCAATAGCGCTACTATCTGTTTCCATTACATCGTGTAAAAAAGATAACGATTTGATCAACGATCAGACGAATGCACCTCTGGCCAAGAACTATACCATTACTTCAAGCCTGGACAATTTAGGTTTAAAAACAAGTTCCAAAGCAACGGGGTCGCTGATCGGCAGCTATGACAATACAACAAAAGTGTTTTTTTATTCTTTAACATTTACAGGGATCAATCCTTTATCAGTTAGCATTTATAAAAACGACAAAAGTATAACAACTCCCGCTTTTGATCTGGCTGCAAATAACGGGTTAAATTATACATCTCCTGTTGATGGGCATGTAACTTTAACGGCAAGCCAGGAGACTGATCTGCTTGCGGGTTTGTGGTTTGTAAAAATCAATACAGACAACTTTAAGAGCGGTGAAATTTCCGGAAATTTAAGTGCTGTTCAAAAATAGACGTATTGATTTGATTACATTTAGTTTTGATTGAAATTATGATTTTCAGTCAACTGCTAATTTTACTTATTCGTATCCTTTGATTACCTTATGACTGGCCGTACAAGTAATAATATAAATGAGGATAAAGGGAATTTACAGGAAATCCATTTGAAAGATGACGGTGTTTTTGAATCTATGTACAAGCTATATTATAAAAAGCTTTATATGGTTGCTTACAGCTATACCAAAAGCCAGGAGTATTCGGAAGAAATTGTCCATGATGTGTTTTTAAAAATATGGGATCAGGGGGATGCTTTGTTAATTACCCAATCCCTTGCCAGTTATTTGTACCGGGCCGTAGTCAATACATCCCTCAATGTAATTAAAAGAGAGCAAAAACAAATGATTAAAAATGAAAAGTATGCTGCTGATTTTGAAGAATTGTACACGGATGAAAACAACCATTCTGAACAGTTGGAAACACAACTTATAAAACTCGAAAAAGCGCTGGAACTGCTGCCGCCGCAATGTAAAAAAGTAATGATGATGAGTAAATTTGATAAACGCAAACAGCAGGACATCGCAGACACTTTAAATATTTCAATCAAAACAGTTAAGAACCACCTGACTTACGGGTTCAAGAAAATAAGACTAATATTGGCCGAACAGGAATTAACAATAGTTCTATTGGCTTTTTTTAGCCTGTTAAATTAATTTTTACTATTTCCCTACACGTTATGAAAGAAAACGACGTCTCCAATCCTATCCCGTATGAGCTGATCATAGAGGAGTTTGAAGGAACGCTTTCCATTGAGGATTCAAAAAGATTAGTATTATGGAGAGCAGGTTCGGCAGCTAATGAACAAACTTATCATGAATTATCTTCACTAAAAGATAATTTGGAATTACTTTCTGTTTACAAAAAATTAGACCCGGATTCTTCCTGGAAAAACGTTAAATACAAAATTGATAAATCAGAGGAAGCCGTAAAAAAGGTAATTCCGATGAGGCGGAATTTTGCTTTGTTCACAAGACTTGCCGCTGCGGCTATCCTGTTGATTGTAAGTTTATTTTTAATTGATCGTTTTTATATAAACCCGGAAAATAACTTCGCGACAGCAGAAAATGAGCATAAAAAAATACGGCTTCCTGACGGAACAGAAATCCTGTTAAATGAAAATACCGAGGTCAGCTTTAGTAAAAAAGATCTCAAAGGATCGAGAATTGTAAACCTGATAAAAGGTGAAGCTTTTTTTGATGTATCCCACCAGGAACATCATCCGTTTCTGGTTAAATTAGGTGCAATCAACCTGAATGATATCGGGACAAGTTTCAACATTGTGAGAACTAACAAAACGGTCAGCGTTGTGGTGAGTACCGGTAAAGTATCATTGGAAAGAATAACTGATAACAAAAAAATAATCCTGCACCCAAACGATAAAGGCATATTTAATGTTGAAACAAAAGAAATAGCCAGGACATCCAACCAGGATGCCAATTATAAATCTTGGATGGACAAAAAATTCACTTTCAGAAGGACACCTTTAAGCGAAGTTGCCAGGAAAATTGAAAAGTCTTATGGTATTGTCATCATTTTTAAAAACGAAGACCTGAAAGACCGCATACTTACCGGTTCTTATGAAAAGCTTTCTGCAGATAGTATCATGCGTATTATTTCGTTATCATTACATATAAAATCAGAGAAGCGGGACGGTAAGTTTATTTTAAAAAATTAGGGCCTTTTTAAATTTGTTTGGGAAATAGTTTATGCTTCTTTTATCCTACAAAAAATGGTAAGTTGATGATAGGTGCTAGGTGAAAGGCGGAAAGGTGAAGGGCAAAAGGTTACAGCTATCAGCCAACACAAATTTTTTAGTGCTAAAAGAAGCATTATGATAAATCCCTAACTTGTGGAAAGATCCGGTATGAATTTAAGCAGCCCCCTAAACGCCTTTTTAAGATTTAATTTTAAGATGCCACAATGACGAAAAGGAAAAGAGTAAGATCAAATATTACCTGGTTTTATTTATTGTTTTTCTTTTTGTCAACAGTTCATACCTCCTCTGCGCAAAATGCGGCAATAGATACGGTAAAACTTAGCACAGCATTTAAAGGCATATCATTGGAAGCGGCATTGACCAAATTAGTGGTCGATGGTAAAATGCCCATATCTTTTGATCCCTCCTTGTTGCCTGCCAAACAAATAACCAAATCCTTCACAAAAGTTCCGCTTGCAGGGATCCTGGATTTTCTGTTTTCGGGCACGGACTTAACTTATCAGGTTACCGGACCGGAAATCGTCATCATCCAAAAGAAGGTGAAAAGATTTACGGTCAGCGGGCATATTTTGGATGTAGAAAACGGTGAAGAAATAATAGGTGCAGTAATATTTATAACTTCACTTAATCAAGGGGTTTCCAGTAACAATTATGGTTTCTATTCCTTAACTGTCCCGCAAGGTAAATGTGAAATATTAATTACGCATGTCGGGTACAATCCCAAGAAAATAACCATTTCATTAGATCGATCTGTTACCGGTAATTTTAAGTTGGAAAAACAGGTACATACTTTAAAAGAAGTTATCGTTAATTCGGAAGAAGATCATTCCGGGGTTTCGCAAGTTCCGGGCAAAGCTTTACCTATAGAATCAGTTAAGAATTTGCCTTATTACGGCGGCGAATTTGATTTGGTAAAAGCGCTGCAAATGCAAAGCGGTATTTTAGCCATTACGGAGGGAAGCAGTAATTTATTTGTAAGGGGCGGCAACAAAGATCAAAATTTGATTTTGTTGGACGAAGCCGTAGTTTACAACCCGTCGCATTTATTTGGATTGGTGTCGGTCTTTAACCCGGATGCGATGAAAAACATCCAGGTTTGTAAGGATGGGATTCCGGCAAATTTCGGAGGCCGTTTGTCGTCAGTTATCGATTCCAGGATGGCAGAAGGGGACGATAAAATGCTCCATATCAAAGGCGGAATGAGCTTGCTGTCTGCAAGGGTTGCAGCAGAAGGGCCAATTTTACAAGACAAAGGCTCATTCTTGTTTGCTTTCAGGAGAGGTTTGTACGATGTGTTCGACAACAGTTTTAAACCCTTTAATCTCGATGCGGTTTACTATGATTACAATTTAAAATCCAATTACAAGCTAAACACAAATAACAGGATATTCCTTTCCGCCTACTTGGGTAGTGATTACCTGTCGTCCGCTAACTCATTTGTCAATAAATGGGGCAATAAAACAGCTACATTCAGATGGAACCACCTTTTTAACCCTAAATTATTTTTCAATCTTTCGGCTATTTACAGCAATTATAAAAATCAGTTGGACATCAATTCGGGAAAAGCTTTAGACAAATATAAATGGCAGACCGGCATACAGGATATTAGCCTGAAAAGCGATTTTACCTATTATAACGGTCCGGGCAATGAGATTAAATTTGGTTTTAACGGGATCTATCATTTTTTCGCCCCTGGGGAAACTTCCTATTACAACGGGGCTTTTAATATTCCAAGATCACAAGCTTTGGAAAATGCTGTTTATTTCTCCCAGAGTCTTAATATAAAGGAAAAATTAAAGGTTTCTTACGGTTTACGCGCGTCCCTATTTATAAATTTAGAAACCAATAAGCTTTTCCTGATCAATAATCAATATCAAAATATAGGTGAAGAATCCAATCTTAAAGGAGGGTACAATACATTTTTTAAATTGGAACCCAGGATAACTATCCAATACAGAATTGATAACCTCCAGCAGGTTTATGCAACATATACCCGTAATTATCAATATTTGCAATTGGTACAAAACGATGAGTTGGCTTTTTCATCGTTAGAAACCTGGATACCAGCAAGTCCGAATGTAAAACCCCAACAAGCTGATTCATGGTCTGTAGGTTACCAGGCTAACCTTGATCCTATCATCTTTACATTTGATGGTTATTATAAAAATTTAAACAACCAGTTAGATTTGATCGACCATGCCCAGATTATTTTGAACCCGGTTATTGAAAGCCAGCTTCGGTCAGGCCATTCAAACGCATACGGCCTCGAGTTTGCTTTAACTAAAAACACCGGCAAACTAACGGGCAACCTGTCCTATACCTATTCCAGGGTATTTCGAAAAATAGCAGGCATTAATAATGGCAATACCTATCCGGCCAATTATGATATTCCGCATGATGTAAAGCTTACGGCAAATTACCAGCTTGCCAAACGGATAGTCCTTTCGTCCTTCTTTACTTTTGCCAGTGGCCGGCCGGTTACTTTACCGGTTGGGTACTTTTTGCAGAATAATATCCGGGTTCCCATATTTGAAGACCGGAATGCTTCCCGTTTTCCAAACTATCAAAGGCTTGATATTAATGCAACTTGGACACCAAAGCCATCCGTAAAAAACCACCGGCAGTGGAAAAGCAGCTGGAGCATAGGGATCTATAATTTATCCAATCAAAAAAACCCGTTGTTTTATGGGTTAAATCAAAGTTCTCCTGTTGATAACTTAGGCTATACCGAGTTTTTTTCGGGCATCTTGCCAACAGTGTCATATAATTTCAAATTTTAAGCGATGCGTTTTAAAGCAATTTATTCCCTTGTTGTTTTACTGCTGGTTTTGAATAGCTGTAAAAAGAATGTTTTGAACAGAATTGATTTTGAACCGTCAACTTTACCCCACCCGCTGGTTATAGAAGGCGGCATCAATTCACTTCAAAAGCAACAGTTTATAAGATTAAGCCTTCCTGCCATCGCTCCGGGCAATATGATCACACCTGTTTCAAATGCTTTAGTAATTGTAAATGACGGTAAAAACGATATCAACTTTAATGCAACAAATACACCCGGGGTTTACATGGCAATAGTCAACGATAATCATAATTACGGCCAGGTATATACTTTGACCGTTGTTTATAACAACAAAACTTACACCGCAGTGGATACTTTAAAAAGAGTAGAACCCATTGCCGGCAATATACTCCCTTTCGCAACTGTCCCTTTGCAAAACGGCAAAGTTCAATTAACAATCCCGAAACATACTTTTGGAGTTATACACGCATTAAAATGGATTGTAACGAACAATACAAGTATCATCTGGGATCCGTCCATGTTTGATACTTATTACGATTATAGCTATGCACACCGATACGGGTCACCCAATGCTTTATATCCGCTTACCCAAGTTAACCGGACGATTGAATTAGGGTTGGCCGACAGCATCAAAATCTATAAATTCTCCTTATCCGATGCACAAGGCCAATACTTGTACAGTATCTTCCAGGAAACCGACTGGAAAGGCCTTTTCTCGTCCGTACCGGGAAAGATCACCGGCAATGTGCCAGGAGGCGCCGAAGGTTTTTTTGGTGCAACTGATATCGAGGTAAAATCATATCAGGTAAAGGACTTGGTTAAGTAACAGGGGGCAGCGTGTTGATTTATATTTCCCCGAATCGAATATATGCTTCTTTTAGCACTAAAAAATTGGTGTGGCTGATAGCTGTAACCTTTTGCCTTTCGCCTTTCCGCCTTTCACCTATCATCAGCTTACCATTTTTTATGGGATAAAAGAAGCATAAACAATTTACCGAACACATTTAAAAGGCCCGGAACCCGCGAAAAGAATGAATAAACCTTATAGGACTATTACCTTTTGGTGCTGTCTTTAAAGTAATTCCTCGTGAAACAGGTCATTTTTTAGTTACTTTACCCAAAGTTGCATTTGATTAAAAGTAAATAACATTCACGAAGGTTTATCAGCAGAAAATGCCTTTATAATATGGCTTATTTAAAGAATTTCCTTATCTCCCTTTTGGTGTTCGGCAGTTACGGATCGTTTGCGCAGCAGTTGACCATTAAAGGTAAAATTACCGATGCAAAGACAGGGGAAGCCATCACTTATGCCACAATTGCAGTAAAGGGCTCCGGCATCGGGACAAACAGTAATTTCGACGGCTTATATCAATTGGGACTCAAAAAAACCGATTCCGTTACGATCAGTTGCATTGGATATACCAGCAAAGTTGTTTTTCCTAAAAACCAGCCGGTCCAAACCATTAATGTAGTATTGGAACCTTCTTCAAATGCTTTAAGAGAAGTTGTCATCACGCCTAAAAGTTATGTTAACCCGGCATGGGAAATATTGCGGGAGGTAATCAAACACAAACCGGAAAACGACCCGCGTTCTTTATCTTCTTATAAATATGAAAGTTATAGCCGGATTGAACTTGATGCAACTCATTTTAGTGATCAGCTTAAAAACAAAAAATTCATGAAGAGCGCATTCACACTTGTTGATAGTTTGAAAAGTTCGGACAAAGACAAACAACCACTTTTACCCGTTTTTATTTCTGAAACGGTATCTGATTTTTATTATAAAAACAATCCGGAGTTAAAAAAAGAAGAAATAAAGCGGACAAATACCAATGGTTTGGGGTTTGATGACGGTACCCTTGTTGCACAATTAACGGGCAGTACTTTTCAGCAGTATAATTTTTATAAGAATTATGTGAGCGCGGCAGGAAAGGACTTTATATCACCCATAGCCGATGGCTGGAAATCCAATTATGATTATGAGCTCGAGGACCGCAATGCCATTATCAACAACGTAACGTGTTATCAAATTTCCTTTAAACCAAAACGGCCCCAGGCACTTGCATTTACCGGAACCATTTGGATTTCCCAGGACAGTTATGCTTTAAGCCAGATCAAAGCGACAATAGAACCCTCTGCAAACCTGAATTTTATCAACAGTATCAATATCCAGCAGCAGATGGTTCAAGCGGTTGATGGTAAAGCCTGGCTGCCCGAAAAAACCAGGGTATTGGTAGAGGTTAGTCAACTCAGTAAAAAAACAAGTGGGTTACTGGCAAAGTTTTATACTGTTAATAAAAACTTTAAAATAAATAACACCTACAGCCCTGATTTTTTCAAGGAAAATATTGTACTGGCCGATGACGCAACCAAAAAGGACGATCAGTTTTGGGCCGTTAACCGGCCGGATTCTTTGACCAAAGAAGAAAAATCAGTTTATCATTTGATTGACACGGTCAAATCTATTCCGCAAATTAAAAGTTATATTGAAATAGCTGATTTTCTGGTCAATGGCTATTACCGGTTAGGAAAGATCAGCCTGGGCCCGTTTCTGCAGGGTTACAACAATAACAATGTGGAAGGAAACCGTTTGAGGATTGGGTTCAAAACAAATTCAAGCTTTGATAAAAAATGGATCTTAGGCGGTTATGTTGCGTATGGCACAAAGGATGCCGACTTTAAATACGGCACAAGTGTAGATTACATCCTTTCCAGAAAATCCTGGACGGAAGCGGGTGTTTCCTTTACACATGACCTGAACCAGGTGGCTTTGCTGAGCGACAATTATACCTACCAGAGAAACAACCTGTTTGGCATATTTACGCGCTTTGGGCATATCGACAGGCGAAAGGTTTTTGATCAAAACACTTTCAGTGTTTATTTTACCAGAAACCTGTTTAAAGGGTTTACAGAAAGGGTAACGTATTCCAATTGGACATTCGATCCACTGTATGTGTTTAATTATATAGCCCCGCATAAAGTCGATCAAATCCTTCAGAAATTAACTGTGTCCGAACTGCAATTTGAATCCAAGTGGAGGCCGGGTGTACAGCCATTGCTTTCGGAAACGATCAACCGGCCTATATCAATAAAAACAAACGCAACCGACCCGGTTTTAACTTTTCGTTACACTTTAGGTTTACGCAATGTTTTTGGAGGAGATGTGGCCTATCATAAATTCAGTTTTAACATCGCTCAAACATTAAAAATGGGTGGCTTGGGCAGAGGGAAATATTCCTTTACGCTGGGGTATGTACCCTCGAGTGTGCCTTATCCGTTATTAGAAAATCATTTGGGCAATACCACTTTCATTTACAATCCAAATGCCTTCAACCTGATGCGCTTTTTTGAATTTGCAAGTGACCGGTATGCCAGTTTAAACTATACCCAACATTTTGAAGGTTCGTTGTTGAATTATATACCTGCCATCAGAAGCCTGAAATGGAGGCTTGTTGGTACTGCAAATATTTTGTACGGCGGCATTTCCCAAAAAAACCTAAGCAATATTTTAGATCAAAAAGTTATCGGGATAAGCGGGTTAAACAATACGCCATACATTGAAGCAGGTTATGGGGTAGAAAATATATTTAAATTTTTCCGGGTAGATTTTTTACACCGCTTAACCTATAGAAACAACATCAATTCAATTGATGGGACGGTTAAAAACTTTGGCGTTAAATTCTCGGCCCAATTTAGATTATAACCGGAAATTGTTCTATCCCTTATTTAACCTCCTTTCCAATTATCATAGTGATTTTTCAATCGCAATGCTTCTTTTAGCACTAAAAAATTGGTGTTGACTGACAGCTGTCAGCTTTCAGCCAGAAAACATCAACTTCACCACTATCAACAATTACTGTTTTTAATGGCATAAAAGAAGCATCAAAAACAGGCAGGATAAAAATTTAAACAAGCTTATAATATCGCCGGGAATTATTTAAAAGTATAGGACTTTAATAAAAAGCTATTGTCTTTATAAAAGCAAGCCCATTAAAGAAGCCCGACAATGAAATCATTACGCAAACTATTTCCCGCATATCAATTGATAATTGCCGGTATCTGCTTGTTGTTGTTCAATGCGGGATATTTCTATTGTTTTGTTTTTAGCTATCAGCGGTTTATTGATTTGAACCTGGTACTGTTTGCCTTTCTCCTTCTGATTTTTTCGTTGAATATCATATTTCCTGTTGACACCCCTCCTACAGATAAAAAGAAACCTGATCAGCATAAAGACCTCATCTACTAACCCAACAGAAGTAATTACCCAAGTTTCAGTTATTTGTTAATAACCCTGCAAATTTTAAATTATGCTTAAACCAATCCGCAGCCTGTTCTTAAAATCATCTTACCTAGTTTTGCTCCTTGTTTTATGTTCAACCTTGTGCAAAGCCCAAAACATCACTTTCAGCGGTTATGTACGAGATGAAATTTCTAAGGAGGCTTTGATCAATGCAACGGTGAAAAGCATCAATACAAAGTCCGGGGTAATTACCAATCAGTACGGTTATTTCTCCATTACCGTTCCAAAAGCGGATACCACAACGTTTCTTATTTCCTACAGCGGTCATGAACCGGTCATAAAAAAGGTCGTCAATGGCCAAAGTGTTCAGATGAATATTTTGTTAAGGACAAATTTGAACAATTTAAAAGAGGTAACCATATCCGGCAACAGGAACAATGATAACGTAACAAAACCCCAAATGGGTGTAATTGATGTTCCGATCCAGTCGATCAAAGATTTGCCTGTGCTGCTGGGTGAAAGGGATATTTTAAAGATCGTACAACTCCTGCCGGGCGTACAACAGGGCCAGGAAGGGACAACGGGCTTTTACGTGAGGGGCGGGAACCTGGATCAAAACCTGATCCAGTTGGACGAAGCCACTTTATATAACCCTAACCACCTGTTTGGCTTATTCAGCACTTTTAATGTGAATTCGGTAAATAGTGTTAAACTAATCAAAGGAGGCTTTCCTGCGCAGTATGGCGGACGGCTAAGTTCAATTTTGGACATTACTTTAAAAGACGGCAATAAAACAAAGTATGAGACGGAAGCGGGTGTCGGGCTGCTATCGGCCAACCTTACTTTCCAAGGGCCGATCCAAAAAAACAGGTCTTCCTTTATTGTTTCTGCCAGGCGAAGTTACATTAACTTATTGCTGCATCCGCTGACATCTAATACAACCTCTTATACTTTTTATGACCTGAATGCCAAAATAAATTACGAACTGGGATTAAAGGACCATTTGTTTTTGAGTGTTTTTAAAGGAAATGACGATGCCTCTTACACGGGTTTAAACAGCCTGAACTATGGAACAAACTTTGGCAACAGTACTGCAACCCTGCGTTGGAACCACCTTTACGGTAATAAAGTATTCTCTAATACTTCGCTGATCTATAATGACTATCACTTGCAGTTGGGAACTACGCAAACCAGTTATTACGAAGTCCTTTATACCGGCATTAAGGACATTAATGCTAAAACAGATTTTACCGCATCACTCAATGCACATACCCTTAAGTTTGGGGTAAATTACATTTACCATACTTTATACCCTGCTGCTGTTTCTGCCAAAGTGCCTAAAAAAGGAAGTTTTCAAAGGATAAATACGGATAGCATTCCGCGCAGGTATTCAAGTGAAGCGGCTTTTTATGTTAATGATGAGTATAGCTTGTCGGATAAGTTTTCCATTAACTACGGGATCAGGTTGCCTATGTTTAGCGGCGGAAATAAAACATATTTTTTTGCAGAACCCAGAATAACGACGGAGTACACGCTGAATGATAAGACATCCTTAAAAGCTTCTTATACCCGCATGAATCAGTTTGTTCATTTGGTGCCCAATAATACAGCTTCTTTACCGGCAGACATTTGGTTGAGCAGCAGCCAGGTCATTAAACCGCAAAACAGTACCCAGGTTGCATTAGGCTTGTTTAAAAATTATAAGAATAACGAGATCGAAGCCAGCATTGAAGCTTATTATAAAACGATGGACAACCAGGTGTTGTTTAAAGAAGGCACCCAAATTGGTTTGAACACTAACCTGGACCAATCGCTAACTTTTGGCAAAGGAAAGTCTTACGGTGTAGAACTTTTTCTGAAGAAAAGCTTCGGACGTTTAACAGGCTGGGCCAGTTATACACTCTCCAAGACAACACAACAATTTACTGAAATCAACTTTGGAAACCCTTTTCCCGCAGCTTTCGACAGAAGGCATAATTTAGCTTTGGTCGGCACTTACGAATTGAGTAAAAAATGGTCTTTTTCCGCTGATTTTGTTTTCTCCTCGGGCAAACCTTATACACTGCCTGCCGGCAAAGTAATCGTTTACGGTGATGGTTCTTTATATGATAACTACTACTATGATTACACCAGCCGCAACAATAGCCGCCTTGCAGCCTATAACCGGCTGGACGTGGGCGTCTCCAATAAAAAGCAGGGCATGTTTTTCAAAAAACATAAATATGAGCGGGAATGGGTATTTGGTTTATATAATATTTACAGCCGCGCCAATCCGTATTTCGTTTACCTGACCATTGATCCGGTAACTAAAATACCACAGGCAAAACAGGTTTCCCTATTGCCCATTATCCCAAGCGTAAGTTACAATATCAAATTTTGATCAACTATGAAATCGTTTAGAACACTACCCATCTTATTAATTTTAACTTCTGTGTTTTTTTCCTGTACCAAAAACGTCAACGTCATTCCGCCTGCTTATACCAATAAAATAAGTATTCAATGCTTTATTGAGCCAGACTCGGTACCGGTTCTTTATCTTAATGAAACAGTGCCTTATTTTGATAATGCCATAAAAAAGAATCAACTGGTTATCCGCAACGCAGTAGTTAGTATTGAAAGTTTAACCGGCAAAGATATTTTAACCCTGGACAGTGTTTTTGATAAAATTGACTGCCAGTATAATTATTATTACAAAGGCAAAAATAAAATCCAGGCGAACCTGTTATATAACCTGTCGGTAGTTAGGGGTTCTGCAGTTTACAAAGCATCGGCACAAACAGATATCCTGCCTGCTGCCATTGACAGTGTATCTTACATAGCTAAATTCAATGACCTTAACGGAGAGCATGAGGGCGTAATTGTGTATTTCAAAGACAACCCGGCACAGGTAAACTTTTACAGATATGAATTGGCGCGTTACATCGATATCAATACTAAAAAAGCGGAGGCTGCCATTTTGAGTACTTGCCTGGGAAAAGACAGCATATATACCCATGAGTTAGGAAGGGCCGTGTACAACGATGTTGGTTTACAGGGACAACAGATCAAAATTGTGGACGAACCTGCTTATTCTCACACTAAAGGTACAAAAGGGTCGGTTTTTATGCAAACTATAGATCAGAATGCCTATGACTTTTTTGATCAGTTGGATAAGCAAAAAATAGCTGTCAACAACCCTTTTATTGAGCCGGTTTTTTTAAAATCCGGACAATTCGGGGATAAAGCAATTGGTTTCTTTTCGGCTAAATCTAATAGCCGTGCATATTCATTTGTGTACCCAGAATAAGCAATTTTATTAATCTATATCCTGTTTGCAAAACAACATACACTTGAGTAATGACAGTAAATTGATTACCTTTTAAAATAACAATTTTTACAAGTGTTTAAATTATAAAAAATGAAATTTAGGTTCAGGTTATCTTGCTTTATTAGCCTGCTAATAATAGCTTCCGGATGCAGGAATACAGGAATATCCCCAACACCAACAGGTAATATACCACCCGTACCCCATGATAAAGATAGCATCAATGTAACAACCTTTGGGGCAAGCACAGTAAAAGGTGTGGGCGGATTTTCTTTTCAACAAGATTTAAAAAACAAACTGCAACTTTTCTATAAAGAAAACACCATCACTGTTACAAATAACGGAATTGCAGGGGAAACTACTACACAAGGGCTGAAACGATATAAAAAAGCGCTGGCCGGAAGGACTGGCTTTGTTGTTATCATTATGGGGCTTAATGATGCTATAGCCATGAGCAACAATTTAATGACCATCAAAGAAACAGAAAACAACATGCGGTATTTTGTTGCACAAGCCAAAACACAGCATTTCGTTCCGATAATCGGAACCCTGCAATTTGTAAATAGCGGAAATAATAAAAAGCTGATGGCAGTCAATAGCAATATTGAAAAAATAAACGAGATATACAAACAGATAGCTGCGGAAAATACGGTTATGATTTCGGATATTAATGTAGGATTAGGACGCAATTTTAGCTTGTACCAGGATGTTTATCATCCGAATGGAAAAGGATATAAAATAATTGCTGAGGTAATTTTTAAAACGGTCAATCCATTAATTGATGTAAATTAAGAGCCTGTTTAAGTTTATATAAGAAAGAATGCCAATGCTTCTTTTACCCTATAAAAATTGGTGTTTGCATCAATTTAAACAAATCAAAAACCAAATTCTTACCATTTTTTAGGTGATAAAAGAAGTATATAAAATAGATTGAACAAATTTTAAACAGGCTCAAAGCCGTATAATAAAAAATAGAAATCAGTTACGTTTTTAGGTGATAAAAGAAGCTTGCCTTGAAAAAAAATTACCCGCGAAAAAGGCAATAAGGTTAGGCACATTGAACGATGGTTTTTAATTTAGATTTTAGCCGGTACTGATAATAATTTATGGAAGAACAAATTACCTATAAATTAACAATCAACCCAAGAAAAAGTATTGACCACAAACGAAATTACCCATTTAAAAAAGAATATGGCGGATAAATGGAAGCAGTTAGACCGGTTGATGCCGCCTTGGCAAACGTTTACGATATTTATTAAAAAAGCTAATTTAGCTGCCAAAAATAAGCTGGTAAAAGCGGTGTTTAAACATAACTTTGTTTATTCCGAAGAGGCGTTTAGAACACCTTCCATCAACGATGCTTTTACGCTCAACTACTTGAATGCCAACGAAAAAGGGCTGCTCTTTGTCGAACAACCCTTGGTCTTTTCCGGGCAAAATCCCCTTTGAAGCCCGTAGG
>JAABUT010001375.1_pt1 | contig 28141 bp, 26 predicted proteins | sample 5559281 | NCBI WGS metagenome assembly JAABUT01 (sample SAMN10711880, study PRJNA513359) | rock metagenome | isolation source: Antarctica rocks | place: Antarctica: Victoria Land, Ricker Hills nord | collected 2016-01-04
CGCGCGCAGGTCGGCTTCGGGGACGTCATCGAGCCCCTGGATCTCGCCCGGCTCGACCGCGATGAGCCGGGCGATGCGGCCGATCTGCGGATTGCGCACCCTGTTCGAGTTCACGTCAGCGCCTTCTTGACGATCCCGCGCACCGGCAATGGCGCACCCTTGATCGCGGTCCGGACCGCCTCGGCGGCGACCTCGTAGTGGTGCTGGCGTCCGGCCTCGATCTGCGCGGTGAGCCGGCCGAGCACATCGGAGGGCAACGCGGCCACCGACTCCGGGGGCTCGGCGCCGAGCGCCTTGGTCAACGCGGTGACCTCGTCGGACATCGGACCTCCTGAAACGTGTCGGCATGCCGGCAGGAATCACGCGCCGACCGACAAAGCATGCCATTGAACAATGGCACAGTCCATCGTGACATTCGATCGTGGTTGCGACACGTATGCCCGGGACGCTTGTTAAGCCGCTCTCGGCGGCCGGTGAGGGCTATCGTCGCCCACTGTGAGCAGGCTGTCGACGGTTCCCGGAGCCGTCCCGTGAGGCACGTGCGGCGTTGCACGCGCACCGGCTGCTCACGCTCAGCCGTAGCCACCCTGACCTACGCCTACGCAGAGCTCACCGCCGTCGTCGGGCCGCTCGCGAGCTTCGCCGAACCGCACGCCTACGACCTGTGCGAGGAGCACGCGGTGCGCCTCACCGTCCCGCGCGGCTGGGAGGTCATGCGTCACGTCGGCGAGTTCCCTGCACCCATCCCGCACGCCGACGACCTCGAGGCCCTCGCCGACGCGGTCCGCGACGCCGCCCGCGTCGATGCCGTGTCGCGCCCGGACACCGAGGCACTGACCGGCCGGCGCGGCCACCTGCGTGTCGTTCCACCTGCGCACTGACCGCGCGTAGCCCTGGGCCGTCGGTAGGCTCGCGAATCGTGGACCTCTCCGCAGTGATCAAGGCCTACGACGTGCGCGGCACCGTGCCCGACCAGCTCGACGAGCCCATCGCACGGGCCATCGGTGCCGCGTTCGTCGACGTCACAGGGGCGCAGCAGATCGTCACCGCCCACGACATGCGGGAGACCGGCCCGGGCCTGGCGCGCGCGTTCGCCCAAGGTGCGATGCATCGCGGCGCGTCGGTCGTCGAGGCCGGGCTCGCGTCCACCGACATGTTGTATTTCGCCTCGGGGCATCTCGGGCTGGCCGGCGCGATGTTCACCGCCAGCCACAACCCGGCGCAGTACAACGGGATCAAGATGTGCCGCCCCGCCGCCGTCGCGATCGGGGAGGACTCCGGGCTCACCGAGATCCGCGACCTCGCCGAGCGGTATCTCGACGAGGGCCTGCCGGACGCGACCGCAGCCGGGGACGTCGAGACCGTCGATCTGCGCAGCGCCTACGCCGAGTACCTACGCGGTCTGGTGGACCTGTCCGGCATAAGGCCGTTGAAGGTCGTCATCGATGCCGGCAACGGCATGGGCGGGCACACCGTGCCGGCGGTGCTCGGCGATTGCGTTCTGCCGACCCTGCCGCTGACGATCGTCGCGCTGTACTTCGAGCTGGACGGATCGTTCCCTAACCACGAGGCAAACCCCCTGGAGCCGGCGAACCTCGTCGATCTGCAGAAGGCCGTCATCGCCGAGGGCGCCGACATCGGGATCGCGTTCGACGGCGACGCGGACCGTTGCTTCGTGGTGGACGCCACCGGCGCGGCCGTCTCGCCGAGCACGATCACCGCGCTCGTCGCCACCCGGGAGCTGGCGAAGTCGCCGGGCAGTGCGGTGATCCACAACTTGATCACCTCGCACGCGGTGCCCGAGATCGTGCGTGAGCACGGGGGGATGCCGGTCCGCACCCGGGTCGGGCACTCGTTCATCAAGGGCGAGATGGCACGCGCCGACGCGGTGTTCGGCGGCGAGCACTCGGCGCACTACTACTTCCGCGACTTCTGGTTCGCCGACACCGGCATGCTCGCCGCCATGCACGTACTCGCGGCGCTGGGCGAACAGCCGGGCACGCTTGCCGATCTCACCGCCGAGTTCTCCCGCTACGTCGCGTCCGGCGAGATCAACTCGACGGTCGGGGATCAGCTCGGGCGCGTCTCGGCGGTGCGCGACGCGTTCGAGGGTCGCGCGGTCGAGATCGACGAGCTGGACGGGCTCACGGTCCAGCTGTCCGACGGGGCCTGGTTCAACGTCCGCGCGTCCAACACCGAACCGTTGTTACGCCTCAACGTCGAGGGGCCCACCGAGCAATCGATGGCCGGGGTCCGCGACGAGGCCCTCGCCACGATTCGTGCCTGACAATCTATGAGGAGCTGACAGTGCCGTTGCCCGCCGACTTGCTCGACCTGCTCGCCTGCCCAAGCGACGACCACGCGCCGCTGCGCGAGCAGACGCGCGATGGCGTTGAAGTGCTGGTGTGCACCTTCTGCGAGTCGAGCTATCCCATCGATGACGGCATCCCGGTGCTGCTGCTCGACGAGGCGACACCCGGGCCGAACGGCCTGGGTGCGAAGGCCGGATGACCTTCGACGAGACGCTGCTCGACGACCCGGCGCGCCTCGAGCAGCGCGACGAGCACAGCCTGCTGTGGGCCCTGGCGACGGCGGGAGCGCAGGTCCGCCGCGCCGTCGAAACCCTCGGCGACTTCGGTATCGAGTCGATGCGAGGTGGCGAACTGCCTCGCGCGATGCTCGTCGCCACCGACTCCGCACCGTCGGCCGGTTCGCGATTGATCACCAGGTTGAGTTGCACCCGCACGCCGGCGCTGACCTGGCACGGCGTCGAGCTGCCTCGCTGGGCCGGCCCGGCTGACGCGCTGCTGATCGGCTCGGTCGACGGGCGGCACCCGCGCCTGGCCGCGCTCGCCGCGCAGGGTGAGCAGCGCGGCCTGGCCATGGCTGTGGTCGCGCCCCCGGGCAGCAACGTGGCGGTCGCCGCCGCGCGCTCGCCGGTGCACGAGCTGCCGCGCGACCTCAACCCCCGCGCGGCGCGTTGGGCAGTGTTGACGCCGTTGCTGCAGGCTCTCGACGTGCTGGGCGTGAACCCGATCCCGGCCGGTCTGCTGATCGAGGTGGCCGACGCCCTCGACGCGCAGGCCGAGACCTGCAAGCCGGACGGGGACGCGTTCGTCAACCCCGCGAAGGCCTTGGCGATCGAGTTCGCCAACTCGATCCCGTTGATCGTCGGCGCGGGTGCGCTCGCCGGAGTGGCAGCGCGGGCGATATCCGACGCGCTGCAGCAGTTCGCCGGCATCACGTCGGTGTCGGTGTCACTGCCCGACGGCGTGGGACGGGCCGGCGCACTGCTGCGGGGTGCGGGCGAGGCGCCGGCGGGCGATTTCTTCCGCGATCGCCTGGACGAGGACGCCGCGGTGCGTCCCCGGCTCCTCGTCGTCGGTGACGACGGCACTGCCGATGACATGCTGCTCGGCGAGCGATCGGACGCGCAGATCCAGCTCGACGAGGTCGCGGCCCGGCGGGCGGCCAAGGCATTGCACGAGCTCGCGGCGGACCTGGGGCTGCGCTCGTCCAGCGTGGACGTCGCGCACGGCGATCCGCTGGCCCGTTTCGGATCGGCGGCCGCGTTCGGCGAGTTCACCGCCGCCTATCTCGCGCTCGGGCTGGGCCTGGACCCCGGCAGCCGTGGCCCGGCCGAACGCGACCACTGATGGGACGGGGAACGGTGATCCGATGAGCGCGTCGGGTGGTTCGAAGGCGATCATCGCCGCGCTGGGGGCGAACCTCGGCATCGCCGTGATCAAGTTCGTCGCGTTCGCGATCACCGGGTCGTCGTCCATGTTGGCCGAGGGCGTGCACTCCGTCGTCGACTCCGGTAACCAGGGCCTGCTGCTGCGCGGTGGCAGATCGGCCAAGAAGGCGGCGACGCCGCAGCATCCGTTCGGGTTCGGCCGCGACCGCTACGTCTACGGGTTCCTCGTCGCGCTGATGCTGTTCTCCGCAGGCGGGCTGTTCGCGCTGTACGAGGGCATCGAAAAGATCCGGCACCCACACGAGCTCGAACAACCGATCGTGGCGTTCGTCGTGCTGATCGTGGCGGTCGGGTTGGAGAGCTTCTCGCTGCGCACTGCGATCGGCGAGTCGCGGGAGCTGAAAGGTCAGGACACGTGGGTCGGCTTCATCCGGCACGCGAAGAATCCTGAGCTGCCGGTCGTGCTGCTGGAGGACGTCGCCGCCCTGACCGGGCTGGCGCTGGCGCTGCTCGGTGTCGGGCTCTCGGTGCTCACCGACCAGCCGGTCTGGGACGGCATCGGGACGTGCGCGATCGGCGCCCTGCTCATCGTCGTCGCGGTGGTTCTGGTGATCGAGACGAAGAGCCTGCTCGTCGGCGAGTCGGCGGCGCCGGCGGATCTCCGCAAGATCGAAGCCGGCCTGGTCGGGCCCGGCGTCGAGCGGATCATCCACCTGCGGACGATGCATCTCGGCCCGGACGAGTTGCTCGTCGGCGCCAAGCTCGCGATGCCGCGCGGCGCCACCCTGCCGCAGGTGGCCGGGGCGATCGACGCCGCCGAGGCGCGGGTTCGCGCCGCTGTCCCGTCCGCGCAGGTGATCTACCTCGAGCCGGATCTCGACCGAAGATGACGATCTATGCCCTGGACGGGGTGATCCGCCGATACGACTGGGGTTCGCCGAGCGCGATTCCGCAGCTGCTGGGCATCGAGGCGGACGGACGGCCGGCCGCGGAGCTGTGGTTCGGCGCGCATCCGGACGGCCCGTCGAGCGTGCCGACGCAGGGCGCGACGCTCGATGCGCTGATCGGCGCCGACCCGGTGGCATCCCTCGGTGCGGCCGTGGACCAGCGGTACGGGTCGCGGTTGCCGTTCCTGCTGAAGGTGCTCGCCGTCGATACGGCGCTGTCGATGCAGGTGCACCCGACGCTCGAGCAGGCTCGCGCGGGTCTCGCCGCCGAGGACGCAGCGGGGGTGGCACGCGATGCCGCATCGCGCAACTACCGCGACGCCAACCACAAGCCGGAGCTGCTGTGCGCGATAACCCCCTTCGAGGGGCTGTGCGGGTTCCGTCCGGTCGGCGACACGCTTGACGTGGTGGACGCGCTTGCGCTGCCCGAGCTGGGATTCCTGGCCGACCTGCTGCGCGGGCCGGATCCGTTGCGCGCAGCCTTCACCGCCGTCCTCACCCATGACTCGCAACGGGAGCTGGCCGAGGCGGTCGCGCGGCGGGCAGGGGAATTCGGCGATGCGGCGCTGGCAGGCGTGCAGCTCGCCGCGCACGATTTCCCCGGCGACATCGGTGTAGTGCTCGCGCTCCTGCTCAACCCGGTCCGCCTTGCGCCCGGCGAAGCGATCTACCTCGGCGCCGGCAATGTGCACGCCTACCTGCGTGGCGTCGCCGTGGAGATCATGGCCAGCAGCGACAACGTGTTGCGTTGCGCCCTGACACCCAAGCACGTCGACGTGCCGGAGCTGCTGAAGATCACCGATTTCAGTCCACTGGACGACCCGCGGCTGCCTTGCCTTGGTGGTGTCTTCGACGTTCCGGTGTCCGACTTCCGGCTGACGCGCCTGGAGCTGGACGCCGGCGAGCCGATGGCGTTGGACGACCCCGGGCCGTGCATCGTGCTGTGCGCCTCCGATTCGATGATCGTGAGCGACGTCGCGCTCGGGCCGGGTCGAGCGGCCTTCGTCAGTGCCGGGACTGCGACGACACTGCGAGGTACTGGGCTGGCCTTCGTTGCCGGCGTCGGCTGACCTCGCGCGAACATGTCGTTCAGGACGGCCGGTCAAAAGCCGACGGCAGACCGTCCACGTACCGTTCGACGCGATGACCGAGTTGCCTCTCGCGCCGCGCCCGATGACCGAGCCGCATCCGGACCGGCTCGCGCTCGACAATCCCGACCGGGACGCGATTCTGGCCGCCCACGGGCGGGCGCTGGCGGCAGCCGAGCCGGGCTACACCGACCCCGGTACCGGAATGTTCGTCCTCACCGCGAGGTATCTTGCCGACCGCGCAACCTGTTGCGGCCGTGGCTGCCGGCACTGCCCGTACGTCACCTGAGCCACCAGGCCGCAGAAATCTGACACGACTGTGGTAAGTTCTCTCGCGTATGCAGTCTCTGACGATCCAGCAAGCCGCCGCCGCGACCGGATGGTCGCAGCGGATGCTGCGCTACCTCGAGCAAGCCGGTCTCGTCGCCACACTGCGCAGCCCCGGTGGACACCGACACTATGGTCCCCGCCAGATCGATCGGCTGAAAAAACTGCGCGAACTCATCGATCAGCACGACATCGGCATCACCGAGATCGCGTTCGAGCTGCGGATGCGTACCGATCCGCAGCTCGCCCGGGCCGTCGACGACTGGTTCGGCCCGCTCCATCGCTCCGCCGCACCACTCGGTGCGGGGATCTACCGAAGACTCGCCTGGGACAGGACAGCCGCCGACGGCGGCGCGCCAACCGGAGGTCCAGGCGCCTCCGACAACACAGAAGGAGAGCGCGTGACCACCACGTTGACACCCGACTCGGCCGGCAGCGTCCACGACTTCAAAGTCGCTGACCTCTCGCTGGCTGCCTACGGCCGCAAGGAGATCGACCTCGCCGAGCACGAGATGCCCGGCCTGATGTCCCTGCGCCGCGAGTTCGGACCGTCCCAGCCGCTGAAGGGCAAGAAGGTAGCCGGCTCGCTGCACATGACCGTTCAGACGGCCGTGCTCATCGAGACGCTCGCCGCGCTCGGCGCCGACGTGCGCTGGGTCAGCTGCAACATCTTCTCCACCCAGGACCACGCCGCAGCCGCGGCCGTCGTCGGCAAGACCGGTACGCCGGACAACCCGCAGGGCATCCCGGTGTTCGCGTGGAAGGGCGAGACGCTCGAGGAGTACTGGTGGTGCACCGAGCAGATGCTCACCTGGCCCGACGGCACCGGCCCGGACTCCATCGTCGACGACGGCGGTGACGCCACGCTGCTGATCCACATGGGCACCGAGTACGAGGCCGGGGGCGTCGTGCCCCAGGCCGAGGACACCGACTCCGACGAGTACATAGTCATTCTCGACGTGCTGCGCCGCTCGATCACCGAGCAGCCCGGCAAGTACACCCGCATGGGCGCGGCGATCATCGGAGTGACGGAAGAGACCACTACCGGCGTCCACCGCCTGTACGAGTTCGAAAAGGCAAACACGCTGCTGTTCCCGGCGATCAACGTCAACGACTCGGTCACCAAGTCGAAGTTCGACAACAAGTACGGCTGCCGCCACTCGCTCATCGACGGCATCAACCGGGGCACCGACGTCATGATCGCCGGCAAGCTCGCGGTCATCTGCGGCTACGGCGACGTCGGCAAGGGCAGCGTCGAGTCGCTGCGCGGCCAGGGCGCCCGGGTCGTCGTCACCGAGGTCGACCCGATATGCGCGCTGCAGGCCGCAATGGACGGCCTCGAGGTCGTCACGCTCGACGACGTCGTCGGCAAGGCCGACATTTTCGTCACCACGACCGGCAACAAGGACATCATCATGGCCGAGGACATGGCGGCGATGAAGCACCAGGCGATCGTTGGCAACATCGGCCACTTCGACAACGAGATCGACATGGCCGGGCTCGCCAAGACCCCGGGTATCCAGAAGGTCGAGGTCAAGCCGCAGGTCCACGAGTGGACGTACCCGGACGGCAAGAAGATCATCGTGCTGAGCGAAGGCCGGCTGCTGAATCTCGGCAACGCCACCGGCCACCCGAGCTTCGTGATGAGCGCCTCGTTCTCCAACCAGACGATCGCGCAGATCGAAATCCACAAGAACCCGGACAACTACCTCGTCGACGGCAAGCCCACCGTCACCACGCTGCCCAAGCACCTGGACGAGAAGGTCGCCCGGCTGCACCTGGAGGCCGTCGGCGCGAAGCTGACCACGCTGTCCAAGGAGCAGGCGGAGTACATCGGCGTGGACGTCGCCGGGCCGTACAAGCCGGAGCACTACCGCTACTAGTCCGCTGTCCCGCGGCGGGGTGACACCGGGTGTCACCTCCGCTGCGGGGCCCCGACGGGGCGCACGGGCGCTGATCGCATCCGAACAATCACCGATCGAATCGCTGACGTCCGGCGTTGACACTCGATCGCATGACACAGCCGTTCGAGCCAACGGACCCGCCCGTCCCCCCGTCGTGGGGGGCGCAACCTCCGTCGACCCAGCCCCCGTCGACCCAGCCCCCGGCACAGCCGACGCCGCTGTATCCGCCGCCGCTGTATCCGCCGCCTGCCGCGCCGCCCGAACCGACCGGTCCGGGGTGGCGGGGACGCGTGCTGGCAGTCGCGGTGGCAGCTCTGGTCGTCGCGGGCGCAGGCGTCGGGGTAGGGATGGCGGCAACGTCACACGATTCCGGCTCGCCGACAGCCGGCAAGCCCGCGAGCGATCCCACCGGCGGCAAGCAATCCGGCAAGAGCAAGCACGCCAAGGGCAAGCACGCCGGCAAGAGCAAGCAGGGCAAGGGCAACGCGAAGGCGGTCGACCCGGCCCGCGCTGCGTGGTCGCACAAGTACGGCCAGGATCGCACCACGATGCCGACCCTGTCGCCGGCCAGCTCCGGTTCGGCACAGCAGCGGGCCGCCGCGACGGATCTGCTCATGCGCACCGAGGCCGCGACGGCCAAGTACAGCGACCTGGCCGCGGCGAAGGCGGCCGGATACGACCTGCAGGCCAGTCTCGCCCGGAAGGAGAAGAAGTCTCCGAAGACAGCCGATCGGATGAAGCAGATCGACGCAGGCAACGCCCCGAGTGGCCAGCAGATGCCGATGTTGCACGTGGGCAATAAGTCGCTGAAGTCGGACGGGAAGGTTCTTGACCCGAACGCGCCGGAGACCCTGATGTACAGCTACGAGGGAGACGGCAAGTGGAAGTTGATCGGCGTCATGTACGTCGCCAACGAGAGTTACCCGCACGCCCCGCCGAATCCGGGCGCCCCGATCAGCCGGTGGCATTACCACGACAAGTCCGGTGCCAGAGGGCTGATGATGCACATCTTCTTCGTCCCCGGAAACGATCTGGCACACGCGTACGCCACGGAGATGAGCTGACATGAGCGCCGCGATGCCATCGGCCGTCGCGTGGACCCCGCGGCGCACCCCGTGGCGCTGGCTGCTGGCCGGCGCCGCGACGCTCGCCGCGCTCGCCCATGTCCCGGTGATCGGTCCGCACCTCGACGAGGCGCCCTACATGGGCGAGGAGTTCATCGTGCTCACCGCGGCCTGCTTACTGCTCGGGATTGCCGCACTCGTCTGCGACGCCGCCGCGGTCTACAGCGCCACGGTGTTGACGTGCGGCCTCGCCGTCGTCGGGTACGTCGCCACACGCGTGGTTGCGTTCCCGCAGCTGCAAGACGATGTGGGCAACTGGTTCGAACCACTCGGCGTCGTCTCGATCCTGGCCGAGTGTGTCGCCGTCCTCGCCGCGATCATGGGCCTACGTACCGCTGCGTCCGCTCAGCCGAGGGCGTAGACCGTCGACGAGCTATACAGGTACGTCTTCCCGGCGCCGAACAGGATCGGGTAATCGGGATCGCCGCCGGGCGTCTTGGTCGCGGCCAGCTGTTTGCCGTCCGCGCCGATCACGACCAGGTTCTCCAACCCGACCGCGCAGGCGAGCCCGCCGCACGAGCCGATCTTCGTCACCCCGCTACCTTCGACCTTCGTCGTGAACAGCGTCGACCCGTCCTTCAGCGAGATGCCGCGAAGCCCCTTCAGCGTCGGGTACACGAGCGTGTGGCCGATCTGCGCCGGGGTGTAGATGTCCGGCGATATATCGGCCACTGTCGACGACCATCGCTTGACGTGGGTGCGCGCGTCCAGCGCGGTGACCGTCGTCGGTGCCTCGGAGTTGCTCCCCTTCGCCAGCAGCAGCACAAGTCCGTGCGCGGAACGCACGAAGTAACTCGTATAGATGTCCTGATCCGGCACCGGATAGGTCCACCCGACCTTGCCGGTCGCCGGCTCGAGCGCGAGCAGTACTCTCTTACGCCGCCCGATCATGCCGACGACGGCGTAGAGCATGCTGTCGTCGCTGGCCGCCTGCGACGAGGAGGTGTTGTACTTGTCCCGCGATAGCGTCCACCGCGTCCGACCGGAGCGCACCGCGACCCCGCGCAGGTCGCCGTTGTCGTTCAGGACGAGCACGCCGTTCGCGTAAGCGGGGTGGTAGACGTCGATCGCGCCGCTGTCGGAGTTCTGCCGCGACCACAGCACCCGTCCGGTGGCCGGATCGAGCGCCGCCGTGTGGAAGTTGCTGTCGTAATAGAGCACCACCCCGCCTTCGACGCTGACCGCCGAGCCGGTTCTGGTGCCAGGCCTGGCATGCCACTGGACAGCTCCACTGCTGGCCGCCAGCGCGTAGACGTCTCCGCTGACGTCATTGATGTAGATCCGTGCCGCGTCGGCGCTGCCACCGGTGAGTTGGGTGTTCGACCCGGGGCCGCCGCCGACCCTCCGCTGCCACTTCTTGTCGAGATGGGGAGTTGACGCGCTGCCGGAGGTGGGCGCGCCGGGACGGCCGAGAGTGCCGCTGCCCTGTGTCGTCGACGAACAACCGGAGATCAGGCCCGTGACGGCGATCGCGGAAATGGCGATCCGCCGCGTCGTGGTGGTCTGGGCCATAGGCCACTGTAACGATCATCCGCCCGGCGCGGCCGCTCGCGGCTCACACCCCGCGGCGCTCCGGGATGACACCATGGGCGCGTGAAACCGCGTGTCCTGGTCGTCGATGACGACTCTGCCCTTGCCGAGATGCTGGGCATCGTATTGCGCACCGATCAGTTCGAGCCGTCCTTCGTCGCCGACGGATCGCGAGCGTTGCAGGCATTCCGCGACACGAAGCCGGACATCGTGCTGCTCGACCTGATGCTGCCCGGCATGTCCGGTATCGAGGTGTGCCGCGCGATCCGGGCCGAGAGCGGCACGCCGATCATCATGCTCACTGCGAAGACAGACACGGTGGACGTCGTGCTTGGCCTGGAATCGGGCGCCGACGACTACGTCATGAAGCCGTTCAAGCCGAAGGAGCTCGTCGCCCGGATGCGCGCCAGGCTGCGCCATCACGAGGACGTCGCCGGCGAGGCGCTGATCGTCGGCCCGCCCGACTCACCCGTCGAGATCGACGTGCAGGCCCATCAGGTCTCGCGAGCCGGTGTGCAGATCGCGTTGACGCCGCTCGAGTTCGATCTTCTCGTTGCGCTGGCCCGAAAGCCCCGCCAGGTGTTCACCCGCGAGGTCCTGCTCGAGCAGGTGTGGGGTTACCGGCATGCGGCCGACACCCGGCTGGTCAACGTGCACGTGCAGCGGTTGCGCGCGAAGGTCGAGCGCGACCCTGAACGTCCCGAGGTCGTCCTGACGGTGCGCGGCGTCGGGTATAAAGCCGGCCCGCCGTGAGCCGATGACCGTCGCGCGAGCCGGCCGCGCGGTGGGGCAGCGCGCACTCGACACATGGCGCCGGTCGCTACAGCTGCGCGTCGGCGCCACCACGGTGCTCGTCACTGGCGCGGTCGTGCTCGTGATCGGCCTCTTCCTGATCGACAAGGTGTCCGGCGGAGTCCTCAATGCCAAGCGGGACGCAGCGATCAACCAGGCGCGTATCGGCCTACAGGCAGCACGCACGGTGTTGCAGGGCGTCGATGCCGGGGTCATCGCCGACGTCGCCGAGGCGCAGCAGCAGATCACCGCGAGCCTGACAGCGGGCGACGCGAGCGCAGGTGTGTTCGGCATCGTGCTCGTGTCGACGTCGAGCGCGTTCGACAGCAACAGCAAGGACACCGCGTCCATCCCGCGCACGCTGCGCACCACCGTGCAGCGCGGAAACCTCGCTGTCCAGTACGCACCGGTGTCGATCACCACCGGGTCCGCGGCACCGGTCAAGGGGCTCATCGTCGGAGAACCTGTCGAGGCAGGCAGCGGGCCATTCGAGCTGTACTATCTGTTCCCGCTGACGGCCGAGGTGCAGACGCTCGCGCTCGTGCAACGCACTGTCCTGCTCGCGGGCCTGGCGCTCGTGCTCCTCGTCCTGGTGATCGCGTTGCTGGTCACCCGCCAGGTGGTCCAGCCGGTACGCGTCGCGGCAGAGACCGCAGGCCTGCTCGCCGGCGGTGATCTGTCCAAACGCATCGCGGTGCGCGGCACCGACGACATCGCCCGGCTCGGCCAGTCGTTCAACGACATGGCCGACAGTTTGCAGCGCCAGATCCGCAGGCTCGAGGAGGTCTCGCGACTGCAGCGACGGTTCACCAGCGACGTGTCGCACGAGCTGCGTACCCCGCTCACGACGATCCAGATGGCCGCCGACTACTTGCACGGCAGCCGCGAGGAATTCCCCGCCGAGCTCTCCCGAGCCGCCGAGCTGCTGCACGCCGAGCTGGATCGTTTCGAGTCACTGCTCGGCGACCTGCTGGAGATCTCGCGCTACGACGCCGGGGTAGCGCGGCTGGAATCCGAACCGTCCGACATCCGCACAGTCGTCGGCACGACCGTCGAGTCCACCAGGATGCTCGCCCAGCGGCACGGCAGCGACGTGGTCGTCGAGGAGCCCGACGACGCCGTCATCCTGGACATGGACGCGCGCCGCGTCGAGCGGATCTTGCGTAACGTCGTAGGCAACGCGCTCGACCACGGTGAGGGAAAGCCCGTTGTGATCACTATCGGATACGACCAGGACGCCGTCGCGGTGACCGTTCGCGATCACGGCATCGGTTTGCGTCCTGGGGAGTCCGGCCTGGTGTTCAACCGGTTCTGGCGAGGTGACACCTCCCGCAGCCGGTTGACCGGCAGCACCGGACTCGGGCTGGCGATCTCACTCGAGGATGCGCGGCTGCACGACGGTTGGTTGCAGGCGTGGGGCGAGCGCGGTCGCGGCGCCCAGTTCCGGTTGACGCTGCCGCGGCACGCCGGGCACACCTTGATGCACTCGCCACTGGCGCTGAACCCCGACGAGCGGACCGAAGACGATGAGTGAGCGCCGCTGCCGGCGCGGTCTCGCGCTGGCGGTCGTGGCGGCACTCGCCGTCGCCGGATGTACCGGCGTGCCGTCGTCCTCCGCCCCCCAGACGGTGCAGCCGATCGGGGTCGGCCAAGGCGTCAGCGCCCCAGTTGCCCCCCGGCCCGGCGCCGGTCCGCGCAAGATCGTCGGCGACTTCCTTGAGGCCAACAGCACCGATGTGGTCAAGCCCTCTCCGGCACGTCAGTTCCTGACCTCGGCGGCGCGCAACAAGTGGTCGGACGTCACCGCGACGATCGTCTCCGACCTGCACATCGGCACCTACGACCCGCAGCGGCGCACCTTGAGCGTGACGGCGCGGGTGGTCGCCACGCTCGACAATCGCGGCATATACACCCCGCGTCTCGATGCCGCCGGTCACGGCGGCGCCAAGGTGCCGTTCGCGTTCGGGGTGAGCCTGGTGCGCGGCCAATACCGCATCAGCGCGTTGAGGAACGGGCTGCTGCTCACCGAGGACCAGTTTCGCAGCGGATATCAGCAGCGCGTCGTCTACTTCTACGACACTGCCGAGCGCTACCTCGTGCCCGACGTCCGCTACTCGGGCCTGAACAAGTCGGGCGAGCTTTCGGACTGGTTGCTCAGCCAGTTGATCGCCGGCCCGAGCCCCGGCCTGCAGAGCGCCGTCAGCACCGATACGTTGCCGGCGCAGGCCCGCCGGGTTACCGCGAAGATCGGTTCTTCGCTGACGACGGTGCAGGTACCCGGCAGCCGGCAACTCGCCGCCGGTGTGCGTGACCGGCTCGCGGCTCAGGTGAGCCTCACGTTGACCCAGGCGGTGCACATCGACGAGATGTCGATTCTGGACGGGGACGTCGCCGTGCGGGTCCCGAAATTGAACAGCAGCCGGTTCTCCGCGTCGGACTTCGGCGGGGAACAGGGTCCACCGGCACCCGCGCAGGATGTGTACTACCTGACCGGCGGCCGCATCAAAACGCAGGACGGCGACGCCCTGCGCGGGGCGTTGGGCAACGGGTCGGTGCTGTTCGACTCGATCGCGCTCGCCCGCCCGGCCGGTATCGGCGACCTGACCGTCGCCGGCGTGCAGGGCACCGGCGTCTCGCAACGGCTCGTGCTGGGCACGCAGGCCTCCGGTGTCCGGCCGACGCCGATAGTCGGGCAGCTGACCCGTCCGGCGTGGGCTCCTGGCCGGGCGGAGGTATGGATCGGCCGAGGCGCGAAGGTGTACCGCGTCGTCACCGACGGCAAGACCAACAGCGTGTCGGCGGTGCCGATCCCGTCCGCTGCCGGCGGCGGACGGGTGGTCGCGCTGCGACTGAGCCCGGACGGTTCCCGGGTCGCGCTGGTGATCGCCGGGGCCAACGGGCTGCCCCAGCTCTACGTCGGGCCGATCCTGCGTAGCGGCAACACCGTCCAGGTGGACACTCTCCAGCAGATCAGCCCTGCGGGCGTCGTGGTCCAGGATGTCGCCTGGGTCGACACGTTGAAGCTGTACGCCATCGGATACCTACGGGACACCGAGGAGGCCGGGGTGTTCGAGACTGCAGTCGACGGCTCGGGCTGGGACAACCTCGGCATCAGCACGCTGCCCAAGCCGCCGACCACCATCACCGCGACGACCAACGCCGCTGCCTGGGTGTCGGCCGACGGATTCGTCTGGCAGCAGAACGGCAGCCGCTGGGTGAGCCCTGGCCCGGTGGACCAGCGCCCGGGTGACAAGCCGATTTACCTCGGCTGAGCCGTCCACAGGCCCCGAGCCGAATTGGATCGTTGTCCACAGATCTCGCGGACACCACGCGGTGGCGGTGAGCGTGCGGCACGGTCGTGGGATGTCGTGGATGGCCTGCCTCGTCGATCTTGCGTTGCCACGACGGTGCGCGGGTTGTGGGGCGCTGGGCGCGCCAGCACTGTGCTCGGGGTGTCTGCTGAGCGCGTCGCCGGTGCACGCGTGGTCCGCCGGCTTCGAGACGCTCGCGGCAGCCGCCTACGAAGGGCCGATCCGCGCGGCGCTGCTCAGCTACAAGGAACGCGGCCGGCGCGATCTCGCCGGCCCGCTCGGCCAGCTGCTCGGCCGGGCGGTGCAGGGCGTGCTCGCCGAACGCTCGCCGCCGCCTCGGATCGCGCTGGTGCCGGTTCCCTCGGCCCGATCCGCGGTCGCTGCGCGCGGAGGAGATCACGTGCTGCGCCTGGCTCGCGTCGCCGGTCGGCGGCTGGGCGTGCGGGTAGCCGCACCGCTCGCATTCACCAGATCCGTGCAGGATTCGGCTGGGCTGACGAGCGCCGATCGTGCACGCAACCTGGCCGCCTCGATGGCGGCTTGGGAGGTACGGGGCGAGTGGGCGGCGATCGTCGTGGACGACATCGTGACGACCGGGGCGACGCTGCGCGAGGCACGTCGGGCCCTCGATGCGGCCGGGTGGTCGGTGCTCGGCACAGCCGTCGTCGCGGCGACGCCGCGCCGGCGCCACGGGGGTGCGGAAGCGGACGCACCAGAACGCGGCGTGGCCCCCATTGGCAGCGTCCGCGTGGGCGGTCTAGCGTGAGGACGACCACGTCCTGACCGATAACGACGCGTGTCGGCCACGCACCCGTGGCTACGACCCACTCGCGTGGGCCCTCCCTGCCGGGAGCGCGTCCCGAGCTGGTGGAGGTCGCATGGAATCTGTCGCGGGCAGTATGGAGATCGTCGTCCAAGGTCGCAACGTCATCGTCCCCGAGCACTACAGGCAGCACATCGCCGAGAAACTCGCGAAGCTTGAACGATACGACCACAAGATCATTCGAACCGACGTCGAACTCCAGCACGAGAAGAACCCGCGGCAGCACGGCAGCTGTCAGCACGTGGAGATCACCTGCCGTACCCGTGGTCCGGTGGTGCGCAGCGAGGCCTGCGCCGAAGATTTCTACAAGGCGCTGGACATCGCCGCCGAGCGGCTCGAGCGCCGCTTCCGCCAGGCCGCCGACCGGCGCCGCGTCCACCACGGCCGCCGCACACCGCGCTCGCTGGCGCAGGTCACCGCCGAGGTACCTGACATCCTGCACGGGGGCGATGCCGCGAGCGCGGCCGGCACGGACGAGACGCCCGACGGTCCGGGGCAGGTGGTGCGCGAGAAGGAGCACCCGGCGACGCCGATGAGCGTCGACCAGGCACTGTTCCAGATGGAACTGGTCGGACACGACTTCTACTTCTTCTGCGACTCCGACACCGGGCGGCCGAGCGTGGTGTACCGCCGCCATGCTTATGACTACGGCCTGCTGCGCCTGGCAGTGCAGTAGCGCCCAGCCGAGCAGCGCTCAGCTGTGTAGCGCGCGGCTGTAGCGCGGGTTCAGCAGCGCGAAGCGAACCTCGTCGCCGAACGATCCGTCGGCATTGCGCATCCGCGTGCGCCGGATGCCGTCCGGCGTGAAACCGGCGCTCGCGGCGGCACGTTGCGAGGCCACGTTGTCGGTCTTCGCCCCCAGCTCGAGGCGCGCCAGGTCGAGCCGGTCGAACGTCCACGAGGCCACGAGCCGCAGGGCACGTGTCGTGTACCCGCGCCCACGGAACTGGGGATGGACCGTGTAGCCGACACCGCCGATCTGCGGAGGCCCGGACCGGCGCAGGTTCAACTCGCCGGCGAAGTCGCCGGTGGCGACGTCGACCATCGCGAAGCGGGCCGTCGTGCCCACCAGCCAATCCAGGCCGGCACGCGTGGCTGTCGCGGCCGCCTGGCTCGCCGAGCGAGGCGCACCGGTGAAGTTCCAGCGCACCGACTCGGCGTCCTCGCACTCGCCGAGACCCTGCGCGTCCTGTGGCAGCAACATCCGTAGCGCGAGAGTGCCGTCGTCCAGCTCGCCGGCCGTCAGCCGTGGGAACGCGGGCTCGATCGGCTCGTCCGGATCGTCGGACACGCGGGCGAATCGGGCCAGGTCGCCGCTCCGCTCAGGTATCCCGCCCCGGCCCGCGCTGACCACCGCCGCACGCGCGACACCCTCGAACCGGAAGCCGGCCGCGAGCGCCGTGGCCGCCGAGGCCAGATTCCGCACGTCGCAGTCGAGCTGGATGCGGGCCAGGCCGAGGGAAAAGCCGAAGCGGGTCAGGACCCGGGTGGCCTCCGCGGCGAATCCGTGTCCGCGCGAATCCGGCGCCACCCAGAAACCGATCTCCGGGTCGCCCGCCATGCGCAAGGCGGCGGCGCCGACCAGCCTGCCGGTGGCCTGCTCGACGACCGCGCAGCCCAGGCCGCTGCCCTCGCCACGGCCTTCGTGACCGAGCTCGGTCACGAACTGCCGGGCGTCCTCGACCGTGTACGGGTTCGGCAACGCGAGGAACTGCATCATGGACATGTCGCGCATGATGCCGGCTACCCGTTCGGCGTCGTCCGGATGCCACCGGCGCAGCCGCAGCCGCTCGCCCGCCAGCTCGAGGTCGTCGAGTTCGACGTCGCCGGATTGTCCCACGCAACCACCTTGCCAGAGTGATCAACCACGTTGTCCGCGCCCCCGCCGCGCAGTGATGACGAGCGCGGTGGCAAGCAGCCCGAGCACGAATATGGAGCCAAGCACCACCAGCGTGATCTTCGCGTCGTCGGACGAGGCGGCCTGCGCCGGCGGCGTGACGTCGTCGTGGTTGCTGGTGTTCGGTGGTCCCTCAGTGACCACCGTCCGCGTCGGCGACACGGTGGTGTCCGACGGGTCGCTGGCGAAGTGGAAGTCGTCGGTGATCGTCGCTGGCTTCAGCGTGCCGTCGTACCTGGTCAGGAAGGTCGCGCCGCCGCTGGTCACCGCGGCGAGATCCGGGTGCTGGGTCGGGTCGAGGTGTCGAGCCCACACCTTGCACATCCCCGGGTTCGCAGTGCGCAGCGCCAGCGAATGCGGCGCCAAGGTGTACACCGTGACCCGTTCGGCAACGGTTGCGAGGTGCGACAGGCGCATCGGGTACACGATCTCGCGGGTACGGAAGCGTAGGTGCAGCGGGTCGAGTTGGCCATCCAGGCTGGCGGTGCTCGCCGCGGCGGGGCGAAGCCGGACGGCCACGAACGCCCACCCCTTCGCGACGTACGTGCCGGCGGCGGCCGCGAGCGCCGGCTTCGCGTTGAAGCCGTTGTCCGTAAGCCATGTCGTCAATGCGCCCGCATCGTTCGAGGACAGCGTGACGACATCGAGCGGGCCGATCGCCTGACGGTTCTGCACTACGACGGTCGGCGCCGGCGCTCCCGCCCCGTTCCCGGTGCCACCGGGTGCCCTCGTCGGCGTGACCGGCGGGGCGGTGATCCGGGCGAGGGTGGCGAACATGTCGCGCGGGCCGGCTGACACGACGGCGTGCTTGTCCGGGACAGGGAACAGCAGGGCTCCGGTGCGCACATCGGAGTTCAATGTCAGGGAAAGGTAGATGTCCTCGCTGAACGTGGCGCCGGGGGCGGTGTCGGCGCTGACGCGCACGAGACCGGTCTCCTGCGGCACGGACGCCTGGCCCCCGCGGCTCGGGCTGAACGCCCCGCAGCCGCAGGCCTGCGCTATGCCGATCGGGGCGGCGAACGGTATCGCCAGCATGCTGAGGGCGAGCAGGGCTGCCGTTGCGCCGCGGCGGGTAAGCGAGCGGGTCATCATGCACAACTAGACGAGGCGTGCCGGCTGGGCCGTTCCCGCCGCCTCACCGCGCGACGCGCACAAACGCGAAATCGGCGCCCCGCACCAGCCCTTCGGCGTTCTCGGGCAGTTCGGCAAGCAGCTCGTCCAACGGAACCATGTCGATCGCGAGTACCTCGCTGCCGACGGAATCGCGCGCCCCCCACACGTCGGCAGGCACGCCGAGCCGGATCCGGTCCTGGATGTCCAGCCCGTTCTCCCGCCGCGCCACCTGGATGTGGCGCACCAGCGTGCGCCGCCGGAACTCCGCCTGCAGGTCCACGTCGGTGGAGGTGTCGAGGGCGACGGTCAGCGAACCGTCGCGGGCTGTCACCCAGCCCTGCTCGACGTGCTCGTCGATGGTCACGTCATCGCTGTTGATCAACACGTCGCGGTCGTCGACGAAGAGCACGAGGGGGACGCCGGCGGCCAGTTTCTCGACGTCGGCAGCCTCCAGCGAACCGAGAGCGAGCTTGATCTGTTCGGTGACGCCCTTGTACCGGGGGCCGAGCTTGCGCCACACGGGACGCACCTCCCGCCGCATGGGGATGGAGCCGGCGCCGCCGGGTACGACCTCGCGGGTGTTCACCTCGTCGGCGACGATGTCGCGCACCGCGTCGGTGAGCCTGGACCCGCCGGAGACGATGACGCGCTTCAGTGGCTGACGGACCGGCAGCCCGGACTCGGTGCGCGCGGACCGCGCGAGAGAGGAGATGCGACGCGCGTGCTCCATCTCGAGGTCGAGCGCGGCGTCCGAGGCGCCCGTAGCGCGCGGCCACGCTGCCATGTGGACCGAGTCCGCGTCCTCGTCCTGCAGCGCGGACCAGATCGCCTCGGCCAGGAACGGCGTGAACGGCGCGAGCAGGACAGCGACGGTGCGCAGTATCTGATGCAGCGTCTGCAGCGCCTGGACATCCGCACCGTCGTCGCCGCCCCAGAAACGCCGCCTGCTGCGCCGCACGTACCAGTTCGAGAGCGCGTCGAGGAACTCGGAGACACGGGCCGCCGCGGTGTGCGCCTCGAAGCCCTCCAGGCCGGCGCTGACGTCGGTGATCAGCGCGTCCAGCCGCGAGAGGATCCACCGGTCCATGACGTGCGAGCTCGGCGCGGCGCCCGGGTCGGGCGTGAACTGCTCGATCACGGCGTACTGCCGGAAGAACGACGTGGTGTTCCACAGCGTGTCCAGGTCACGCCGGATGCGCTGGCCGATGGCTTCGCGAGAGATGCGCTTGGGCCCCCAGGGCGCGCCGAGGCTGAACAGGTACCACCGCAGGCCGTCGGCACCGAATTGCGGGAACAGCTCGAGCGGATCGATGACGTTGCCGAGGGACTTCGACATCTTGCGTCCCTCGTCGTCGACCAGGTGGCCCAGGCACACCACGTTCTCATACGGCGTCTTGCCGTACACCATCGTGTTGACGGCCAGCAACGAATAGAACCATCCGCGCGTCTGGTCGATCGCCTCGCAGATGAAGTCTGCGGGAAACCGCCCGGACAGGGCGTCCAGGCCCTGTTCGGCCGATTCAGCCCACTGTGCGGTGGGCGCGCAGCCGGAATCGAACCACACGTCGCACACCGCGGGGGTGCGGCGGGCCGCGCCGCCGCACTGCGGGCAGGGCACCTCGACGTCGTCGACCGAAGGCCGGTGCAGGGACAGCGCCGACAGGTCCCGGCCGGCCAGCTCGCCGAGTTGCGCGCGGCTGCCGACGCAGAGGTCGTGCCCGTTGTCGCAGCGCCAGATCGGCAGCGGCGTACCCCAATAGCGATCGCGGGAGACGGCCCAGTCGATGTTGTCGCGCAGCCAGTTCCCGAACCGCCCTTCCTTGATGTTGTCCGGGAACCAGTTGATCGTGGCGTTCTGATCGATCATGTCCTGCTTGATGCTCGACGTGGCGATGAACCACGTCGGCTTGGCCCAGTACACCAGCGGTGTCTGGCAGCGCCAGCAGTGCGGATAGGAGTGGAGGATCGTGTCCGGCTTGACCATCAGCCCGCGCTCGGTGAGCTCGGCCATGATGTCCTCTACGGCGTCGAAGACCTTGATGCCTTCGTAACGGCCCTCGATGTAGCGGCCGTCCGCCCCGACCGGGTTCACCACCGGCAGACCGTGGCTCTGCCCGAGGTTGTAGTCGTCCACGCCGAAGGCTGGGGCGATGTGCACGAGACCGGTGCCGAGGTCCTCGGCCACGTCGTCCCACTCGATGACCCGCCCGGTAGGAGCAGCGTCGGCCCCCACGTCGGGGAACGGACGGCGGTAGGTCAGGCCGGCAAGATCGCTACCGAGCACCACCGCGCCGGGCTCCGCGTCGCCGACCACCGACGACGCGAGTGCCATGGCAATGACGAGCTGCCGCCCGGCCACGTCGAACACCCCGTATTCACGCTCGGGATGGACGGCCGCCGCGACGTTGGCCGGCAGGGTCCACGGCGTCGTGGTCCACACGACGAGCTCCCACGGCCGGTCCTCGAGCTGCAGGCCGACGTAGGCGGTCGCGTCGGTGCGGTCGCGGTACACGCCCGGTTGGCCGAGTTCGTGGGAGGACAGCGCTGTGCCGCAGCGGATGCAGTAGGGGACGACGCGGTGCCCCTCGTAGATCAACTTGCGATCCCAGAGCACCTTGATGTGCGACCAGACCGACTCGAGGAACGTGTCGTCCATGGTGCGGTACGCGCGCTCGTAGTCGACCCAGTAGCCCGCGCGGGCCAGCACCGTCTCGAAGTTTGTGATGTTGCCGGTGACCAGTTCGCGGCACTCGGCGACGAAGCGTTCGATGCCGTAGCGCTCGATGTCGGGCTTGTCGCGCAACCCGAGCTTGCGCTCGACCGCGATCTCGACGGGCAGGCCTTGGCAGTCCCACCCTGCGCGGCGATCTACGAAACGTCCGCGCATCGTGTGAAACCGGGCATAGATGTCCTTGTACGCCGAGGTCCACACGTGGTGCAGGGCGGGGCTGCCGTTGACGGTCGGCGGCCCGTCCACAGTGATCCACGGCGCTCCGTCGGGGTTGCGTGTCCGGGCCCGTCGCACGGTGTCGTGTTCGTCCCAGTGTTGTTGCACCCGCTCCTCGAGATCGGGCAGGTTGAGCGGGCCGTCCGGTGAAACCAACACGCCGGCCAGGCTATCTGGTGCCTGAGCGTCGCCGGCGGTGGTGGCAGCCGCTCCGGTTGGTCGGCCCGTACCATGGCCTGCGTGGTTCTTGCGAAGCTCCTGCGCGCCGGGGAACAGAAACAGGTCCGTCGACTGACCGCGATCGCGGCTCATATCGAGACGCTCGAAGACGACTACGTCGACCTGACCGATGCCGAACTGCGCGCGCTCACCGACACGTTCCGTCAGCGCCTGGGCGATGGCGAGACGCTCGACGAGCTGCTTCCCGAGGCGTTCGCCGTCGTGCGTGAGGCCGCGCGGCGCACGCTGGGCCAGTTCCATTACAAGGTGCAGCTGATGGGCGGCTCGGCGTTGCACCTCGCCAATGTCGCGGAGATGAAAACCGGTGAGGGCAAGACGCTTGTGTCGACCCTGCCGGCATATCTCAACGCGCTGCCCGGCAAGGGCGTGCACGTCGTCACGGTCAACGACTATCTCGCCTCGCGGGACGCCGACTGGATGGGTCGGGTCCACCGCTTCCTCGGCTTGAGCGTCGGAAAGATCCTCAGCGATCTGCCGCCGGACAAGCGCAAGGCAGCCTATGCCTGCGACATCACCTACGGCACCAACAACGAGTTCGGCTTCGACTACCTGCGCGACAACATGGCATGGGCGAACGACGATCTTGTCCAGCGGGGGCACAACTACGCCGTCGTCGACGAGGTCGATTCCATCCTCATTGACGAGGCACGCACGCCGTTGATCATCAGCGGGCCGGCCGAGGAGAACCAGCGCTGGTACCTCGAGTTCGCGCGCATCGCGCCGCGGATGAAGAAGGACGAGCATTACGAGGTCGAAGAGGGCAAGCGCACCGTCGCCGTCACCGAGGAAGGCGTCGCGTTCGTCGAGGACCAGCTCGGCATCGACAACCTCTACGAGGCCGCGAACACGCCGCTCGTCGGCTACCTGAACAACTCGTTGAAGGCCAAGGAGCTGTTCAAGAACGACCGCGACTACATCGTCAACGACGGCAACGTGATGATCGTCGACGAGTTCACCGGCCGCGTGCTGCACGGCCGACGCTACAACGAGGGCATGCACCAGGCCATCGAGGCCAAGGAAGGCGTGCAGATCCAGCAGGAGAACCAGACGCTGGCCACGATCACGTTGCAGAACTACTTCCGCCTCTACGACAAGCTCTCCGGCATGACGGGCACGGCGCAGACCGAGGCCAACGAGCTGCACCAGACCTACAAGCTCGGCGTCATCCCGATCCCGACGAATATGCCGATGATCCGCGACGACGAGTCTGACCTCATCTACAAGAGCGAGGACGCGAAGTTCGCGGCCGTCATCGACGACATCGCCGATCGGCACGAGGCCGGTCAGCCGGTGCTCGTGGGCACCGCCAGCGTCGCGAAGTCCGAACGGCTGGCCTCGCTACTGCTGCGCAAGGGTATCCCGCACGAGGTGTTGAACGCGAAGCAGCACGCGCGGGAGGCCGCGATCATCGCCAATGCGGGGCGCAAGGGCGCGGTCACCGTGGCGACGAACATGGCCGGCCGGGGAACCGACATCATGCTCGGCGGCAACCCCGAGTTCTCGGCCGACCTCGCGCTGCGCGAGAAGGGCTTGAGCCCGGACGAGACACCCGAGGAGTACGAGGACGCTTGGCCGGACGCCCTCGACGAGGCGAAAGCGGAGATCGAGAAGGAGCACGAGGAGGTCGTCGACATCGGCGGTCTCTACGTGCTCGGCACCGAGCGGCATGAGTCGCGGCGCATCGACAACCAGCTGCGCGGCCGTTCCGGGCGCCAGGGCGACCCGGGTGAGTCGCGCTTCTACCTGTCCCTCGGCGACGACCTGATGGTGCGTTTCAACGGGGAGCGGGTCGCGGCGATGATGAACCTGCTGCGCCTGCCTGAGGACGTCCCCATCGAGGCGAAGATGGTCTCGAAGGCGATCCAGTCGGCGCAGACGCAGATGGAGCAGCAGAACTTCGAGATCCGCAAGAACGTCCTCAAGTACGACGAGGTGATGAACAAGCAGCGCACCGTCGTCTACGACGAGCGCAAGCAGGTGCTTGACGGCGTCGACCTCAGCGACCAGATCCGGCCGATGATCACCGACGTCGTCACCAGCTACGTCGAGGGCGCTACCGCCTCGGGATACCCGGAGGAGTGGGAACTCGACCAGCTCTGGACGGCGCTCAAGACGCTGTACCCCATCTCGCTGACGCCGGAAGAGGCGATCGAACAGGCCGGCGGCCACAAGGCCGACCTCACCCGCGAGTTCCTGCTGGAGGAGCTCGTCGCCGATGCGCAGGCCGCCTACGACCAGCGTGAAGAGGATCTCGGACCCGAGGTGGCCCGCGAGCTCGAGCGGCGCGTGCTGCTCTCGGTGCTCGATCGCAAATGGCGCGAACACCTGTACGAGATGGACTACCTACAAGAAGGCATCGGGCTGCGCGCGATGGCCCAACGCGACCCGCTCGTGGAGTACAAGCGCGAGGGCTTCGACATGTTCGCGGCCATGATGGACGGGATCAAGGAGGAATCGGTCGGCTTCCTGTTCAATCTCGACGTCGAGGTCGAGGCGGACGCCGAGGAGGTGCCGGCCGGACCGGTCAGCACCCGCAAGGCACCGACTGGCGCACCCGGTGACCGTGTCGAGGATGTCGAGGGCTCCGAAGATTCCGAGGACGACGAACCCGTGGACAGCGGCCCGCAGATCGACCTGACGTTGCTTGAATCGGCGCAGGAACAGCATGAGGCCGCCACCAACGGATCGTCGCCACACATCAAGGCCAAGGGCCTGGAACAAACCAAGACCGAGAAGCCGCTGACCTACAGCGCGCCGGAACTCGGCTCGGACGATCCGTCGGTCACCACCGGCGACGACGCCAAGCCAGCCGGCGCGAAGTCGACCACGGCGAAGCGGCAGCAGTCGCGCAGCAACCCGAATCGCGGCAGCCGCGGCAATCGCGGGTCCAGCGGGGGCAACCGCAACAAGCGCAAGCGATAGGCGGCCACGGGACGCGAGGTCGAAGGCGTCGCCGATGGCGCACGCGCTGTCACCCGCGATCTTGTTGCGCATCGGTTGCGTACGCAGCAGACCAGCAACAAGATCCACGACGGGCGGTGGTCGCGGCTACCCGAGCACGTCACCAGCTGGTATATGTGGCGGTCAGCCGAGTTGCAGGCGGGTACAGCGCCAGCGTCCGTGGTGGGCCTCCAGCCGCAGGGCCAGGGCGCGTACGCGGTGCCCCACCTCGACGGTCGCGCTCAGCTCGGCAATGCCTTCGGCAGGCTCGGACGCGCGCACCGAACGCACGCTGGCCCGGTGCAGCCAATGCGGCGTGCCGAGCCCGGCCGCCCGATCGAAGTCCGCGCCGAGACCGCGGGTGACCGACGGGCTGAGCATCGCACCGAGTTGATGCAGCGGGCGGCGCCCGGCGGCGGTCTCGATCATGCCGATGAGCAGGCGCTGCGCCCAGGAGCTCGGGTCGGGCAGATCGCTGGGCCGCGCCGGGCTCGGTAGCCATGCCCTCGGCGTCGCGGCGGGGGCGAAGGGCAGGCGCCGGTCGTGCGGGCCGAACAGTGCTCGCGGCTCGCGGAGCTCGTCGTCGAAGGGCGGTTCGCGCCGGGGAGCAGGCCGGATCACCACGCGGGGTGCACCCAGCGGTGCCAGGCTCAGGGCGGCGGTCATGGGTGGGCCTCCTGGGTGATCGCGGGCGGCGCACGCAGCACCTGGCCAGGCGTGAGCAGGGCAGGGTCGGCACCGATGACGTCCCGGTTCGCCGCGTACCAGCGCGGCCACTGCGCGGCGATCTCGGCTGCGGATGCCCGCGGGCCGAGCCGGCGCGCGGTGATCAGCCACAGCGAGTCGCCGGCCCGCACGGTGATGCCGGCCGGTCGCGAGCTCGACGCCGTGGTCGGCTGCGCCGTGGGTGGCTGCGGCCTGGACGGCCAGCGCGGTGCGGGCACGGTTGCGCTGTGCGGCGCGCCGACCGGCCACGTCGGACTGGGCACCGGGCGTGCGCTGGTCGTGGCGGCCCTACCGGGCGCTCGTGCGGCGTTGTGGTCGAGCGCCGTGGCGCTGGTCACCGGGGCCAGCAGCACGCCGAGCCCGGCCGAACCGGCGAGCACGTTGCGCACGACGCGTGGCAGCACCACGCGGCACAGCCCAGCTGAGCACGCGCCGGCGAGACCCGGCAGTCGCGCGGCGGCGGCGGCGAGCAACCCGATCGCCAACCAGGCGGCGACCACCCAGATGCCGGATGTGGCCAGCGTCGCCACCGCACCGTCGACACCGTCGCGGGCGAACCAGGCGTGCGGCGCCGCGAGGTCGGCGGCGAGGCGGGCCGGCGCGGGACGCAGTGCCACGAGCGCGGCCACGTCGACGAGCACGAACGCCGCTGTGCAGGTTCCTGACTCGCGTCGCATAGCACATCCCTCGTTTGCCTACGTTTGCCTGTATATGCCGATGGATGCCTGCGGTCAAGTGGCGGAGCCCACCTGTGGACGGCGCAGGGCAGGATGGCCCGATGAGGTGGGATCGGCTGTTCGCGGATCTCGAAGGACAAGCCGAAGTGCTGGCCCAGGCCGAGCGTGCTGCCGAGGTCGAAACACGTACCCGCGGCGAGAGCGCCCAACTCGGACTGGTCGATCGGTTGCGTGCGGCGCTCGGCGCGCCCCTGCGCCTGGGCGTGTCCGGCGGCGTGACGGTCTCCGGGACGCTGACGCGGGTCGGACCCGACTGGCTGCTGCTCGACGAAGGCGCCGGCCGCGAGGTCCTCGTCGTAGCGGGGCAGCTGCTCGGTGTGCGGGGCCTCGGCCGGCACTCGGCGGTGCCCGGCACGGCGGGCGTGCTCGAGTCGCGGCTCGGGCTACGTCATGTGTTGCGGGGCATTGCCCGGGACCGCTCGGCCGTGCGGCTGCATCTCGCCGCGAATATCGCCGGGCACCGCGCGGCGCTCGAGTCGCTCACCGTCGACGCGACGATCGACCGCGTCGGCGCCGATTTCATCGAGGTGGCCACCCACTCCGCAGGCGAGGTGCGTCGGCGTGGCGACGTCCGGGACGTCGAGCTGATCCCGATCGCCGCGATCGCCGCGATCCGCAGGTCAGTCTGAGTTCTTGCGTTGGTCGTCGACGAAGGGATGCTGGTCGATGAATTCCTGCGTCTGCTCGTACATGCGAGAGATGTAGGTCTCGAGATCGTCGCGCTGGACGCGCCATACCCCGCGGCCACCGATCTTCATGGCCTTGAGCTCCTTGTTGCGCACCAGCGCATAGGCCTGCGAGGTCGAGGTGTTGAGCACCTCGGCAACGTCGTCCAGGGTCAGGAAGCGCTGCTCGGCGGGCATGGCGTCGGCGTGGCCCTTTCACTCGGTTCGCTGGCCCCGAGTGTGGCAGGTGCGCCGCCGGGGCCGTCGAGTTGTCCACAGGAAGATCGTCGGCAGGTCGCGCCGGGTGCCCGAGTCGGGCACTATGTCCGGCGTGAGCGCGTCCTCTCCTTCGCCTGCCCCCCGCCGCGTCGCGAGGCCGAGTTGGCTGGACCTGCGCCTCGTCCTCGGCGTCTTGCTCGTGCTCGCGTCGGTGCTGATCGGCGCGAAGATCGTCTCCGGCGCGAGCAAGACCCACGCGGCGGTGACTGCGACGCGCGATCTCGCCGCCGGCACCGTGCTGACCGCCGACGATCTGCGGCTGTCGCAGGTGCAGCTGCCCGGTCGGGGCAGGGATGTCTACCTCGCCGACACGAAGGACGCCATCGGTCAGCGCCTCGAACGGGCGGTGACCCGCGGTGAACTCGTGCCGTCGGCGGCGGTCGCGAAGGTCGAGGCGCAGACGACGCTGACCGTGCCGCTGGCTGCGGGGGCGGCACCACGGCTGCGCTCCGGGCAGCGCATCGAGGTCTGGGTTTCTTCGTCGTCGTGTCCATTCGTCGTCCTCCTGCCCGATGTGACGGTGCAGTCGGTGCACGCGGACGCCGACGGCTCGATCTCCAACGGTCGGGGCGGCCAGGACGTCGTCATCAGCGTCGAGCCAGCGATCGCCGGGCGGGTGATCGCGGCGCTGGCGATTGACGGCGTGACCTTGCGTGCCGGCGTGCTCGTCGGCCGGCATCCGTCAGCGGTGCCGTCCGCAGCGGTGCCGTCCGCCTCGCCGCCGTCGTCGGGGTCGCAGTCGGGGTCGACGCCGCAGTCGGGGTCGACGCCGCCGCAGTCGGGCGGTGATCCGACGGACCTCGCGGCCTGCGCATCCCCGTCCGCAACCCGATGAAGCTACCGGTCCTCTCGGCTGCCGACGGCGCGGCCTGGGAAGAACGGCTCGTCACCGCCTTCGAACGCGGCCCCTACCCCGTCGAGATCGTTCGGCGCTGCGTCGACATCGTGGACGTGCTCGCTGTAGCGGCATCCGGCCAGGGCCGCGCCGCGCTGCTCGCAGCCGGCCTGCGCCGCCTGGACGCCGAGGCAGTCGACCGGCTGACAGCCGCAGGCG
>JAABUT010001376.1_pt1 | contig 28140 bp, 33 predicted proteins | sample 5559281 | NCBI WGS metagenome assembly JAABUT01 (sample SAMN10711880, study PRJNA513359) | rock metagenome | isolation source: Antarctica rocks | place: Antarctica: Victoria Land, Ricker Hills nord | collected 2016-01-04
TGAAAGAGATACCCTTACTGAAAGGACAAAGCAGCCCTGTTTTAGGTGATATTGCTTCTTTTAACACTAAATATGTTCCGGGCGAATATGACCGGACCGGGCCGCGGCGGTTTTTAACAGTAGGTGCCAATATTTATAAGAGGGATTTGGGCAGCGCAACGGCAGATGTACAAAAAGCCATGAAAAGCTTAGGCCAGCCGGATAAAGGTGTGGTTGTAGAAATGAAAGGTATGTCGAGCCTGTTGACCGAAACGTTAGGAAGTTTGCAAAATGGATTGTTGTTTGCCATATTGGTCATCTTTTTGTTATTGGCGGCCAACTATCAGTCTTTTAAAGTATCACTAACCGTGTTATCAACCATACCCGCAGTAATATTAGGTTCATTATTAATGCTGATTTTAACTGGTTCTACCCTCAACTTGCAATCGTATATGGGCATGATTATGTCAGTTGGAGTTTCCGTAGCCAACGCCATATTGATTGTAACTAATGCAGAAAACCTGCGGGTAGAATACCACAATGCCACCAAAGCCTCTATAACCAGTGCCTCCATCCGTTTGCGGCCCATTCTGATGACTAGTTTAGCCATGATTGCAGGGATGATCCCAATGGCTTCCGGCATGGGCGAAGCTGGCGAACAATCTGCGCCGCTTGGTCGTGCCGTAATTGGCGGTTTGCTGGCTTCAACACTTGCCGCCTTATTTATTTTGCCGCTGGTATTTGCTTGGGTGCAGGATAAAACCGGTTATCAATCGCCAGCATTGATGCCTGAAGATGAACCAGAACCAGAAAAACAAGTGAATACCAAACTTGAACCAATTAACGCATAATCACCATGAACTATAAAACCATTTTACCAGCGGCGGCTATTTGCTGTTTATTATATGCCTGCTCGGGCAACCAAAAACCAGTAGATATAACTGCTAGCGAAAAAAGTAAAACAACAGCAGAGCATGAGTTGGGAACTGTAGCAGAAAAAGCATTATCATCTTCTGCCCGTTTGCCCGGGCAGTTAAAGCCTTTTAACGAGGTTAACCTGTTTCCACGAGTGAATGGATTTGTTAAACAGGTTGATGTTGATCGCGGTTCAATAGTCAAAAAAAATCAGTTGCTGGTTACTTTAGAAGCACCCGAAATGCAGTCACAATTACAATCGGCTAATTCACGTTACCTGCAAGCACAAGAAACGGCTTCAGCCAGTAAAGAAAAATATCAGCGGCTAAAAGAAGCAGCAACCGAGCCAGGCTCTGTATCACCCCTCGACTTAGATAATGCTTCGTCCAGAATGAAAGCTGATGCAGCTATAGCTAATTCTGAGCGTTCAAATGTGGCTTCGGTAAAAACAATGCTGGGTTATCTCCATATTTATGCACCTTTTGATGGCATGATTGTGCAACGGAATATTTCTCCCGGAGCATTGGTTGCCCCTGGTAAATCAACAGATCAGCCGATGTTAATTTTGCAGTATACACGTAAGTTGCGCTTGCAGGTTGATATACCCGAAGACTATGTGGATAAAGTTGATTTAAAAAGCCCAGTCAAGTTCACTTTTAATGCAATGCCGGGACAGGAGCATACTGCTAAAATCAGCCGTTCGGCTAATGCATTGGGAAGTATGCGTCAGGAAGCTATTGAAATAGATGTAATCAATACAAAAGGACAACTTAAACCAGGCATGTATGCCGAAGTAAAAATTCCAATGCTTTCCGGTTCTAAATCTTTACTGGTTCCAAGCAGTGCTATTGTCCGCTCAACAGAACGTGAATATGTAGTGGCCGTTCGTGATGGTAAAGCAGCCCTTGTTGATGTAAAAGAAGGATTAGCCACGCATGATTCTTCAGAGGTATTTGGCAACCTGAAAGCCAATGAAAAAATTGTATTGCAGGGAACAGATGAGATTAAAGAAGGTGATGCGGTGAAGTAATAGTTTCACTCTTTTCAGCTGACCGCATATTTATCAATACTTCTTTTATCGGCCTTTTTTTGATCCGGTTCAGCCACATCATCACGCCCGTTACCGGAAAAATTAGCGACAACAAACAAACGATAAAACTGATAATTTTGGTTAGCAAGCCATAAACCGATCCGGTGTGAATTGGTTTGACAAAAGCCCGAGCGCGCTGAGCACTATTTTTATCACTAAATTTTTGTATGCTGATAATTTTGCCTGAAAACTGATCGATAAAATAAATATCTCCGGCAGTTTCTATGGCTCCTTTTGGCAACACATTTAGGGAAAATGTTCCGGTAGAATCCTGCGGTGAACGCATAGAATAAGATGCAGCATCTTTAATTTTCGAACTGTTTTTTGCAAGGATTTGCTCAACAGATAATAGTTTTAACTCTGATTGATAAGTAGATACAGGAGGTTTAGGTTGTTCAAATCCTGGCTTGGAACCGGCAATCGCAAATAGTAGTTTATTTGCCCAAGGGAAAGTCATGATCAAACCTGTAAACACAATCACCAGCAAAAAAAGAGAAGTGTAAAAGCCGGTCACAATATGCAAATCATGCGTCAGGCGTTTCCAGCCGCCGATCCATTTGTAGCGCAATCGCTGGCGCATAATTTTCTTGTTTTTCGGCCACCAAAGTACCACGCCGGTTATCAGAATAAACAAAAAGAACAAAGTAGAAAAAGCAACTATGGTATTTCCGATACTGTTTTTACCGGCCAATAAAAAGCGGTGCAACATCTCAACCGTAGAAAAAAATGATTTACGGCGATTGAACTGGCCGGTTATTTTTCCGGTGTACGGATCTACAAAAACAGTGAGATTTGGCCTGCCGCTACCGTTTTCCGGTTTCTTGCCGCCCATTTCAGTACTTTTTTTATCGTGATGTTTTAGGTTTTGATAATCTGGCTCTTTGGCATGTTGTTCACTTTCAGCCTCGTGCGGTTTTCCTTGTTCCCGGCCTTCTTCTTTTTTTTCAGGCGTAATCAACCCGATTTCTATTGTTCTTGTTTGCTTCAGCATAAACCTTTACGCTTACCGGTTTGGCCTTTGGTGCTTCTTTTATCGCATTAAAAACAAGCTGCGAAACAGGTAAACGTATTCCGGTCGATTCTGCATAATAGCGGTTGTGGTGCAGCGCGTGTTCAATTTCTTCTTCAAAAACCAAAATCGTCCCGGTGAGGCAGGAGCAAAAAATGATGATCCCGGCTGCCAAACTGAGGTATAAGTGGATGTTGCGGAAGACGGTTTTCATGATGCTGTTTTTACCGGTATAATTTTGCTGAGGTTTGTTGTTGATTAAAATTTATAAGCTAAAGTAGTTAAAAACTGCCGCGGCGGAATTGGCATAATGCTGTAATTATCATGGATCAGATAATTTAAAGTATTGCCGACATTGGAAACTTTGGCCATCTTTTGTTTTTATCTGTCCTGATATTCTTCCTGTAAGTATTTGACAATCAATAGCAATACCTAAAATAGACAATATTAAAAAGAGTAAATTTTTTTGATACATAAGTTTTAGCTTAATTTTTATTTTTATTTAGATTAATTCTATTCGGGCAAATATAGATTTAATCCTAAATTCTACAAAATTATTTAGAATTAATTTAAATAAGAATAGAAGTAATTAGTAAGTTCTCAAGACAAAAGTTTGGTCGCTATTCTTGATTATATTTGAAAACCTTATGCTGCCAAAATGAAGTGGATTACACGTGAACGTCCTAAAATAGACCGAATTGCCTGCCCATGGCTTATTAAGCGGTTTATAGATTCGGATGCAGAAATTATTTATGTGCCATTTGATGAAGTATTAACCCAAGCTGCTTCTTTAAACGCAATTCCGTTTGATTTGCCAGGGATAGAATACAGCCATTACAACGACCAATGTACTTTCGATTATTTTCTAAAAAAGTATAATTTAAAAGAGGGAGCACTTAAAAGGATGGCAGCAATTATCCGCGGAGCAGATACCGACCGACATGATTTTGCACCACAGGCTTCTGGTTTATCTGCTGTCTTTTTAGGTTTATCACAAAACATTTCTAATGATCAGGAACTGCTTGAACTCGGATTGAAAATTTATGATGGGCTTTACACCTGGGCAAAATACTTGCATGAGCAAAAGCATACGCAGGCACCGGTAGAGCAGTTATTACTGAATGTATATCATAAATATCTGAAGCAGGGAAACTCTAAAATAGCACCTCGATGGACTAAGGAACTGAAAGAAATGATACAAGATCAGCTGGACACAAATATGTCTTTAAGCCTTCAGCAGGCTTCTGGTGAACTGGGTATTAATCCGGCTTATTTATCAAGGGAATTTTCAAAATATTTTGAAAATCTTTCTTTCGGAGAATACATCCGAAAGCTGCGTATTGAGAAGGCAATCAACCTGATTGATACTACTGCTTACTCTCTCACAGAGATCGCTTACCTCACCGGTTTTTCTGATCAAAGCCACTTTAACAGGATTTTTAAAAAACAAACCGGTCAAAATCCTTCCGCTTATAAAAAAACAATCCTCAAAAGTAAAAAGGATACAAATAGTTAATTCTGTTCTATTTATGATCGAAGAATGCTGATAGTATTGCCGGTATAAAACAAGCATCAGTATGAATGATTATAAATTTAGCCGCAGACAGGCCCTACAGGCTACAGCGGTATTCGGAACAGCCTTACTACTGCCTTTAGAGAAATTGCAGGCAACTGCTTTGCCTTTAGGCAAAACGCCTGCTTTAACAGTTGAGGAAATGGCTGCAATAGACGTAGCATTAGGCAAAAAAGGAGCTTACAAGGAAGCAGAAGCTACCTATACAACACCCTTGCCCAGGAACGATTTGAAAATGAAGATCAAAGGTGAACCTGTCCCTATTCCCTTTGGTTTTGGCGGATGGGTTTCTTTTAAGAAAACCCTCAATGGCAAATCAGCAATGGTGATGAGTGATACAGTCCTGCAAATGGAAGAAGTTAACCCTTTAATTTCGGCAGCTTTTGCTAACGGACTGGAAATAGCAGCTATTCATAATCACTTCTTTTACGAAGAACCACGCATTTTTTACATGCACATTCATGGAATGGGCACAGTGGAAGAACTGGCTAAAAAATATGCAAATACCATCAGGGACAGTAAATTATTTCCCGCTAACCAGCCTGCCCCATCTGCTCCGCCTGCCCTTACCGGAAAAGAAAATTTTGATTTGCCTGCTCTTGATGCCATTGTAAAATATACCGGTACAGTTAACGGCCCGACTTATAAATACACGGTAGGAAGAAATGATTTGAAAGTAATGGCCATGGGTGTAGAAATGACTACCAATATAGGGCTTAACAGCTGGGCTTCTTTTGCAGGGAAACAGGATGACGCACATATTGCAGGGGACATGGCTATGTTGCAAAGCGAGGTAAACAGTGTTATCAAGGCTCTGCGCCAGCATAACCTGGAAGTAGTAGCAGTGCACAACCATATGTTAGGCGATGATCCGCATATAATCTTTCTGCATTATTATGGCCGAGGTAAAGCGACGGAACTTGCACAAGGGTTCCGTGCAGCTTTAAACGTCTTGGGTACGAAAAACAGTGGCATGAGTGGCATGAAGATGTAGAACTAGATGGAAAAACAATTAACAAAGCAGCGGCCCGCTTATTCTTTACTGGAGCTCTCAAAATACTTTTTAAAACTTGGCACTTGGGGTTTTGGAGGGCCTGTAGCTTTAGTAGGTTATATGCACCGCGATTTGGTAGAAAACAAAGGATGGCTAACCGAGGAAGAATATAAAGAAGGACTTGCCCTGGCACAACTGGCACCCGGTCTTTTAGCTGCTCAATTAGGTATTTACATTGGCTTCGTTCATTACGGGCTGATTGGTGCAACGCTTACTGGGCTTGCCTTTGTCATTCCGTCATTTATCATGGTTGTTCTGCTTGGTATGGCTTATTAGCTTTATGGGGGCCTGGCTTGGATGCAGGCAGTGTTTTATGGTGTTGGTGCAGCTGTGATTGGTATTATTGCTATGAGCGCTTATAAATTAACCATTAAATCAATTAGTAAGTTTGAAACTGATGCTATCAAATCAAAATGGTTATTATGGCTTTTTTACATTGCCGGTATCGTAATCACTGTGAAAACCGAAAGAGAAGAAATACTGCTCTTTGTTGCCTGTGGCCTGGTATATATGCTTTTAAAAGCGCCTCCGCTTTGGATTAAAAAAACCAATTATCGCCTCCGTAGGAATTTTAATAAGTACCAGTTTTTTGCACTACGATGGTAAAACTTTGCAGGGAATTGTCTGGTTTTTTGCAAAAGCGGGCGCTTTTGTATTTGGAAGCGGCCTTGCTATTGTGCCTTTTTTGCATAGCGGAGTAGTAAAAGAGTTTGGCTGGCTGACGGAACATCAGTTTGTGGATGCAGTAGCAGTAGCTATGATCACTCCCGGGCCGGTAGTAATTACTGTTGGCTTTATCGGTTACCTTGTCGCTGGGTTTCCTGGTGCCTGTGCGGCTGCTTTAGCTACTTTTTTGCCTTGCTATTTGTTTACGGTAGCATTGGCTCCTTATTTTAAAAAAATTGCTAAAAATGCAAGTATTAAAGCTTTTGTGGAAGGTATAACTGCTGCTGTAATTGGAGCTTTGGTAGGGTCTGTTATTGTTATTGGAATAAGTTCGATAACTGACATACCTACTGCTTTAATCGCTATAGCTGCCGTCCTGGCTTTAATTTATATTAAAAAAATACAGGAACCGTATATCATTGCTGCTGCTATTATTGGAATACTTATCAAAACTACATTATAAACCATTAACTTATGCTTAAAGCTTTATCCACGCCATTTAAAGCTTATGTAATTGTTATACTTTTTATGGCAATAAGTTTTAACAATACCGCTTATGCGCAACAAAAACAACAACAAAGCTAACCCAAGAGTAACAGGTTATTTTAGCATTATAAATCCAATTGGCGAATAGAATAAAAACGGTTTTACAAGTAATTTTAAAGATGTTTATACAGTTGGGGTTTCCGTTCGGAATGAATATTTTGAAGAGTGATAAATTTGGCGTTAGTTTTGAAGTTGCACCGCTTATCTGTACCGAAAACAATATTTCCAGAGTTAGTTCTATATTATTTCACCCCGAAGCCATGTTTAAATTTCAGCATGGCTTTACATTTATCGGGCGAATGGTAGTATTTGTGAAATAAATGGATGGTTTGGGGCAACGCCAGTATTTAACCAAATAATTAAAAAAAGGAAAAAATGATAGTTGATTTGTATCTGTTCCGTTTCCAACAAGGTTTGGAAATAATTTGCTAACGTCAATTAGTACAGGTTTACAATTTGGGGTTAGTTTTTAATTATTCTAAAGCGCATACTTTATATTCAGCAATAAAGCAATATGCTTTTCTGTGTACAAATAGTATAAAAAACGACAATTAGCTTATAGGATCATGCTTCTTTTACCACCTAAAAATTAGCTTGCCTGAGGATAATATTCTTCAACTTTAGAGATCAGGTTGAAAATATCAAATGGTTTGCTGATAAAATGTGAAGCACCTGCTTTATAAGCCGTTTGCCTGCCGTCCATACAGGCAGAAATAACAATTACAGGCAGCAATTCGGTTTCGGGGGATTTTCGTAACTGCTTAACTACTTCATCGCCAGTCATTTGCGGCATCCACAAATCAATAATAACTAATCCGGGATGTTCCTTAGCGATTGTGGTAAACAAGTTTGGACTGCGGTTTTCTCCGATGGCGTTATAACCATGAAATTTCAATACCAAAACCAGCATTTCAAGAATATCCTGATCATCATCACACACAAGTATTGTCTTGTTCATATTTGCCGCCAAACCGCATCATATACACGCAGTTATTTATTATGAACCTTTTATGACACTACAAAGTTTTAACAATTTTTTAATGTAGCTAAATTGGTGTAATCCAATACTGTTTTTATCGTAATAAAACTGGCGAAGCTGTTCCGGTGAGCGTTTCCGTTACTTTTCCGCAATCCGGCATCTGTTTTCCGTAATATGGGTTTTGGATTTTGTTGGTCTCGTTCAGCCAGTATTGTTTTTTCATCGGGCAATATTGCTGATAAACAGTTGAATGCGTTTTAAAAGTTTTCAGCAAACCAAACATTTCATCAGAAAGTGAAGCAAAATGTTCGCGCTGATGATCGATGCTTTTGGATTCGCTGATGTGCTGGCTGTTGTAGCGTAGTTTCTCGCTATAAGTTGTCCAGGCAGTTTTCTGGCTGGCATCCAATTGTGCCGCATTTACTTTTGCAATTGCACCAACCATTTCTTTTGCGCTTTTGTTGGCCGTTTTGCCATCATCGTTTACCAAAGCTTTTTCTACTTTAAAATAATCTTGTAAAACCTGGTTAATGGCAACCATATTGTTTTGGGCTTTAACGCTTCCGAAAACAAAAAAAGCAAGCAGCAGTATCAAATATTTGATAGTTTTCATAATTTTTGGGTTGGATTAATCTTTGCGCAATTGAAGATCAAACGAAAATACAAATTTAAAAATTTCTGCATAAAAAATTGCCAGACAACAAAATGTCGCCTGGCATTATAAATTCGATTTAAAAACTGAATGGTGCAGTTGATAAAATCCTGAAAGCGGATTAATTTTTACCGTATAAAAACAGCAACTATTTTTCCCAGCCTTCACCTTTTTTAGCGTGTCCGCTTTTAATGTGTTCGTCTGCTTTCGCTTTTCCTAAAATGGCAGCCATATTATTTCCGTCAGCATCTTTTCCCACCGCAATATATCTGCCTGATTTAACATTGATAACAGGGTTAACCATTGGAACATTTTTGGTTTTTGTTTTTACAGAATAAGCAGTGATACCGCCTTCTGTTTCTTCTTTTTTAGCTTTTGCCATGATTTAGATTTTTGGTAATTGATTTAAACTAACCCGTAAAAATACAATTTGTTTATATATGAAATATTAATTTGTAAGCTAAATGCCAAATTTTATTTTTTTTAATTTAAGTATCGGCTCAGGCTTGTTGCTATGTTGGATGATAAATAGTTAAAGAAAAATATATATTTCAATTTTAGGGTGATAAAAGAAGCATCCGCACAATTGCACAATGCCGGCTGTGTTAATTCATTTACAGCAAATCAGAATAATGGTTTTGAAACTTTAATCCGGTTTCTTTTTGCAGCCGGATTTGATTTACATGTTGTTCAACCAGCTGTAAATCAGGCAGTAAGTTATGAAAAACCGCGATAGATCTGGCTTCAAACAAATCTTCGTCAGCCTGTTTATAATCGCCCAGATCAGATTTTATTTCGGCCAAAACCAGCAGCGAACCAATGATCTGTGCATAATTTTTTTGTTGCCGGGAGATCGCATTGCTCCGAAGTAAATACCATTTTGCTTCTGAAAAACGGTTTTGGTTAAAATAGAAATTAGCCAGATGATCGAACTCAATCCGCATCGCAACCTGGCCGTAGCGGGAAGAATATTTCAGTTTTTTCATGATAAAAGCCTCTTCAGCATAAATACTGTACCGGCTTCTGCCCAAATCAGTGTTAAAATGATCGAAAGAAGTATTGTAAATTAACGCTGCCGAATTTGATTTGAACGGCACCGAATAAGCTGTTAGCGGTGCTGGAGGCGTGTGTTTTTTCAGGAAAAACAGTTTAGTGTAAAACTGAGCGGAAGCATTCAGTGAAAAAAGGGTGATAAAAACAGTATAAAGTATTTTCATTATTTGCTTCAATTTGATCCTGCGAAATTTTAACTGAAAACTTCCAGTCCCTCATCATAACAAGCCCAAACCATGTACGGATGTGTATCTGCATGATAAGTTTCGCCGTTTGCTTTGATGCCGATGATGCCTGCAAAACCATCATACGCAGCCATTTCTGATAAAGTTTTTTCGCAGGCATCACTTAGTTTAAAACCGTCTGTTGCGCGGGTTACAATTTTGGCTGCAACCGCTCCGCTGGTAATATCTTCGCCCACGCCGGTGCAGGAAACAGCTGCAAATTGGTTGGCATAATTTCCGGCAATAGTAGCGGAATCACTTACGCGGCAAGGGATTTCAAAACCTTTGCCACCGGTAGAAGTTGCCGCTGCCAGATGGCCGTTGCTATCCAAAGCCACGCATCCAACCGTGCCTAAACGAACAGAATTTTGCAGTTTTTGCTCATATTCCATTTTGCGTTGAGGCGTTTGCGGATTAAAATATGGAAAATCATGTTCGCGCGCGAAATCTTTTGCACCTGTTCCGCTCAAAACACGATCTTGCAGCGGCAACAGTTTTTCAGCCACCTGGATAGGGTTTTTTACATCTTCAATATTAATCACACCCGCAAAACGCTCGGTTTTACCGTCCATCAGCGCAGCACTCAAACGGATTTTGCCATCACTTTGAATTTGCGAACCCAGGCCAGCATTAAACAAATCACAATCCTCCAATAAAGACACGGCAAAAACAGTAGTTTGCAGCGAGGTATGTGTTTTTAAAAAAGTATAACTGGCTTCGGCAATGGTTGCCAAAGCTTCCTGTTTTGCTTTTTTGATTTCCTGGTTGGTGCCGGATTCGCTAAAAAACCCGCCGTGAATAATCAGTTTCATATTATTTATCGTTATCGGGAATTTCTACCGAAACGGCCCTAACTGCTTGGTTGATAAAAAGTTTATGCTGCCGCAGATCAAATTTATCATAAATAGACATCACGTGCACTTTCAAGTTCTCCACAGAAACCGGCATTCCCAGCTCCACATTATAAATATTGGTTTCGATGATATTCCTGCCGTCTACCACAATCGTCAGCCCGGAACCAATGGCTTCCATCATTTTTCCTTCGGTGATGAGCAGACCGGCATCTTCGCCTAAGCCAATACCCAAAATACCCGGATTGCTGGCTACGGCGTAAAACAAACGCCCGATACGGCCGCGCTGTACAAAATGCGTATCGATAATTACTGAATCAATAAAACCTAAACCAGCCGTAATCTGCACTTCACCTTTAATCATTGCTTCGTTGCTTTGGCCGCGATAAATCATGTTGGCAGAAGCCGCTGCGGCTCCGGCAGAAGTTCCGGCCACTAAAAAGTTTTCATGCAAATAACGGTCTTTCAGGATAGCCAGAAATTCAGTTCCGCCAAAAATAGAGCTTAAACGAAGCTGATCGCCACCGGTAAACATCACTACATCAGCATTTTTGATGCGTTCGAGATAATTAGGCCTTGCAGCTTCTTCGCGGCTGCGGATGTCCAGCACATTCACGTTTTCAACATTTAGCTGGTTAAAAGCTTTGATATATTCTGCACCAACCAGCTCCGGGATTTGTGAAGCTGTGGTAACTACTTCTACCTTAGGGTTTTCCGTAGCCGCTTCCGTAATGATTCTTTTTAATATTCCATGTTCAAAAAACTGTAAATGATCCGGTTTTTTGATGTTTTCCAAGTCGCTGATGTTCGTACCCAGGTCAACGGCGCCACCAATTATTACTAATTTCCCTTTTGGTATGATCATCAATCAAAAATTTAAGGTATTTTTCCAAAGGTAAACGCCAGCAGGTATTAAATTAGCGGTTATTTGCAATTTTTATTCAAAAACTTATTTACCTGCAGGTGTTTTAGTTGAAAATTTAACAAAAAAACCTCCTTAAAAGAAGCATCGAAATTATATACGTTATGAAGATTGAAAAGATTCAAATCCTGAAAGGGCCAAATATCTGGAGCACTTACCGGAAAAAGCTGGTACAAATGCGCCTGGATTTGGAAGAACTGGAGGAACAGCCAACCAACAAAATTGAAGGTTTTTATGAGCGGTTAGAACAGTTGATACCTTCTTTGTATAATCACCGCTGCTCGCCGGGTGTGCCGGGCGGTTTTTTTATCCGGGTAAAAGAAGGCACCTGGATGGGCCACGTAATTGAGCATATTGCGCTGGAGATACAAACACTTGCAGGTATGGCGACTGGTTATGGCCGCACCCGCGAAACCAAAGAAAAGGGCATTTATAACGTTGTTTTTAATTATGAAGAAGAAAAAGTAGGCGTTTATGCAGCAGAAGCGGCCGTTAAAATTGCAGAAGCACTGATCATCAGTTTGCCTTATGATTTGGAGGAAGATATCCGTCAGCTTAAAAAAATCCGCGAGCAAACGCGTTTAGGCCCAAGTACAGGTTCTGTGGTAGAAGAAGCGATTGCGCGCGATATTCCCTGGATCCGGCTCAATAACCAATCTTTAGTGCAGTTGGGTTACGGCAAAAACCAGATGCGGATTCGTGCCACCATGACGGAACGTACCAGCAGTATTGCCGTAGATTTGGCCAGCAACAAAGAAGAAACCAAAAGATTGCTGGAAGAGCAGGCCATTCCGGTTGCAAAAGGCATCACTATCACTTCTGCGGATGGCGTGTACGAGGCGATCCGAAAAATTGGTTTTCCATTGGTTTTCAAGCCTTTGGATGGTAATCATGGCCGCGGAGCAACAATCAATGTAAAAACTGAACAGGATGCTTTGGATGCTTTTGAACATGCTGCTTTGGTTTCGCGCCGCGTAATTGCAGAGCGTTTTATCACCGGTTTTGATTTTCGGATTTTGGTGGTTGATAACAAAATTGTTGCGGCGGCTTTACGCGTTCCGGCACATGTTATCGGTGATGGAAAATCCAATATTAACCAGCTGATCGATGTGACCAACAGCGATCCGCGGCGTGGTTACGGCCATGAAAAAGTGCTGACCGAAATCATCATTGACCGTGACCTCTTAGATTTACTGCATAAAAGAAGCTATACTTTAGAAAGTGTTCCTGCAGCAGGCGAACAGGTTTTCCTGAAATCAACAGCCAACCTCAGCACCGGCGGAACTTCGGTTGATGTAACGGATATGGTGCATCCGCAGAACGTATTTTTCTGCGAACGCATCTCCCGGATCATTGGTTTGGATATTTGCGGGATCGATATCATGGCCGAAAACCTCACTGAACCTTTAACAGAAAACGGCGGCGTGGTTTTGGAAGTAAACGCGGCACCCGGTTTCCGGATGCACCTGGCTCCAAGCGAAGGTTTGCCGCGCAATGTGGCTGCTTCTGTAATTGATATGCTTTATCCGTACGGAAAATCGGCACGGATCCCAATCATTTCTATCACCGGAACCAACGGAAAAACTACGACGACGCGCTTGATCGCCCACATCGTTAAAAATAATGGTTACCGCGTTGGTTTCACCACTTCGGATGGCATCTACGTGCAAAATACGCTGATGGTAAAAGGTGATACCACCGGCCCATATAGTGCAGAATTTATTTTGAAAGACCCAACTGTGGAGTTTGCCGTGCTGGAAACGGCCCGCGGCGGTATTTTGCGTTCTGGTTTAGGGTTTGCCCAATGCGATATTGGCGTGGTTACGAATATTCAGGAAGATCATTTGGGTTTGAACGATATTCATACGCTTGATGATTTAACACGGGTAAAAGAAGTAGTGATCAATTCCGTCAAAAAATCCGGCTGGGCGGTAATTAATGCGGATAACGATTATTGCGTTCAGATTGGTAAAAGGGCCGGCTGTAATGTGGTTTATTTTGGCATGGATGAAAATAATCCGGTGATTGTAAAACATTGTAGTTTGGGAAATATCGCCTGCGTTTACGAAAATGGCTATATTACTATCAAAAAAGGCGACTGGAAAATCAGGGTACAAAAAGCAGCACAAATTCCGCTGACTTTTGGCGGTACGGTTGGTTTCATGATCCAAAACGTGCTGGCGGCTACGCTGGCAGCTTTTGTTTGGGGTTTCCGCACGGAAGATATCAAAACTTCGCTGGAAACTTTTATCCCTTCGGTAGCGCAAACGCCGGGACGGATGAATATTTTCGACTTTAAAGATTTTAAAATTATGGTGGATTTTGCCCATAATCCGGCTGGTTTCAATGGCATCAAACAATATCTGAAAACGATTGATTCTCCGCAAAAAATTGGTTTGATAGCCGGAACCGGTGACCGCCGCGATGAGGATATTCGTGAAATTGGTAAAATTGCTGCCGAAATGTTCGATCACGTCATTCTCCGCCAGGAAAACCATTTGCGCGGCCGCAATAAGCAAGAGCTTTTGGATTTGATGGAACAGGGATTTTTATCAGCCGGGCTAAACAAAACCTACGAAATTGCCGATAGCGAAATGAATGTCTTTCGTCAGGCCATCCGCATGGCCAAACCGGGTGCTATTATTGTTGCCTTGAGCGATGTGGTGGATAATGCCATTGATGTGGTGCACAAATTCCAGGAACAGGAGCGGGCAGGCATAGTTATTTAATCCGGCGGCTCAAATATTCGTGCCATAAAAGCATGGTTGCAATCGTGCGAAAAGGTTTCCAGGCTTCTGCAATTTGCAGGAGCCTTTCTTTTGTAGTCTCTTTTGGTAAGTTTTTTATTTTTTTGAGGGAATTGATTGCGGCTAAATCTCCAACGGGAAAAATATCGGTCCTATGCAAAATAAACATCAGGTAAATATCTGTTGTCCAGTTACCTATGCCTTTTATTGAAGTTAGTTTTTGGCGGATTTCCTCGTCCGGTAGCATTTCCATTTCCTTTAAAACCAAGTTTCCATTTAAAATATTTCGGGCCAAATCTCTTGCATAAACTGTTTTTTGCCGACTGAAATAACAGGATTTCAGTTCTTCATCATTCAAAAGCATCAGGTTTTCTGCGGAAACAACTCCGATTTTTTCTTTCAATTTTTGCAAAGCCGAAAGCGCAGAAGCTACTGAAACCTGCTGCTCCAAAATAATATGGACAAGCGATTCAAAAGTATTTGGCCTGCCCCAAAACGGCGGATAACCGGATACCGAAATTATAGTGCTAAAAGAAGCATCGTGCGCCGCCAGCTGATTGCAAAGCTGATGGAAATTTTGTGGGGTAAAAACAGTAACCACCGTAAATTATTTGTTGGAAAATTTGGATAGATAACCACGGATAAACAAATTAATATCCTCGGAAAGTTTTAAAAAATAAACACTCAACCCAAAAAAAACAGTGATAAAAACAGTACGGACTAGCGTATCAAAAATAAAATTCTGTTGTGTCGGGATGAGTTTCTCACACACAAAATAACCCAAAACCGCAAGTAAAACTGTATACAGGGATTTGATCGTGAAAGGCTGCATTTTGTAAACGATCAGGATAAAAGTATATCGGAACAAATTGAAAATCAGTAAGGTACAAGCTGCAGCAATTGCGGCACCGGTGATACCGTAAAGCGGAATAAAGAGTAAATTCAGGCCGATGGTGATGCCGATCAAGCCCAGATTAAAAAAAGAATCGTACTTAAAATGCCGCGAACTGGTGAGGATGACGCCGTTCACGCCGGTTGCAGAATCAATTATATAACCCAAACCGATGAAGAAAATCACATATTTTCCGGCAGCATAAGCAGGAGGCAAAACTTTGAAAATATTATCGACATTAACCCAAACCAGCAGGAAAATAAACAATGCGGCAATAAGCTGGTTGATGCAACTTTTGCGGTAAATATTTCTGATATTTTGCAGGTCATTATTCTTCCAGGATTCTGAAATTATAGTGTAGGCGATGCTGTAAAGTGAACGTGCGGGAAGCGTAATGACTATGCCGAAATAAACAGCAATGCTGTAAATCCCGGTTTCACTTAAACCAAACCTTTCATTAATCATGTATTTATCCAGGCTCTCAATAATAATCGGAGCCGAACCTGTCAGGATCGCGAAAAAGCAAATGCTGAGCAGTTTTCGGCCAATATCTTTGTTGATAAAAGCAAAGTCTGTTTTCAGCGAAAAGTTCTTTTCAGCGATCAGCCGCCGCATCATCAAAAATGTTGGTAAAATGTTGGCAATCAACCATAAAACCATGAAAGTACCGAAGCTGACCCACTTAAAAAACAGCAGCAGGATCACCAATAAAATAAAAAAGCGTTTGGTAAATTCCCGCAAAACCCGCCCGCTGATCGTGTCGTAAAGCATCCGCGCATAAAGATCGAAGACATTAAAAAACAGCGTAAAAAAAGTAAGCGGCACCAAATACCAAAAATACTGGTTAAACAGATTGCTTTTCTGCGCTTTTACGCCAATTAGCTGATCTTTAAAGGTAAATGTCAGCAAAGTAAAAAGCACAAAACCGGCCAAAGAAACCAAACAGGCTAAAGCCAGATAACCGTGATGGTTCTTCTCCTTATCGCGGAAATAGGGGAAATAACGGGCCGTACCGTTAAAACCTAAAATGGCAAACTGCGAAAAAAGCAGCGAATAAGGCGTTAAAATATTAATGAGTCCAACTTGCTCTGTACTAAGCAATTGCGGCTGAAAATAATTGATGGTAACAAAACCAAGTGCAACACCAAGGTAAGAATAAAAAGTGCCTTTTATGGTTTGCTGCTGTATAATGCCCATCGGGATTGCCGGATATTTTGCGTGGCTGATGCTGTTTTTATATGCTATTTTTGAGCGATCAGATGGCAAATATAAAATATAAAGTCTGCGTGCTTACGGTAACTTACGGAAATCGTTGGCAGTTTTTGCAGCAGGTGCTTTGGCGTGTGCTAAGTTTTGCAGAAGTGGTGCAGGTGGTAATTGTGAACAACGCCTCCGATTATTCGGTGCTAAAAGAAGTATCAACTTTGGGCGATAACCGGTTGCAAGTAATTGATAATCTGGATAATAAAGGTTCTGCCGGCGGCTACAAGCAAGGTATCGAGTTTGTGCATCGTTTTGTTGAGGCTGATTTCGTTTGGTTGCTGGATGATGATAATCTGCCGGATGAAAATTCGCTGACAATTCTCCTCCGCAAATGGTCGGAAATTGTTGGAGGAAACGATGAAAAAGCACTGTTTTGTTTGCGTACCGACCGGAAAACACACGTCAGGATTGCACAAGGCGAAAACCCTTTCCGTTATTATTTAGTGCCCGATAACTTTTTGGGTTTCAGTGTGATGCGTATATTCTATAATCGGTTTTTAAAGTTTCAGGATCGTTTGTCGGGAGAAAAACCATTCAAAAATCAGGTTAAAATTCCTTACGTGCCATATGGCGGTTTGTTGTTGCATCAAGCCATGATCGATAAAATTGGTTATCCAAACGAAGCTTTTTTTTTGTATGTCGATGATTCTGAATATTCGTACCGGATTACGGCAAAAGGCGGCAATATTTGGCTGGTTCCGGAAGCTAAAATTGTGGATCTGGATCAATCGCAAGGTATTAATTATCACAGGAAAATATTTGCCTCGCCTTTGCTGGACCAATGGAATTTTCGGATTTATTATCACATTCGCAACCGGCTGTTTTTTTATTCACCGATTACGATTAAAAACCGCTGGCTTTTCAATCTCAATAAATGGCTTTTTTTAAGCGGATTGAAAATAATCAGCATCCTCAGCAAAAAGCAAAACGAATACAAAAAACTATTAAAAGCCGTTGATGATGGTTTGGCCGGAAACTTGGGCCAGGCTGATCCGTCAAAATTTTAATACTGTTTTTATCAACCTAAAACTGGAATAAGCTATTTTAGCAAGCTCATGGCACAAAATTCAACATCCGGCATTATTGATGCGTACAGCAATTTTTACGAAAACCACGACGAAGCCTGGCGCATGCTGGGTGCCAAATACAAGGCGCAAAATATTTTGGATGTTTGCAAAGGAAAAGCTTTTGTTAAAGTGCTGGAAGTTGGTGCCGGTGATGGTAGTATTTTATATTACCTTGATCAACAGAACTTTGCGAAGGAATTGTATGCGATTGAAATTTCTGAAAGTGGTGTAAAACAGATTAAAAGCCGGAATTTAAAGTCGATAAAAGAAGTACTGATTTTTGATGGTTACAAGATTCCTTACGCCGATCAGGAATTTGATCTGGTTATTTTGGCACACGTTTTAGAACATGTAGAATACGAAAGGAAACTACTGCGCGAACTGAAACGGGTGGCCAAATTTCAGGTGATCGAAGTGCCGCGCGATTATCGTTTTGGCGTTGACGAGCGCATCAAGCACTTTTTGGCTTACGGCCACATCAATGTTTATACGCCAAGTTCGCTGCGGTATTTATTACGATCAGAAGGCTTCAAAATTCTGACTGATAAAACTTCGATGATCCAGCCGGAAGTAACGCGTTTTAACACTTTTATCAACCAAAAAAAATCTAAAAGCTTTTTAAAAAACCTGAAAATCACAGTAGAATATCAGCTTAAAATACTTTTAACCCAACTGATGGGAAAAAAAGTGCAGGAAAAATTGGCCAGTGCTTATACCGTTTTGTGCAGTTCTGCCGAAGAGCAAACTCATATTTTTTAATTTGTAAAAGAAACAAACCTCATGCAAAGTCTTGCACCGATTGCGCTATTTGTTTATAACCGCCCTGATCATACGCGTCGGACAATCAGCTATTTACAGAAAAATTTACTGGCTGAAGATTCACGTTTATTTATTTTTTCTGATCAGGCAGAAACCGCTGATGACCGGCAAAAAGTAAACGAAGTACGGGCTTTGATCAAGCAAACGGATGGTTTCAAATCTGTTAAAATTATTGAAAGCCCGATAAATTATGGTTTGGCAAAGTCCATCATCAACGGCGTTTCGCTGCTGGTAAAAGAATATGGTAAAGTAATTGTTTTTGAAGATGATCTGCTATCGTCGTCGTTTACGTTGCGCTATTTTAATGATGCTTTGCAGCGGTATTTTGAAGATGAAAAAGTAATGCATATTGGTGCCTACATGTATCCGCTGATGGATAAAAACCTGCCGCAAACTTTTTTTTATCGCGCTGCAACCAGTTGGGGCTGGGCAACTTGGGATCGTGCCTGGAAACATTTCAACCCGGATATCAAAGATTTGATGAGCCAGTTTGACCGGCCAAAAATCAAGGCTTTTTCGATAGAAGGCACCATGAATTTCTGGAAACAGATGAAGGAATTCAAATCTGGCAAAAATAATTCCTGGGCCATCCGCTGGTATGCTTCTATTTTTTTGAAAGGTGGCTTAACGCTGAACCCGGCCAAATCCCTGATCCAGAACATTGGGCACGATGGCAGCGGTGTGCATTCCAACAAGGAAGATACTTATCAGGTGCATGTTGAGCAGCAGCCAGTTTTGGTTTTTCCTGCGGAAATTACAGAAAACGAGGAAGCTTATACAGCGATCAAACATTTTTTGCGTAACCGAAAAGGCAATTTGTGGGCAAGGATCAAACGTTTCATCACCAAAAAACTATCGTAAAAGAAGCATTGCCTAAGCCGGTTTTTTGGCAGAAAGTACGATATAAGGCGAAAGCAACTTGGTTTCTGCCGGAACAATACGTGTAAAAATTTTGCCCGCCAGCCAAATGGTTTTAGTCAGGATTTTTGCAGCCGTAGATTTTTCCTGCTCGTTTTCCAGCCAAACAGAAAATTTACCGTAATGGCTCAGCTCTACATCCTGCAAATTCAGTTCCCGGCAAATCTTGAAAAGTAGTTCCAGCTGCATACTTTTTACGTTGTGCTTACTGTAATTTTCCGGGTCGAAATTCCGCTGCACCCAACCGTTTACACCTAAAAAATTTGGCAGCGTAATAAACAAAGTTCCGCCGGGTTTCAGGAACGAAAGATGCCTGCTGATAATATCTTTCGTATCTTCAAAATGCTCGATCAAACCGCAGGAAAGCACCAGATCGTATTGTTTTAAGGCTTTATATTTAAACAGATCACCCTCAACCACACCAATACTTTTCTCACTTAAGTTATTGGCTGCCAGCACATCAACCAAAATTCCGGTATGCACATAAAAATCAAAAAGCGTAGTTTCCAGGTTTTCGTATTTGTTGAGGTAGATGGCGTAATATCCCGGAAATCCGCCCAGCTCAATAGCCGTTTTGATATTATTTTTTTTGATCAGTTTCCGCAGGATCCGATAAAAAGTATAGTTGGGTTTAATGGCAACGGCGAGGTCTTTTTTAGATTCCCAATACTTTTTCCAGAAAGTCCTATCGGTGAGTTGGTTGCCCATTTTAATGCAAAGTAAATAAAAAGCTGTGCAATTTACGGTAAAGTAATGCTTCTTTTACAGCACAAATTTTAGTGTATTTTTGGGCGATGCTGAAAGTGGTTCATTTAAATACCTACGATGGAAATGGTGGTGCCGGCCGGGCTTGTTTGCGTTTAAATCTGGCCCTGAATGCAGAAACTGAAGTGGGTTCCAAAGTAATCGTTTTTTATAAATTCGGGCAAAATCCGGCAGTAAAAACTTTTACAAACAACACGTTTAAGCGGACTTATGCAGCTTTCACTATCGTAGCCGAACGTTTGCTGGCCAAACGTTATTTAAAACCGGTGAAAATCCCGTTTTCATTTACCTGGTTTGGGCAATCTGTCATTCATCATCCGGATGTTTTGGCTGCTGATTTGATCCATTTGCATTGGGTTAACCACAGTTTTCTCAACCCAAAACACTTGGCAGAACTGGCAAAACTGAATAAACCAATTGTGTGGACTTTCCACGACAGCAATGCGTTTACCGGCGGCTGCCATGTGCGTTATACTTGCAATCATTTTGAGGCAGAATGTGGTAATTGTCCGGTTTTGGTTGATGCCGGCCCGAATGATATTTCGAACAAAATCTGGCAGCAAAAAAATAACGCTTATCAAGTTCTGGATTTCCAAATTATTGCGCCGAGCAGCTGGATGCAAAATTCTGTTTTGAGGAGTAGTTTGATGAAAAACAGACCAGTTTTCATCATTCCGAATACGTTGGAAACAAATGTTTTTCAACCTCAAAATCAACAAAAAGCACGTACAAAGTTGAAATTGCCTTTGGATAAGTTTATTTTTTTGACGGGGTTTATGCCTTCAAAAAAGGATTCGCACAAAGGCGCAGCTTATCTTTTAGAAAGCCTCGAACTTTTAGCTGCTAAAAACAGCATTGATGCAAATCAAATTGAACTGGTCATTTTTGGGAACCGCAATACGGAAGATGTCCCAATTTTTCCGTTTAAAACTACTTTTTTGGGAACAATTAAAGACGATGAAAAGCTGGCTGCCTGTTATGCCGCAGCCGATGCTTTTTTAATTCCTTCGCTGGAAGATAATTTGCCTTACACCGTGATGGAAAGCATGGCTTGCGGCACACCTGTTGTGGCTTTTACAACGGGCGGCATTCCGGATATGGTCACTCATTTACAAAATGGTTTTTTGGCTGAATATCGCTCAGCAGCAAGTTTTTGTGCGGGAATGGAATGGATCAAAAATTACCCGGTAAAAGAAGCATTGCGCCAAAATGCGCGTGAAATGGTGATGGAAAAGTTTTCAGAAAAAGTAATCGCACAAAAACATTTGGAACTGTACAAAAGCCTGATCACACATGAATAAACCGCTTTTAAGTGTGATTACGGTGGTTTTTAACAATGAAAAGGATATTGAGCGGACGATGCTTTCGGTATTAAACCAAAGTTATTTGAATATTGAATATTTGGTAATCGATGGAAAATCAACGGATGGAACGCTTGAAATTATTGAAAAATACTGTTCACGATTGGCTATTTTGATCAGCGAAAAAGATGCCGGAATTTACGATGCGATGAACAAAGGCTTGGCAAAAGCCAGCGGCGAGTACGTGGTTTTTATGAATTCGGGCGATGAATTTTATGAAAATGATACGGTAAAAACAGTATTTGCTTTTGCTCCCGATGCGGATATTTATTATGGTGAAACAGAAATGATCGGCCAGAATTTGCAAAGTTTAGGTCAGCGTCGGCACAAAACGCCCGAAAGTTTTATCTGGCGAGATTTTAAATATGGCATGAGCGTGAGCCATCAGGCTATTTTTATCCGCAGAAAACTGGTTGAAAATTATGATCTTAAATATCAGCTGAGTTCCGATATTGATTGGATTTTAACAGCAGCCAAAAAAGCACGAAAAATTGTAAATGTGCATCAATATGTTGCGAAGTATCTGGTTGGAGGCATATCTAAAAAGCGGCATTTTCAAAGCTTAAAAGAACGTTTTGCCATTATGCGGAAACATTACGGTTTGCTGCCAACGGTTTTTAACCATTTTGTAATTGCTTTTAATTTGGGTTGGTATTGGTTGAAGCATCGAAGGACGAATGATTAAGAATTTAAGTTTAAAAGCGTTATTAAATTCAAATTTAGTCGTCTTACTTGTGCTGAAGATAATTTTCCGAGTTTGCCTAAAACCAATTGTTTGTCAATTGTAGCAAGTTTAGTTAATCTAATTAATGAGGGCAATTTTAGTCCATTTTCTGCAGATGGTTCTAATACAATGTCAAATTTGGTTTGCCATTTTAGTTGCGAAGTAATAAAAGCGACCGTAACATCTTGTTCAGTTTCTATTAAAATTACCGCTGGTCTTGTTTTAACTCCTATCAAATTAGTAAAAGGAAAGGAAATAAGTACAATATCTCCCTTCACTTATAAACTTTTTTAAGATCATTTACCGAATACAATTCGGGTTCTTCTTTTAAAAAATTAAAAGTATTTGATTCAATTGTTATTCGCTGAATATCTTCCACCAGAACTTGATCCTGAGTTTTATTTAACAAAAATTCCGCAAAATCAGCTACTTCCTGAACTTGCTGGTCTGATAATTTAACGATGTTTTTTACAGCTTTTTCAATTAAAATATTACGCTCCATGACAACTATTCATACTGTTTTTACCACTAATTTTTTCTTCCTGCTCTCCGCAAAAATATAAGCCAAAATAGCCAACACCAATAATATAGAGCCAGCCAAAGAAATTGCTTCGCCGGTATAATAAGAATTTGGGTGGAAGATGAATTCAACTTTATGATTTCCAACCGGTATTTGTGCGGCGCGCAACAAATAATCAGCGCGGAAATAAGGTTTTTCTACCCCATCGATCAGCATTTTCCAGCCTTCACTATAATAAATTTCTGAAAAAACGGCAACTTGATTACTGGTTGAGCCAGTTTGATAAATCAAATGTTCCGGTGCATAACTGGTTAAAGTAATCGTTCCTTTTTGGTCGATGGAATTTTGCTTGGTATCAATTGCTGATTGATATTTTTTATCGACGATTGCTTCATTTTTTGGGTCGAAACTGCTGATGGCCTGCATTTCCTGATCGGCATTATCTGCAAAACGAACCTGCTGCACAAACCAGGCATGGCCGCAAGCTGTTGCGTTTGCTTTCATGCCAACAGCCTGGGTTTTTGGATCGGCAGTAATTACATATTTGGTGTTCAGCATATCCAGCACATCCTGGTTAATGCTTTTGCTAAACTGGTTTTCGATCAGTTCTTGGAAGCGTTTCAGTTTGGCAGCATGATAGCCACCCAAAGTTTTATGGAAATAAGAAGTGGAAGCATTTTGAAAAGGATCAATAGTCAAATCCAGTACGCGGAAGTCAGGATCAGGATCGCGTAGAATAAACTGGTCAACTTCCCGCGGTGTGCGAACCTGCATGGCATCTTCTTTAGGTTGAAAGCTGTCATCTTTTAAATAACGTTTATCTACCGACCAAAGATCGACCAAAGTAACTACTAAAATTGCTAAAGAAACTATCTGCAAATTGATTTTCTGTTTGATAAAAGCCCACAAAATGCCAAAAGTAATCAGCACAAAAACCAAAGAACGGATGGCATCGGCACGCGCCAGCGAAGCACGGTCTTGCACCAAAGCATTGTTGACGATGGAATTTGCAAACGCGCTATCGCCTTGAAATGCCTGGGTTAATTGTGCGATTAAACCTTCATCTGCAGTGGTACTTTTAAAGCTGAAAAATAAAGTTGGCAACAAAGCAACAAGCAGTGCGATGCCGCCGGTAATATACAAAGCCAGGAAAAGTTTTTTCAGGATAAATGCTTTGTCTTTGGCGAGCAATGCTTCTTTTATCGATAAAAAAGCGAGAACCGGGAAAGCTAATTGGGTTAAAACTAAAATTGATTCTACCATACGAAACTTGTTGTAAAGCGGGAAATAATTGAAGAAAAGATCGGAAACCAGCATAAAGTTTTTGCCGAATGAAAGCAGCATACTCAAAATCACCGTTGCCAATAACCACCATTTAAATCTGTTTTTAACGATCATCAAACCAAAAACAAACAGAAAGCAAATATCTGCGCCAAAATACCACGGACCTTCGGTAAATGGTTTTCCGCCCCAATAAGTTGGTAATTGTGCAGCAAAACCTGTAGCCTGATCTTCCGGATAACCTTTTCCTAACATGGCTTGTGCAACTTTAGAATCCGCTTTTAAAGTGCCCCCAGAACCTCCGCCATAAACATTCGGAATTAAAAACGTGATACATTCGCCTACGCCTTGGCTCCAGCCGTAAGCATACTCTTTATCTAAACCCGTTCCTGCACCGCCAGCCGTTTTTGAGGTTAAATTTGATTTTCCGCGAATAGATTCCTGTCCGTATTCATAAGTTGTCCATAAAATCGAAGCGTTGATCATCACGGCAACTAAAGTGGCTGCGGATAAAAAGGCAATCGACTTAAAAAACGGAACCGTAGTTTTGTTTTTGATGGCGTGATACAGTTCAATCCCAACCAAGATCAACACCGAAAACATTAAATAATACGCCATCTGGATGTGGTTGGAACGGATTTCCATTGCCAGAAAAAAGGCGGTTAAAAGAGCACCGAGCCAATAACGGCCGCGCAGTGTAAGAATAATCCCGGCCAAAATTGGTGCAAAAAACGTAATGGCAAAAGCCTGGTTGGAGTGCCCGGCATGAAGCAAAATAAAATTATAAGACGAAAAAGTAAATGCAATAGCTCCGGCAGCGGCCAGCCAAGGATTTAGCTTCAGAACACAAAACAACAGATATGCGCCAAAAAGCGACAGTAAAACGGTATCGATCGGGTTTGGAAATACTGTTTTTAAGGCAGAAATTACGTAAGTGGTAATATTGTCCGGATAAAAAGCCCATATTTGGTAAGCAGGCATCCCGCCAAAAACCTGATTGGTCCACAAAGGTGCTTTGCCAGTTTTGGCACGCACTTCCATAATCTCTTTCTGCATCCCTTGTGCCTGGGTTACATCGCTTTGAATGAGCACTTTACCTTGAAATGCGGGCGTGAAGTAGAGGAAACAGATTAGGATAAACACACCTGCCACGGCAAAGTGAATGCCGTTTTGCTTGAACCAGTTATTCATTAAAATAAGATTATATCAGTCCCAAACCTAAAGAAATTTTGGAAAAATTTTGGAAAAATTTTAGATGTTACCGTTCGGTCAGAAAAAACGGTAGTTAATCTCGCCAAAACAGAGAACGATGATTTAGCTTAACAAGGTTGTGCTTTTATCCGAAGTAAAAAAAACACTGCTAAAAGAAGCACCAGACTGATGCCATAAACGATTAAGTTTCTGCGGTCGAAAACTTCCTGGTTTTTACGGATTTGGAAGATGTTGTAAATTGCCAGCAAACCGATCACAACCCAAAAAAACCAGCTGATATGCAGGCACATCGCAAAAGCTTGGATGGCGATGATAGTTACGATATAATTTGTTACAATCAGCGAAACGGATTGGGGCGTTCCGAAGTGCCGTCTTTTATAAATTTCTTCCGGAACCATGCTTATTTTACTTCTTCGTATTTTACAAATTCACCTTCGGAAGCCGGCACCGCACTTTTATAAACGTTTGGCGGGATATAATCAACCTTAACCGTACCTTCTTTCGGACGACTTTGGGAGGATTGTTTTTGGGCAGGATTACTTTGCGCCTGTGCTTTGTTTACCATCCCGCGAAATAAAGCCGGCAATAACAAACGGCCCAGCATGCGCAACATGTACAGGATGGAAAGTAATATGATGAGGAAACGGATCAGCAACATGATTTTAAAAAGTGGTTGTACAAATATAAAAGTTTAACGGAAAAAAGGTTTGCTTATGATTCTCTTTTAACCAAAATAAAACAGGGGTAAAAGAAGCATCATACTTCTTTTATCGACCTAAAACTTCTCTGTCATCATTTTTTCCAGCGCAAACATTTCATCCCGCAGTTTGGCTGCACCCAAAAAGTCCATGTCTTTTGCTGCTTTTAGCATCTCTTTTTTGGTATTATCGATAGATTTTTTCAGTTCGGCTTTACTCATGTACTGCACAATCGGATCGGCGGCAATACTATCCGCAACATCCTGCTCCACATAAGCCTGCTGTACGCCACCTTTAAAATCCATTACCGAAGTTTGCTCGATGATTGCTTCGCGAGATTTGCCAATGGTTTTTGGGGTGATGCCATGTTCCAGGTTATATTGAATTTGTTTATCACGGCGGCGGTTCGTTTCGTCCATCGTAACCTGCATAGAATCGGTAATTTTATCGGCATACATAATTACCCGGCCACGATCATTCCGCGCGGCGCGACCAATAGTTTGGATGAGCGACCTTTCTGACCGTAAAAAACCTTCTTTGTCTGCATCTAAAATGGCTACCAGCGAAACTTCCGGCAAATCCAAACCTTCCCGCAACAAATTTATACCGATCAAAACATCAAATTCGCCTAAACGTAAACCGCGTAAAATCTCCACGCGGTCTAAAGTTTTTACTTCCGAATGAATATAACGGCATTTGATGTTGAGACGGTCCATGTATTTGGCCAATTCTTCGGCCATGCGTTTGGTTAAAGTGGTTACTAAAATCCGGTCGCCCATTTTAATGGTTTGATCCACTTCTTCCAGCAAATCATCAACTTGATTAATAACCGGCCGGATTTCAATCACCGGATCCAATAAACCTGTTGGCCGGATGACTTGTTCAATTACCACACCTTCTGATTTTTCCAACTCGAAATCTCCCGGCGTGGCACTTACATAAATGGTTTGCGGTGCTAATCTTTCAAATTCCTGAAAATTAAGCGGCCGGTTGTCCATCGCCGCAGGCAAACGGAAACCATATTCTACCAGCGAGATTTTGCGCGAACGGTCGCCGCCATACATCGCACGAACTTGCGGAATAGTAACGTGGCTTTCATCAATCACCATTAAATAATCTTTCGGGAAATAATCCAGCAAGCAGAACGGGCGCATTCCGGGCTGGCGGCCATCAAAAAAGCGGGAATAATTTTCGATTCCGGAGCAATAACCCAATTCACGGATCATTTCCAGATCATAATTGACGCGTTCCTCCAAACGTTTTGCTTCCAAAAAGCGGCCTTCGCCAATAAACTGTTTTTTGCGCATTTCCAGCTCTTCCTGGATTGCCCAAACTGATTTTTGAAAACGATCACGCGGAGCCACATATAAATTAGCCGGAAACACGACCATGTTTTCCATTTTTTCCAGCGTTTTTCCGTTGGTTACATCAAAAGTACTTAGCTCTTCGATGTCATCACCATAAAAATTGATGCGGTAAGCGTAATCCAGATAAGCCGGATAAATCTCGACCACATCACCTTTTACACGGAAAGTCCCGCGCTTAAAATCGGCAGTAGTCCGGGCATATAGAATCTCAACCAAACGGTGCAGAAAAGCATTCCGCGTAATTCTTGTTCCAACGGCAAAACGAAAGACGGAATTGGAAAAATCTTCCGGGTTTCCCATGCCATAAATGCAGGAAATGGACGAAACCACGATCACATCGCGACGGCCAGACATGAGTGAAGAAGTGGTACGTAAACGTAATTTTTCGATTTCTTCGTTGATCTGTAAATCTTTTTCGATGTACGTATTGGAGGAAGGGATGAACGCTTCCGGCTGATAATAATCGTAATACGAAACAAAATAGTTGACCGCGTTTTCCGGAAAAAACTGCTTGAACTCGCCGTAAAGCTGTGCGGCCAGCGTTTTGTTATGACTTAAAACCAGCGTTGGTTTCTGCGTTTGCTGGATCACATTGGCAATACTAAATGTTTTGCCGGAGCCGGTTACGCCGAGTAAAGTCTGGTAATTTTCGCCGCTGTTTACGCCGTCCACCATTTGGCGGATCGCTTCCGGCTGGTCGCCGGAAGGTTGATATTGAGAGGTTAATTTAAAATCCATTGGAAAGATAAAAGTAAGTAAAATGATGCTTAGATGCTAAAGAATATAGCTTTTTAGTATCTGTTTGATGTCAGGATTTCTGTCATATCGACCAAAGGGAGATATCGTCTTCAAAGCAGTAAATCTTATATTATTTGAGGAAGATTTCTCCCTTCGTTCGATTTCTATGATTCAAGCAACTGCTTTTTGATAATTATTTTCGTACACCCTGTTTTGGTTGACACAAGCGAAAATGCGCAGGACCAGTTTGTTCCT
>JAABUT010001378.1_pt1 | contig 28113 bp, 27 predicted proteins | sample 5559281 | NCBI WGS metagenome assembly JAABUT01 (sample SAMN10711880, study PRJNA513359) | rock metagenome | isolation source: Antarctica rocks | place: Antarctica: Victoria Land, Ricker Hills nord | collected 2016-01-04
ATCAACTCTGCAAACAGGTGTGATGTCAACAACAGTCAAAAGGCACAGACCTGTCTACGGTCCCAGGCTGGGTGCAGTCTCTGCCATGAGCAGGGGCGTCACCAATGAGCACCAAGAATCTGGTGGGCGCTTGCCAGCTGAGATTGGCAGCAGCATTCAAGCCACCTAGAACATCTTCAGGGATATCGCCGCCACCCAAAGGCGAGGAGCTCGCTGCATGCAGCTGCATGGGCAAAGAATTTGCTGAGGTTGTTGCTAAGCAATCTGTGTGTTCCATACAACGCTGTTAAACATGTGCGGCAGGCAGCACAGCCAGCAGATGAGCATAATAAGATAATGATAAACATACATGCCTCACAGTGTGTTTGAGCAGCTTGTCTGATGGGAAAGGGAGACAGAGACAACATGTACAAACATGATGGCAACAGCTGATTTGCCTAAGCATCATATAGGATACATAGCATGTTGGCATGGGCATGGACCTAGCAAGCAAAGACTCACCCATTGACTCAGCTCTTCAACATCTGCTGTGAAGTCGTGTGCAACAATGTGCTCAGCATCTCCAAAGTCCCGATAGACTACAAGGCCATAGCGGAGGCTGAGCTGTAGCTGCGGAAACTTCTCCACGACCTTGGGCACAATTGCATCTGTGATGACCTTGATTTGCTTGCGTGCCTCAGTGATCCAAGGTCCCATGCTGCCTGTGCAGTCCAACACAAATGCCAGGTCCAGCTCAACAGCGTCCGGCATGCCACCAGCTGTCAGCACAAATTCCCTGTCTCCACAAAGAAGCTTTTCCATCTCAGGGTATGCTTTCTCCATGTTGGCAATGATGCTTTCAGCTGTGGCCTTGCTGCCCACAGGAACAATCTCCTCCCAAGGGCGAGTGTGAGGCTGGTGCTGACTGCTGCTGCCTTCCTCTTGCTCATACAGTGCCCGCAGAGCATCTGGTAGGGCTGAAGACTGGCCAGCTGTCAACCATCGCTGGTAGCAATAGGGAACAAACGTGCGGTCAAAGCCAATGCCCATGCCAACAACCTCCACGTCCTTTTGAGCTGCAGCTTGTAAGCTCTGCACAGCAACACAGTAGGTGCAAAGCCAAATCAGGAGTCAAAGCCTTTCATGCAATCTCTCATCAGGCAGAAATACTGCAAAGACATTCAACAAAGCCTGCTACAACTCATCACTGGCAATGAGTGCTTGTATGCTGAACGCATATGCAATCACTCATGCTGCACTGTTGAAGCCTTTGACATCAATGAAAGTACACACCTGAATCAAGCCTAGTACAAGGTCAAATCAGGACATATGCACTTTGGTCCATTCTTTACCTGCGCCAGGCGTGCTCCGCATGAGCCGTACCCATCAGTGAGAACAAAGATCTTCTTGGGACCGCGCACAGTAGAAGAGTTCAGAAGTGCAAGGGCACACTGAATGGCATCGGCATCCAAGGTGGCAAACTCAGTCTCAAAGCTCAGCTGCTTCAGCAGAACATAGATGGCAGCTCTGCTCCAAGGCATGTCTGAGCTCTTGATCAAACGCACGGTCTCCCCAAACAGCAGGATGCTGTATGACTCCAGCTCTAGTTGGCCCAGGGCGCAAATGATGGTGACCAGAGCATCTACTGTAGCCTGAGCAAGCTGGCCATGCATGCTGAGGGATGTATCAACAACCAGGCAGATGCTGTACTCCTTGCGCCCACCCGCTGTCTTGGAGCTGAAGTACTTCTTGTAATTGAAGTCTGTGCTGACAGCTTTAATAAGGCCAGGGAGGTGAAGGGAGGAGCCATGGTAGTCGCCGCGCTTGCGTGTGTGGCGATTGTTGGGGAAGACACACTCCTCAAAGACTGCGACCAAATCTTGTGTCTGGCGATCCAGGCTGGAAACTGCTGCTGACCAGCTGACTTCTGCTTGCTTCACTTGATCTGCAAACTCTGTGGAGGCATCGACTTGAGCTATGAGTGCATGAAGCTGCTCAAATGCTGCTGCCAAGCTATTGGCATCCACTGGATCCTGGTCTCTGAAGGCATTGGCAGCTTCTTCATCAGTGTATGGAATGGGAGCATCTGCAGGGCTGACAGCATAAGCCTTGTCGCTACGAGGTGCTGATTGCTGATCTGCCATGGTGATTGTCCTGCTGTACTTCAGCTGGAACAGGCTAGTTGTCTGCTTGATGCTGGCCGCTTTCATATGGATGGCCAGATCATTGCGAGCTAGCTTGGTGTCCTGCAACACACTCAAACAGTAAGCCTCTGCTTGCTGATGTGGCTTGTAGCACCAAGACCTGAATGCCCAAGCCAGTGTTGATGTAAAACTGCTGGACAGCTGTAGCAATTTTGCAAATGATGTTGAGCTAATTGCACAGGTGAGCACACATGAGTATTGGACTCTAATTCAACAGCAACACAAAGAGTCACTGGCGCGTCTCAGCCGCCATGTTGAGAAAGCTTAACTGCTGGACTACAGCAAAGCCACAGTAATATGTAGCATGGCAATGAATAACTCCAGCAATGCAGGAAAGCATTTAGCACCGCGGAACGGTGCTCTAGTGATGCTCAGCAGCAATGTGAGATTGCACAATGCACTGCAGCAAGCATTAGAGGTCGATAGGCAAGGATTCACAAGACTTGGTGCTTGACAAAATGCTTGAGTCTGACAAAATCTGTGTTGAACAACACCACCATGATAGTGCACACAGCTCATAGGCAAACATTGTCCTGTGTATGCATTGCAAACAATGTGCCATGGTGTGCTTGTCATACTGGCCATGTCTCTGTCATCAGTATGACATGTGTAGATACTAAACTGCAGAATTGGTGCCACACAGCAGAATACATTGAAGATGTGAATCACCTGTTGCGTTCTGGTGAGCACACGCTGAAACTGCCTGGTCATGATCCGAGCAACCGCCATGGGCAACTCATTGATGTTGTCCACATCAAGGATTTGGTAGTTGCCCTGCCTGCCCTGAACACCGCCATCAGCTGTGATGGCCTCCAGCATTCTGACAATGTCCTTCATGACAGCGTTCTGATGCTGATCCTTGATGTTCAGGATGCAGAGGTCAAACTGATACTCCCGCGTGACTGCCAAGTAGTCATCAGCAACTGACTCTTGGGTCATCCCATCATAGATCATCATGACCATGCGGTGCTTCCTTGCATCTGGCGCATGTACTTGAGCAGCAGATCCCCAGGTCTCATGAGCAATGGCTTTCAGGTTGGTTCCTGGATGTGTACCCTCATTGTACGTGAACCCTTCCAGAATCTTCTGGCCAGTGGCATAGGTGAAGGGCTCCTCAAAGGTTTTGAGAACAACATGCCCAGAGGCGCCCTTGTTCCCAAAGCGCCAAACAGAGAAGCGGCATTCCAGCCGTCGTAGTGTCTCAATGGCAAGCACCAATGCTTCTGCCGTCTGAGTCTTCTTGCTGCCCATGGAGCCTGAGTTGTCCACCATGATGACCCACTCAAGCTCCTGCCGCTGAAGAGTGTGCTCATGAAAAGCCTTGAAGTAGCCTCTGAACTCGTTGATGACAAGGCGAGTGAACCTCATCAAAGCATCTGACTCAAGCAGCAGCTGATAAGACCACTTCTTGTGCTTGTCTGCTGGTGGCTGGACTGTGAGAGGGGCGGAAGGGCCTGAGACTGCCCCCACACGTTCTGCTGCAGCTTTGGTGTAGATGTCTGCATAGCCTTCACGCTGTGACTCAGTTATCCTAGGATCCAGCTTGATGTTGGCTGCTGCACGCTGTACTGCTTCGTTCTCCAGACCCAACTCAATGACTGGCGTGTTCTGCACACGTTTCTGCCCAGCAGCTAGACCTTGAGACACCGGCTCTGTAGCACGCTGCCTCATGATCGCTGGCAAGTTGTCAAGAGCCTGCTGTACATTCTGATCATGTGTGTTTGCTGATGATACGTGATAGCTTGGCCTGGACGAGGATGGGGCTGCTGTTGCTGAGACATTGACGCTGTCAAACTTCAAATCAATCTCCTTGCCACCCAAGAAAGATAGCGTCCCTCTGGATGCTTCTGTGGCTGGCCTTTGCTGATCTGAGGACAACAGGTCAAGTGGCTGATCAGCATCATCCATATAGCCAGACTGGTCTTGGCCAGCCTGATCCAGTGTGAGCTGCTCATGCTGCCACTGCTGAGGCTCTTGGGGCGTGAGAGGCTCATCTGCCTCAGGCAAGCTGACTTCAGGGCTGCGGCTCAGTCCAGAGGGCAGGCTCCAACTATCTGCTTGAGATGTAGCTGAATGATACAGGCCCAAAGCCTGCATTGACACAACAAAGTCAGTGATATGAGCATTCAGCATCAAACCAGACGAGTCCACAACGGTACTGCTTATTGCACATACCAATTTTACAGAGGCGCAAGTTCAACTTCAGGACTTTTTAAGCCAGGCTTTTGGTGTGCAGCATGAGGTTGGCATCTATGCTGCTGCTGCAGAACACCTTTCTGTGTATGCTGCTCAAGTCCTGCTTGCCTAGAGGAACACTCACATCAATGAACTTTTGGGTCTGAGCAGAGAAGATGTCTTGAGGCAGCTGACGCAACAGCTCTTGCAACTCCTGTTCATCAACCTGGATTGCCTTGCCCATGCTGGGAGAGCCAATGCTGAGGCTGTGACGAGCCACCTCCATCATGCGTAGGACAAGCAGACCCTGCCTGAGCAGCTTGGGTACTTCTGCACCATGCCTCAACACAGCACCAGCTTGCAACAGCTGACTGGTTTGCTGGAAAGCGGCAGCCCAGATGCAGGCAGCCCTCTGCATGCTGGGGTACATCCTCAAGACATGGCCAATTTGTAGTTCATCTGACCCAGAGATGTCCGCTGCTGCCATGACAGATTGAGCCTCAGTGAGCATCTGCTCTACAAGTGCAGTCTGTGCCTGTGTGTCCTTCTCCATGCTGTCTTGCTGAGGAGCTGATATAGTGCACGCTTGGTCAGCGCCAGCATCTGAGCTGTAAAACTCCTCTGCAGGAGCGCCAACAGGGAACAAATGCCATTCTGTTGCCACATCAGCATCACCTGCAAAATGAAAGCCGGCACTTGAGTTTGCATGGCATCCCAGCACCTGTTGTGCTTTGTCAATACAGCAATGCAGTGAGAAAGTGACATAATGCAGGCCCAAATGAAAAGACCTACAGCAAATATTACTACATGGGCACAAGATTTGTGTATATACACACACATATATACACACTTGCAATGACCCTGCAACTATGCCAGCATTGGTTGCCACTCAAACATGTGAAGTTCACAAAAGAATGTGCTACAGAGTATACGGGAAAGTCGGGGCATCTATGAGCACCAACCTGGATCTGTATCATCAAGACCGTTTTGGCTGAAGCTGCTCTGGCGCGAGACTTGAGGGTAGGTGGCTGGGGAGGGGCTGGGGCAAGGACAGTTGTTCACTGCATTATCACCTCATGCTCAGCAGATGCACTACACTACTGTCTTTTTACTGTGCGTGTTGCAACTGTAAATGCTTGCAGACATGCTACACAGTGAGTGGTCAACATGGAGTGCGCTTGTATGAAGCAGAGCAGGCTAAACAAGCATAACCAGCAGGTAACAATAAAACTGCACAGAGTGGTCAGCAGCTGTAATGGCTGCATCAAATGGCTTCAGATTCAATTAGATTTGGCATACAAGCAGCAGGTCAGAGTATGCTCTGCTGAGCTGTCATACCAGTAGGGTCAGCTTGCAACGGCAACTTGACAGTGCATGGCGCTCCAAGGCCCTCAGAGTGGGTGTGAATCTTCATCATGCTGATTAGCAGCTGCATGCAGGCCAATCTGGTTGTTGCATCTGCCCCAACACTTGGGCTTGACACCGTGGCCAAGATGAACTGCAGCGACTGGAGGAGTCTGAGCAGCATGGGCATTGCCTGAGCTGCAACTGTGCTGTTTGTCCTGGCAAGGAAAATACTTGAGAGTGTGTTCAGCAACTGGGCTCTGGATGCAGCCACAACTTCAGCTGTTGAACATTGAATGGCTGTCTCTACAGCCACAAGCACAGACCGTATGTCTTCAATGGCACCTGCCATAGCTGCATTCCCAATGCTGCTGTTCTCTGCCTTGACCTGTTCAAGCCACGAACAAATCTGCACAGTGTCTCCTCCGTGCTGCCAAGCCTCACGCAAGCGCAGAAGTATGCTTTGCTGGTGCACCATCAGCCCAACGGATTCCTGAATGCACAGAATGAACGTAAGAAGCAGCTGTGTGCATCACATGAACATTGACATGTAGTCAGTGACCAAACAACTCTCACATGCACAGACATAGCTGTTGAGTATATGCCATCATATGCTAAAGGCCTTGAAGGGTAGGCATGATGCTTCACCCAAATGTCCATCATTCCAGGCATGTGGAACCTAACAGAACAACTTAGGAGAATGTATGCGCTGCACACACACATGTGAACATATGTGAGCACAGGTATGCAGGAATCAGCACACAACATACAGCAGTAAGGGTGATAGAGGTGTAGATAGTCTGCGTCAAAACAGTATGACTGATGCCACAGTGTCCTTGTAACAGTTACTAAGTACAGGGCGAGAGTCACCTCATGAATTGCGTCACGCAGGCTGCTGCGGTCCATTGTCTGCCGCAGATGGGCCATCAACTTCTCCAATCGACGAGCCAATGCCCCATGCTGGTGTGCTGCATCTGCAGAGCTGATAGTTACCAGTAACTGACAGGCAGCGTGGGCAGCACCCCATTGGCCCCCAAGATGCCCATGAGCAGAGGCAAAGTAAGTGTTGATGGCACTCTGCAGCTCATGCATCCTCTGTGCTTGCCGGCCGTCGGCTAGCTTTGCTGCCAAGTTGCAGCCCTGTGTCAGTGCAGACACTGGCGATGTTGTGACATCTCTTGCTGACCTACAAGCCAAGGCCACTGCCAGAATCTGAGGGGTCAGGTTGACTCCTGATGTCATGAGAACTATGCCACCAAATTCTTGCAGAGCTTTGGAGAGATCACTGGCTTTGGCAGCTGCAGCTGCCTCGCATAGACTCTTCTTCAGCTGCTCCTGGACGGTGATGGGAGCAGACTGCAGCTGAGATAGCAAGGAGGGATGCTGTTGCAGCACTGAATCCACGTTGCTGCATGTCAGGTCCTTGGCTTCTGTCAGCAAGAAGTCATGTCCAACAACCAGGATTGTCATGAGTCCCTGCACCTTGCGTCTGTCCATGCCCTCAAGCTTGGCAAGGGCCAGCAGGATGCTGTGACTGTGCTCAACAGTCTTGGGGATGCCATATCCAGGCTGCTCAATGACCTTTGTGATTGCTTTCTGTAAGCGAGACACGCTGCTCCCCAGAAGAGCAAGCGGTGCTGTCATGGACTTTGCAATTAGGCTGATGCTGGCATGCTCTGATCTGATGCAAGAGATGGCTTTACACACACGCAACAACCCAGACGCTGAATGGGCAGCCGAAGCACCTGACAAGATAGTAGCTGCATTCCACACTGCTGCAGGGCTGGACCCAAGGAAGTCATCAAGCATCTTAGACACGCTGCTGTCCACCATCTGTGCTGGAAGAGTGTCCCAGGCAGCATCAGTGTTGGACTGCATGGCTTGGAGCAGACACACTGCTGCAGGTGGCGCTGAGCTGCCAAAGATTGGCATGAGCATGCTAAGTCCTACAGCCACTGCACCTGACTGGAATGAGGTGGCTGCAGCTTGCTGCCAGACAATGTAGGCTTCCCAGAAGGGATTTGCTGACTGCCAGGCATTTGTGTTGCCAAGCACTGGGTGCAAAAGATGCTCAAGGGTATCACAGCTGCTGCCTGATTTGCATGCCTCCATGATGTCCAACGCCATTTGCTGAACTTGCTTGGCATGATCAAAGCTGGGGAGGTTGCTGGCAGCTTGTGCAACTGAGTTGAGGAGGGCGTCTGCCCAGGTGGTGTTGCACTGGAAGAGCCTGGCAAACTGTAGATAGGGGAGGCGGCTGACTGGAGAAAGAAGAGAGGAAACCAGTGGGAAGAAGGAGCTGGGATCTGCAGCAACCTGCCGTAGGAAAGTTGCCACATTGCCTGCTTGAGCTGCCAGCTGTGTGTGTGTAGAAGATGGCTGCCCTGTCACTGCTGCCTCTGTAGCGCATGACAGTGCGTGTGCCAGGATGTTGGCCAGCACATCTGCATTCTGGTTCTGCCAGGGCTCTTGAACATGCCAGTTGAGATTCTCAAGCAATGTCAAGATGCCATCAGCAAACCCGGGACCTTGCAGCAGCCGGCAGGCAGCAATAGCTGGGAGTAGTGCCTCAGGCAAAGCGCCTGAGGTGCCCCCTGAAGCAGTGTGCAGGAAGCTGAATGGCAGGTCAGCTACGCTGGACCAGCTGAACTGAGCCACTGCAGCTGGGTCTGGGGAATTCAAAACTGCAGTGTTGCCAGTGATGCCACCAACCTGTGAGCAGCAAGTTATATGGAGAAGGAGTGACAACACTGAATGTCCATTACTGTTGTTCAGCTGGATTTGCAACAACTGATTTGCTTCACGCTGTTTGAATCTCTTAATGGCCAGCTGATGAGAGCCCACATGATCTCAGATTTGAGTCAACTGCTTTGTACAATGCACGAGGTGAGCATAATGTCTGCACTTCTGGGTGTTGTGCAAGGCAACACAGTTGCCTTTTGGCAGAACTGGTATCTAGACATAATGTGCAGAACTGACTGTCTTAGTTGTTTTCACAGCTCAAATGTGCATGATGAAGCCATTCATCTGCTCAAAGCAATCACTTGCTCACATGCTGTGCATACCTTAAGGTTGTGGACAAATCGCTTGTACCATGGGGAAGTATTGCACAGCTCCCATTGCTTGCTAGCCTTCAGCACAATAGCTGCTTGCCACACACAGGGAGCAGAGGTAGTTGTGACCGTGACAGCGAACTCAATGGCACATCCACGACGGAGTTTCCAGCCTGGATGGTGGCTGCCAGGCTGCAAGACTGGCTGCCCATCAGTGCTGACATGGAGTGAGGCTAGGCCAGGGGGCAGCTCTGCTGCCAGCATCATAGCAAAGTCAAGGTCTTTGGTACCAGCATTACGCACTTGGAAGTGTTGGACAGCGGTGATGTTGGCAGCAATGATGCCAAAGTCCAGAGCTGTTTTTGGCTCACACTGCAGGAGTGGCGCCTTCAGCTTGACGCTGCACTTCGCAGTAATAAGTGGCACTGCAAGGGAGCTGGTCACCAGCTGAAGTTGGATGTCCTTAGGTACTGCTGTCAGGCTGTCCAGCTGCAGCTTGGTAGTGACGTCCAGCTGACAGCCAGGTGCCAGCTCCAACGCTGCAGGTACTGTGGTGAGTGAGGGCGACTGCATGAACTCACACTTGGCCAACATGTTTCCAGTGTTGCTGACTTTGAACTGGGAGAGGACAGGTGCCAGTTGGCCGCTGATGAATGATGCCCTGAGTTCTGCTTCTGTGCTGAAGCCTGCACTGAAGCTGATGTCTGCTGGCGTGAAGCTGACAGCAGGCTCTGCACATGGGAGGTCAATGTTGAACACGCTTGGTTCGCCAGACACAGACAAGGTACACTTCTCTGTCAGGATTGCTGCTGCCGCTGCAGGACCTGCTGTGCCGCTGCCGCCAATGCCGCTGACCCACACAGGAAGCTGCTCTGAGGGCTGCAGTCTGCCAGATGAAGGCTGAATGTCAAAGTTGTTGACTCTGAAGCGAAATTCCACTGGCACAACACCAACATTGGAGATCTGAAGTTGCTGGAGCACGCGCTGCCCTGGTTGTGCTGTCTCCATTTGCAGCGTGCTGTGTGCCTTCAGCTCATGTCCATCTGCTGCTGTCAGCTTGAACTCTGGTTTGATGACTTCAACTGACAGCGGAAAATCCATCACCTTGGCAGCAGACCCTACACCTACCATCAGGATGCCTGTTGCCTTCATCTCTGTCAGGGTGTGCTTGACAGAAACATGAAAGACAACCTGCACGCAAGCAAAAGCATCTCAGGACATAACGCAAAAGCCTTGTACTGCAGTGTCACTACAGACTGACCACACATGCTGTGCCATAGCAAACTCTGGTGAATGCTACCTTCACACAACATGGCACCTAAAACACAGGCATTTTGCAAGCTTCTGCATGGCTCTTGCGGCACTATGCAGATAGTGCTGCCACTCTGTGATGGCAAGCAAACCAATCAACAACGCAACTCACCTCATCATAGGGTGGCAAGGTGACAGCTGTTCGCTCCACTGTGAACATTCCTGAGTGAGCATTATGCTGAACTTGACCCTTCAGAGCAATTGACACCCCAGTCAAATTGCACACAGTCACTTTTCTTGTGCGCTCTGTTTCTAGAGCCACTTTGCCAAAGTCCACTGAGCTGCTGCTGAACTTGACAGCAAGTTCCTGGACGCGAGCTGTCAAGGTAGCATTGACTGCAGCTTGCAGTCCCTCAAATGCAACGCTCACACTGCCTTGCAGTACACCTGGGCTGACAGCACTGTCCAGGGAGATGTCCACTATCCCTGTGCTCTGAGACGGTATGGTAAGCTGCGCCACAAGTACCTTGAATGCTGGATGGCTGCTGGGCTGCACCTGCAAGATCAGGACAATATGATTACACTTGCCCTGTAAGACTAGTCCAGACATCCCCAGCAGAAATTGGCTGACAGGTTCATTAGAGGAACAAATTGGTCTACTTCTGTAGAATTGCTGCAAGACTTAATCATGATATATAATGCGTTATTCTGCATTCTGACACGATTCAACTCTGCATGGAGCCCCAATGCAGATATGATGAACCATCACCTTGGCATGAATTGTGGAGCATGTGTGGTTCACCAGCCTGATGGCACGATCTGTTCTGCCACTGCTGCTGAGGACAGTGCCAAAGTCGACGGTGGTACTGCTGCTGATCAAGGCTGGTATGCCATCAGCGTCAGTGATTATGATCATGCCGTGCTGCTGAGACTGCACAGATGCAAGGGCCCTGCTGCTGTCTACTGCCAAGCTCTGCTCATCAAGCTCTGGCAAAGCTAGCAGTTTCTTTGCTTCCAGCAACTGAGCAAACCCCTTCTGCTTGTGCTGAGTGACAAAGTGCAGGATGGGGCGCAGCCTGACTACCTCTGAGCGATGAAGCTGCGTCTCAGCATTGCTACTGAAGTTTTTACGCAGAAGCTCAAGGACTGCAGAGTATGCTGTGATTCGCTTCTGAGCTGCTGCTGTCTCCGCCAAAGATGTTGTGCTGGTGGCTGTCAAGCACATTCCGTTGGCTGCCAGCTTGGACAAGCCCAGCAGCAGATGGTTGCAATGGTCATCAAACTGGGTGTACAAGGCATGGGCAGCCTTGGCGGCTGTCTGCATATCAAGAGTCCACAACTGATCAAGCTGCGCAATGAGCTGGCTGGAGGTCTCATCAACCAGCTTCATGGTAGGCCGGGACTTGAGATACCCTGCAAGCTGGTCGATGCTAGCAAGCAAGGCAACTGCAGGTGCAGTATGCTCTTGTATAGCTGCGCAAAGAGCATCTGCTTGCTTGAGCTCCAATGGCAGCTTGCATGCTGCCAGCAAGCTGTCAGAGAGCTGCAGTGGTTTGCTGAGGTGCATATCCAGAGCTTGCATGAGCTTACTGTGTGGCGTTCTGCTGAAGGCTATCTGGTCATGCGCTGCGGCTTCAAGATCAGCTTGTTCCAGCTTTGCAATCTCTGCCGCTGGATCTGAAGATGCAGCAGAACTGGAAGCCAGGCGAGATGGACGGCGGATCCCCCGCACATCGTTCTCAAAGCGAGTCACTGCATAACTAATGCTTGCTTTGCTAGCAGCCAAAGATTGGCTAGGAGCGCTATGTTGACCAGGTGACATGGAGCCTTGCTGTGTGACATCAGTTGTTTGATTAGCATCTGCAGCAGAAACAACAAACTCATTCAGTGATGTAATCAATGCACTGTTGGCGCATCAGCATAGCATATCCAATGTGACACTGCATATTTCCACAGAGACATTGCGGTAAAGCATTGTTTGACATGGGCAAAGTGTCTATGCTCACAAGCTTGATCACGTCAGATGAATGTGGCTAGTGAAAGCATGACATGCACACAACTGACAATCTACTGTTTATACAGATAAAGGAGAGTGATGTGCAAGCTTGCCTGAGATGTTGAGTCCATCAGCCAGCTGCAGGCCGGGGCGAGTGGTGCAATGTAGACGAACTGTACGGCCAGCATCACACTCCATGTTCCATTCAGTCCCAGTCCGGCATGCTTTTTCCGCTGTGAAGACATATGTGCTGCTAGAGGATTGACCAAATACACGGCGCACACCATTCTGGATCCATTGAACCACATTGGGTTCTATAGTAACCACCAAGTGGAAGATGCTGCTGTCCAGCACCACACAAGTAGCAGTGTTGCTACCAGGATATGTGTTTATCTGGCACTTCTGTCTGGGTCCATAGATCTTTGGGCTGGAAATGTCTGGCACCATCAGCACGCCTCCCTCCTTAACAACCAGCTCCACTTTTTTTGAACCCTGCAGTTCCAGCCTGCAGCCTGATGTCTATCAAGCGGTCTTGCACCTCTTCAAAGCCATGTGCTGCAGGCAGTAAGGGTTTCTGCTTCAGCATAAGAAACCGCTTAGATGCTCCCGCATACGCAGCCATCACACTTCCAGCCAGGTGTTCTGCTGACACTGTGTCTTTGGCTGCAAAGGCTCTGCATTGGTCAAGCAATGATGCTGCTTTGTCATGCACTTCCTGAAGTTTCTGCTTGTAGTTCGCTTCAGCTTGCTCATAAGCCCTCTGCTCGTCACGCTGTTTTGCTAAATAATCATTCCACTTTGCCTGCAGCGTTTTTGCTCGTGCTGCGGTGTTCTGCTGGTGCTGCCTGTGACGGCTCTGCAACATCTGATCTCCGGCTGCCAGCCACGCACGATGCTGATTGCTGATGCTGGTAGCGAGCAGGTGTGAATTGCTGAAGGCACTGGATGTGGAGATGCAGCTGCCTTCAGCCCACACAGTATCTGAAATCTGCTTGTAAACCTGGGTCTCAAGATGTGCAATGCGCTGCAGCAGCTGTGGATCTTCATGCACATCACAAAGACAACTGCACAACAGCTGCTTCACGGCTGCTACATGCTCCCCATAGACAGTCAGAACAGTTGCCCCACGTGCCAGTTGTGGGCATTTGCTGTACAGATCAGCTAGCAGCTTGCCGGCATCTAGCATGCTATGTACCATCATCTGCGCTGCAACATTGCATGTGCTGATCCACTCTGTGATATCACAGACTGTCACACCGCCAGTAGGAAGAGCTTGCCGCAGGGCTGCCAATAAATCAGCCTTGAAGAAGGTGTGCATCAGGCAAATTTGCGATCTGTCAGGTGCATAGCTGGCTGCAGTGAGGCCATCTTGGTGCACTGGTATCCAGACAGATGCTCCCAGCTGCTGAACATGCTGCCTGTTGCATAGCACCTCCCTGAAGCAGTAAATATAGGCTGTTACTCTGGCATCACTGCAACAGTGTTGACGGTCTGTGTCAACCAAATATATACTGCTTGCAGCACTGTATGGCAAAGCGCAGGAATGACTCCATATTTCCTGTGTAACACACAGTACTGGCCTACAACACCCAGTCTGCATAACAAGAACCAGCAGAACTCATTGCAGGTGCTTTGGCACATGTTGTGATTAGTACACGCGTCTCAACAGCAGCACTCATACTTGTATATTTAGCATGCAACTCAAAGCAGTTCATGCAAACTTTGATGCTAAGCTGCACCTGTTGAAGTCTTCACAAATTGTCTGCAGGACACCCTTCAGGAAGTGAGAGCAGAACAAGCTCGTCAGACTCTCCAATGCAGCTAAGTAGGGCCACAGGCTGCCCCTTCTCTGGGTCAAGATGGGCACCAACCCTGTTTTGACCACGTCCATAAGCCGGTCCAGCAAGGCATCTGTGACGCACATAGACATAAGGGATCCTGACTCCTGCTGGTGGTTGTGCTTGTCGACAATGTCGGTGAGGGAGTCAAGCACCTTGACTACAAGATGCAGCTCGCCAGGCAGTGCATTGATGGCAGATTGAGAGGCTGGCTGCTGAGCAGTCAAGGTGCCAACAAGACCGTCTTTGATGCAGGTGACGCCTCTGACCAGCTGCTCAAACAAGAATGCTGAACCAAGGAACACATCGTGCTGTTGCAATGTGCGCTGTACATCAGCAACAAGGCTGAAGGGGTTGCTGGTGATGCCATAACAAGCTTTCTGGAAGATGTTGGTCAGACTGGCAGCAGTTGAGCCCAGTCTGGCTTGAAGCTCCATCAAATGCTGCTTCAACTCAGTCTCCTCAGCCGGCAGGATCAGGCTGTGCTTCTTGACCTCAGCATCCATCTGTAAAACAGCAGCAAGGACAGATCAGCCACACAACAGTTAGCAGATTCAGTTGAGCATTTGTGATATTGTAAGGGCTGCATCAGACTGACCAATTGCTAGGCAAGCACAGCCAACAATGCTTGATTTGTGAACTGAACTTCTGCAGCACAAGTATGCGGTGATCTAGAAGCAGCTCACAGTGATGAATTTGAACGCAGGGACAGCCTGCATATCTTACCTGAGCAATTTGATCCAATAGCTCATGGCCGACATGTTGCTGTGTAGCCACGTAGTGACTAGAGGCGGCAGCCAGCTCAAGTACGAACTTGTCCACCATTCTGAACTCGACCTCAACAGCCTTGGAGGACCCAAGCTCTGTGAGCTTGCTCTCAATAAGGAGCCTGTACCTCAGCAGATCGCCCACAGCCTGCAGTGCTGATGCGCTGTCTTGGCCGCTGAATGTTGAGGCCAGCACCGCTGAGGCTGAACTGGCTAGGCCCTCCTGCATCTGTTGTAGGGAAGGCATAGCCTCAACAATGCGCTGCTTGTACTGGACAGATGCCAAGAATTTGCAGAAGTGTGGCCAGCTACTGAGGCCTTGTGCATATGCTGTGTGACCCAGTTTGAACACTTTGACCAGGTAGCCAACAGCACTTGCCAGGGGACTGCAGGTTGCCAGGCAAGCCAGGGTGGCAGTAAGACTGGAGAAGGCTGAGTCAGCTTCAGCTGTCAGCTTTGCCAGACTGGCATCAGCTTTTGAAGCAGTGAGACTGTCTGCAGATCTCACAGCTTGGCTGAACGCACTGATGAAGAGGTCAGAGCCATCCCGGACTCCTGCTGCCTGGCTAGACAAGACTTCACGACTGCACTGCTTGACACTGTTGAGCAGCTTCAGGCCAGAGTGCAGCTGCCTGATGACGTCGGTGGTGGCATGCTGTTGTGCTGCTTGCACAGCAATCTTACGGCTTTGCACTGCGCTCTCTGCAGCTTGAACCTCATCTGCTTGCTGGTTGGCATGCGCTTGACAGTCTGCTACCTGCAGAAATGCAGATATGCGTAAGCAAAGCTTCAAGCGGTTTGGCTTGGACGGCCACTGATAGCTCGATTGCTAGCAAGACAACAAGATTGCAAACATGGGCAAATCTTTCTACGATGTCTCTGTGATGTCACAAGACCGCAGCGTCAATGCAGGCAAGAATGTTCAAAGTGTAGTGCAACTCTTTTTTTTGCTGCAAACAATCAGCAGCAACAATGCAGCTAATATGCCACATAGGACTTGCAATGCAGAGGAGCAATGCCATGCAACAGGCATGCATAGACTCCCACTTGCCACGGATGTCTTACCTTCTTACTGCAGCTACGCTTTTCATCTTCTAGTAGCCTGCTCTGCATGCTATGGTTGTTTATGGTCACAGCATCATTGTACCTTCGCTGCACTTGGCGAAGGGAAGTCTGTGCATCTTCCAGCTCCTTCTCGGCAGCTTTCTTGCTTGCCTGTGTGGTGACCAACATGTGCTCTGCCGTGCTCAAAAGTGACTGCTCTGGGAGTTCTTGCGCAAGCTGGACCAAGCTGGCCAAATCAGGATGAGACAGAAGCTGAGAAACAGCTGCCTCAGCAAGGCTCATTGTGGCGTGAGCAAGGTACATTTGGGATGGCAAGAAGTCCTGAGGACCGGACATGCCACCCAATACCACATTGTAGCTGCTATCTGCAGCTTGGAGTTGCAGGTGAGCGCTGGCAAGCTGTGACTGCCACTGCTCAGCAACTTGTAGGATGTCCTGACATAGCCTCTGCTGATGCCCGGGCGCTATCAAAGGCTGATAAACGCCATGGACTTCTGTGCGGAAGGCATTGAGGCCAACCTGTTGGATCTCCATATCCTCTGTCATCAAGTCCTGCATGCCAGCCAGCTTGTCTGTGTCTTGTGGAATGTACTGCTCATTGATAATGCAAATGGAAAGCCAGACTAGGCAAATGTTATGTTGATAATTTGACACCAAGCACATGCTTGAGTTCTATGCTTGATCTTTCGTAATAGGGCATGCAGATGTCAATGTTCTGAATGACTTCCTTATGTCGCTTGCAGTTATGTCATGCATGCAAGCATTCACAGTGACCAAGCATGTTGATGGACACTATGTATTAACCTCGACCACATGATCTGCAAGGATACCTGTGCATTGTAGTCCAGCCTTGTGACTTGCTGCACTCTGTCCATGGACTGCTGAACACTGCGCTGCACGTCCATAAGGTGACTGCAGGCTTCTCTAAACTGAGGACAGAACAAGCTGATGAGGTCTGCTAGGCGCAGATGGACAGGCTGCATTGTGCAAGACACAGATTTGGTCTGCCCTTGCAGTTGACTGAGCACCACCTGCTGCTGCTTCACCAAAGCTTGCATGCTGGCAAACAAGCTTAGCATGTGCTGGGGTTTGCTGTTCAGAGTGTCTTGAACGGGCTGACATAGCTGAGCAACCTGATCAAAGTCTTCAAGGAGGGATGTGCTGCTAAGGCAAACCTCAGACAACAGCAGCTGTGAACGGTAGGATGACAGCTCGCGGTGCAGCTTGGGCAGCAAGAGGGTTGCTTGAATGTGGACACTGGAAGTCCCCATGGATGCTGCAGTCTCCACATCAACTGCCAATTTGTCTGTGAGCACCGATGACAGTGCTGACAGCTGAGAGAGATCTGCTGCCTGTCCCTGCTGGTTACTCTCCCCACCTGCCAGCTGCTGACAAAGCGCAGCTGCTTGGTCCCAGCACTGCATCTTGATGTTGACTTCTAGCAGGTGCCGCAGCCGTGCATGATCTATACTCAAGCATGCCTCATTCTTCTTGGCCATGAGCCTGGTATAGGCTTGAATCACCTGCAACAAGAAAACTGATATTGATGCATACCACGGTGCAACTGATATTTTGCAGCAGTACCTTGTGTTTGCATGCAAGACTGAGTTCTGCTGGTTCAGCATCAGACAATATTCCACACCACTTGTCAGCAACATAGCAGAGATGGCAATGCAGGCGACACTACAAACACAGACGGACACTGACAGACACAGACAATTGACAGCAGACACAGGACCTTGATTTTCAAAACATGTACCTCTGAGGGTTGGGTAGATGCTTGCTCAGCAAAGCTGTCAGCTGAAGCATCAGTAACCATCCAGGCAGCTTGAGGAACGCTGAAGTCCTTGTTATATAACTCAGGACACGGCACCCTTGACAGCAGTGGATCACTCATATGCAAGGTAGCCTCATACTCCTTCATCTTCTGCTGCAGCTGGCTGAGGTCAAAGCGCCACTGTTTCAGGCTGTACTCACTCAGCTGCTCTGAACCAAGCTGAAGCTTGGCTTGCATGCGGTGCATGCTGCGTAGCAGGCGGACAGGCGTTACATCCAGCTTGTGTGCCTTCTGTAGAAGCTCGCCTAGGGTAAGCTTGATCTTGTCCAGCTGCTCAGCAAACTTGCTTTGGCGCATGGCAACAGGGTCCATTTGAGGTGCTTCATGAGCTGGAAGGTTGGCCTCATGGGCCACAGGTGCAGCTCCTGGTACACCCCAGTCACCTTCAAACTGGCTGAACAGGACATGCAAGCTGTTTGCCACCTGCACCTCTTGACGGATGCCGCACTGCGTCATGAAGGTATCGAACTGCTGCTGGGCATCTGTAAAGAAGCCAGTGGGAAACGTGTGCACAAGTCTGACGTCATCTGCTGTGGCATGAATGCTGCGCACAAATTGCCTGGTGAGGTCCTCAAGACCCTTGATGACGGCACTTGTATGCTGGTGTAGGCCATCGGGGAGGTGATCTACCGCCTGCCACATGAAGCTGACAAAGGTCTTGAGAGCTGTGTGAGCTGCGCTCAAGAGCTGAACATACTTTTCAAGCAGCGTGAAGGCTGCAGAGGAGTCATAGACCTCTCTCTTGAGATGATTAATGACTGTCAAGTTGTACTTCTCCAGCTTCTGCAAAGACTTGTATGTGCTGTGCCTGCCGACAACAGTTGAGGGCACTACAGCCATCATAGCCTGCTGCAGCTGCATGTGCTGCTGCTGCAAGCTGTGTGGAGAAGCATGCTGATCAAGGAGATGAACAATTTCCTGCAGTTGGCTTTGAGTCTGCCGTACTGAGAGCAACTTTGCTTTCATCTGGACAAGCTCAACCAACTCCACGAAAGCAAAGACCTCATCCTTGCGGACAGGGATCTGACATGCCTCATATATACTGGTACGTGCAGCCACTGTGTCATCCTCAATCTGCTCTGAAGACAATGCAGATGACGTGTGCTTTGCCAGTGCAATGATGCCGGCTAAGACAGCTTGCTCGTCCAGCTCCAAGGTGGGGTGTCTGCCTGTCATGGAAGATAGAACCATTGGCTCAACTTTCACCTTGATGCCAGCATCATCACAGTACTGACACCACCTCTGCAGCCAGCTGACCTGCAATGTCCAACAGCATTTCAGGGGTAGCTACACAACCAGATGCTCACTGCTATCACATGATCAGGGTACAATAGTGGCTGGACTGATCCTTTCTTTTCACAGTAACATCGCACGCAGAGTGTTCATTCAAACTTGTCCAGGACAGATCATGCTCACAAACATTTTTGTTGTATTTTTGACCGTGTGCAATGGTAGGAGCAGTGCTGTTGCGCTGTTGCGTCACACTGGCTGTGTTGACCAGTATCCTGGACTATGACTTGTGCAAAGTTGGTGCATGCTGTGTTGTCCAAAAGCAAGAACCATTATCAACCAGACAATCACCATTATCAACCAGACATCATTTGCTACCTGAGCAGAGGCGCCTTCTGCATGGTATGCCGACACTTTGAGCTTCCCAGCTGCGGAAGATTCAGCTACCAGAAGAGAAACGGATGCTTGCATATCTTGCTCTGGCTTTAAATGGAGTAGAAAAATTGCACAGGGTTGAGCTGGTGGCATGTGCATACTGCTTGCAAAGCACATGTAGACACCATTGTCCACAGGCACCACACCTGCACAGTATGCCAGCATCAGACATTCATTCTATGCCTGTATCAGCAATGCTATGCTGGTTCATCACGTCAATGAGCAGACATCACATTTTTGCATTTGAATGGGTAGTCCGTTGGATTGGCGTTTGATTTTCAGGCAGTGACAGGACTAGTTGTTATACACATGACCACATTGTGACTTGATGTCTGAGATCCAGACTTGATGTCAAAACTTAGGGGTACAATACTGCCTGGGTTGACAGCACAGGTGATGCTGACTACAGTATCTGCATAGCTCCAGATGCTAATACACATCCTGCAGTATGTGGACTTCTCAAGCCACACCTAGCACTTCTTTAGCAACTACTTTGCAACCAGCAGCACAGCTTGAACACAGCCAAGTCATGTACATGCAATTATGGATGGAAAGCAAGTACAGCACAGCCTTGGAGCCGCAGAATGCTGCCCATGACTTTGCAAATGAATGCCTTGCCGTATTTAAATGACAATGTGTCCAGAAACTAGCATGCTTGACATGGCAGATGGCAGTGCAGATGGGCTGTTGCTGAAGCCACAAAAGACAGTTGCAGCCACCCTCTGGAAGACAATGCTGACAGAATCTGACCTGCATGGATTCCAGCCCAGATCAGGGAACCTGGCTTTTTACGCAGCCTGAGGGGAAGCTTCTGAACAGAGGTCATCAGCTGGCCCTCGTTTGTTCCAGACCTTCTATCAGCTATCGCTTGCTTGATGATGGTTTGATGCTGGATCACGCTGGTCTGCTCAGCATGCTGCTTCAATGCATGCATAGCTGGTGATGTTATACATGCATTCAAAACCTCGTGTGCTTTGCCCAGCATGTCTGACTGACTGTCCTCCAGGCCAGTTGAGCCCTGGAATACATAACACATCAGATTCCGTGAGGGCCAGCTGCACAGACAGTTGCCGTACACGGACAGGTGCCGTACACAGACAGACATACAGACAGACAGACACAGGCAGACAGACAGGCAGGCAGACGGAGAGACAGAAAGACACAGACACACAGAGACAGACAGACAGACAGACTTGCACAAAATCGTGCAGAGCTACAGAAGGCAAACAGGATCCCCTTGTGACATGCTCAACTGCACAAATACATGGTGCAGACTATGGCAACAGGTGCATGCTGGCATGCAGCTGTGCAGCTAGAGCAGCTTGCACACAGAAAACAAGCACCTGTGATCGAAGGGCCTGTTCCGCCCACTCCACTTCAAGATGTGCCAAGGTGTCTGAACAGCTGCGAAGTGCGCTGGAAGCTTCATAGATGCACAGCTGATTTTCTAGCTGACGTAAGTGTGGCAAAGTGATGGGTACGCTGTCTGACTGTGTCTCAAAGAGCAGATTGCTGGGGGTAGGTAAAGTAGCTGCTCCACAGCGCACTCACCCATTGCAACACAGTGTCATAGTGCCCAACGTGGGAGCCACACATTCCAGCCTGAAAGAGCGCTTGAACCATGGCTGGCAGTGACTGGCGGCACTCTGACACTGGCAGAGCATGCTCTCTCTGCAGAGCCCAGCCACACCCACGCTCTGAGTTGCGTTCCACCTCTTGCTGAAGTTGCCAAGCTTGCCTTTGCAACTCTGGTTTGTCAAGATCCTCAAAAAACGGCAGCATCCGCTTTGTGCTGAGCACCAGTCCCAAGCTGGTGCTGATGGTTTGACAAGCTGTGCAGGCATCTGACTGGCAGCAGGCTGGTTGGAATGCCTCATGCCCTAAAAGGTCGCATAGCTGTGAACAACCATTGACAACCTGCTGCAAGAAGTCCTTACGGCTGCTGCAGTCATCATATGAGCTCTGCTGCACAAAGGTGTACAAACTCCTGCATGCAACATGACCAATGTCAACTGGCCGGCACAGCACAAAAACCTGGATGGAAGATACTCCCTGTCTTAGGGAGCAAAGCAATGCTTTGCTTGCAAGCACCATGCTCATCAATCATTGTGAAAGCAGATGCAAGGGCAGCACAAGCAGTTGCGACTTCCAAATAGAGGTGTGTGCTGTTAAATGGGTCACTGTGCTATACAGTCAAAGCACTTCTCTGAATTCAAAGCAATCAAAGCAATCATTGGATAATAAACGGCATAGAAACAAAGATAGAATGTGAAATTTGCAAAAGGTGCTCAAGTGTCATCATTACACCTGAGGTGACATGCCAAAGGGCTTTACAGAACTGAAAGTGGCGCTGTTTTGCATGCCTTAGCAGGTGATGTACAATGCAAGCAGGTTGGCCCCTACAATTTGCATCTAGTGACAGTTGCACAAGTTCACCAGTTTTGACGTGTCTGGCTTTGGCAATAGGACAGTCCCCCTTGCTGTGGTAAGGTGCGTACGACATCAAGGCTATCGTCAGGCATGCTCAACTGGAGCAAATGTAAGCACTGCAGCATGATGATCACAAAGAACAAGGACTGGCAATCAGATGGCATCAAGCTTGTGGGGTTGCTGTGAGAATATCAGACGTGCTGCAAGTGGGAACTTACTGCTGGAGAGTCTGACAGGTAGCGCGTATCCTGGCCAGGCCTTGGTTGTTCTGCCACACCTGCTTCAAGTCCCGGGTAGTGACCAGGCTGCTCTGTTCAAAGGCCACATGCAGCTGCTTGATGTCAGCAGATGCCTTTGCAGCCCGGACAGCACTTTCCAGGCTTGCCACAGCATCTGATCGTTCAGGGTACATGCCTTGCAAGGCCTTGATCAGGAGAGAAGCAGCATGCCCTGCTCTGTCTGATGCCTTGCACAACAGCAGGGCCGATGCAGCAGTTTCAGCTGCAAACACCTCAAGCACCGACAGCTCGCTTTCAAGCTGCTTTGCACTGTGGACCCACGGCAGAGCATCAGATGCAACATGTGCTACTAGAGCAAAGCAGCTGGGATCAGCATGCGAGATATGGGCACAAGACATTGACAGCTGTTTCAGCCAGAGCTGTTGGTCTTGCTGTTTGAACGTGGAGGTGTAACTGCGCAACAGGCCCCAGATCACAGAAGGCACAACAGAGTGTCCCTGCTTGACAAGCTTGACAGAGGTATCTACTGCCTGTTGAAGACGCCGGAAGGTGATTTTGTAGCCAATAGGGCTCTGCATCAGGCCCTCTCTCACAGCACTCTGCAAAAACCATGCAACATTTGTCAGCAGCACGTGTCAGTATGAAGCTTGCTGACTCTTCACATATATGAAACATGTCAAGGGAGCCTGACTACATGTATGCAAAAGCTGCCAGCCCAACACGTCATTTATGACTAAGCAGGTGAATGCTTTATGACGGCCAGCTTCTGATGTGTGGTTCTGGTGCCAGTCAAAGGCTGTCCTATGGATCATTGTTGCTACTGTGCAATATCTGTGCGCATAAGGCGACACTTTGGCTGAGATTTGCAGCTTGTGTCAAAATCTTCTGCTAGAACAGGCTTGGCTGTTGTGCGCGAGTCTGCCCCATTCAGATGGCCATTTATGTAGCTGCAGCCATGCAAAACATCACACTACAAGGTGAGGTGGTATCCTGCAGTGTCTGCAAACTCAGAATAAGCATAAGCCATCTTTCGGCTTACCTGAACCTCATAATGAAAGCGTAATGCCATGCAAGCCAACTCCTTGCCAGCAGGCAAATCTGAGAAGTTACTCAGCACAATGCCATACACATCCTGCTCAGATGTCCATCGCATTTGCTGCGACACCTCAGCCTCTGTTGGTGTCTGTAAGACTGGCTGGGATACAGATGCTGCTGCTGCTCCTTGCTGCAGGTCAACAGGCGGTAGCCACACTTGCAGCACTCTGTTGAGGAAGGCTGCTGACAGCTTGTTGGCATGCAAGCGCTGACTGTTTGCTGTAGCAAAGATGCGGAAGTTTTCATGGATCTTCCCATTGCTGCGGCTCAGCTCCTCTCCTGCATGGTCTCATGAAGTCTTGACAAGCTGAAGACGCGACATATTGGAGGCAGTGTACACAACAGCTTGCAACAGCTTACAACGCATTGCAGAGCAAGCAAGCCTCAATTTGACAGCAACCTGATAACAAACAGCTCATTTTGTTTGGCAATGTGCAGCATGAGACAGACAAGCTGCCCAGCTTAGGCTCAACCTTGAGCTCAACTTTTCAAATTGAATTTGCTCAGTGATTTGCAGGTGCAGCTGTTTGCAAAACAATGCTTACAAAAATACCTCAGAAACTGTATGCTAGACGTAGACACAAATAACTCAGGAGGGGATACATGATACCTGCTGCATGTTCTGTGATGTTCAATGTGGGTTGCTCTTCTAGCAAGGAGTTGATACGCTCAATAGCCTCAGGCGGAGCGCTGTTGACGCTGTCTAACAGCACCCAGTGCCCCATTCTGATGGCGTTCAGAAATGCAGCCTCCACAAAAGCGAAGGCTGTGCCGCTGTTTGTGGCTATGGGCCTGTCACGCAGTCGATTCTCGTACTTGAGTGCAAGTGCACTGGATGAATCAGCCCTGACTCGAGTCTGGCGCTGCACATTCTGGTCGTTGCCGGCCAGGCTGAGGGCTGCTTGTAGATGCTCCATTGCAAACAAGTCCACACTACCTGTCTGTTGGCGATGTATGCAAGCCAAGTGCAGATAATCAAAGAGGCAAGACTGCTCTTGCATATGCATACTGGGAGCCGCCTCTATAAGCAGCAGCCTGATGGCTCTCAAGAAGAATGTCTCCAGGTCTGGCTGCCAGCTTTGAATGGCTTGGTTACCCTGCAAGTAGACTTGGTGTCAAGGCTTTCACTCTCAAGCAGACGGCATGCACTTGTTAATCGGGCAAGGGCATGTTGAACTCAATCACAGACTTCGTATTGTGCTTTCGTGCCAGAACTCATTTTGTTTTCTAACCCTGATAAGACCCTAAATTGGTTTAGCTTGTATTTGACCCTAATCCCTGCACCCTACTTAGTCTTGCTATGTTAATTTGAGGGTTTAGGGTCTTGTAATTAAAAGTGATTTAGGTGCAATACAAAAGAACGATACAAACCTTGACTGAGTGCATGTTGACTCACATCTGATTCAGATTAACAGCCTGTACAAGTTGTGTGACATGCTTGATGCACATTTACAACCAGGCATCTGCCACTAAGCATGTACATGGCAGTGGCAATGCAGAAGATCACACAGGTCAAAAGCCTTGCTGCATCACTGTTTTGTGGCAGTCTCTGACATTGCAGCTTATGCTCAGGGCATATGACACTGTGTGCAGCTGTGCCGCACACATGATGTCATTGCACACACACGTGAACAATGCTAATAGTGACAGAAAACCCTGACCTTCTCAGGAACAAATTGTCCAATCAAGCTGCTGGCATCTGTGTCTTGGTTCAGGGGAATGACAACCAGCTTCTGACGAGCCAGCCGAGCCAGCTCTTGGACCAGCAGGGTCTTGCGAGAGCAAGTATCACCCTCCAAGAGCACTGCCCGTTTGCTCTTGCAAGCAACAGCCAACAACTCAAGCTGCTTGATGGTGAGTGGTGTATGTACAGCTGGCTTGGTGCTTTCTGGCTCATCAGCCTTGCTCAAGTACACAGAGCCAATGCGTGCGTACTTTGACACTGTAGCATCAATGGACAGGGACGAGTCCAAGCGTTCTGAGCCTGCTGGGAACTTCTGGGCAATGAGCTGACAAACAACCTCTTGATCAGCAGCTGCATGGAATCTGTGAGCATAAGTTAGCTGCAGGTACTGACAGATCGCTGACACAGCAATCTGCTCATAGTTGGGCTGTTTGTTGAGCTGTTCAGGCTGACGGTGACCAATGATGAAGCCATAGTGACACAAGTGCTCCTGCATGGTTGCTTCCAGGATGTCCTTGACTTTGGTCATGTCACGCAGATTAATTTCATATGGTCCCCCGACTTTGCCAATTTCACGGCTGTTCAGCTTCTCCTGAACTGCTTGGTGGAAGCTGAACATGCTGTCCACATGCTGCTCAGTGACCAGACCCTCCATAGCCTTGGCAAAGAGGCCACGCATGATCATGTGGAGCTCTTGGGGGACGTACTCCACAAGATGCACCGTTGTGAACATGGACTTGACCGTGCGAGGCAGGCGCCCTCTGCCACCTCCAACACTTGCAGGGTTCATGGTAGCAAACATGCGGGTACCCCTGATCAAAGCTTCGTCAAGACGTTCACCACTGCCAGGTACAGTCAGCTCGCCTCCAGCCAACAGCATTGCCAGCCTGCCCAGGACTTCAGGGGGTGCAAGGTTGATCTCATCAAACAACAACCATTTGCCCTGCTTGACAGCCTGTACCAGCTTGCCGTCCTGCCAGCTGAACTCACGCCGGTTGGCCACCATGCGTGGCACAAAGGAGCCGTACAACTGCTCAATAGTGGTACTAGCAGAAAAGTTGATGCGCTCGCATTCATAGCCCAGCAGTCTTGCCACCTGCATGCATATGCACAGCAAAGCTTGTGAGCCCAACTGCCACCAGAAAAAAGCATATACAAGGCTCAAGGAGTTGCGAGACAGCTTGCTTGCATTGGAATGCCCATACAACCCTGCCTGAAGAAGAAGTACACAAGGTCTGTCAGCATCCGATGTACTTTGCCTGCAGCACCAGCCCTGGTGCTCAAAGAACCTCTACAAGAGGACAGAGCAACTGCATCTGCTTGAGACATAATCAAGTGCAGTCATCTGCTCTTGACATGTCACATGACTGCAACATATACAAATTGTAGGTTGTCATCACATGCGTTGGTCAATAAAGCTCTCAAAATTTGACCAGATTGCAAAAGCACAGCATTGCAGCAACATGCTGCGCAGCACAGCACAGCGCAGCACAGCGCAGCGCAGCACAGCGCAGCACAGCGCAGCACAGCACAACAATCTGGACCTGAGGCATAATGCCTATCTAAAGCAAAAGTGCCACTGCACAAATGCTGCATGCCACTTTGTAGTGACTGCAATGAAATGCTTTGAAGCTTATGCATTTACATGGGGACAAGGGAGGAGCAGGAAGCCCTATGGTAGAAAGAAAGCTTGCCTGGGTGATAACAGCGGTCTTGCCAATGCCTGGGGGTCCCTCCAGCAGTAGCGGGCTCTGTGCAGACAGCGCCGCAAAGATGCTGGCAATGTTCTTGATCAGGGTGGAAGTCACTGCACAGAACATCCGCGGCACAACCAAATCCTCTCTGACATCAGCACCCAGTGGCATGGCAGTCCCCAGTTTAGCAGCAACCTGGGTGTATCTGAGCTGGAGACTTTGGCCTTGCTGCGCCAGGATGAATGGAGTCTGCCGGAACAAGTCTGCTTCGCAAGGTTCCCCAAACATGTTGCCAACCCAAGCTGGAGTGCTGCTGGTGCCAAAGATTTTAGGGTATGCTTCAGAGATTTTGGCCTGTGCTGCGGTGTGACCCTGCTCAAAGTACAGAAAACGAGCGCCAAGAAGCACTCGTGCTTCCCAGGACAGGATGGGCTCCTGCCCAACAGGTGCCCTGCTTTGCGTTTCAATGAGATTCACCCAATGAAACAGCTGGCTGATGTCTGATGCAGCCCGGCCACTGCTGCCTTGTGTGTCCAGCCACAACTGGCGCATTGCAAACATCCAGTCCACCAGCTTCTCTGGCAGGTTCATACCAGGCAGGCGATACTGCAGCTCATCTCTGATCATTTGCTGCAACTCTGCTTCACTGTACTGTGTGACATGAATTTCAGTGAAGCGGGACTTGGTAGCTGCACTGATGTTGATGGCTTGCCCTGACTTGTCATTGTGAACAGAAGCAAAAACTTGGAAGCTGGTGGGCAAGCTGACACTTGCTGTCTGTGCATCAGCATATGTAACATCCTCTGTGACAGCAAACGTAGGCTCGGACTCCAGCAGGCTGTTCAAGCGTTCTGTGGCTGCTTGACTGGGCATGTCAAAGTCTTCCAAGAACAAAGGCTGACCAAGCTTGGCAGCTTTTGTGACCGGCCCATCCTTGAACAGGAAAAACAAGTCTGCCTGCTCTACAGAAGCCGCTTGCAGCTTGTCCCAGAACTGCTGAACTTTGGCCAGCATCTGTGATGCAGTTGCATCAGACTGCAGTTCGTGCTGCCTGCTTTGCAAAGAGTCAAGAACTGCATTGACGTCTGCTACAAAGTCGGCCTCAAAGTTGAAGCCAACAGGAGCTGGCACATCCCCTGCTTCTGCCTCAAATGGAGCAGGACAAGCCTGCAGTGGATATGAGTCCATGCTGCCAGCCTCTGAAGGCTTGCTTTGCAAATTGCTGGCCTGGTCTGCGATGCTCCCAGCAGGTTGCTGATTTGATGTCTGCACTGCGCCATGCGTTACAGGGGCCGGACCTGAGTCATCTGAGTCCACAGAACTGAGCGATGTTGCAATTGTGACAGGAGCGCTGTGCATTACAGGTGCCGGACCTGTACCATCTGAGTCCACAAAACTGAGCAATGTTGCAGTTGTGACAGGAGCATGTGCTTCAGGCTGCTGCACTTGTGAGCTGGTAGATGACTGGTTGGTGATGGTCGGCAAGTCAGAGTCAGCATTGGACCAAGAGGAGTTGCTGATCAGTCTGCTGGTTTGACCAATGCCAGTCTGCTGTGGCAGACCATCCTCTGAATCAGACTGGGTATCAGCACTGGACCCAGAAGGCTGTCTGATCAGTCTGCTAGCTTGACCATTGCCAGTCTGCTGTGGCAGATCATCCTCTGAATCAAAGTAGGCGCCAGCAGCTGGTGAAACACCTTGTGCATGAGCTCTAGTACTGGACGGCGGTGCATGCATGGAAGCCTCATCACGATCTGATGAGCTAGCAGATCTCTGCCATCCCACTGCTGCATCAGA
>JAABUT010001379.1_pt1 | contig 28054 bp, 31 predicted proteins | sample 5559281 | NCBI WGS metagenome assembly JAABUT01 (sample SAMN10711880, study PRJNA513359) | rock metagenome | isolation source: Antarctica rocks | place: Antarctica: Victoria Land, Ricker Hills nord | collected 2016-01-04
TCATGCTGGTCCTCGAGGGACAAGCGCTCGGGGCGGTCAGCCACCGGCCGGCGATTCGTCAGGAAGCCTCGCCCCGCACCATCCATCACCGCTACTGAAGGGATGGTGCACCAATGAGCTCGAGGCTGTTGTCGGGACATGAGTGTGGGTCATTGAGGGTCTCCTGCGTGATCGTGGCGATGGCGTCCGAGGTGGGCGCATCGGACGTCGGGACCGGTTGTGGCTTTTGGGGTTTCGACCGGTTTTTCCGCTGGTTCCGATAGAGGCCGCGTTATGCCGGGAGGTCGTGGGGCAGGGGTGGGCCGGAGGTTCATCGCGTAGCGACGCGTAGCGCCCTTGCGGCTCGGCCGAGTGGTGTAAGAGTGACCGGTTCGGGAGCAGGGGCTCTTTGCTGACGGTCAGGGAGTCGACGACGTGGATTTCGGGAGCAAGCTATTGCATAAGGTGCCCTTATGCGGTGTGGCGGTCGCGCCAGCGGGCGCTGGCTGTCACACTTGAGGCTGGCTCCCGGGGGCGGGAGTCGCTGCGCTGGGCTGAGGAGGGGCGGGTGCCGTGCCGGAGGACGCCGAACTCGAGAGCCACGGGGTGGACGACCAGGTGCCGGCAGAACAGGTGCCGGTGTTGCCGCGGCGGTTGCGGGGGTTCCGACAGGAGCGCCGGCCGGGCAGCCCCCGTGCGGTGGTGCACAAGGTCAAGGTGACTCCCGAGCAGGAGCAGCGGCTGGTCGCTCGTGCGGACGAGCGGGGGATCACGGTGTCCCGGTTGTTGGTGGAGTCGGCGTTGGCGGGCGGGGCTGAGGCAGCGAAGACGAAGGCGGTGTTGGCGGGGGAGTTGTTCGGGATCTCACGGTTGTTGGGTCGGCTCGGGGTGAACGTGAACCAGATCGCGAAGGCGACGAACTCGGCGCGGCGGGTGCAGCCGGAGACGGCAGCGGCGTTGGACGCGACGGTGCGGGTGTGTCACCGGATCGAGGGGTTCCTCGACGACGTCGACGGCCTCCGACGACCGCAGGACCACAGCGATCGGGGTGGTGCGGCGTGATCCCGAACGTGGTGACCGGCGGGGACATGGTCGGCCTGTTGCGCTACCTGTCGGGGCCGGGGAAGGCGAACGAGCACGACGCCCCCCATGTCGTGTCGGGGGATGCGTTTTTGATGTCGTGGTTCGGGTCGGAGGAGTTGAACCGGGCGGGTGCGGATGAGATCTCGGCGTACCTGGAACGACCCCGCGAGCTGTATGGGACGACGGTCCGCAAGCAGGTGAAAGCCCTGGATCCGGAGACGGGGCGGGCGTCGGTGGCGGGGTATACGGATGCGCATGTGTGGCATTGCTCGTTGAGCCTGCGCGCCGACGAGGGTCCGCTGGGGGATGAGCGGTGGGATGCGATCGCCTGGGACTTCGCGGACCAGATGGGGTTCACGGAGGTGTCGGGGAAGGCGCCGATCCGGTGGGTCGCGATCCACCATGGGGTCTCGTCGAACGGGAACGACCACATCCACATCGCGGCGACGATGGTCAGGGAGGACGGGACCCGGTGGGATGGCCGGTTCAACGACTACAAGACCGCGCAGACCGCAGCTAGGGCGATCGAAGCGAAGTACGGGTTGGCGACCGTGGCGGGTCGGGAGTTCGGGACCGCAGTGAGGGGCGAGAAGCCAGCCGAACGCGCCAACGCCCAACGTGCCGGCCTGCCGCAGACGGCGCCGAAGGAGTTGGCGGAGCGGGTCCGGTCCGCGGCGGTCGCCTCGAGCAGCGAGGCGGAGTGGGTGCGGCGCGTGCGGGATGCGCGGGTGGTGATCAAACCGCGGTTCGCCGCCGGGGGGACGGATGTGGTGACCGGGTATTCGGTGGCGTTAAAGCCGGCGGACTACAACGAGAAGCTCGTGTTCTACGGCGGCGGTCAGCTCGGCAAAGACCTCCGGCTGGGCAGCGTCCGCAGGATTTGGCCGGAGCCCAGTGTCGGTGAGGCGACCGCGGCGGCGGGGGAGTGGCAAGCCGCGTTCCGCGGTCAACCACTGGTGGTCCGGGACGGCCGGGAGACCGGTGACGTGAGCCGGGTCAACGTCGACCGGGTGATCAGCCGGCTCACCGGGTACGCGGATCGGTTGTCGTCGGTGCCGCAGTGGGATCGGGAGACGTGGTCGATCGCGGCCCGGGATACGTCGGGTGCGTTGTCGGCGTGGGCGAGGTTCGACCCAGCCAACGCCGGCGACCTCCGTGGTGCGGCGAGCGCGCTGGCGCGGTCGGCGAACCCGCCACGGGTCGGGCAGCCGGCGGCGTCGACGACATCGGGTCGGTCGGGGTTGGCGGGGGTGGCGTTGCTGTTCGCACAGGCGACCCGGCAAGGCCGGGGGAAGGATGCGGTCGCGGCCGCCCTTTTTCTGCGGCAGCTGCTGCGCCTGGCGGAGTCGATCCGTGCGCATCAGGTCGCGGTCGCGAACCTGACCGAAGCCACACGCATCGAACGCGACGTCATCGACCGACTCGAGCGGATCCCGCTCACCGGGTACGCCACACCGACACCCCTGCAGCTCGCCGTCGAGGCCGGGGACGCCCAGTCGGTCGAGGCGATGAGCGTCGCCCAAGCCGGTCAATCACCGTCCAACGGCCGCGGCTCGGCGAGGGAGCAGCGGCCAGCAGCGCCGGATCCGTTGCCGCGGCGGCTCACCCCCGCGCAGCGACGCGCCCTCCGCGACACCGGACACGAACGCTAAGAGAAGGAGACAGTCATGGCTGACGACGATGTGCTCGAGCAGGCCCGAGCCGCAGAACTCACCATCGCCACCGGCGTAGCGAGGCTGGGGGACACGTTCATCCGCGCCGTCCAGCAACGCGCGGAAGCCGATGTCCGCGACAAGCAGCTCCAGGCCGAGGACGCGCAACGCCGCTACGAAACCCAAGCCCAAGTAGCCGAGTAGAGGGACTCAACTCGTGTATCACTCAGCGGACTTGATCGAGTAGCCGCTTCTGGTGGGAACGAAAGCGCTCCTCTGGCCGTCAGAGCATCATGAATCGAGCGAACATCGCAGCGGTCCTTGGGTTCGTATTGCTAGGCGCCGCGGGTTGTGGGAGCGCCGGCGAGGTGGTGACGGGCGGCAGCGGGCCAGCGAGTTTGGTCAGTTCGAGCCCCGGTGCGGCGCCAGGGTCAGCGTGTCTCAGCACACCCACGACGGGAAATTCGACGGTGATGGTGGACTGGGTGGACTTTGTGCAGCTCAATGGGACTCAGTACGTCGCTGGTGTCGATGGGAAGGTTTCCGGCGTCGCGTCGAACCAGTTGGGGTCCGTGGTGGGGCGGGTCGAGTGTGAGCTCAGCGTGCTGAAGTTTCAGGCGGAGCCCGGCCCGGCAGTGGACGGCGACGCGTCGTTTGTCCAGGTCGGCACAGAGGTGCACGCCGTCCGGGGTTACGCGACGTCGTGCCGGGTTGCTGTACGGATCGCCGGTGTGAACCGCGTTTACCTGGCTCACGCCGACCTCGCGGGAGTCTCGAGAGCTGTGCCGTGCGTCAAGGCGCCGTAAAGCCCACCATCGCGTCGCCGCTCCTCTTCCCGGCGTCTCCGCCAGTAACGTCCATGCACGTGCGTGGCCCTACGTTCTCGGCCCGCTGCTGGGCGCCATCATCGCGGTCGCCTTCGCGGCAGTCCTCCGCGGCCCAGGGGGCGATGCCGCCGCCAAGATGCGGCACAGGGTAAAGCTGGGACGTGAGGGCCGTACCCCAAGCCGCAACGGCGCGGCGGCCCGGACATCAAGTCGGTGGCTGTGTCAACCCGAACCAGGCCCACCGTGACGGCTTGATTCGTACCCACCAAATTGCCTTGGCTCCCCTCAGGGCGAGCCAGGGGGATGCCTTGCGTTTTGTGCGAAGCGAGGCATCACTGCGCCCGCTCGAACTGGCTCTCAGCGAGCTCGGTGAGGATCATCTGTCACAGCGCGGTCGGCGACAGTCGGCTACGCAACCTGCCGCCGGGCCCGCCCCGCCGCGAGTTGCACCGCTAAGTTGGAAGTGAGCATGAGTAGCAGGACCTCGCCTACCCCGAAAGGGATCTTGGCTAGCGGCACTTCTCAACGGTTGCGAGGCCCACCCAGGCTCATGAAGTCAGTGGTCATCATCAAACAGAAGAACCCGGATAGAGCGCCTGGATGTCGGTGAGCGCATTGAGCAGGGTCTTGTAATGCCGTGGGCCGAGTTGGTCGTGGGTGCGTGCTTCTAGTAAGTCCAGAGCCTCTCGGAGGGAGGCGACGAGTGCGCGCCCACGCAACGTGAGGGTGAGGATGCGGGTCCTTCTGTCTTTCAGGTCAATCCCGCGAGTGAGGTAGCCCATAGCCTGTAGTTCGTTGAGCAATGGATTGAGGGCTTGTTTGCTCAGGCCCAAGTGCTCGGCGAGTTGGGTGGGCGTTCGGCCTTCTGGGCCTGGAAAACGGAACAAGTCGAAGTGGGACTGGCGAAGGTCTGCAAAACCCCGCTCCACAAGATGATCGAAGACGAAGCGGTGGCTTGCTTCGGAGGCTAGGCGCAACTGAGCAGCCAGCATGGGGCGGCTCGGGCCGGGATAACTGTCCAGGGACGCCATATTAGTACACTACCCTTGACGAACCTCGTCAAACCGGTTTTACTAACGGCTCCGCAAGCACCCTCCTACGGTTCGGAGCCGAACATGACCTACAGCGACACCTGCCCGCCGTGCGGCAAAGAGCTCTCCGGCGACGACCGCGAGGCGCTGGCGACAGAGGTCGTGGCACACGCCCGCGACGCCCACGCCCACGATCTGCCACGCGAGCATGTCCTGGCCCACCTCGACGGCAAGGACCCTCACCACCCTGCGCAGTCCACATAATCCGATCAGCGTCGTTACGGGTGATGCCGGGTGTCCGTCAAAGCAGCCTTTGGTTGTGAGTCAGCGGCCAGCGTCGGGCCAGTGACAGCAGTACAGACAGTCCGTAACAGCAGAGATAGCCTGCGCGACCGCCGTCCGGCGGCTGCCGCCTAAGGATGGGATTCCTATGACGTCGCTCCCCAACCTTGGTTACCACCTCGCCGTAGATGACGGCGAGGCGTACGACTTTTTGAGTACACTCTGCATCGTCAAGGCAAGTGGAGCCGCGACCAAGAACGCGTTCGGCGTCGTGGAGATGCGCCTACCGGCAGGGTTCTCCCCGCCCCCGCACATCCACCACAACGAGGACGAGGCGTTCTACCTGCTCAGTGGCCGGATCGAAGCACAGTTGGGCAACCAGAAGATCAACGCGGAGCAGGGCGCATTCCTATGGCTGCCCCGCAACGTGCTGCACGGCTTCGTCGTCAGCGCTGACGGGCCCTGCACGATTCTCACCATCACCACACCAGCGGGCTTTGACGGCTTCGTGGCAGAGGTCGGGACGCCCACCACATCGCTGGAGTTGCCAGAGCCGAGCGCGCCAGACATCCCTCGACTTTTTGAGATTTCAGCCCGATACGGGATTGAGTATCCGCCGCCGCCGGATCACATTCCGACTGGCTGACCACTAGGCAACCCCCAGCGGACAGCCTGCTTTTACCGAACAACGCGACCACTGATATTGCCGGATAGCCACGCCGGGGAGGGGCACCTTCTCCTGCTGCGTCCTAACGCGCTCGGTCCGCGTCCGGTCGTCGTCGCGCTGCCGTCGGGCGTGGGCGTCAACGAACAACAAGCCGAAAGCTGCGGCCGGAACGGTGACGAACCACCGCCATGGGGCGGGGACGATGGTCGCCGCCAGCCCTTCGACGAGGGCAACTGCCACCCACAACCGCCACCGGCGGGTCTCTGCGAGGCTGTGGGCCCAGTCTCCGGCCCGGTTCCACGAGTCGCGCACGATGACAGCGTGTCAGAACTCCGCCTACTAGCCGAAGGGTGAGTTCAGGTGGTGTCTTTCCATTAGGTCGGGGACCCAGGTGGGGTCGAAGAAGAGTCCGTAGGACCCGGCCAGGGTTTCGAGCGTTGTCGGGTCGGGGGGGCCGTTCTCGAAGATCTCTGCGAGTTCGAGGAAGAAGCGTTCGAACCCGGCGGGCGTGATCACTTCGATCATGCGCGCCTCGGTCGGGCCGGCGTTCCACATGGTGTGCAGCTCTCCGCGGGGTTTGCTGATGTAACCGCCGGCTCCCAGGACGACCTCATCCGGGCCTGACCGGAACCCGATCTCGCCGGCGGTGACGATCGAGAACTCATCTTCTCGGGTGTGCACGTGAGGCGGGACGAGTGCTCCGACGGGGAAGGGGTGCTCGACGATGGCCACTTGGCCCCCGGTCTGGTCGCCCGTCAGGCGGAACCCGACGCCGATGGAGCCGATGGATCGGTCCGGGCCGTGCGGTGCGGGCAGCACGGTCAGCGGCAGGGCACGTCCGCCCGCGGTTGCCTGCTCGAGTGTTGTCGGAGGCCGGGTGGAGTTCATGCGCCATCTCCCTTGAGGACCATTGACTGAACAGTGTTGTACAGTGAAAACCAGGTGTACTCCCGTCCCACGGAAGCGTCAAGGTGTGGTCAATCGGTCCAGCCCCGCTCAGCGCGGATACACAATGCGGGCCCGGCAGGAGCACGTCGACCAGACTCGCTTGCGGATTACTGAGGCGACGATGCGTCTGCATGAGGAGGTCGGCCCGGCGGCGACCACGGTGTCCGCGGTCGCGGACCTGGCGGGCGTCACCCGGCTGACGGTCTACCGGCACTTTCCCGACGAGGGCGCGTTGGTCGGTGCCTGCGCTGCGCACTGGGGAGCCCTACACCCTCCGCCGGACACGGCGGGCTGGCTGTCCATCGACGACCCTGTACAGCGGCTGCATGCCGCACTGCTCGACGTGTACACCTGGGCCAGAGCCGCAGCACCGATGATGACGAAGATCTACCGGGACCTGCACGTCATGCCCACGTTCGTCGACCACTCGCTCAGCCGGCAGGAACAAGACCGGGTAACGGTCCTTGCCAGCGGCTTTCCAGCTGCGGGCCGGAAGGCCCTCCGGCTTCGCGCCGCCCTCACTCACGCCATCTCGTTCCGGACCTGGCAGTCGCTGTGCATGGATGGCCAACTCCACGACGACGAAGCCGTCGAGCTCATGGTGGCGGCCGTCCTCGCTGCTGTTCAGATGCCGGTCCGCCCCAAAACGCCAGCCACCCGGGGTAGCGCCGAAGCTCGCGCTCGGCAACCACGTCGTGGGCCGTGAGCTCGCGTGCGATCACGCCGCCGCGGGTGCCCCGCGTGTCAGGGTGAGTTGAGTCCAGTGGTTCATAGCAAGTCCGCCTGATGCAGGGCGAGAACAGGTTCGATGTCCGTGGCGCGGACCACGCTATGGAGAACGGGCGTCGTGCCACTGGCCGGCGCGGAAGCAGGTGTTTGCGGACTGCCCTCCGATCGTGAAGCTAACCCCAGCGACGACGCCAGGATGTGGGTAACTTCCGCCGGCCTGGTCGTCGAGGGTTTGTGGTGGACACAATCCCGGCTAGGTGGGACACTGGTTCCCGTGGGCGTGACCTGGGCGGACAGCGCCGACAAACACAAGATCCCGCACAACGAGGCGCTGTACGCGATGAGTCACCCGCACCATGTCGTGAAGCAGTTCGGCGAACCAAGAGTCGGTGACGTGCCGCCGACGCTGTTCATCGGGCCAAGCCGTTTCGGCACGCTGGAGGTGCTTGCTGTGATACGTCCACCGGGTGACGTGCACATCTTTCATGTGATGCTGCTGCGAGAGTCGACCCGGATCTCGGCTAGCTACAAAGGGGAATGACGATGGCAACGAAGAAGAAGCGCAACGATGACGCGGCCCTGGCCAAGTGGGCCGAGGACCCTACGACATGGGCTGCGCCCAAGGGGGTCCTGCGCGGGGATGCCGCCGCGGCCTACGGCCGTGGCGTGCTCGAGGCTGCCGGCATCGATATCGCGGCTGTGGAGCGCGCGGCCGGCAGGCCGCGAGTTGGACGCCGGGACTCGGCACCGAAGGGGGTCCGCTCCCCCCGCGTGAACGTCTCCATCTCGCTAACGCAGGACCAGCTCCTTGACCAGATCGCCCATGACCGCGGCAGAAGCCGCAGCGAACTCGTCCGCGAGGCGCTTGACACCTACCTCAGCCACGCGGTCTGAGGACCGGCCACGATCAGCCCGAAGAGCGCCGAGAGCTCAGCCCCCACCTCGACAATGGCTCTGCCCCGGAAATGACCCGCGCAGCCCATCCACGGACAGTACCCGTCCCGCGGGCACCAGTCGTGTCCTCAAGGGGTTCATCATCGCGTAGCTGCGTCACAGGCGGCCGCGTGCCAGTGATCTCGCCACGTCCTCCTGAACGACCGCCTCTGCCCACAGCTCGTCGGCGGCTTCTGCGCGTTCGTCGGCCGACCCGAGACGGTACTGACGGCCACCAGTCCCGCGGTGTGTCGACCCTCGCGACGGGCGGAGGGTTGCCGCAACACGGCTTTGCCGGCCGTGGCAGGAGCAGTCGGCAGGGCGGCCACCGTCGTAAACGAGGGTCAATTGCAATGATGTCAGCCTGCGGACGAACCGGATCCTCTCTCTCGCGGCGAACACGCGGATAGGATAGGTCCGACTGGCCGTTCCGAAACCGCTATATCGGACTAGAGAGTGGTGCGCACATGACAACCACCCAACCTCGAACTCGCCGATCGTCGGAACGCGTTTCGCTGCTGTCCACGCAGACGATCATGCAGCTCCGCTGGTGGTCGACATCACAGCGGTTGGTCGCTGTGGTCGTGTTTGTCGTCGTGTTTGGGGTCATCGGTGAGGTCGGGCAAACGCTGCCACCGGCTGACGCCGGACGCACTTACCCAGTGGAATGGTGGAACTGGGTAACGCTGGCGGTGTCCGCGGCGCTCATCGGGCTGATCGTGGCCACCTTCGTGCGCCCGGGCGGGCACCGCGCACTCGCCGGCGCCGGCAGCGGGTCGGCCGGAACGATCGCAGCAATCGTGATGGCCTGCCCGGTGTGCAGCCCACTGGCGATCCCGCTGCTGGGAGCCGGCGGCCTGCTCGCGTTCCTGGTGCCCGACCGCGGCCTGATTGCCCTTGCCTCGATCGTGCTGTTAGCCCTCACCTTGCTGCTGCGTTTACGGGCTGCTACCAGCTGCGCAGTAAGCCTGCCTCCGCGCGCACCAGTCGCCCGGACTGGGTGACCGGAAAACCGCGGCGGGCGAACTGCTCGACCCGCTGCGGCCACGGCATGCCGTATAGATCGATAGTCGCCGTCGGCCCCCAGTCGTCCGCGGGCATAATCGCCCCCGTGAACGGCGATAGCACGGGCGCCATCGATCCAAGCGCTCGGCTAGTCGCCCGACACGACCTACCATCGGCTCGCCGACAGCTGCCGCCCTGCGCCAGCGCTGGGGTTTCTGACCTGCTCGGGCAGGCGAAACCGTCAGCCTTGGCGCGTGACGGTTGCCAACTCCATGTTCGTCAGCTCGAGCTGTGTTGCGCTGCTGGCCGTGAGCGCGATCAGCTGCCGAGAATCGAGCCGGTCGCACACCCAGTCCCAGTGCATCGCGACCTGCTCGCCGACGATCACGCCGCCCAGTAGCGAACGGCCGTCCTTCGACCAGTGCACGGCCTCGTCGCGAGCGTCGCCGAGTGCGAGCGCCCGCCCGTCCCACGTGAGCGGTTGTGACCGCACGATCGCCCGTTCGCCATCGACGCCGACCACCTCACCCCAGCGGATCCGACAGTGGTCGAGCACCGACAGCGGGACGGCGCTACCGGCGCCGAGCAGACCGGCCCACGGGTACACCGCGAACACCTGGAAGCTGTGGTGGGGTAATGCGCGCGCGGAGGTGTCGATGGTGAGCCGGTTCCAGAATCCTCCAGTCTGGCTACGGAACCGATCCCGTAGCCCGTCGAGCCAACCGGTCGGATCGAGGTCGTCGAGGAGGTCGTTACCGACCCAGTAGGCCTCGACGACCCGGGGGTCGAGAGGGTCGTCGAGGCCGGCGGCCGACGCAATCAGCTCGAGGTAGGACCACGCCCCTTCGAACTGCCGTGCGCGTTCGGCGATCACGCCGTCGTCGACGACCGTCGTCTCGTGGACGAGCAGCGGCGACGCGTCGTCGGGCCCGCAGTAGCCGAGCTCGTTGGGCGGGTAGGCGTAGCGCGCGAACAGTAGCGGACCCGAGGGCGATGACACGGCCGCTCAGCAGATTCGGGGCAGCTGTTCACCGACCGGCAGATCGACGACCCGGGTGCCGCCGAGACCCGTCCTGGCGACCACCATCCCGGGATGCTCGTCGACGCAGCGGCCAATGACCCGGGCGCCACGGCCGAGGCCGTGCGCGTGCATCGCCTCGAGTACCCGGTCGGCGTCGATGGCTGCGACCATCGCCAGGAGCTTACCTTCGTTCGCGACGAAGAGCGGGTCGAGCCCGAGCAGGCCACATGCGTCCTTGACCGCCTCCGGGATCGGCAGATCACGTTCGACCAGGGCGACTCCGACCTCGCTGGCGCGGGCGATCTCGTTCAACGACGCCGCCACCCCCCCACGGGTCGGGTCACGCAGGACATGCACGTCGGCGCCGGTCGCGAGCATCGCCGCCACGAGCCCATGCAGGGGTGCCGTGTCGCTGCGGACGGTGGTGCCGAACTGCAGTCCTTCCCGGCAGCTCATTACCGCGACCCCGTGGACGCCGATGTCGCCGCTGACGATAATGACGTCACCGGGAGTGGCGCGGTCGGGTCGCACGTCGACGCCGTCGGGGACGACGCCGATGCCCGCGGTATTGATGAACACCCCGTCGCCCGATCCGCGGTCGACGACCTTGGTGTCGCCAGTGACCAGCCGGACTCCGGCGGCACGAGCCGCGGCGCCGAGGGACTGCGCTATCCGGCCGAGCTCGGTGAGCGCGATTCCTTCCTGCAGGATGAATGCGGTTGAGAGGGCCATCGGCCGGGCACCCGACATCGCCAGGTCGTTGACGGTTCCGTTGACGGCGAGGTCGCCGATCGTCCCGCCTGGGAAGAACATCGGCTTCACGACGAACGAATCCGTGGAAAACGCGAGCCGGGCGCCGCCCAGCGTCAGGACGGCTGAGTCGCCGAGCGCGGCGTCTGCCGCCGTGCCGTAGGCGGGCAGGAACAGATGCTCGATCAGTTCTCCCGACATCGCCCCGCCACCACCGTGGCCCATCACGATCGTGGGTGAATCGCGAAGCGGGGCAGGGCAGACCCAGCCGTCGAAGTCCGGCGTTGGCGTGGTCATTGTGGTATCCACGGATTCACCGACCGGTACCGGTTGGAAGCAGCTCCAGCCGCCGGTACAGGTAGTACGCGGCACAGGCACCTTCGGACGACACCATCGTCGCGCCTAGTGGGTGGCGTGGCGTGCACTCACGGCCGAACGCCGCGCACTCATGCGGCTTGATGAGCCCCTGCAGCACTTCGCCGGACCGGCAGATCGACGACTCCTCGGTGTGGATTCCGCCGACGTCGAAACGGGCCTCGGCGTCGTAGTGGCGATAGCGCTCGGAGAGCTTCCAGCCGCTGCCCGGGATCATCCCGATTCCTCGCCAGGCCCGATCGGTCACCTCGAAGACATCGTGCAGCATCTCCTGCGCGGGAAGGTTTCCATCGGCCGGTACTGCACGTTCGTAGGCGTTCTCCAGCTCGTGCCGGCCGGACTCGAGCTGAATGACGGTGCGGCGGATGCCTTCGAGGATGTCGAGCGGCTCGAAACCGGTCACGACGATCGGGACGTGGTACTTCTCGGCCAGCGGCGGGTACTCGTGGGTGCCCATCACGCTGCAGACGTGACCGGCCGCGAGGAACGCCTGCACCCGGCACGTCGGCGACTCCATGATGGCCGCGACCGCGGGTGGCACGAGCACGTGCGAGACCAGCAACGAGAAGTTCTCGATGCCGAGCCGCTTGGCCTGGTAGACGGTCATCGCGTTGGCGGGCGCGGTCGTCTCGAAGCCGATACCGAAGAACACCACCTCCCGGTCGGGGTTGTCCCGGGCGAGGGTGAGGGCATCCAGCGGTGAGTAGACGACCCGGATGTCACCGCCGGCGCTCTTGATCCGGAACAAGTCCTGACTGCTTCCCGGCACGCGGAGCATGTCGCCGAACGAGCAGAAGATGACGTCCTTGCGTGCCGCGATGGCCAGTGCCTTGTCGATGATCTCCAACGGGGTCACGCAGACCGGGCAGCCGGGGCCGTGGATCATCTCGATGTCGTCTGGCAACAATTGGTCGATGCCGTGCCGGATGATCGAGTGCGTCTGGCCGCCGCACACCTCCATGATCGCCCACGGCCGGGTGGTAACCGCGTGGATCTGTTCGAGCAGCTTGCCGGCCAGCTCGGGATTGCTGAATTCGTCGAGATACTTCATCAGGTCGATCCTCCGGTCCCGTTAGCGTGGCCTATCCCGTTGCCGGTAGGGGCGGACGCATCCATCGGGGTCCCGTTGGGATGCAGCCCGGCGGCCTGTCGTGCCGCCAGGGTGAAGCCGTCGTCGAACTCCTCGCGCAGAATGCCCAGTTTCTCGAAGGTCGCCAGCGTGTCCAGCGCGGACTCCTCGTCGAGACGCTGGATCGCGAAACCGACGTGCACGATCACGTAGTCATCGACGGCGGCATCGGGGATGTATTGCATACAGACGTCCTTGCGCACGCCACCGAAGTCCACCTCGGCCATGCGGGTGCCGTCACGATCTTCTAGCCGGACGATTCTTCCCGGAACGGCAAGGCACATCGGATCGTCTCCTTCGAGCCGTCAGTCTACAGCGGCGGCGAGGACCTGGCCGAGGGCCAGCCCCCCGTCGTTGGGGGGTAGTGCACGTGGGCACAGCACGGTGAATCCCGTTGCCTGCAACCTACGTCGGACATTCGTGAGTAGCAATGCGTTCGCGAAGACGCCGCCGGCCAAGACGACCGTCGTGAGCCCGCTCTGGCGGCGGACGCGGTCGGCGAGGTCGCAGACGAGGTCCACCACGGCGGCGTGGAATCGCGCGCCGATCACCGCGGCGGCGGTGCCGGTCCGCACGTCGGTCACGATCGCCCGGATGACCGGTGAGACGTCGACGACGATCGCGGCGGAGCCGGCTTCGGGCGCCAGGCCGAAGGTGTAACCGTCGGTGCCGGTGAACGCCGACCGCGCGAGTCCCTCCAGCTCGATCGCCGCTTGTGCCTCATAGTCGACGACGTGGCGGATGCCCGCCAACGAGGCGACCGCGTCGAACAGGCGCCCGAGGCTAGAGGTGGGTGCACAGCCGAAGCCGGTGGCGACCTGGTGGGCGAGCACGTCGAGCTCATGCGATGGGCAGGCCGCGACCGGCGGCAGGTCGGGGCGCCACTCGATACCGCTCGCTGCGAGGTGGGCCAGCGCCATCCGGTACGGCCGCTGCACACTTGCGTCGCCGCCGGGAACGCCCACGTAGGACAGGTGCGCGGCCCGGTCGAACCCCTTGTAGTCGACGATCAGCACCTCGCCGCCCCAGATGGCGCCGTCGGAGCCGTATCCAGTTCCGTCGAAGGCGAAACCGATGACCCGCTCGTCTGGACCGAGGCCGTGCTCGCCCATCACCGCCGCAACGTGGGCGTGATGGTGCTGCACGGCGTGGACGGGGCGGCCGCCGACCTGCCGGTCGGCCCACCGCGCCGATCGATAGCCGGGATGCCGGTCGGCTACCAGCTGGACTGGCGTGACGCCGGTAAGCATCTCGAGGTGCCGCTCAGCGGCGTCGAAGGCGTCGAGCGTCGCCAGGTCGTCCATATCCCCGATGTGCTGGCTCATCCAGGCATAGCGCCCGCGCGCCAGGCAGAAGGTGTTCTTGAGATCCCCGCCGACCGCTAGCGTCGCGGGCACGTCGAACGGGAGCAGAACCGGTAGTGGGGCGTAACCACGGGAACGCCGGATCGGCAGCTCGATGCCGTCGACCACCCGCGACACCGAGTCGTCGCAGGCCACGATTATCTGCCGGTCGTGGCGCAGCCAAGCGCCCACCAGCGGTGCCAACCGGCTCACCGCGTCTGCGTCGTCGTAGGCGATCGGCTCACCGCCCAGGTTGCCCGACGTCATCACGAGAGCCTGCGGGCCGGCCCCGTCACCGCCAAGGCCGAACAGCAGCGTGTGCAGCGGCGTATAGGCAAGCAGGACGCCGAGGTCAGGGTTGCCGGGTGCGACCGACGGGGCGACCATGGATGCGCCGGACCTGCGGCCCAGCAGGACGATCGGGCGACGCGAGCTCGACAGCAGGGCCGCTTCCGCGTCGCCAATCGTCACGAATTGACGTGCGGCGGCCAGATCGCGCACCATCACCGCGAACGGCTTGTCGCCGCGTCGCTTGCGTCGCCGCAGTTCCGCGACTGCATGCTCGTCGTCGGCGGCACACGCCACGTGGTAGCCACCGAGTCCCTTGATTGCCACGATCGCACCGCCGGCCAGCAGGTCACGGGCCCCCGCGAGAGCGGCCGCACCGTGCTGCGGGTTGTGGGCGGGCACGATCAGTTCGAGGTCTGGTCCGCAGTTGGGGCAGGCGATGGTCTGGGCGTGGAAACGGCGATCGGCTGGATCTGCGTATTCCCGCGAACAGTCGCTGCACATCGCGAACCGGGCCATCGTTGTGTTCGGCCGGTCGTAGGGTAGATCGGCGATGATCGTGAAGCGGGGCCCGCAATTTGTGCAGCTGACGAACGGGTGGCGGAAGTGCCGATCGGCCGGATCGGCGAGCTCGCGCAGGCAGTCGTCGCAGGTGGCAACGTCGGCTGCGGCCAGCGTGCGAGGCCCCTCGACCAGGTGTGAGGTGCCGATCGTGAAACCCGTTCCACCGATCGGCGGACGTACTTCGGTGGTAATGCTCGAGATCATCGCCATCGGCGGCGGATCGGCGCGCAGTCGGCGTTCGAACTCACACACGTCCGCGGAGCTGCCTTCGACCTCGGTGACGACGCCGCCGGAGTCGTTGGTGACGGTTCCGGTGAGCGAGAGCGCGGTCGCGGTGACGTATACGAACGGGCGGAAGCCGACGCCTTGGACGACTCCGCGGACGACGAAGCGCCGGCGAACCCGATCCGCGACCACGGCCGGCGCGGTCATCGCAACCGGGTCGACTGCTCTGGGTCCTCGATGCGGGCGCGGCCCATCATCTCCAATCCGGCAAGGGCGTTGGCCGCGGCGGCAGCGTCGACCCGTTCGACGGCGAAGCCCATGTGGATCAGGATCCAGTCACCCGGTGCGAAGCGCTGGTCCTCGAGCAGGCCGATGTTGACGCGGCGCTGTGCGCCCAGCACGTCCACCAGCACGAGCTGGTCACCGTAACCGGGAACCGTGGTGACCATCTGGCCGGGGATGCCGAGGCACATCAGCGCTCTCCCGATGCCGTCGTGACGGTCTTGGCGCGTGCGAGCTCACCTGTGAGCAGGGTAGCAACGGTGTCCGCTCCGGTGGCGACCGCAGCCGATACCGCCGGCGTCAGCCCGATGCCTTCGTCGACGGACTCGATGACGCAGCCGACCACGACCGTTCGCGGCAGCCGGCCGCCCAGTGCTCGCAGGCTGGAGAGCACCGTGAGTGGGTCCATCCCGTGGGCGTCGACGCCGGTGCCGCGCAGGTCGTCCGCGGTCACCTCGAACACCCGGATCGTGCCCGGCGCACCGCCGCCGGCTGCGGCCGCCGGGATCGCGTCGATCACGACGAGGGTGTCGTAGCGGTCGAGCAGGTCGTAGGCCAGGTGCATCCCGCGGATGCCGTAGTCGACCAGGTCCACGTCCGGCGGCCTCGGTTCACCAGCGAGTTCCTGGACGACCTTGGGCCCAAAACCGTCGTCGGACAAGAAGATGTTGCCGATGCCCGCGACGAGCGTTCGGCCGGTCATCACATGCTCCGCATCTTGATATAGCGCTGGATATCGGGTATCGAGCGCCAGCCCACGAACAGGCCGAAGGCCGCCAGCACGACGGCCGTGGCGGTGGTGAATTTTCCGACGGTACGCATCAGTTCTCCTTTCCCGAGCTCGACGTGTCGTGTCCGGCGCCGAGCGGTTCCAGCTCGTCCGGATCGAAGTAGAGGTACCGCCCGTACCAGTCGTGCAGATCGGCGGCGGGGTCGTCGAGAAGACGACCGCGACGTGGGTGCCCCCGTCGACATCGAAGAGAACGCCTGTGACACGGGCGTTCCTGCCGTCGAAGAACAGATCCTGAGCATCCGCGCGCCGTTGAGGGTGTAGTCGCACCAGACTGTCCTTCGCGACCTTGACGCCGGCCACGATCACGCTGTCGGTGTCCGGCGACACCTCTGCGTCGACGCCCGGATCCCACCAGGGCAGCTGATCCCCCGAGCCGAACGTCGGGACGTCGTCTCCGCACAGCGCGTGCGGATCGCGCAGTACCCCGTGCATCGCCTGCAGTGCTTCAGGAGTCAACGCCTCGCAGCGGTCGATGATCTCGGCAGCACGTGGATCCGTCGCGCGGGCAGCCGCCTTCTCTTCGTCGGTCAACGTCATCACCCGCAGAGTGAGGATCTCGTCGATCTCGGTTGAGTCGAACAACGCACCAGCACTCTGATCGGCCAGTTGCGGATGGTCGTAGAGAATGATCGGCGACACCAGGACGATGTGACGGTCGTCGCGATCACCCGCGAGAACAGGGAAGCAGCGGTTCTGGACGCACTCCGACGCCGCAGCGGCGGATTCGGCATCGGGCGGGTCGAGCAGCGACACAAAGGTCGCATCCGCTGCCACCAGGAGCGCGTGCGCGCCGATGAACGACGACCGGATCGCGTCGTCCTTGCCGACGACCTGCACGGGCGAGACGTTCGAGATCGACATCGCCAGCCGCCGGAGCCCCGCGTCGTCGGCCGGCCCGGCATCACCGCAGGCAAGTCGCACCTGTCCGCGCAATGCCCAACGCCGTCGGCGATTGCGGCCCACCAACCGGCCGGCACCGTCGACCAACGGTTCCTGTTCGTCGCCCGCACCGATCGCGACGTCGACCGTGCGCGGCTCGCTCAGATCAGCGAGTAGGAACGGCCCGAGCAGCACCTCGTGCTCGACCGCCTCGTCCCAGCTGAGCCAGATGGCGCCGTCCACGACAAGTTCGGGGACCGGCACGAACCCCGTCGCGGTGGAGGTGTCGATCCGCTCGACCTCACGCGTTTGCAGTTGGAGGAATCGCAGGTGGACGGTGATTGTGGCGGTGTCAACGGCTCTGAGCAGGCATTCGGCGGCAAGATCGGGAGCCTCACCGATCCCGAGCGTCTGACCCGCCGGTGGCCCCAGCACGCCGAACTGCCAGCGCATCTGGTTCTTCTGCGAGCTCGCACGATAGGGATAGAGCAGATATCCCTCGTACAGCACGGCATTCGCCACCGCGCGCGCGCGCCAGGCTCACGGTGTCACCTGCCTGGCCGCTTCCAGCAGCGTCTCGACGGTCTCGTCCCAGCCGGTCAGCCCGTGCGCCGAGCGGAACTCGGACAGCTCGGCCAGCGTGGAGCGGTTCAGCCGGAGCCAGCCGCTGTTGGGGAAATAGGTGTCGATGAGCTCCCGCCACACCTGCACAGGCATCCGGTAGCTGACGTCGGCGTTCCAGGGGATCTGCTCGATCCCGAACCCGGACGTTCCTCGGTTGAACACCGTTCCGCTGAACAGGAACACCAGCGGGATCTCGCCGTCGCTAAGGGCGGACAGGTACTTCGAGGCGGCGACGTCGAAGTCGTAGGTGCACGGCAATGGCAGATCGACCGTGCGACGACCGCTGAAGCCCTGGACCATGGTGGTCGCGTGCATCCAGAGAAACGGTTTGAGCGTGCCCGGCCAACGCGGCCGGCGCCCGAACAGGTCGAGCAGGCCGGCTTCCTCGTGGTCGCTGTACCCTCGCCGCTGCGGCTCGATCCGCAGCTGGCACCGCAGCGCGATTGCATGCACCGGCTCGCCCGCGGTCTCCTCGATGCGGAGTCTGGCGGTGAGCATCGGCGCGGCCGAATATGGCTCCACGTCGATACCCAGGACGGCGAAGGTGAGATCGCTCATGACCGGGCCGACGGTCTGACCGGCCGGCTACGGGCGGCCACGGTCGCGAAGAATCCGTCCATCACCGCCCGTGCGTCCTGGCCCCCGTCGAAGCCACGCCAGGTTTTGCGCATCTGCCCGACCAGCTCGTAGCAGCTATCGATCGGGACGAGATGGCAGTCGGGTTCGATGCCGTCACGGTCCGGCATCCTGATGAGCAGCGCCTCGACATCTGCCCGCAGATCGGCGAGATCGGGATTGGTGGCGGCGATCTGATCCCACGCGCCGAGCGGCAGTTCGGACTCGGCCGCGCCCGCAGGCCCCGGGTAGAACGCGACCATCCGATTCTGGATCGAGTTGCGGAAAAAGAACGCCAGTCCGACCGGGATCTCGAGCGCATCCCAGTGCGCCGCACCCAGGGAGAACGACGGGAAGGACACATACCGATCCGGCACGGCGCGGTAGCGCATGTCGGCGTTCTCGTCAGTGAACAGGAGATAACAGCCCCGGCAGGCACACATCAGTGTCCGGTTCTCCAGGCCGACGATGTGCTGGTGGCTGTCCGCGATCGGTTCGGCGCACATCTCGCAGCGCTCTCCGTCGGGCGAGGGCGGAGGACGCACGGCGGCACGGCGCAGCACCGCAAGCGGCCACGGGTTCGTCTGCGAGAGCGGCGTGACTCCGTTCACGCGGGCACCGGCCCCGGCAGGGCGACCGAGACCACGCCGTTGCGAATGAGCAGCGGGAGTGGATCCAGGTGCTGGGCGGAGTCGTCGAGACCCGCGCCGGCAGCACGCACGTCGTAGTGCTCCCGGCACGAGGGGCAGGCCAGCACGGCGGCGCCGACTTCGCCGCCCATTTTGCGTGCGAGCGTCGCGCCGGCGAATCCGGCGCCGCAGCGAGAACACCTGTCGAGGTAGGCGAAGAGGTCCGATCCGACCCGGCAGGCGACCAGCGCGATGCCGCCCACGGTGAGGGTGCGGACATCGCCCGACGCGAGTTCGGCCAACTCTGGTGTGGGCACCCACCCGGCGCTCGCCGTGGCGGCGCCGTCGGCGATGCGGGACCGCAGGGCGCCCACCGGGATCAGCCCTGCCGTCGGTTTCGCTGCCGCGGTAGGATTTTCCACCTCGATGCCGGTGACCTCCGGGGCGGCCGCGGTCACCGCGTCCTCGACCGCGAGCGTCAGCGTGACCGACGAGGACGGGCAGCCGTCGCAGCTGCCCAGTAGCCGGAGCCGCACGACGGCGTTCGGCGTGACCTCGATGAGTTCGACGTCTCCGCCGTGTGAGCCCAGGTACGGACGGACGCTCTCTAGGGCCTGCTGCACCCGGGTGGTGACGTCGTAGGGATGCAGGCCATGCACGAGCAGCAGGCTCGAGACGAGTTGATCGGCGGCGATAGCGGCGAGCGCCTCGTCGTCGAGCCGACCGACGTCGTAGAGCACGTCCAGCAGTCGCTCAAGACCCGCGCCGTAGAGGTCGACGACCAGCCGAACCAGCTCTTCGGCGCGCTCGCGTGCGGCGGTCCCGCCGGCGGAGCTGGCCTCGAGCAGCGACTGGATCCGCGCGCCAGAAGCCCGTAGGCGGTCATCCGGCGCCGTGTCGGCTCGGTCTCCCATCGGCTCCGTGGGGCGTTGCTCCGCAACCGATGACACGACGACTACTCGCCCGTGACCGACTGGGTCGGCGAGTGCATCGTCTCGAGGGTCTTGCCCTCACCGAGATACATGTGAACACCGCACGGCAGGCACGGGTCGAAGCTGCGGACCGTCCGCATGATGTCAATGCCCTTGAAGTGCTCGCGGTCGTTCTCCTCGAAGATCGGCTGTCCCTGCACGGCGTCCTCGTAAGGCCCAGGCGTCCCGTAGGTGTCACGCGGGCTGGCGTTCCACGGGGTCGGCGGGTACGGATGATAGTTCGCGATCTTCCCGTCCCGAATAACCATGTGGTGCGAAAGCACACCGCGAACGGCCTCGGTGAACCCGCATCCGATTCCGTCCTGGGGCACCTCGAACTTCTCCCATGTCTTCGTGCGCCCGGCCCTGATTTCGACGAGCGCCTTCTCGGCGAAGTGCAGTGCACACGCCGCGGCGTAGGCCTGAAAGTAGGTACGCGCCCGGTTGCGTTCGATGGTGTTGCTCCACTGCGGAATCTTCCACTCAAGCTGGACCGGCCCCTTGAGCGCAGTCTTGGGCAGGTTGATCTCGACGCTGCTCCCGGTCGAACGGACGTAGCCGATGTCGACGAGCCCGGCCAGGGCCGTGCTCCAAAGACGCGCTAGCGGGCCACCGCCGGTGTCGAGAGCAAGATACTCCTTGCCGTCGAACCACCGCGGTGACATCACCCAGCTGTACTTGTTGTCGAGGTCGCGCTTCTGCGGACGCGGATTGGTGTGCTGGTTCCACGGGTGCCGCCGATCGACCGGGTTACCGAGCGGGTCATGGGTGACGAAGGTCTCCTGGCCCTCCCAGTCGCCGTAGTAGGAGGATCCGAGCAGAATGCGGATTCCGAGATTGATCTCGACGAGGTCGGTGGTGATCAGCTTGCCGTCCACGATGACGCCGGGGGTGACGAACATCTTGCGACCCCACTGGGTCATGTCCTTGTAGTCGAAGTTGCAGTAGTCCGGGTCTTGGAACGATCCCCAGCAGCCGAGCAGTGTGCGGCGGAGCCCGACATTCTCGTATCCGGGAAGGGCTTCGTAGAAGAAGTCGAACAGGTCGTCGTGCATCGGCACGACTTTCTTCATGAACTCCACGTAACGCATCAGCCGGGTGATGTAGTCGGTCATCAGCTGAATGGTCGCGACCGTCCCGACGCCGCCGGGATAGAGCGTCGACGGGTGGACGTGGCGGCCCTCCATCAGGCAGAACATCTCCCGCGTGGAACGGCTGACCTGCAGTGCCTCACGATAGAACTCGCCGGTGAACGGGTTCAACGACCGCATGATGTCGCCGATGGTGCGATAGCCGTGCTCGCCGGAGCGCGGTGACTCGGTGCGGTTCGCCTGCTCGAGCACGCCCGGATTCGTCTCCGATACCATCCTCTCGCAATAATCGACCCCGACCAGGTTCTCTTGGAAGATGTTGTGATCGAACATGTACTCGGCCGCCTCACCGAGGTTGACGATCCACTCGGCGATGGGTGGTGGCTTCACCCCGTACGCCATGTTCTGCGCGTAACACGAACAGGTGGCGTGATTGTCACCGCAGATCCCGCAAATGCGGCTGGTGATAAAATGTGCGTCGCGGGGATCTTTCCCCTTCATGAAGATCGAATATCCCCGAAAGATCGATGACGTGCTCTTACACTCGACGACCGTCTTCTGTTGAAAGTCGATCTTCGTGTAGATGCCGAGGCTGCCAACGATCCGGGTGATGGGGTCCCACGACATCTCGACGAGGTCGTCGCCAGACGCATTCTTCTTACTGGATATATTACTGACCGACGTCATCGTCGCCGCCTTCTGCGAGGTGGGTGGCGATGCCGGCCGACCGTATGTGATGGCGCGACGACACCGTCAGGAGATGGGTTGGGTTACCAGGTTCTGCGTGCGCCCGTCGTGAGTACCGGACCACGGGACCGCCACTTCGGTTCTTTGTCGATGGTTTTCGTCGTGATCCTGCGAAGATTGCGAATCGTCGTGCCGTAGACGCGGACCGCAGTCGTCGAAAGCTTCCCACCGGGAGGTTCGTCCATGAACGGCATGAACTTGTCCGGGAAGCCGGGCATCGTGCAACCGATGCAGATGCCGCCGACGTTCGGGCAGCCGCCGATGCCGTTCATCCAACCCCGCTTGGGCACATTGCATTTGACGACGGGACCCCAGCAACCCAGTTTGACGATGCACTTCGGCGAGCCGTATTCGTCGGCGAAGTCGCCCTGCTCGTAGTAGCCGGCGCGGTCGCAGCCCTCGTGCACGGTCTGGCCGAACAGCCAGGCCGGCCGGAGCGCGTCGTCGAGCGGGATCATCGGTGCCTGACCGGTCGCCATGTAGAGGAGATAGGTGAGGGTCTCGGACAGGTTGTCCGGCTGGATCGGGCAACCGGGCACGCACACAATCGGTATGCCTGCCTTGGATTTCCATTCCCAGCCGAGGTAGTCGGGCACGCCCATCGCACCGGTGGGGTTTCCGGCCATCGCGTGGATCCCGCCGTACGCAGCACATGTCCCAGCAGCGACGATGGCGGTGGCCTTGGGGGCGAGCCGGTTCAGCCACTCACTCGTGGTGACGGGCTGACCGGTGGCCGGGTCGTTGCCGAACCCGCTCCAATAGCCCTCGTCGTGGAGTGTCTCGTTGGGGATCGAGCCTTCGACCACGAGGACGAACGGTTCGAGTTCGCCTCGATCGGCCTTCCAGAACCATTGGAGGAAGTCGTCGGCGCCGCCCGCCGGTCCGCACTCGAAGTCGATCAGAGGCCAATGCACGGCGACCTGCGGGAGGCCGGGTAGCGCTCCGAGGGCGATCTCCTCGATGCTGGGCTGCGTTGCCGCAGTGAGCGCCACCGAGTCGCCGTCGCAACTCAGCCCGGCGTTGATCCACAGCACATGGATAAGAGTCTGTTCTGCCTTGAGGGCCGCATCGGTAGGCAACGATGACCGCTTCCCGGCCCGGAGCCCCGAGCCTCTGATACGCATCGATGGGCCCGTCAGCCGGACCCGCGTAATGCACGGTTTACACCTGTGCCGCGCTCGGGTCAATGACTCGCAGGTCGCGCCAAGTGCGCGTCGGCGTCGACGGAGGCGAGCCAGTCGTACCAGGTCTCGAGGCCGGTGCCGGTCGTCGCCGACACGGTGAGGACGTCTACGTCGGGATTGACCACATACGCGTTCTCTCGACATCGATCCACATCGAAGTCGACATAAGGCAACAGGTCCATCTTGTTCACCACGACGACGTCGGCCGCGGCGAACATGTGCGGGTATTTCAACGGCTTGTCGTGCCCCTCGGTCACGGAAATGATCACCGCACGTGCCGATTCGCCAAGGTCGAAAAGCGCCGGACATACCAGGTTCCCGACGTTCTCAACGAATAACAATGATCCGCACAGCGGAGACAACTCATTCATCCCGCGGAACATCATGTTCGCGTCGAGATGACAACCGGCGCCGGTGTTGATCTGGACGACCTGCGCGCAGGTCGCGCGTATCCGCTGAGCGTCGAGGGTGGTCTCCTGATCACCCTCGATGACGGACACCGGCAATCGCACGCCGAGGTCGCGGATGGTGCGCTCCAGCAGCGTCGTCTTGCCCGAACCCGGCGAACTCATCAGGTTGACCGAGGTGATCCGCCGGTCGGCCAGCCATAGCCGATTGGTCCGCGCCATCGCGGCGTTCTTGGCCAGCAGGTCCTGTTCGATCGAGACCGTGCGGGTACCGACGCCCGAGTCGTTCGGATGCTGATGCGGGTGTGTGAGACCGGGCCCGTGGTCGTGGCCGTGCGGGTGCTGGTCGAGCCCATGATCGTGTGGGGGTACCTGGACGTGCTCGTTCGCGGGAGCATTGAGGTTCACTACCCGCACCGCCGACGGATCACCACACCCACAGGTTGCGCACATTCTTCAGGCCACCTCCACCGAGACGATGCCGAGCTGTTGACCATCGGTGATGCTGACGTCCGCACTTCCGCACGGACACAGCAGGATCAGCGTGCTCAGCGCAAAATCCTGACCGCACTCACGGCACCTGCCACTGCCCATCGGCTCGTCCACGACGAGCCGAGCGCCCTCGAGCGCAGTGCCCTCGGTGATCAGGTCGAAGCAGAAGCGCACCGAATCGGGAACGACCCCGGACAGCTTTCCGATCCGCAGATGCACAACCGACACCTTGGCCGTCCCGGTACGATCGCTGACGATATCGACGACGCTCTGGGTGATCGAGAGTTCATGCATGACGCTCCATCGGTCCGACGCCTCGATCCGACGGTATGCCCGGCAGCCCGGATCGCACAATGCCCGCCGCGCGCGGCTTACGCACAGTCCTCCAAACCCGCGACAAGCGATGCCGAATGCACCGGACTCGCGCCATGAGTTCAGTCGGCGCTGATCTAAGTGCGGTAAGTGACTACCTGGTCGACGCGACCCGCGGTCGCCTCCGTCACCCACTCCGGGTCAGCCAGCAGCGCCCGCCCCAGCGCCACGACGACAGACTCACCACGCTCGGACTGATCGCGAAGCAAGCCGATCCGATCGACGACTGCCGACGCGCGCTCGTCTCCTCCCCCGCCGACGACGCCCGCCGCGCCGACCGCGATCGCCCGAGGCCCGGTCAGCTTCTACGCCCATCCGGGTGGTTGCGGTTCGCGGCCAGACACGTTGGTCACCTATTTCCCTATCTGCATCACCCACCTTCTGGGGTTGCGCCTGCACCTGCTGTGCACACTGCACGGGCTGCCGGTGGGTTTGGCCCTGACCGTGCCGGGGACAAGGCCGACGAGCGTCACGTCCTGCTCGAGATCCTCGCCTACCCCGACCCCGACGAACCGGTCGGTGCTGCAGACCCCATCGGGGTCAAGAGCTATTACTAAGGGAACAAGTTCGAGAGCACGTCATCCGACGCCGTCATCGATCTGCTGCGTCCGGCATCACCGGCGGCCACGACGATAAGCCTGCCCGCACGGTCTCCTTCTCCAGCGGCAGCCGCGTGGCGGCCACTGTCCACCATCTGCGCCAGATCGCCGCGAACAACCGGGCGGCCGTCTGCGCGAGATCAAACACCAACGGTAGCCCGATCCTCGATCAGGACACTCGACAGTTTCGGGTAGCCGTTCTCGCTCAAGGCCGCTTGGTGTTGGCGTGTGATCGCTTCCATTCTGCGGCTCCCAAGCTCTTGTGCGGAAGTCCGAAGTATCGGCCCGGGAACCACCACCTGACGGCTCGACCGAGTGCGGTTCGTCGGCACCAGCAGTCTGGGTCGCACCCGCATTCCCGCCGGCGTGGGTTGTGGATCCGTCGAAGCAGCCGTGGCACCATACCTGACCATAGGCCGGTGGCTGCCCGTCCAATGGAGAGTTGAGTCTAGGTCGTCACCACCGTCGACGGGTCCCGATCGGTTCGATCGATCGGCCCGAACCAGGTGCCTCACCCCGAGACCGAGCGCCACGTCGCGGCAGAGCCGGGTGCGAGAGTCGCCGTCACCACTGTCGACGTGTGATCTTGGTCGGCTGGTGGGCCGATCCGCTGGGGGACTGCCGGCGAACAGCGGAGCCGCCGGCCGCCCGGTTTAGGGTTTGGGCTATGGCCTCTGCTGACGTCCGCTTCTACTTCGACCCGGTGTGCCCGTTCTGTTGGTTGACGAGCAAATGGATCCGGATGGTGCAGGCTGAGCGGGATTTCGTCGTGGACTGGCGGTTCATCTCGCTGCGGCTGATCAACTCCCACATCGACTACGCCTCGCATTTCCCGCCTGAGTACGAAGCCGGGCACACGGCCGGCCTGCGGCTCCTGCGGGTGGCCGCTCGAGTGCGCGCTGAACACGGCCGGCAGGCACTGGACCCGCTACAAGCCGCCTTCGGGGCGCACATTTTCGACACGCCCCCACCCACCGACGTCGCCGACGAGCAGGAGCACCGTGAGCGGCACGGCACCCGGGAGTTCGTCGAGCCGATCCTGCGCGAGGCCGGTCTACCCATCGACCTGGCCGATGCGCTGGACGAGGAGTCCTGGGACGGCGAGATCCGCGCGGACGGCGAGGAGGCGCTCATGCTGACCGGCAAGGATGTCGGCACTCCGATCATCCACTTCGACCCCCCGGACGGGGTCGCGTTCTTCGGCCCGGTGATCAGTCGGCTCCCCGAGAAGGAGACGGCCGGCGAGCTGTGGGACCACGTGGTCGGCTTGGCGTCGTTCCCCGGGTTCGCGGAGCTGAAGCGCAGCCTGCGAGAACAGCCGCAGCTGGTCGGGTTCGGCGTGCCGATGGGCACCACCGGCAAGCAAGAGGACTGGCACGGTGGCAGCCGCCGACAGAAGAAGTGAGCGGGCGATGACCGAGACGCCGGTACGCACCCATGAGCAGTCGATCATCATCGAGGCGACACCGGAGGAGCTTTACGATCTCGTCAGTGACATCACCCGCACCGGCGAGTGGAGCCCGGTCTGTACGGCGTGCTGGTGGGACGACGCGGGCGAGGCGGCCCAGATCGGTGCCTGGTTCACCGGGCACAACGAGCTGCCGGAGCGGTCCTGGGAGACCCGGTCTCAGATCGCTGCGGCCGACCGGGGCCGGGAGTTCACCTGGATCGTGGGTGGCAGCTTCGCGCGGTGGAGCTTCACCTTCGACCCCGACGGCGCGCCGACGAAGCTGACCGAGAGCTGGGAATTCCTCCCAAGCGGAGTCGCCATGTTCCAGGGATAAGGATCGCGACCGGGCGGCGTGCGGGCCATGCGACCCAGCGGATGCGGAGCCGGCAGCTGGCCTAGGGCTGCACGTTTGGCTGCATACAGCTGTGGTCCGACACCGTTGTCTAGTTTCGGGCCCTCCAAGTAGTGGTCGACCCGACGATCAGGGCTGCGTTGCGGTTCCCGACCCATCGCAGGCCCCGTATCGGGGCCATGTCCGAGCAGAGCGCGATCCGGGGCGCGGTCAGCAAGACGAGCGAAGTCGATGCAGTGGGTCTAAGAGTGGCGTGGGGTTCTTGATGGGGGCTATCGGGATCTGCAATTCGAAGGTGGCTCCGGTTTGTGCGTGTTGGGGCAGCAGGGTGAGCGAGCCGCCGTGGGCGTGGGCGATCTCGCGACTGATGGCCAGTCCTAGTCCGCTGCCTCCGCTGTCGCGGGCGCGGGCCTCGTCGAGGCGGGTGAATCGGTCGAAGATCCGGCTGCGGTCGTCGAGGGGTACACCGGGGCCGTCGTCGGCGACTTGGATGACCGCGAAGTTCGCGTCGCGGCGCAGTGAGAAGGACACGGTGGTGGCGGCGTGGCGGGCGGCGTTGTCGGCGAGGTTGCCAACGACTTGGCCAAGACGGGCGCCGTCGCCTTGGACGCGCAGGGCCGGTAGGGGCGCCACGTGGACCGTCACGGTGGCGTGCCGACGCAGCCGTTCGGCCTCTCCGTGCACGACGTCGTCGAGGTCGACCTCGTTTTGCGCTAGTGGGATGTGCCCGTCCAGGCGGGCTAACAGGAGAAGGTCCTCGACCAGATGCTGGATGCGGTCGTTCTCGCCTTGGAGGTCGTGACCGGTCTCTTCCCACAGGTCGAGGTCGTGACGGGCAAGAGCGACTTCGAGAGAGGCCTGGATGTTGGCTAACGGGCTGCGTAGCTCGTGGGAGGCGTCAGCGACGAATCGGCGTTGGCGCCCGGCGGAGTCCTCCAACCGCTCGAGCATCGCGTTCATCGTCTCGCCGAGACGATGAACTTCATCGCGCGCTGCCGGGAGCGGTACCCGGTGGGACAGATCGCCGGCGCCGATCGCGGCGACCCCGCGACGGATGCGCTCGACGGGCGCGAACGCGCGACCCACCCCGAGCCAGGTAACCAGCGCGGTCAGCAGCAGCGCGGCTGGCAGGACTGCGAAGAGTAGGGACCGCGCGCTGTTGATCGCGTCGTCGACGGGGGCCAATGACAGTGCCACCACGATCGTTCGCTGCTGTAGGCCGGTCCCGAGCGGCTCCCGCAGTACGCGGAAACGCTCACCGGCGCCGATCGGCAGCCCCGCCAGCGTGCCGATCGCGGTCGCGTTCAGGGCCGGGTCCGGCCGGATCAGGGCGCGCTCGCCTTCGATGTTTCCGCTCGCCGCCAGGACCTTCCCGCTGCTGTCGAGGACCTGCACCAGGCTGGCGTCGTCCTGGGCCGCAGGCAGAACCGACGGGAGTGTGCCAGGGCTGAGCGCCACGACGTCTTGGGCACGGGCGCGTGCGGACGCGTCGACCCCCCTGAACAGATCGCGCTGCAACAAGACGACGAACGCGACGCCGACCAGGGCCAAGACCATCGCGACCGCGATGGTGGCTGCTGATGTGATGCGTCCGCGGACACCGAGCCCGGTCCACGTCACCGCTTCCGCCCACTGAGGCGGTACCCGACACCACGAACTGTCTCGATGCTGACGTCCTGGGACGACACCAGCTTGCGTCGCAAGTGGCCGATGTAGACCTCCACGACGTTCACATC